>Ga0208038_1000059_pt1 | contig 118588 bp, 123 predicted proteins | sample June2015DPH_16_1_FD_184714 | JGI IMG/M metagenome (GOLD analysis project Ga0208038, IMG submission 184714) | Peatland microbial communities from SPRUCE experiment site at the Marcell Experimental Forest, Minnesota, USA - June2015DPH_16_100... | ecosystem: Environmental > Terrestrial > Soil >...
TCGGCAAACGGCAGCTTCCCCGTCACCAGTTGATAGAACAACACCCCTAGCTGGTAGATATCCGTCCGCTCGTCAGCGCGCCCGAATTGCCGCGAGAGCTCTTCAGGCGCGGCATACTGAAGGGTCACGCCAGCGATCGAAACCGACTGCTCGGTCTTGAGCTTGCTCAGTCCCCAGTCCGATACCTTCACCACGTTATCCTTAAGAAGCATGTTTGAGGGCTTGATGTCCCCGTGCAGGATCTTTAACTTGTGCGCGTAGCTTAGCCCACGCGCGACCTCCTCCACAATCTCAATACTTCGCTCGACAGTGACGGGGCCGCGCAGCATCTCGAGCTCAACGTTGCCGTCGCACAGCTCTGACTCAAGATAGGGAACGGGGAAAATGTTGTAGTCGAACAGCCTCACGATGTTTTCGTGGCGCAGGACGGTCCAGTTTGCGGCCTCGGTCGCGAACAGCTTTCCCGCCTTTGGATCGCTTGTTTTGAGCACTTTGACCGCAACGGGCGTTCTCTGCAGGTTCAGTGCTGAGAATACGCGTGCAAAACCGCCCTCACCGAGGTACCGAGCCTCGGAGTATTGCGATCCGAGCTCAACGGGGAACGATGAATCCGAAGCTAATCCATATTGCCCGCTTGGGCGGGTCTCTGATGGGGGCCGCGCTCGGTAAAGACCGGCCACTCCCGTGGTTGCACCGCCAGCCACTCCCGTGGTTGCACCGCCAGCCACTCCCGTGGTTGCACCGCCAGCCACTCCCGTGGTTGCACCGCCAGCCACTCCCGTGGTTGCACCGCCACTCGGCGCGCTCAGGTCAAGCTGGCTCGGCGCTCTTTTGGAGCGTCGCATACGCCATATTCCCATAGTTCCGACTGCACCGACTAGTACGACCAGGACTCCGATCGCCATCCCGTTCAGTCCTGCCGTCGCCGTCGTTCCCGGTCCTAATGTCGTCTCGGCCGTCGTTTGAAGGACATATGGGGAACCCGTTGCAGCATCGGAGCCGGAAATAACGTAGCTACCATCGTTGGCCTGCAGGACAGATCCGGCCGCACCTTCAATATGATACCAAAGGACATCCCACGCATAATTGCCATTGGCATCAGTCTTGACCAGCCACGCATTGTCCTGTCCTATAGTACCAAATGATTGAGTGACGCCACCAAGGATGTAGCCGCCGTCGCTGGTCCCTTGCAATGAGATCGCGGAGTCATCCTCAGTGCCCCCAAAAGTCCTCTGCCACTGCACGTTCCCATTGGCGTCGGTTTTGACAAGCCAGGCATCGTAGCCGCCGTTACCTTGAGAATTCGTTGCGCCGCAGAATACGTAACCGCCGTCGTCAGCTTGCACGATTGCATTACCGATTGCGTCGCCGCCGCCTCCGTACTTTTGGCTCCACTCTTCACGCCCGCTTTCATCAAGTTTCACGAGGTACGCCTGTCGGGATCCGGAACTCCCGATCGAACCAACCAGCACATATCCTCCGTCCGAGGTAGGCTGAACTTTGTCTGCAGTCGACCCTGCGGCGAACACCTGCGTCGCTTGTACGTGGCCACTCGAATCCGCAGTCATCACGAAACCCTCGGTCTTCGTACCGTTCAGCTGTGTCCCCACAACGAGATAGCCCCCGTCGTTTGTCTGCTGAACATCGTTGGCTCCTCCTGGTGCCAAGTACGCATAGTACCCGCCCCACTGCAGAGTGCCATTGGCGTAGGTTTTAACGATTTCGGGCATCGGCGTCCCCGAACTGTTATCCACCCAGCCAGCGAGGATGAACCCCCCGTCTGAGGTTTCGTGCACTGAATAAGCGGCTGCGCTGGCAGGCCCGCTGGAAGTCCCGCCGTACGTCTTCGCCCATTGCTGCCCCCCGCTCGAATCGATCTTGGCAAGCCACATATCGGTTCCTGTACTGCCTGAGGCCTGTGTCGAACCGTTGCCGGCGATGACGTAACCGCCGTCAGCCGTCTGCTGCATTGCATGCGCGCTGTAGCCGGCGGCGTAGGATTGGTGCCATTCCGTTCCTACCTTCGGAGTGGTTGTTTGCGCTGCCGTTAAAGACGCGGCGCTTGTTATGAGAAAAGCGGCTGTCAGTGCAAGAAAAACCGTAAGAATTAATTTAAAACGTCTGCTCAGCTTATCTGTCTTTCTCGGTGTGGGCACGCGCGCACCAGTGTGAACGCTGCGACCCACTTCTCCCCCTCCCTGAGCCGTCGTCATATGCAGCGCCTGAGTGATCGCTTACACGTTTAACTTAAACTTACGTAAGGCGTTCACATACCTTATATTCTTTTTTGATATCTTTTATATACGTGGACATTGGTTGAGGATAAGGTGCGTTTAGCGTTCACATAACCCTCGGTGCAACGCTGAACTTTTTCGCCAAGGCTTTGAGCTGATGTTTCTTTGTGCGCATTGAATCGCAAGCTCTGAATCGTGAGCTGGCGTCTTCGCCGACAAGACTCATTCATCCGCCAAACTAGTGTTATGCCCGTCCTGCGCTCATCCAAACATTAATAGCCGGAGGCGTAGAAACCCGCATCGTCCGTGTATCAGAAGCGGCCCAAGATAGACGATGGAGCCTAGCTTCGGCCGTGGTGCGGGAGGGGTGAACATGTCTTATGCAACAAAACTCGTATCACTGCAGAGCAAGGAAAGATTAGTCGAGCGCTTCGGCGCGCACACTCCGTATGAAGTGAAATCGGACGTTTATGGGTGCTGTATTAAGCTGCTCACCGACACGCAAAGCGTCGCCACGCGCTGGGGCGAGAGCTTCTATTTTATGTCACAAAACATCCGGTCACACGGGCGCCTTTATGTCGTGAACGAGCCGGCCGAAGAGAAGAATGCGGTGTATTACGACGCGCAATCAAAGACGGCGTTCCTTTTAAACTTCGACTACTACGGCTGGATCAAGTCACTGGCGTTGAGCGTTGCGGGAGATGTCCTTGAAGACGAGCACGACATCTACTCCATACACGGCGCCTGTCTTGACGTGAACGGACAGGGAGTGTGCATCCTCGGTGCGTCTGGAGCGGGAAAGACGACCCACACCTACGGCTTGTTGAGGCGCCCGGCCGTGCGCGTTGTTTCAGACGATTGGTTCTTCGCGCGGGTCTACGGGCAGGACATACTCGCCTATAGCTCGGAGAAGAATTTTTACATACGCGCGGATCTCGCGAAGATTTGGAGCGAGTTTAACTGGCTCCTTGAGCGCGCGGAGTTGGATGGCGAAGGCCGAGCGGTTGTCGATCTCCGACTGGCGATCGGAAAAGGAAGGATACTGCCCCTGACCACGCTTAGAAAACTGATTATTCTAAAACGCGACGCTCGTGACCCAGAGTTCGTTCGCGAGCTCACAGCGGCACAGGCATTGGCACTCCTTGAGCGTAATGACTACTTCAATCCACACTTGCTCGTGAGTACGCCGTTTAAGCGAAGGCTCCGCAAGACGTTTTTCGGTGCGCTTCTTGAACGGGTCGCGGCGTACGAGGTCAACACGACGGAACAGCCTGAGCAAAGTCAGGCGCGGATACGAAAAATTGTCGACCTGACGTAGCCTTAATATAGCAGACTCAGCTTCTTTTTGCCCTTGGCGCGTTCTTCTCTCTCAGCTTCAGACAGCTCGAGGCTGTGGTACGCCTGCATGATGTCGCTAAAGAGCAGTTCCACCATGTCTCTGCTGAAGTTCTCCTTGATGACCATCCGCATCACCGCGACGTCCTGGGCGTTCTCGGGAAGATAGTATGCAGGCACAATCCAGCCTTTTTGCCTGAGCATTTTAGACAGCTGGAAAACCGTGAAAGCCGCATCTTTCAGACGAAGTGCAACGAGGGGAAGTGTCTTTTGTTTGTTAATGATCTCAAACTTGCCCGTATCGCGCAACTTTTCGGCGAGGTAATGGCTGTTGTTCATCATGTTCGTCATAATATCAGCGTAGCCGCTTCTGCCCAGCCGTATGAAGTTATAATATTGGGCGATAATGGGACTGCTATTCTTAGAGAAGTTGAGGGAGTAGTTCGTCATCTCCCCCCCGAGGTAGGTTATACGGAATACCAACTCTTCAGGGAGATCGTTTTTATCCTTCATGACAAGCCACCCGATGCCGGGGTAAACCAGGCCGTATTTGTGCCCCGACGCGTTGATTGATTTCACCTGTCCGAGCCTAAAGTCCCACTCGAGATCAGGATCGACGAACGGTGCGACAAACGCGCCGCTTGCCCCATCGACGTGCAGGGGTATGTCCCACCCTTTCGTCTTCTTTATGTCAACGAGGAGGTCGTTTATCTCTTTGATCGGGTCCATCTGTCCGGTGAAGGTGGTACCTAGAACCGCGGCAACGCATATGGTGTTCTCGTCAACTTCCGCAGCGACTTCATCTGCGCTGACGATGTACGTATCCTCTTGGAGTGGGATCAGTTTCAGTTCCACGTCGAAGTAGCGGGCGCTTTTCTCCCATACCGTGTGGACGTCTGCCCCCATCACGATATTCGGGTTGTCGCACGGCTTTCCCTCTGCCTGTCGGCGCTTTCTCCAGGTCCACTTGTGTGCCAAAACGGCGAGCATAATGGCCTCTGATGACCCTATCGTTGCGGTTCCAACGGATTCGCAGTCTTCTGGGGCGTTGAACAAGCGGGCGAGCATGTTGACCACGCGTCCTTGTATAACCGTGGTTTGAGGGTACTCATCGTTGTCGACGTAATTCTTGTCAAGGCTCTCCACGATGAGCGCGTTCGCCTCCGGCTCCATCCACGTGGTGACAAAGCTGGCAAGGTTTAAGGAGGGATTCCCATCGAGGTTCAGCTCATCGTGAATGAGCTGGTAGGCAGCGCGCGCAGGCATGCCATCGTCAGGCATGACGTATTTCGGCACTGGTTCACCGAAATAGCGACGGCCATACGTCGTGGTGTGATCAGTCTCTGCTTCCTTCTTCGTGCTCAAATCCACTTTTTTAGATAGCATAAAAATCGCCTTTTGTTGTAATTCAAAACCGTTCGAATCTTCTAGGGGTGCTCCCTCTTTATTAGAATTCTGATTTTTCTGAGCTCTTCAGTCACGTTTCGGGCTTAGTCAATTAATTCTTGACCGCTTCCGACAAAAAAACGAAACCGTTTTACTTCTTAAAGTATTTTGGGCACCAACCGAGCGCGACGGATAGGAAGCCCTTCACGGCAAACCCTCGAAAAGATCTAGAATTTGAACAATTGATGAGGCTCGCGCTCTGTGCAGGCGAGAAAGAATAGTAGTTATCGGTTACGGTCATTCGAAGCGGACCTACGGTGAACAGAATATTCGACGGTGCGAGAGTGCTTTTGGCAAAGCTCTGCTATTTGGCACTAGAATCTAGCGGGCTTAGTATGGCAATCCGATCGAAAAGACGCGTGATGATGCAATTCGCAGGGCCCGAGAATCTCTCGGATTCGATTGTGCTGCCTTCCGGTCGCGTAAATCTGATGGCGGGTGAGGGTCGTTTATGACCCGTGCGAGCTTCAAGCAGACGGGCAACGGCCTCGTCACATTGACGTCACGGGCGCTCCGCAAGCGCCACTCGCGCCTAAACGCCGGTCGCGGCTCAACGTGGTGGGCGCCAAGCGCGATTGGCTGGTGGATCGGCATCCTCTTTGCCGTTGGCGCAACGTGCTTCGCACTTGGCGCGTTGCCCGGATACTTCTCTGCTGTGGGAGGCGAGGTCGACGCACTTACGTTCTTTGTTGGCTCTCTGTGGTTTACGAGTGCAGCGTTCCTACAATACTTGGAGGTCGTAAACGTCGACCAGAGCCCTCCGGGAGCCGATTTTCGACAGAGATTTCGCCTGTTCACGTTAGAGCCGCGTCGAATTGACTGGTGGTCGACGCTCGTGCAGTTCGTAGGCACCTTGTTTTTCAACATTACGACGTTCCACGCCTTGAGTGTGGACCTCTCAGTCCATCAACTTAACCGGCTCGTTTGGGCGCCCGACGCGTTTGGTTCCGTGTGCTTTCTCGTGGCGAGCGGGCTCGCGTGGTTTGAGGTGTGTCGCGCCTTTGCCTGCTGGCGGTTGCGCAGCCTGCCCTGGTGGATCACAGTCCTAAACTTGGTCGGTTCTGCCGCCTTCGGTGTCTCGGCGGTTGCGTCGTTCGTAGTGCCGACGACAGGCCTGCCGCGAAACATAGTGCTGGTGAACTTAGGCACGTTTGTTGGCGGACTGTGCTTCCTCTTCGGCGCCATACTTCTACTGCCAGAACGCACCATGTCCAGTTCCGATTGACAAGAGAAGAATCATCTGATCGAGCACCCAGCGTCAAATCGGGGTTCTTTTTGTATCCAGTGTCCTGGGCCGTTTTGGCGGGGCACGTATGGGCATTTGAACAGGTTTGTTGTCTTGTCGTGCGCCGCGCCTCTGAGCAGCCGAAAGGCAAAATTGACGTCACCAGGCGGCGCGTGTGCGAAATGAGAAGATTAATATAGAAAATAACCCCCTTTTGTGTTCAATTGTCGCGCGTAAACACGACGCTACTCGGAGGACGGGAGGGTAGAAATGATTGATATTGGCCGCTTTTTTGCAGAACGACGTTATTCCACAGTAGTTCTGCTCCTCGCGATCTTCGTTGCGTTCTTAGTTCTGTACATTTCCTGGCCGTGGGTCAGCGTCATCTTCCTGGCCCTATGGGCCTCGTACATCCTCTGGTTTCCAGCACGGTGGCTTGAGCGGCGCATCCATCGACGTGTGCTGTCGTCGTTCATCATCATGCTCCTCATCATCGTCCTCTATTTGGTAATGATCTTCCAAGTCGTCTACATACTAGCAAACCAACTGACGACTTTTTCGCTCACGACGACAACTGCAAATACAACACTGGGCAACGCGTTTGCGCACTTCCTGGGCGCTGGTGGGGTTCCTGCAGTGACAAACGTCACGGCCGACGCGGGACAGGCGGGATCAAGTATCCTCACTGCATTCGTTAATACCGCATTAGGCATCATACAAGGCATTATTAAGTCAGCGCCGCTGTATATCTTTCAACTCTTTATCGTCACCCTTTTGGTGTGGTACCTGCTCGTCAACGGCGATCACATCGTGGCAGAGTTCAAGTCCCTCGCCCCCAGTAACCACCGGGGCACCGTGAACACGTTCTTAGGTCACCTCAATTCGATATACCACGCCCTCTACGTCAACTATATTTTAGCAGGCGTAATCAGCGGCATCATCGCTCTCTTTTTCTTCCCAATAATCGGCGTGCCGTATGCGTTTACGTGCGCATTCCTCATGCTGACTATCGGGATCATTCCAATCATCGGGAGGGCTCTCATCTACGTCCCCGTCTCGCTGTACTTCGCGGTTATTGGGGACCCAATAAAAGCACTCTTGGTCCTCATTGCAAGCATAATCATATTCCAACTCATCATCGGTATCTTCCTTATACCGTATTTGGGGCGTCGCGGCAGGGCGGGCATACCGAAACCCGTTGCCCTCCTCGCGTACGTTATTCCGTTCGCAGCGCTCGGCCTTGTCGGGGTCATTATAGGGCCGGCGGTGTACGGGTTTGCCCTCGCGCTGTACCGAACCTACCAGGATAAGCTAAAGGGAGAAGATGCGCTTTCAGATCGTCCTCCCTCGGCTGAGGCAAGCCCTCCTTGACCGGACACTCGACTAGCGAAGCGGCTTCAGGTTTAAATCACAGGCGAGCTTGAGCGAGGTTTGTTTTGCACATCAACTAGCAAGGGAGCGCGCTCTGTGCAATCAAAAACACAAAAAAATAGAAGTGCGACGCGCTTCTGCCATCTGCCGTACACGAGGGCCAAAACACCCGCCACGCTCACCGAGACGCCAAGAATCTGTTTCTTCCTACTATAAACTCCTCCTCAGTGATCATGCCTCCTGAAGTAGGATTTCTTTCTATATGGCGAAATACGTTTGTTAGCCAAAGCGGCTGGGGATCGAACGGTGCGAAGAAAAACTAAGACGCGCGTGAGCAGCAAGAGTGAACTAATGGATGAACGTGAGCCGCCTGCAAACTTGAGGAAGTAGCACTATTCCTCGTAGCGGGCACCGGGTTTTTAAAAATAAGAGCGTTTTTACGATCCGCTCGCCTGTGCGACGGGTGCAGCCTGTTCTTCCTGTTCTTTTTGGATGTCCTTCCACGTTCTCCACATGGCGAGCGCGAAACCGACGATTGCAGGCCCGATCGCGAATCCGACGACGCCGAACGCCACCAGAGCGAACGTGAACGCGATGAGCGTGAGCGGGCGCGGCACCCTGCCTGTTCGTTCCATCCATCTAGGCTGGATGGTATATCGAAGGATCCCTTCAAAGAGAACGATGCTAATGATAAGCACGATAAGCCCGGTGATTGCATTCCCTTGAATTATGAGCCAAAGCGCGAGAGGGACGTAAATGAGGGCACGTCCGATGGAAGGAATGAGCCCCACGAAAACGATGAAGACTGCGAATGTGACGAAAAACGGCACGCCTAGTAATCCGTAGATGATGGCGGCGAGTATGCCGCAAATGATGGCCACGGCGAAGTATATGACAAAGAAGCTGTAGTAGATCGGGTTGAGATGGTCCAAGAATCGATTAGTGATCGACCGATATTTCAGTGGAACGGCGCCCTTGAACTCGTTGACGATGGTGTCGCCCTTACCAAGGATACCTAGTAACAGGAAAAAGACGATAATGAGCTGCAGCAACAACACAGGGATGCTGACCAAAACTTGTCGGACAACGTCTCGTGCTGTGCCAATGAACGTGGATGTGATGCCGCCGCCGCTGGTCGCAAGAGCGGAGATGAGTGCGGCGATGGGCCCCGCTTTTGCGAGGCCGGGGATAAGATTGAAGGTGCCTGTAAGCCCCGTGTTAATGGATGCGTTTGACGCTGACGCTGACGCAGCGATTTGTACGATTTGCTGCGCGACGATGACGGTTACGCTGACGAGAGCCAGCGCCAGAACAACACCAGTGACAATGAGAACGATAAGGGCCGCTAAATAGCGCCGGTGAATGTACTTTTCAAGCCACACCGTTGGCCACCACAGGACGTAGCCACCCCAGAGGGTCAATATCAAGGGGTACTTCCACGGCCAGACCATGTACAAAAGAAAGAGCGTGATCGCGATAGCAACAAGATAGAACGGGAGGCTACTGCGCCTTTTTTCGAAAAACGAAAGGTCTGCCATGGTTCGATTGCTTAATCAGTTGCGCAGCTCAGAGCGCATCTGCGCCGTAGTCGACTTTTTAGACTACGCGCTTTTATATCAATTTTTTGATTTGTTTCTAGGGCTGGCGCACGAGCGGGACCTATGTAGGCCCGGAAGCGCTGGTAGAGCCGCAGCATGCCGCGAGCGTGCGCTAGTAGCAGCCGTTTGAAAAACAATAAAAGAAAAAAAATAGGAATGCGGCGGGCAGCTGCCAGCTCAAGCGCTAGCGTAACACCCCTCGTACTCGCCTAGAGGCCGAGAATCTGTAGCTTCTTCGCTTCAAACTCCTCGTTTGGGAGAATGTCGCGGTTAATAGATCTGCTAAGCGCTCGATTTGATCGCGAAATGCTATTGGAATAAATAAAAAAGGGAAGATGCCCCTATAATCCAAGGAGCTTCTTCTTCATCGCGGTGAACTCTTCGTCCGTTAGTGCGCCTGATGCGTGTAGATCTGCCAGTTTCTGTATTTCGGCAGCGGTATCGGTGGTGGTTGGTGCCGCAGCTGGTGCCGCAGCTGGTGCCGCAGCTGGTGCCGCAGCCTGCTGTTGTGCGGCCGCCTCCTCGGCCCTCCGTTGTCCCATTCTCGCTCCCGCAACAAGTGCTACTCCCCTTCCTCTCATCGTTCAATCACCTCTTTTTGCCAAGTCTTTCTCTACCTTCTGGATATTTTCCGGGGGGATCCGCCCCATGTCGATCACCTCGGCATTCATTTCAAGGAGGTCCTCCTTGAACCGGGTGGCCCAGACGTTCTCGAACAGGAGAAGGCCGGCCGTGCTATTGTTGGGCAACGATTCGGTGATCTCTTCTATATCGCCTTGTGAGAACCATTCACGGGTGTTCTTTGACAATTCATTGAACGCAGCTCGCGCTTCTTCTGTCAGGTCGACTGCCTCGGATGTTACCAGTTTCCCGTTCTCATCCTTCATAACGAAAACCATATCGATCACCCGGATGATGCCTTGTTTTTCAAGTTTCAACAGCTCAGGGGCTGCCTTGCCACTGAACTTGTTCCCGGGAAACTTGACCATCAGATAGTCCACCGGACCCATTACCTTACCTTGTGTCATAATACTCCCAGCATTCCCCGTCATGAAGAGGACGCCATAAGGTAACTGGTGGATTCCATTTAAAATATCTTCCCCGACGATTATAGTCTGCATCGCCCGATCTCTCATCGTGGTTAATAAAACCCGAAATTTCTGGCGCTGAACCAGGTCGAACCCTCAAGACCACAAAACCATAAATTAATGGGAAGGTGCGAAATCTTCTGAAAGCAGCAAGGCAGCAGCGACGGCCTACGCACAAAACGACTTTAGGGACCTTGGCGTGCGAGCACAGTGGCATTGAAATAAATAGTTGAAGCACATAACCGCACAACAAAGAGAGGCGAAGCGGTAGCTGAAAAAGCGCATCGCCAGTTACCACGTAGATAACGGAGGTGAAAAACTTGGTAGGACCAGTGGGAAAAGCCGCAGCCGTTCATCATCACAGAGAGAAGAAGGATGATGACAAGAAGGATGATGATGTCATAGAACACAAGGGAGCGGCGGTTGCAGTACATCACAGACGCAAATAGAGGGTGTACAGACGCCCTCAAAACGGCGGCAGCGACATAAAGCAAAGCGTTCCAATAAGCTATTCTTTCTTTTTTTTTCGATTCCTTTATTTTTTATGAAAGCATGATCAATGCACCTTAATGACAGCTTTGCGCCCGGTGAGAAACTGACCGGGCTAGGAATATTATGGTCAGCGTAGCAACGAAAAAAGAGTATATGCCCTATGCGTTATCAGAAGGAAAAACAAACACGCTGCGCGCGAGGAGGCTGCGACTAACGAACACGAACAGCATGTACTCGCGCGTATCCGGGCATGGCGCGCGCAGGGCACGTTGTATAGGCGCATTGCCGCTGAACTAGACGCAGCAGGAATCCCTGCACAAAGAGGCGGCCAGTGGGCTGCAATGACTGTTTGCAGGCTTCATAAACGCGCTGCAGCGTAACTGAAATAGTCCTTGGTTACATCAGGGCGATATTCCGGACGTTAAATAATTAAGCTCTAAGCGTAGGCACAACAACAGGAGACAGCCACATATGGTAGACGAATCATTGAAAATCAAAATGGATTTCGCAGAGTCATCTGAAATCCTCAAAGCCCTGAAGCTGAAAGGAGCTCCCGTCGCATTGGGCTTCGCGACGGCGCAGGATGATATTCTATCCGGCATGTCAGAGATCGACAAACGAATCAGGCACTATATGATGGTAAGCCTTGCAAGGAACGAGGGCAGGGTCTTCTATGCGACTGCAGAAAAACATGAATGTAACGGCGGTTCCTTCGCTCTAGGACTTAGGGATCTTACTCCGGCCCTCAAGACGGGCAAGTTTTATTTCAAACTGGGGAAATTTGAGAGCGTTACCTCCAGTAAAAGGACAATGGACAGCGTACCACACCTTCCGATCGGAGAGACCTATGCAACTATGTACGCTCCCCTGGAAAAGACACCGTTTGCCCCGCAGGTAATCCTTATTGTTGCAAATCCATGGGCTATGCTGAAACTTGCGCAATCTTCATTATTCCAGCTGGGGGGGAGATCACACGCTGAGTTCTCCGGTATCCAGTCGGTCTGTTCGGACGCAGTGGCACAGACCCATCTTACCGGAAAGCCGAACTTTTCGCTTGGCTGCGATGGTTCAAGAACGTTTTCCGGGATTGTCGAAGATGAGATGGTGATGGGATTTCCCGCGGAGATGCTGCCAGGGATTGTGGATGCAGTAAAAATCATTACACAAGCTCCCGGGTCATCAAAAACTGCCTCGCAGAGCGAAAACGCAGGGGGTTAAACCGGTAGTAGTCAAGACCGCAAGCTGATTATGATCGCTATTCTGCCGTGACAATTATCCTCGCAGTACTGCGACGGCTAGATCAACTAAGCGGCCAGCGGCATCACAACAAAAAGTTAAAACCCGAAAAAGCACAACAAAAGCCAGCGACGCGGTAGCTATCTATGTTGTAGTCGCAACTCGCACTTCAGTATTTGGGGGTTCTTTGATATGCCTGAGGCTGGTGAGTCAAATATTGAGATCGCTCACAAGTTACAAGAGGGAAGAGAGAAGAACGCGCCGCGCTCGTCCCGTTTCAAACTTGAAATCGAAATCCTGGAAGTCATAATTCTGGCCCTTGTTGCCATAAGTACCGCCTACAGCGGCTATCAAGCGGCACAATGGGATGGCCAGCAGGCTTTGCTTTACGCTCAAGCTAGCTCGCTTAATGTAAAGGGTAATGAACTCATTGTCAGTGACGGTCAAGACCTGCTCTTCAATACGAACACGTTAAACGCTTGGCTGAATGCCAAAATGCAAGGAAACATAACAGCAGAGCAGTTCTATGAAAATCGTTTCCTTCCCGAATACAAAGTAGCCTTTGAAGCTTGGCTAAAGCTGGATCCGTTCAGCAACAACAGCTCAGCACCGCCTGGCCCGCGATATATGCCAGAGTATCACAGCGCAAAGCTGGACGAAGGAAATAACCTGACCGCGACAGCTGCATCAAAAATAATCGAGGGCACGAACGACCGGTCAATCGCCGACAGCTATGTAAGAAGTACGGTCTTCCTAGCTACAGTCCTCGTGCTGATAGCTCTCAGTCAACGATTCGAGAACAAATCTGCCCGCAGAGCGCTGATTATTGTGTCTCTTGTGCTGCTAGTATTTGGTATAGCGAGTCTACTCATACTTCCGGCAATATTTTGACCGTTTTGCGAGATGTCGATTGTTATCTAAGGGGCCTCTCGGTTTCATGGCACATATGGAAAAGGACGCGGACGCAGGCGGCATGTTTTGCTACCCAGATATCTACTCTGTGCGAGCAGGTACTGCAAAAAAAAAGAGAGGGGGTGGGTTACACCCATCTTCCCAAGAGGCCTGATACTATCAACTCTAACCCGAATATGATTAGAGCTATCGCCAGCAAAAGTACTGCAGTGGCTACGCCGAGCGGAGGATATATGAACACGACAAAGCCGACTACAACTGCGATGATGCCGACGACTATCATCCCTGGAGTGGCGCGTGCGATGGCCACGAATCCCAAAAAGATCAACGCCAGTCCTACCAGCCACGCTAGGGTTAATCCTCCCCAAATGAGCGGGGAGACAAGTATTGCTATTGCCAGTAGAAATACGATCACTGATAGAATCAAGCGTAGAAGTCGCTGCCATCCTGAGATGCCTTCTGAAAAAATCCGGGCGAATTCTACAAAGCTTAGAATAAAGATCCCGACTGCGAGGAAACCTATGAGGGTCGCTGCCGCTACTCCTGGATACGCAATTACGTAGCCACCCAACACAAGCACGATTAGACCGATGATAATCTCTGTTATACGTAGCCACATTGAAGATTTTTCTTCAGCCATTTGATTTTCACCTCCCGTTTGTTGAAATGTCTCTATAAACACTTTTCAGAAAGTATTTAGTCTGATCGTTCTGATTCCGCGGGACACGTTTTGGGCGCGCGCACGACCGCCAGTGTCCGATTGGCTGGTTTCATCTGTCTCTGAAAAAAGGGCGACGTTTAGCAACGAGGACACAAAGCTGCAGTTTCCTTAGAGGACGGCGGTGTCGCCGGTTCAGGGGGCACTTGGATAGTGAGCCCTCCGATCTGTCTGCTGCTGAGTGTTCATTCTCGAGGCGCCTTTGAATCTTGGTGCAACTGCAAAGCGTCCAAAGCATTCGTCACGCGCAAGCTTGCTGGCTCGCGTTAGCGTTGTTTCTTACTTACCTATCCTCCTCTTACGGGCCGGGAGTTGCGAAACGTCGCGCAGCTCGGGAGCATCAGAGTCCATTGCAGCCACCTTGCGCGCGTAAAAGGCTGCCCCAGGTTGGGCGGAAATGCCGTGCGCGAAAACGCTGAGAATCACGGTCACGAGGACGATTGCCGCGATCTGCGGCGCGAGAGGGGCGAGTGCCGGCTCCTCCAAGGCGACCAGCATGAGGACGATAGACGCGAGGCCGCGCGGTCCGAACCAGCCAAGAAACAGCACGGAACTGCGTCGCAACTTCGTGCGAATAAGAGAAATCGCTACAGGAAGCATGCGGATAACCGTCAGACTGAGAATCGCGTAGAGGACGATCGTCCAGTTAAGGGTTCCCAGCAGCGAAGTTGCGACAACGCCGACGAGGAAGAAAACCGCTAAGAGGAGAAGCTCCCCCTCTGCTTCACTGAAGTCGGTGGCCACCTCTTCGACGTCGCCGACTGTTGCTCCCGTGGCAAACCCTCCGACAAAGGCTGCAATAAAGCCGCTGCCGCCAATTGGCCCCGCGACACCCCATGCGAGAATGGCGAGCGCTAGGAAACTCAGGCGCTTAAACGTCCTGCTCATCCAGCTACGTCGCGTGGCGCTTCTGATCAGCCACCCGCCCGCGACTCCGACGAGAAGGCCGATGGCAACGCCAATGCCTATCTGCTCTACTGCGACTATCCAGAAGCTGGGGGGCTCTACGCCTTCCTGAATCGCCGCGAGAGCGAGGAACACCAAAAGAAAGGGCACCGCCCCACCATCGTTCAGGCCGCTTTCGACGTTGAGCGCCTCTCGAATGCGAATGGGCACTCGTTCGCTAGTTACGATCGCTTGCCCCAGACCCGCGTCGGTCGGGGCGAGCACTGCTCCTATGATTGCCGCCTGCCAAATCGTGAGGTTCGTAAACAGGAGGGCTGCAATGACCGCGCCAACCGCGATCGTAAGCGGTAGACCGATAATTAGCAGCCGGGCAGGCAACTCTGCGTTTACCCGGAACAGCGAAATGTTGATACGCGATGCATCGGTGAACAGGACCAGCACAAGGGCGATGCTTCCGATAAGCAGTAGGGCCTCATTGTTGATCGACACGTTGATTAGGTGAGAGGCGCCGAAGAACATGCCTGCAGCGATGAATGCCATGGGCGCTGTCACGTTGAGTCTCTCAACGCGACGCGAGACGAGCGCAAAAACAAAAACAATGGCAGCGAAAATCGCGAACTCTATTTCGAACATGGTGGTCGTTGAGTGTTCAACCGCAGCGTTGCGCAAATGGGTTGCCGCCGTACACTCTCTTAGTGCAGCGGGTCCCGGTTCTGGTTAGAGCGCCACTCCGACCTGAGGCGCTCCGAATCGTTACTCGCAAGGGGACCCACCTATGCGGTTGTGGATCGAAGCACAAGTTACTTAAAGATTGCCTTCTAGGCGTGCGTTAGCCTTCTAAAGGACATATTTCATATCCTGCTTAAGACGTTCACGTCTGGGGGGCACTCTGATTCTGGGAAATATTGTAGCTAACTTTTTTTGAGCGAAATGTTACTTTCGTCACGCAAACTCGACAGAAAGTATGAAACGAAAACTGCTTTTTGTTGTTTTGCGGCTTGAGCTCGAAGTGCACGCTTGCGGAATTCGCCCTTTTTTTGGCACTCGTGGGGCTTACAGGAAAGAAAGAGGGAGAAGTGGGTTACACCCATCTTCCCAAGAGGCCTGATACTATCAACTCTAACCCGAATACGATCAGGGCTATCGCCAGCAAAAGTACTGCTGTGGCTACGCCGAGCGGGGGATATACCAACACTGCAAAGCCGATAATGATCGCGATTATGCCGACGATTATTGTCCCCGGAGTGGCGCGTCCGATGGCCGCGAATCCCGCAAAGACCAAGGCCAATGCTACCAGCCACGCGAGGGTTAATCCGCCCCAAATGAGCGGGGAGACGAGTACTGCTAGTGCGAGTAAAAATGCGATCGCTGATAGAGCTAAGTTCAGAAGTCGCCGCCATCCTGATATGTCTAGTGCAAAAACCCTGGCGAATTCCATACCGCTTAGAACAAGGAGCCCCACCGCAAGGAATCCTATGAGAGTCGCTGCAGCTACTCCCGGATACGCAATTGCGTAGCCGCCCAATATGAGGATGATTAAACCGACGATAATCTCTGCAATGCGCAGCCACATTGATTGTTCAGCCATTTGTTTTTCACCTCTTATTCGTTGAGATCGTTCGAGTTGTTGTGATGTGCAGGTATTTAACGCACTCGAATTGAAGACAATTGCAAGACCCAAAAGATGCCCACCTGAAGAAAGGATAAGCGAACACTGCAAAATGAATTCTCTGAACTTAACTGGTAGGTTTGTATGTTACTCGCTAGGCGCGAACACGACGGCTAATATATCATCTCTGTTTTGGCCGCATCTACGATTCTTAACTGCGGATAAAAACCGTAAAAGATAAAAGCTAAAAACCGCTATAAACTACGGAATCGACCAGTTGCGCTTGGTTAGCGTATCTCGTGGATTCCTACGCGCGGTATAGCACACGGCTAGATAGATATTTTCCGTGGTGTTTCGATGGAAGAGAAGCCACAGTTCAAATGGGGAGTCGTCTTAGTTTCGTGCATAGCCATCTTCATCATCGTTCTCGATAGTTCCGCCATGAATGTGGCCATATCGGCTGTGGTCGTAGACTTACACACCGATTTGAGCACTATCCAGGCCTTGATCGCCATATATGCGCTCACGATGGCGTCGCTGATGCTTGCCGGCAGCAAGCTGCAGGACGTTTTAGGGAGGAAGAAGACCTTCTTTATCGGCGTCATCGTGTACGGCATCGGCACAACTACAGCCACCCTGAGCATTAACGTCTTCATGCTTCTCATCGGCTGGTCACTTCTCGAAGGCATCGGTGCCGCCCTAATGTTACCCGCGACGACCACCATGGTAAGTGCGGCGTACGAAGGCAAAGACCGACTGACGGCATTTGGCATCTGGGGGGGCATCGCCGCTCTGGGGGCTGCTATCGGCCCCCTCTATGGAGGAGCGCTCACGTCCTTTGCCACCTGGCGATTGATCTTTGCATTCGAACTGCTGGGTGTCCTCGCCGTAATCGTGATGAGATCGTACCTGCGCGAGTCAAAGCCACGTCTTGCGTGGCGTGACATAGATCTCGGAGGCGTCGTGCTCTCAGTTATTGCGCTGTTCTCTCTCGTATTTGGCATTTTGCTCCTCGGTTCTCCACAGTACTGGCAATTAGTACCGTTGTTCATAGTGGTCGGCCTCATCGTTTTCGCTGCCTTCCTCCTTTGGCAGAGGCGGCGCATAAGCCACGACGCGGAGCCGTTACTCGATATCTCAATGCTTAAAAACCGACTCTATGTCTTGGGCAACGCGGCTAGTGCAATCCAGCAGATCGCGTTCGCCGGCGTGCTGTTTATCCTCCCCGTATTCCTCCTGCAAGTCACTCGCGTGAGCGCCTTTATGACAGGCGTCGCCTTGCTCCCCCTGTCGGTCGCAATTTTCGTGCTATCGCTCACTGGGGGCAGACTCTCATCCATTGTACGACCCAAGGTCGTAATCCTCGTCGCATTTCTGATTTCCGCTGCAGGCGCGTACCTTTTGAGCAACGTGTTTAGCCAGAGCACTCAGATTGTTGACATCATCCCTGGTACGGTGATATTCGGCCTCGGAGTGGGCTTGTTGCTGTCTCAGTTGACCAATCTCACCATGTCCGCGGTGCGAAAAGACCAAGAGATCGACGCCTCAGGATTTCTCAACACTGCAAAGAACTTGGGCTACTCCGTGGGCACAGCGCTCGTCGGCGCTATACTCCTCGTGGGAATCTTCAACGGGCTCGTTGCAGGGATCAGCACCTCCACGCTCGTGAGTAACGGGACGACTCAAGCGCAGATACAACAGAATCTCTACGCCTACGCCCAAAATATGCAGACAAGCGCACCGCCGAGCATCCCCCAAAATCTCATTCCTGAAGCACAGCGCATCGTCGATAGTACGATCAGCTCGGCAATGCACCTCACCTTTGTCTCACTTGCTCTAATATTGCTCCTTGGGTTTGTGATCGTCCTGTTTCTGCCGAGACAGGCAAAATAGCGACTTGTTGACGCGAGTTAGAAGAGAATTTGGCCTTCGCTGCTAGAAATGCCCGTGGAGACATTTCGCTCAAAAAAAGCTTTAAAAACCCTATTTGCAGAACTCGCTTCGGCGCACGCATATACGCGCCCCGTTTACTCCAAGAGAGCACACTTAAAGATAAGCGTTTGCGTAGCTGCGCATCAATTTTGCTCCCGCGCTCATCGCCGTCTGTGATTATTCGAAAGCTGAAGCGACAAGTGTCCGGAAACCTCAAAAACCGCATCGTTTATTTCTTCCCCTCGACAGATTCTTTCAGGCTCTGCACCTCGGCTCGCATCGCCTTGAGCTCGTCCAAGTCAGCTTTGATCTCATCGGTCCGCTCCGCCACTTTCGGGAGCTCATCCAACCGGTCTCTGAGTTCGCTCAGTTGTGCGAGGACGTTTCCGATCGTCTCCTTGCTTGCTTCCGTAATCTCTTCACGCTCAGCTCGAAACTTCTCCATCAAGGCTGAGGTCGTTGTCGCTGTTACGAGGCTGGCAAAGAGAATAGCAGTAATCATTGCGATGACGCCAATTATCCTGCCAAATCCAGTACGGGGTACGATATCGCCGTAGCCAACGGTCGTCATGGTCACGATCATGTACCACAGGGCGTCGTTCGGCGTGCTTACGGTGGGATTCACCGGTGATTCGATGTAAAAGAAGAGCAGTGCGCCGACAATAATGACAAGAAGGTAAATAGCGAGGCCGTAGATAAGCCTGGTCTTTTCGGCAAACGCCAGGACTTCTCGTTCTATTCTGCGCGAGAACCTCAGAAGGGCGACGATTCGCGCGAGTCGCAAAAGCTTGAAGGCAATCGTCAGCGGCAGGGCGATGCCGAACGAGACGAGAGCAATGTAATCAAAAGGAATAATGGCGAGAATGTCGCTCCACTGGTAGGCGACATAACGCCACTTGTCATCCTGCTCGTTCACCCTAAAGAGGTATTCGACCCATAGAAAGAGCACCACAACCGCGTCAAACGTCGCGACCGCTTCAAGGGTGCCTGACTTCAGAGGGAAAATCACTGTGACGAACAAAAAAAAGCCGTCAAAAAGAATCAGGATAAAACACAGGACTTCGTACAAATAGCGAATTCTCGAGCTCAGGCGAAAAACCTCGTTGAGACGACGGATTCGCGCAACAATGTTGAAAAACTCAAGCAAGTCCGGAAGCTTCTCCGCAGGCTTCATAGTTCCTCACAATGAGACACTCGATTTGATCTCCCGAGCCGCACGACTTGTCCAGTTAACTCCTGCGGGATACTATAAAAGTTGCGAAATGACTCGGCGTGATCTGCTTAGGAGCTCTGAAGTGAGATTCGCACCGATGAACGGCAACGCAGTTATCGCTCTTGAGCGCCAATGGTCGGAGCGAATGAAATCGGAGACGGTGGCTCGAGCAAGCTGCGATGTAAGCTAAAAACGGGCGGGAAGTCGAAGAAGCAAGTTAGCATCCGATCGCAGCGGGAATGTGAGCGCTAAGGTCTTACGAACCTGCGAGCTTCGCGGTGCGCTGTGCCATCCGCGTCCTAAAGGCCGTACCGATGATGAGCGCCGTAGCGGTTGCCAGGCCAATGTACCCGAGCTCGTACGTATTAGCGGTCGCCACGGTGACCGTGAGCAAGATGGCGGCAAAGGGCGCGCCCAGCACGAGCGTGATAGCCGCTGCTATGACACTTGTGACAAGCAAACCGGTAGGCACGCTCGGAAAGAGCAGGCTAATGGCGAGGGCTATCATTGTGGAGGCGAACAGCGTCGGGAATATAGGCCCTCCGATGTACCCGCTCTTGAACGAGAGTCCTAGGAGGAGGACCTTGAGGATCGCCAAGCCCAGCAACATCAGCACTCCGTATGCTAGTGGGTTAGCGAGGATCGGGTGAATCTCCGCCTCGCCGGAAAACAGTACTTCGGGAACGAAGTAGCCAACGATGGCAATGATCACCCCTCCTGCCATAACGCGTTCGATAAACCGATCTTTGAACGCACGGTCCATTATCCTGCCGAAGACCTGAAACGAAATGCCGATAAAGATCGCCAGCAGAGCGCCTAGGATGCCGAGGATGACCGCATCGACCGCGTACGGAATGGTAAGCACACTCACCTGCGCGACAGCTATACTTGACGCGAATCCTGGGTACCCGACCAGCACAAAGAAGATGTAGCCGATCACCCCAGCGACCAGGTTCCACGCGATCAGCTGCAGGCCTCCTTTCTCACTTCCCTGCAATTCGCTCGCGAACAACGCAGCGAAGAGGGGATTGCCGATAATTCCGTTGAGGGCCCCGGCGAGGCCGGCCCCGGCGAAGCCTAGCAGCGTTTGCCCCGTCAACTTGAGCTTAGTGCCGAACCACGCGGCGATGTCCACCACGAGAAAGATGAGAGGGCCCTCGGGGCCGACGCTCGCTCCGGACAGCATCGAGAAAAAGGACGTAAGCAACGCTCCAGGAAACGTTGAGAAGTCGGGATTGAAGTTCGGGTCTGTCAGGGCATCTTCCATGGTGCCGTGGATCACGTTCGGGGCGCGCATGTACTTCCCCACCAGCCCGACAAGCAGCGAGAAGAACAGGACGAGGACGGGGACCATCCAGCGGTTGGCTGTGACGAAGTCGTTGTGCCAGAAGGACGTGTTTAGAAGACCTAACGTTTCTAGCCAAACCAGCGCGAAGAGGGCAGAAATCAAGGCGACAAAGACAATCTGCCGAATCTTGGGAGTTCGTTCGTCTGCTGAAACGCGGACCACTGGTTCGGCTTGGTGCTCCACGGGCTCAGCATTTTCTTTCATATCAGCCAAAGCTAAATCCTCCAACCGGCGTTTTCAACGCAAATGAGGCGATGCTCTGTAAAGCCATCTGAAAGTTTTCGATGCTGTATTCATCGGAAACCCGTTTTTTACGATCCTTGAGATTGCGATTTCGAACAAAAAGGTAATTCCTGAATTTTAAAGCTTTCTCTTTTGTTCGACGCCTTTGGGGCGGCTGCCCAGTAAAAGATTGATGCGTGCCGCCGATGGGTATGTAGTAGGCGTTTGCCTTGCGAAGCATGGTCCTTGGTCGGTAGCCGCCCGAACGTGAGGCGCACGGCATAGCGCTGCTTTTATAAAACAAGCACGTTATAAAAAACACGGCTGTTGCGCTATTTGCCTTTGTGGGCTATCAGCAACAGTTGAATCCGAAACCATACCGAAAGGAGCTTTTGAAATGAATACGTCATACAAGACCTTGTTCCTCGCGTTCGTCGTGGTTGGGGCGGTGTTGGTGGCCGGCTGCACATCGCCTTTCTCAAATAACACATCACCAACGCCGTCAACGGCAACGTCACAACCGAGCGAACAACATGACGCGTTTCTTTCGCAGTTTGCATCATCGCTTTATGGACAGTTTAAGAACAGTACAACCCTCATCTCGTGGGACGTGAAGTGGCGAAACGCCACCACGGTCAACGTTCAGCTACAGTACAACCTGACCGCGACCACGAGCATTAATGACAATCAGACTATAATCCGTTTCAAAACCATTGACGACGCAACGAACTACGTGCAAAGTCTCGACAAGTCCGGGTACGTTCTCACGACGAACGTGACGTCCCTCCAAGCCAAGGCGTACCAGTTGGTCGCTCGCCACGCGCCGACGGTGCACGAAGAGTACACAAAAATCACGATCCAGAACCTAGCGTACGATAGCATCAAACAGATCGATAACATCGTTACGCTTGAAACGCTGAGCACAAGCCGGAGCTAAGGAATCTCAGGGCGGCGAGCACGCTTAGCTTCAAATACAGCGACCGCGAGGCGTACGCGAAAGACACTGACTTAGTGCGATCGCCTTTCTCACCTCCGGCCTTTTTTACCATTTCAGTCGTTCCTTCGAGAGCGATCAAATGAAAAACTTTATCCAATTTGCAAAAAGTTTGCTCTTGTTAAAGCGAAGCAGAGGCCGCGTGCGGGCTCGAGGAGCAGGCACCCCTTTCCCGCACCGCGGTCTCGCAAGTTATTCCGAGAGGAAGCGCTGAATGGCGGGACGTTCAAACGGTTTAGGCGGCGGCACTGGGCTTGTCTTAGTGATCCTCAGTCTCACCGGCCTCATGGTATCATTCAGCGAGTCAATGCTCATTCCAGCGCTGCCCACACTGCAGGCCGAGTTTCACACCACGGAAGCGGTGGTGTCATGGGTTCCCGCTATCTATCTGCTCTTTGGAAGCCTGACGACGCCGACATTTGGCAAGCTGGGGGACACATACGGGAAAAAGAAGCTGTTGCTCGTGGCACTGACGCTCTACACGATTGCCGTTATCGGAAACGGGTTCGCGTGGAGCATAGATAGTTTGCTCGCGTTTCGTGCCATTCAGGGCGTAGGGTTGGCAATGTTTCCCCTCGCATTCGCGCTCATTCGGGATGAGTTCCCGCGCGAGAAGGTACCCACCGCGACAGGCATCATCAGCGCGATGTTTGCCGTCGGCGCGACAATTGGATTCATTGGCGGCGGCTATATTACACAGACCTACAGCTGGCAAACCAACTATCACCTCTTGGCTCCTGTCGCCGCTATCGTGACGCTCCTCGTACTCTGGAGGATTCGCGAGTCGCCAGTGCGGACGCCGTCTCGCCTCGATATCTGGGGCATCGTGCTCCTCGGGGTTGCGATTGTTGGGTTCCTGGTGCCCCTAACCGAAGCTAGCGTCTGGGGATGGACGTCAGTCTACACGCTCAGCCTGTTTGCGATCGCGATAATCGCCGTGATCGCCCTCGTGTATGCAGAGCTGCGCGTCCGCGATCCCCTCATCGACCTTAAGCTCAAGGGTGTCCGTCACGTCCTTGAGACCAATCTTATGATGTTCATTGCCGGCTTCGCGATGTTTATGGTATACCTCGCGATGGTGTACCTCACGCGCACCCCCCCTCCGGTCGGCTTTGGTCTTGATACGTTCCAATCGGCATTGGTCTTTGTACCCGCAGGCCTTGTTATTCTCGTCGCTGGTCCGCTGTTCGGAAGGATAGTGACCCGTCGAGGCGCCAAGAATGCGCTGCTGCTCGCATCCTTGATCGTAGTGGCGAGTTTCATATGGTTTTTCCTGTTCAATGCGACGCTCGCGGAGATCGTGATAGGGACGGTGATTTTGTTCGCTGGTATCGGGGGCGTCTTTGTCGCCGCCATCAACGTTCTCATCATGTATGTGCCACCGAGCAAGACCGGCGCAGAAACGGCCCTTAATACGGTATTCCGGTTTATCGGAGGCGCCGTCGGTACCGCCATTGCAGGATCGCTGCTTACTCTGTATGAGGCCCCGATTACGGTCGTCCTTCCAGCGGGGCCGACCGTGGTCCTCGCCCCAACGAATCAGGCGTTTGCGTACATCGCGGTCGTTGCACTTATTTTGAGTATCGTTGGCGTTGTGACGGCATACGTGTTAAAAAGGGCCCCGGATGTCGAGCTACCAAACAATGAGGAGCCGCATGTTCCTGCAGGCTAGAAGTGAGCCCACCGCTGAGCGCAAGACCCCATTGTGCGCCGTTCGGTTGACTGCAGGTGCCCAGGTCTCTCTAAGCCAATCGTGTGCGCGAAACGCTTCAGTCGTTAATCGGCAGACTTTTATCAAGTAATGCTTCACGGGTTAAAGAGGTGATCTGCCACGGAACAGCGCCAGCTTGCGGGAATCTTCTTGATTGTGCTTATCATCTTTGTTTTTGTGCTTTGGTGGCTGCTTGCGTACCAGTTCCGCGTATTGGGTTAGTGTGCGGCGTCCGCAAGTCCCCGTGCGCCCCAGGGCGATTTAATCTAGCTGACAGTGCAAGAGAGCCCTGCTCGAAAGGGTGCGTCACGGGGCCGCTTTCCGCGTCAACTCAGCACGTAGCCCCCTATGTGCGCTCTCGATGCCGCGTTCACACAGGTTGTGAAAAGCGCAGTCACTCGGCTTACGATACCGAATGTGCTTCTCGCGGCGATCGTTGCTTCACGATGGTCTTGGTTTTTGGTGCCATCAGAGCGGCGTACGCCTTTTTAATGTCGTCAACGAAGAGATCTGCCATGTCGCGACTGAAGTTCTGTCGGACGACGACGCGCATAAGCGGGATTGCGTCGGCATTTGGTGGCAGCGTGTAGGCGGGGACGATCCAGCCACGTTCCCGCAGCTTTGCGGATAGATCATACACGGAGAAATCGACGGGTTCTTTGAGCTGGAACGTAACGACGGGAAGGATTTCACCTGCGTTGAGGATGTCGAAATACCCCGTGTCCAAGAGCCGCTTGGTCAGGTACTGGGCATTTTCGAGGACTGCCCCGGCGGCCATCGCGTACCCTTTCCAACCAAGCCGGAGCAAGTTGTAGTACTGCGCGAGCAACATGCCGCTGCCGCGCGAGAAATTCAGGGTGTAGCTGGCCATCTCATCGCCGAGATAATTCACGTAAAACACGAGGTCCGCCGGCAAGTCGCTGGTATCGCGGAAGATAAGCCACCCAAGGCCGGGGTAGACCAAGCCGTACTTGTGGGCGGACACGTTGATCGATTTCACTTGGGACAGTCTGAAATCCCACCGCAGCTCTGGTTGTGTGAACGGCAGGATGAATCCCCCGATTGCGGCATCGACGTGGATGGGAATATCCCATCCGTGTGTGTTCTTGACTTCGACAAGCAGGTCGTTAATCTCCTCGATTGGGTCGATCTCGCCAGTGAACGTCGTCCCCAGGATAACGCCGACACAGATAGTATTTTCGTCGATAAGGTCAGTAACTGCCTCCCTGGTGATGGTAAAACGATCCTCCTCAAGTGGTATCACCCGCGGCTCAACGTCGAAGTATTTGGCAAATTTGTCCCAGCAAATGTGTGCATCGGCACCGAAGATCAGATTCGGCTTATCGCACGCCGCACCTTCTGCTTCGCGGCGTTTCTTCCACTTCCATTTGTGTGCTAGTAAGCCAAGCATCACCGCTTCGGATGAGCCGCCCGTTGCGGTTCCGGCAAACGTTACAGGGTCGGGCGCATTGAAGAGGCGTGCGAGCATATTGACGCACCGCTTGTGTATCACCTCCGTCTGCGGGTACTCGAACTGATCGGCGAAGTTCTTGTGGATGTTCTCGACGATGAGTTGCGTTGCCTGCGGCTCCATCCAGGTCGTTACAAAGCTCGCGAGATTGAGGGAGGGGTTGCCATCCAAGTTCATTTCATCGTGTACGAGCTGATACGCGCAATCAGGCCGCATGCCAGTTTCAGAGAGTTCGTACTTTGGCACCGGCAATGTGCAATAGCGTGAGGTGTACGCGGGCCCGACGACTTTCTCAGGCTCTTCGAGTTTTTCGAGATCTACTTTGTGGGAGAGCATAACATAAAGAGAGCAGCGGTCGGTAAATACTTGTCGGACTCCATAAAAGACGTGGTTTGCCGCTATATCGTCAAAGAAAGCCCCTCTATAAGTTGTGCCTTTTGCCGCCCCCGTCGCTCTGCGGCACTTGCAAGAACCGCCGTCCACGTGTAAGGTGGGAAATTTTGCGTTCACCACACGCGAAGGGATCGTGTGCAGACATCGCGTGCTTCATCCCCATCAGCATATATAGTACACACCATAAATGCGAGATTATGGAAAAAAAGCGCGTCGTCATTGCCGGGCTGGTGATCGCGCTGCTGTCCTTCACAGTCGTTGTAGCCGGGTGCACGTCGAGCACGAGCAACAACAGCACCTCAACTGCGACAACGCGAACGAGCGAGAGCGTGCCAATGACAAAGACATCAAACAGTACAAATGTGACGCCTGGAGAATCGATAACCGCGACGCAAGGGCAAAATTTTACGATAACGCTCCGGACAAATCCTTCGACGGGATATAGCTGGCAGCCTCAGTTTGACCGCACAGCGCTGTCACTAGTAGACAGCGTGTTTATCAGTGACCCTAACCCGCACAATCTAGTCGGCGTGCCGGGATCGCAGAATTTTACGTTTCAAGGCCTCGCGAAAGGAACGACCACAATCACGTTCAACAATGTCAGTCCGTCGCAAATCGTGACTGACCAAGTGACTTACACGGTGACTGTTACATAATCCCACGGCGATGGCCCGCAGGCCGCACGTTAGCGCTGCCACACCCGAAGTGATTTAGACAGCGCTGTAGTTTCGGCAACGGATGCCCCAAGCAGTATCGCGAGAAAGATCTGATCATCGACGGCGCCCTGACGCTTTGCTCCTTCAATGTGCGTACTGAGACAATGTTCGGATCCGAGAGCAGCCGCAGCTCCGATCGCGATGAGCTCTTTAGCAAGCCCAGTTAGTGCCTTGTCGGTCGCCAGCTGCTCATTTTTATAGAAAAAGGTTTTGAGTGCTGCCGGGTTGTGCCGGAGCTCTTCATAGATTCGGGGAACAAAGCCACAGTAACTCGCCACTCGTTCCAATATCGTGCGCACTTCCGCATCATCTTCTTCGTGCATCTCAACACCTCTTCAGCTGTCCACAACACCTACTTCGGATCCGATTGTCAGTAATTCTAGAACCTTGCATGCATCATGAGAGCATCATTATAAGGATAACGCATTCAGGTATCGGTGCCCATAAAGCGCCGAATGCGTTCAACTGGGGTGTGTCATCTTAAACACACAATAGATTGTTGTAAATCACTTTTTTGTGCCGGGCGCTTCTTTGTTCTCCAGCGGCCCTGCACCGTGTTTAGCGCGGCACTCGCGCGTTTGGTGCACGGTTCTCGATCAAAGGGTGTAAGTACTAGCGTTACAAAGGCTTTCAAAAACTTCAAGGAGAACAAAATGCCAAGAGTAGTACATTTCGAGCTGCCTGCCGATGATCCAAAGCGGGCGAAAGCGTTTTACGAGAAGGTGTTTGGCTGGACCATCACAAAGTGGGAAGGGCCCATGGATTACTGGCTAGTTGCCACAGGACCCGATGGCGAACCGGGAATCAACGGTGCGATAACACCGCGCATGATGCCTGAGCAGGTGACGACGAACACCATCAGCGTCGTGTCTGTCGATGACTTCACGAAAAAGATCGTGGACGCAGGCGGAAACGTTATGATGCCAAAGCGGGCGGTTCCGGGCCAGGGGTATCTCGCCTACTGCACGGACACAGAAGGGAACGTTTTTGGCGTAATGGAGTTAGACCCGTCCGCGAAGTAACACGGGCTGATTGCGGACCAGCTGAACGACTTGCCTCTGCTAGCTCCGTATATCTTCAAGGCCTGCCGTGATGAACCACGCCAAGCCCGATCTCTGCTTGTTGTAACGCAGTGAACGTATCAAACGACGCGTGACCAATTTTCTGTCTTACCACGATACTTGAATCGCTTCCTCAAGCGGCATCGCAGGTGCGACGTGAGCCACGCCGAGGCTGCTGAACGGTCCTGTAACCTTTAGCAGCGCTGCCTCATCGGGTGCGTCGAAGATTGCAACGGAAATATGCCTGCCGATGAGCACGTACCGGCCTATCAGCTTCACGGCTTCCGGGTACTTGAACTGTTTCCACATTTCACGGACCCGCTCGGTATGCTCGGGGTCGAATTTGAACCACAAAATAAACAACATTCTCTCTACCTCCTGGCGCTTAGCTTAGTTCAGTGGCGCATTAGGGCTTAAGCTTGGATCAAAACTAGACTTAACGTCTTGTTTCGTACCAGGCCACATCCTAACGCACAACTGGGAATGCAAGCTCGAACGATAGTTCTTTCACTATTTTTTTGAGCTGACGCTTTATCAGCACGCTTGCTGTCAAGTGCGACGTGCCGTTAAGCACAGAAAATGGCTCACGAGTTGTAAACCAATTATGTGTGGCAAGCCGCCAGGTGGCAGCATTGAGTTGCGAGCATTTGAACCTGCTCGGCTGGTTTGATATGTGAGCTCGTGCGCCGGATCAATAAGATCGTGCAAAGTCCTCTTGACGGCTTTTTGCTCGCGAACGTTGGTTACCCGAATCCTACGCTCTCCGTAAACACAGTGGCAACTGCCGTTCCTTTGGATTTGAGCTCAGCAGATGTGCGCGTGCTCGTCGCGCTTAAACGGGGTTAATGGTATACGTAGGGTTTAGTATTATTCAGAGAGTAGTGATTGGTATGGATCTCAAAGAGTTGCGCGAGGAGTACTACGATGAGTGGGTCGGAAATGACCTCGAATTTAAAGGCTTGGATGGCTATTTGTATCACGGCTTTCTGTCTGACTGGCTCGAGGACGGGTCCCTCGTCTTCAACAGTCTTACCACCATCAGTCTTGGTGACAACGGGGTGCAGCAGGAACTAAATTCGTGGGGTGAGTCGTTCTGGCTCGTCATCAACAGTGCCTCTATAGCCTATATAATCTCAACAAAGTCCATAGAGAGCAAGCGAAGCAAGTCTGTAGGCCGCGAGTAATTATCCCTGTGAGCTTTGTCGACAATCGAAAATCAGTCCAGACCTGTTGAGTTGGCCTTCTTGCTACGGCTAGTTACGTGAGATCTTTCAAGCGCACAACTTCTTGTAGCGGCCGTCTGGGGCTTCGGTACTGATTTAGCGGATGTTGGCGATCGCGGTACCCCAATGCGACGCCCATTAGTATCGACACGTCTTCCGGAATTTCCAGTTCTGCACGAATGAGGTCAGGGTAGGAAATCAGAAGCGCCGCGGCAGCTGAATCAACGCCGTATTGCTGTGCCGCGAGCATGATACTCTGCGCAAGCAGTCCCATATCAAATATCGACCACGCCGTGAGTGTGCGGTCCATGCAGAGGTACACCACCGTCGGCGCTCCAAAGAACTGGTGGGCGCGCTCAAACATGGCATGCCGCGCCGCCGCGTGGTTGCGTTCTATGCCCAGGGATTCAAAGCGTGCGGCCTTGAGTTCGTCCATGCGCTTTTGTAGGGTGGGGGGCCATTGCTGCGGTGCCGGTAGATCGGGGCTGCCCGGCACCCCTTTGCTGAAGCGCTCTTCATAAGCGTGACGAAGCCGGTCCAGCGCGTCCCCGCCAGCAACAAAGAGTTCCCATGGCTGGGTATTGCCCGATGAGGGAGCACGCGTCGCGGCATCCAGAATCTTAAGAATCGTTCCCTTGTGCACAGGATCTGGCGTAAACGCACGGACCGTAAAACGAGAGTTTAGAGCATCTATGACATTCATAAAACCTTACCTGCCTTTTTATTATGCCCCGAAGACGCTGGAAATGCATCAACGCGTCCAGAGGTTACTCAATGACGGTCGGGCGGCCTATGTGATGGCGTATCAGTGCGGCAACAACGCGAGGGTCTGACGTTTCGATCGGTTCGAGCGGGTGCGGGTCACCTACGCTCTCAAAGCGGACGACTTTGCCGCTTAGCGAGGCCAGGACGACTCGCCGTGAGTCAGCTGCAAATTTCTCGTACTCTGGCGTGATCGTGCGTGGCGATTTAGCGGCCTCTTCCACCGCCGATAATACGGCTTCGAGCGTTTTATGCTGCTCGCCGAGTTCGGTAAGTTGCTCCTGGAGCTCGGCGCGTGCCTGCGTTTTATCCGGATCGATTTTTATTTGATATAACGAGCACTCTCTTCTGAGCATCCCCATTTCAGCGTCGTTCGTGATCAGCGTGTCAAGACACTGAATCGCGCTTCGAATCAGCTGTTCTTTCTTCTCAACCACATGAAATGCATCGGTCAGTCGGAGGGCCAAATACTCCGTTTCAAAGTGCAAAGACTCGGTGATAAAAACAGTTGGAACTGGCACTAGTTTCGATTCTAGATCCGGTGGCCGAGTGCGTTTTCTCGCCATCTCACGTCTCCGCTTTTTTTTCGCTGCTGATTCGTTAGTCACTCACAAATAGCGCTCTCGCAAAAAGTCATCATGACCAGATTTAGTGTGCATTGGTAAAGAACCTTCCTTTATATCCTGCGAGCTAAGCTGATCCGAAACGTGTGCATCACTAGGTGCAGGGAGCCAGCGACGCCGACGGATATTTGCTGTCCTGGCGTGAAAATATGAAATGGTAGCACATCGCTGGTGACGATCCGGGCATTACGTGGACCCAGTGAGGGCTTACAAGAAATGACACTCCCGGCTTCACAATAACAGCGTTTCTTCTGGCAGGCCTTAGTGCTAAACGAGGAATACAGTTTTCAACTCGCTGCGCTGTTCGATAGTATAGGCAAGGAAAGTGGCCGACTGAGGTGAACAATGGACGTTACTAAAGCTATACGGTCAAGAAGAAGTATCCGCAAATACACCGAGGAGCCCGTCTCTGGTGATGATATAGAGGCGTTGCTCACGGCTGCAATGCATGCGCCATCTGCGGTGAACGAACAGCCGTGGCATTTCGTGATCATTCAAGACCGAAAGACCCTCGAAGCTATCTCACGGCTTAGTCCCACGGCTCCGATGGTCAAATATGCGCCGCTGGCAATTGCGGTCTGTGCAGATAAGAATCGGGAGAAGTTTCCCGGCTTGTGGGCCCTGGACTGCTCAGCCGCCGCCGAAAACATACTGCTTGAAGCGACCGAACGAAGATTAGGGGCTGTATGGACCGCAGTTTACCCCTTTGAAGAGCGAGTCAAAGGTATTAAAGAGCTGCTCAATCTGCCCGCGAACGTTATTCCGCTGTGTATAATCCCTGTAGGACGCCCAGCGGAGACTCCGGCTCCGGTTGATCGATTCAATCCTTCGTGTATCCATCACGAGACGTGGTAATACCGTCGCGTGGCAGGTCTCCCTAGGGATCAACGTTCTTAGACCACACGAACAAAAACGCTTGGGGCAAAGCAGCGCATTCAACCGCTACCGACCACAGCGCTGTTAAGGTAAGCTGCGCTCGCTTCAGCGAGGACTGTAAAACAGGTATCGGCTTGTGTCAGGGTGCAGGTGGCAGCACGCCTCAGAGCGAGGGCGCCATTCAAGCAGCCACAGAATCGCGCGGTGCACCTGAGGGTCGACTAAACGAGATGATCGCCGCAAACACCGTAACTACAGCGGCTACAAGAAACGCCTCGTGCATGCCGAGCTCGAAGGCCGCCAAAACTTGAGGCGTACCGCCGAGTCCGCCCCCGTACAAAAAGACGTCGAACATGACGACCTCAGGAATATGGCTGAGGATAAGCGGGAAAGCAATAGCGATGGAGAGCATCTGGCCGGTGTTCATCAGCATAGTGCGTATGCCGGATGCGCTCCCGCGCTCGCTCGGCTTAACCGCACTCATGATCGCGTTCATGTTCGGTGACGCGAATAGGCCTGAGCCACCGCCCATGAGCGCCATGTACACGGCGAGGACCGAATACGGCGTCGTACTCACCACCGTGGCTAGCCCGAGCAACGCTCCGGCGGACACGAGCAATCCGGCCGTTGCGAGGTAGCGCGCACCGTACCGGTCGGAGAGGTGCCCTGAAATCGGTCCGACGACCAAAAAGGCAAGACCGAAAGGGGCCAAGAGAATGCCTGCCATCAGAGGGCCGTAGCCGTATGGTCCTTGCAGGAAGAATATAAGCACGAAGAGCACTGCGCCTCTGGCAAGTCCGTTAAGCCCGTTAGCAGCCGAGGCGAAGGCAAAGCTTCGATTCTCGAACAGGTGCAGGTTGAGCATCGGTTCTGGATCGCGTCGCTCGGCAACAACAAACAGCGCGAGACTCACCGCGGCCACGACAAAGAGCACGTACACGACCCACATGGCGATTACGGGAAAGGCATAAAGTGACACGCCGAGAAGGAGTGCCCCCAGTCCCAGGGTGAAGGTCAGGCTTCCGGCCCAGTCAAAGTGCTGTCCTGTAGGAAGCGTCACTGGCTCTCTGAGCTGGAGTATTCCCCATATCGTGCCGACAATACCAATTGGGACGTTTATGAGAAACACCAATCGCCACGAAATAGCCGTGAGCACTCCTCCGACGACCGGGCCGAGGAGGAACCCCGCGGAAAACGCGATCCCATTCACGCCTAAGCCCAAGCCGACATTTCCCCGGCGGAATGCATCGGTCACGATCGCCGCACTGTTGGTGATGAGGAGCGCGCCGCCCACGGCCTGCACCATGCGGTAGACCACTAGATCCAAGCCGTGATACTGCGGCTGTGCCAGTGCGCAGAGCAGCGACCCGACGGTGAAGACGACAAAGCCTAGGTTGTAGAGGTTCTTGCGCCCCAGCATGTCGGCCAGCCGGCCGACGACCGGGACCACCGCTGCAAGGATAAGCATGTACCCCAGCAGCACCCACATGACCGTTATGAAGCTTGCCTGTAGAGTGGCCATGATAGTGGGGAGCGCGATGAGCACGGCCGAACCATCAATCGCAGCCATCAGCGCGCCTATCGTGGTCACTGAGAGAGCAATCCATTCGTAGCTGATACCCGTATTTCCCGACGTCTTCGTGTCCATTTCTTGGCGATTGTTCACTTTTTAGCTATATATGCGTGCTGCCAGGAGCTGCGGGGGCGCACGTCGTGAAGCGTGCGAGTTGACAATTAGAAGCGTTTTTTGGACAAGCGGAGTTAAGCATTTGGCCTGCCTCTGGGCTTGTCATACTTGCCGTCAGGTAGCTTTGGTCCATTTTTAGACGAGTCAGTCGCGACGGTAACTTAGAAAGGTGCGGGATACGCTCCGCACTTCGAGCTGTGAGTCAGGAAAAAAAGGAGGATACCAATTAATACCTGTACGGCGAGGATCAATCACTTTCGCACTGCTCGTCCGTCATTCATAACAAGGCGGACGTTCATTCCGCCAGATGGAAGAGAGTGTGACTATGAAGAATAAAGCGCAGCTCTATGCGAGAAGGCGAGAGATGTATCGTCTTCATATTCAAAAATTGAACATGACGGAGATTCTTGATAAGCTCTCCGCCAAGTACAGCATATCCAAACAGGCGCTGTGGCACGACTGGCAAAAGCGCACCCAGTGGGTTTACGACGTCTTCGATCTCGAGCCAGCTCGAGCTTCGTGACATACAGAGTCAGCACTGGCATCCGCTTGAAACCAACGCCTCAACTTCTGTGTTACTCGGACGTGTTTTGCAGAGTCATTGAGTCGCGAGGGGGGAATTACGGATTCGCCGCCTTAATGAGGCAACGCTTTGCCGCGGCTCACTTACAATAGATATCTAAAAAATTGTCTGGCTCTATGGGGCATGTGGGGCGAGAAAAACTCTTGTCAGCGGCGCGTTTAAAGTTCAGGTACCTTTGTTCTAGAAACGCTAGAGCAGATTTTAACTTGCTCAATCGTTGGCAGTTGGTGTTTTCTCCTCCACATCACCCATAGAGGGTAAACCAATACAAGGTGTTACTAAGCTTTATATTTTTGCATATAACTACTGCGCCTCATAGCCAAAAAATAGCAGAAAAAGTGCAATGAAGAACCAAAAAAGACATTTTCAGCGGAGCTTCTTTTTATACTTATCAAAACCGCAAAAACCTGCTAGAGCTGCTTGATCGGTTTGGCTAAATTCGAGACGTTCTTGTATTCAATCCAAACGCGTCATCTGAGCGTCGTGCGTGGCTAACTAACATCTCCAGCTCGAGCGCGTCGTAGATCAAAGCTCTAATGCTCGGAAAAGTTATTTAAGGATTTGAATGGAACATTTCTGCGGTGGTTTATCAATGGATGAATCAATGGATGAAAAAGAACGAATCGGCGTCGTCCCGGACGCGTCGTTGTATCACGACAAGGATACCTACACGATCGAAATAGAGCTGCCCGGCGTACATAAAAAGGACATAGAACTTGAAGCCTCTGAGAATGGCTTTTGTCTTGTCGCACCGAGAGAAGACATTGAGTACGTAGGATGCTGGATACTCGCCCATGCCATTGAGCCTGAAAAGGCGAACGCTACATTCTCCAATGGACTTCTAAAGGTCACCGTACCTCTAGTAGAAAGTTTCGAAGGAGTGAAGGTAGCGATAAAGTAGTCTTAGAGCGACCGGCCCGCGAAAGGGCCCGTTATCTTTTTTTCAGCTCTGCACCAAGCGCTAGAGCACGGGTGGGTGAACTTCTCTCGTTTCTAGTGTCCACGCGTGCACGTGTTTTGCGCGGTTTCTGCACCGTACGCTTCGGCGCCTTGAGCCAAACATATTCCCTCTCGATTACCTATTCGCAGGGCAGAAGCCGTCTTGCTGCGCGTTTGTTGCAGATTCAAAGCTGATGGTCTCGCGACATTCTTCGCCGTGTGAAGACTTGCCTAAACGCTGGCATCTCTCTTAGTGTGTTTCTCAAGTTGCTTCAATATCCGGAGGTATTTGCGCTCCAAATCTTTGTTCTCTGTCTTTAATTTGTCGTTCTCCTTCTTCAGGCGTTGAACTTCGGCGCGCACGCGGTTAAACTCTTCCGAATGCTTCAGCTGTAACCTTTCGTTCGCAGCTTTCAAGCGCTCGTTTTCGACCGCAAGCATAGATTCCTTGAGCATACGCGGTCATAAGCCATAATAGCATAAATAGCGCGCGCTGTAAAAAAGCGTAACACGTTCGTTTAGCTGCGATGCAGCCTCAAGCCCCCTACGCGTGTTGCCTGGGGAGTATGCCCTACGTAGTATCTGTGAGCTAACACTTGCAAACGCAGCGTAAGGCGTGTGCGCCGTCGTCGGACGTGAGACGTGGGGCGCAGTTTCGCGTATGTTCCAACCCCAAAAGCTACGCGAGTCCCACGATGTGTGGCGCTGCTTCAGCCACCCGTGGACCTGCGAATATCGAAGTCAGATAATCCCAGGGAGTCCCCCTCCTCGAGTTAAAACCTCGCATCCGCTCTCGGTGATTCGAACGACATCCTCTCTTCGATATCCTCCGATGCCGGGAACGGCGAGCACGGCGTGGCCGATGCTCACAGTCATGTTAGGCTTAAGGACGATCTCACCGTGCTGCGGATAGTGGCTCGGGTGGGGGTACTCCTCGGCCTCGAGGCCGACGCCGTGGATGTAGCCGGGAACGACGTACTTGCCGAACTCGGTCTTGGTAATGGACTCCGCCATGAACTGGGTGACTTGCTTGACTTTCCAGCCCGGCTTGACCGCGTCAATGACCCCTTGTTGCGCCTCATCGTAGGCTGCCGCAAGCTTGATGAACTCCGTGCCGACCGCTTGTGCTGCTATGCCACCAGCTGATTGGCTGCACACGAAGGTACGAGCCATGTCGCACGCATACAGATCTGCGACGGGGTGTAGATCTACGATGACGGGATCTCCGCCGCTGATAACCCGGCGTGAGACAAATCCGTGCAAGCCGAGCGAGCGCTCGCCTGAGTTAACGAAGGTAAGAAACCCCAAACGCTCTGAACCTGCCTTTCGCATGGCGTATTCGGCCTCTGCGGCAACGTCGTTCTCGGTTGCGCCGGCGATGAGCGCATCCGCCGCAGCCATCATCCCGAGCTCTGCGACGTGAGCGGTCTTTTTCATACGGGCGATTTCATCGGCTGACTTCACCATGCGTAGCTCGCTCATGATATCGTCGTTCTCGACCATGGTGATGTCGGGATTGAGCTTTCTGAAACGAAATACTTCGAATCCGGGAGCGGTGTGCGTATCGAACCCGACGGTAGCTTTGCGAAGGTCGTGGGCCTTCATCGCGGTAAAGAAGTGCTGCATAAGCTCGTTGGCACTGGTCCAGCCGCGGACGTCGTTCACCCACGTGCTCGCACGAACCTGTTCCACCTCGGGCTGGAAAACGATAATGGTAGGGTCAGCGTCTCGATAGAACAACATTCGAGCCTGCCGCCGATAATCTCCTGTGATGTAGTAGTAGTTCTCAGCCCCTGCAATGAGCATCGCATCGACGCCCTTTGCTCTCATAAGCTCTTGAATCTGTTTTTTTCGTTTGCCATAGACAGCCATTTTTTCCTCCGAACGTAGGTGAAAAACTCAGCAAGCAGGCAAAATAACCCTCACCTGCGAACCACGTACATACTGCTTTCTACGGACTTTTCAAAGGTACGCATATGCTCGGGGCGCGTGATGAGGTATAACCGATCGTTTCGTTCTTCGATGAACCTCCGCTCTTTGAGCTCAGAAATGCCAGCATCAATCAGGGTTTGCGGTGTAGCTGCGTCATCCAAGCTACAGGCAGCACACGCTTGATGTATCTCAGCGGAGGTGAACCCTTCACGTTTTTCCGGTTCCTCCTCTCCCTCTTCGATGAGCATTGCGTACAAGACGCTTTGAGCCCCTGAGCTTAGGTCCCGCACTTTGTCCATCAATTCCTGACTTTCGGGGGCTTCATCGCCCGTGTAATTACCTTCTTCGTTTTCTTGTGTCATTCTCAACTCCCGTGTGACTCATTCCGAAGTCCGCGAGGCACGAATCATCGTGAGTAGCATCTTGAACCGCTTTGCAGCCTGAAGCGCGTGCGGGACGTTTGCGGGCATCACGACCATGGTCCCTTCACGTGCGTGGACGGCGTTCCCCCCAATCGTGATCTCTGCTTCGCCGTCGACGATCTGCACGACTGCATCATATGGTGCGGTGTGTTCGCTCAAGCCTTGCCCCACATCGAAAGAAAACAACGTAATCGTGCCCGCTTTCGTATCGATCAGGGTCTTGCTAACTACAGAATCGGTCGAGTAATCGATCAGTGCCTTCACATCGAGTGCTTTCCCTCTGTACGTTTCTATCTCGCTCACTTCCGTTCCTCCACTATTCTGACTACGTGAGTCGCACTTAGGTAGGCGCTGCGCCACGAAAACGTTTCGGACGCGCACCGGTCATGCTCCGATTCGGGTTCAACGTGCGCGTGCTCACGACAGTCCTTTACGCCAACATCTTCGGTTTAGCGGCGTCCGGAGTGCGAACCAGCTTAATATCGTGCGAGTCGACGAGGACCTTCAGAATGTCGTCGTTTGCCCAGCCGGGGACAATCGGACCGAGTAGATGCTGTTCAAGTCGAAGCGCAAGCTCCACAGGATCGTAACCGCCTTCTGTCGATCCAGCCACCACAAGCGTCAGCGCTAGGTCGTTGACTTGCGCGCCAAAAGGGTTGGCACAATGCCTGCTCTCTCGAAAAAAGGTCCGTTCGCAAGCGCAACTGTTTTATCCTTACGTCCTCTCTTTTTGGCTAATCTAGTAAAAAGTGGTTCCGCGCCAAGAAAAACTCAATTTAAGAGCGTGTTACATTACCTGAAAAACATGGCTTTGCACGACGTCAAACTAAATCGCATTGACCTCATTTTCTTGGCGGCAGGCAGCGTAATCTTTCTGCTTTTTGTTCTTGACCTAACTGGCACCCGAATTCTGTTCAACGGCGATGCGAGTTCTGCGAGTTTCTTGCTTAGCACGCTCACCCAAAGCCTTGCCGCGCTGTTTGCTATCACCTTCTCTGTCTTGATCATCGCAATTGAGTTTTCTGCATCGAAGTATACGCCGAAAGTGTTGCACTTCCTCCTCGCATCTATCTTCAAAGATTTTCAAATCTTAGGCATCATCGTGTTTTTTTTCGCGGCGATGTTTGTCAACTTCCTCACACTTGCCCACGTAAGCGGGGTCACGGTCCCCAACAATATTAGAGTGTTCGCATCACTCAGTGTAGCTCTCACGGCGTGTAGCTTCTTGTTGATCTTAAATCTATTCCGCCGCATTCCGCGGTTCTTTAATCCTGAAGACGTTATTGGAGACGTTAAGGCCGCGGCTCTAAGGGAGAACGGGCCGCGCGAAAACACGAACCTCATTAAGATCCTGGGGGATATCATTAGGAAAGAGACCCTGCAGGGGAATGTTGACGTCGCAAGCGACGCTTTGACAGCGCTGGAAGATGTGTCAGTCTATAATTTCAAAAATCGCAGAGAGGGGTTGAACGAAGAGGTGCTGGAACAGCTGTTCGATATTGCCCGGACGGCGATCAGGATCGACGATACGAGCACAGAGATCGAGGTCGTTGACTCCATTCGAGCCGTGTGTGTAGCTACCATCGAAGAAGATAGTAAATATCTTGGGGGTTTCAGATACCTGAGAGAGGTCGGCATCCTCGCTCTCGATCGCTCGAGAGGGATCGTCCATTCCCAGCTGTTGTTGTCAGTGTCTCACCTTTTCACCGATTTGGTATCATACGCAAAGGAGAAGGAACGGAACGCGCAGGCTCTGTTCTCGATTATGCAATTCTTCATCTTAGGTAGTTTCTACAACGCAAATCACGAGTCTGTGGCGAACCACATAATTGAGGATATGACGTCTGTTTGTACTCAGCGAGAAGTCGAAGTCGCTTTCAACGGAGTAATGGAAAAGAAAGAGACGGTGCGATCGTATTTCGGAGGAAAAGATCCTGAAGATGCTATCAGAGATTTCTACGATGCTTTGATGGCATACTGAACCTCGCGAACGGTTACAACTGCGCGTCAGGAATATGGCGCTTGTCTGAGCACTTGATGTCGTACAGTTCTGCCTTTGCTTTACCAATCGGGCACTCTGGCGAGTGCTTATCGGGGCCGCAGTGGAGGCAGGCATTATCCAAAGCTTTGAGAGCGTCATCTACTTGGTCAAAGGAAATCTCTTTTCCGCTATATTTCCATTTAGTCAAACGATCACCTTTCTATCTAGGCTGGCTTATTATATGATGTCTTGAATATTAAAAGCTCGCCCGATTATCACGGCGCTGATTTGCGAACGCTGTATTGACCACAAATCGAAGGTTGTGAGGAAGAAAACCGGTAGTCTGGCAGCGAACTAGCAGAGCGCTGTGCGCGAAGGAAATAAGAGGGCAAATTCCATCATGCTGGAAGCCCTCAACTTAGCTAAGAGATTTAGCACACTGCAAGCGGTCGATGACCTCAATCTCCGGGCTGCACAGCATAGGTGTTCGGTCTCCTCGCCCAAACGGCGCAGGCAAGAGCATGTCCATGACTAGGCTGATACGCACGACGCGGTCAACAAGCGGTGAAATACCGTTCGGGCAACTGCTCAAGTCAGCGAACGAGGCCTGCTCGCGATTTGTCCGCAAGATATCGTCGTCTGGTCCGATCTGACGTGCCAACAGAATCTCGCGCTGATGAGGAACCTGTACGACCATATACGAAATTCCAAAGGCAATCCTGAAAACCGCATCGAAGATCATTTGCGTCGCCTGGCGCTCGCGAGGGGGGTGGTGATACGCTGTTCCCTCGCGCACTCACTTTAGTCCCACGGCCTCATCGAAGCGCAACGATGAAGAACGAAGAGGGGCAATGTTAGCGACGTGCGGAGCATGACTGAGCAATTGTCCGATCATACAACGGATGCCTACGCATTACAGGTGCAAGGCCTGACAAAGCGATATGGTGACCTGGTCGCCGTTGACGATCTCTCTTTGCAGATCAAGAAGGAAGAGATATTCGGATTTTTAGGACCCAACGGAGCCGGAAAGACCACCGCCATCAACATGATGGTGGGACTCCTGAGCCCGACAGGCGGTGCGGTACTCATCAACGGACAAGACCGGGCGCGAGTGCCGAAAAGGAGTGTAGGCGTCTGTCCGCAAGAGCTTGTGTTGTGGGAGGAGCTGACGTGCGTAGAGAATCTCACCCTCATAGGCGACATGTACGACCTTCCACGGGTGGTCACGAATGAACGCGTGCGCTCATTGCTCGCTGATCTCGCGCTTTCTGAAAAGGCGAAGGCGCGCGTGTCGCAGCTATCTGGAGGCATGAAGCGCCGACTCAACGTCGCCCTCGCCGTTGTACACGATCCTGACATCGTGGTGCTGGACGAACCCTCTTCTGGCCTAGACCCGCAGTCCCGCTTGTTGCTGTGGGACTTCATCCGCTCGCTCAAAGGCAAGGGAAAAACTACCATCCTCACGACCCACGCCATGGAAGAGGCCGATGCGTTGAGTGACCGCGTTGCCATTATCGACCACGGCAAGCTCCTTCAACTCGACACTCCTCAGAACCTGAAAAGGACCATCGGTTCCGGTGATATCATAGAAATCCAACTCGCCGAACCCGAACGGAACGAGACCGTGATAGCTGGCCTCAAATCCGTCAAAGGCATCCAAGAAATCAAAGACGTGGGCGGAAAAATAAACGTACGAGCATTGAATGCGGTTAGCTTACTCCCGGAGATACTCGAACGTGTCGACGCGATGCACGCCCGCGTCTCAGACATTGCGATTCGGGAAAATACGCTCGAGGACGTCTTCATCTATCTTACCGGACGGGGGTTGCGGGAGTGACCGTCAAGTTCCTATCATTGGCGGTAAAAGGGCTCAAGCAAGCACTTCGAGATCGCCGCTCCCTTTTCTTCCTTCTGCTATTCCCGGTCGTATTCATGATCATTTTTGCCTTCGCTTTCGGCAGTCCGAGCTCGCTTGGCACCGGGACGACGCCTCACAAGATTGCGGTGATCAATCTCGACCGAGGGGCAACAGCGTCCATCAACAATACCGACCTGCACATCAACGCTGGCGCGAATTTCACCGCGCTCCTCGAAAATGTCACGTACGAGGGAACCAATACGCACATGTTCACTCTCACTAACGCCAGCGCAGATCAGGCCCAGACTTTGCTTAAGAGTCGCGGCCTTGATGCGGCGATTACCATCCCGGAAAATTTTTCACAGGCGGTCGTTTCATTAAGCAATGCCTCCGCGCGGACTGAAGCGACTTCAGACATCGGCCTGCAGGTGATCAACGCAAGCAGCGCTCAAGCTGCCGCGCTGAGCGCCCAGCTGCCAACAAATGCGACGCTCCCCAGACCGAGCAACGTCACGGCACAAGTCACCGTCGAAGGTGATACAGGCAGTGCCGCATTTGGCGCCGCGCAAGGCCTAATCTTCAACGTTCTTCAACAATACGAGAGCCAGATACAGGCCACAGCCAGTCGGCAGGTTGATGCGACGCTGGGGCAAAATCAGAGCCAGCTGAACGGCAACTACATTTCAGCGGCCGTCGAGCCCCTGACCGGCGCGCGCTCATTCACGTATTTCGACTATCAGGCGCCGGGATTGATTGTGTTCGCCCTACTCCTGCAAGTGAGCAGCGTTGCACAAGACCTTGCTAGAGAAACGGACAGCGGAACGCTGACAAGGCTCAAACTCTCCAACATGCGGTCATTCGACCTGCTTTTCGGCACGCTGCTGACGTGGATCATCATCGCCGTGGTGCAAATCTTGCTGCTTTTCGGTGTCGCCGTAGCGCTTGGTTTTCAGTGGTCGGGCGGTGCGAATTCCATCGAGCTTGCCGTGTTTATTGGTATCATAGGCGGGATAGCCTCGATTTCGCTCGGCTTACTGCTCGCGGCGTTTGCCCGAAACGAGCGGCAGGCGGCACAATTAGGGGTCCTTATTGCTGTGCCGGTATCATTCCTCACGGGGGCGTTCTTTCCGCTCCCCAGTGAACCCCTCGGAACCGCTTTTGGAACGACATTCCAGGTCTACGATCTGCTCCCCTGGACACAGGTCGCAGACGCGATTCGTCAAGTTCTTGTCTTCGGGAGTAGCTTCAGCGACGTGGCGATCTACGTAGGATTTGCGATCGTTCTCACCGCGATCCTCTTTATCGTCGGTGTGATCTCATATTCGCGGGTGCGATTGCGGGCGGAATAAAGCTATCGCAGCTCGCAGAATAGCATAAGGGATTTCACAAGCGGACGTGAAATTTGCGCACTCAGGCAGGCGGCGGCACGGAATAGCGCGCGGACAAAGGGCGTAAATCTGACCGGTAAAGCCCCGGAGGGGCGAGCGGAACTCGTGCGGTGCTATTTGGATCGATCCGAAGGGTAACGGAGAAATGAGCGGCTGTGGTTGCTCGCGCGCGCGTCTAAGGGCACAAAGGTAACTGAAAGGCTATTTCGATTCTTTCTCCAAGCAGCGCAAATGGCAAAGTATTTCGTATGAAGCCTGCCAGAATTGATAGGGGATACTGATGGCAAAAATAGAAGCAAAAATGGCTGACGAAATGCGAGCAGCGTGTATATTCCACACAGGCGCGGTTACTGCGATAGGAGACGACATGGGGCGGCTACTCGGTGAAGTCATCGAATGGGTGATGAAGGGGGGCTTGCAGATGGCAGGGCCTCCATTCGCGGTCTATTATAGCAGCCCGGAAGATATGGCGCGAGGCGAAATGCAATTTGACGTGGGAATCCCCTTCACCGGAGAGGCCCAAGGCGAGGGTAAAATACAGATCAAAACCTTCCCTGAGCACGAAGTCCTGTCAGCGATTCATAAAGGACCGTATAACCAAATAGCGCCCGTTTATGCGGCGTTGATGGAACACGCTGCGCAAAACGACTACGAGGTCACTGGAGCGCCGATGGAGCTATACTTGACAAACCCAATGGAAGTTGCAGAAAGCGACTTACTGACTGAGGTACGGTTTCCCGTCGCAAAGCGGAGGCGTTGACAGGCCCCTTTAGAACGCGACTGTTGATTTGGCGATTTTTGCCGGATCCGCGCAGCAGCGCTGAACTCGTCAGCTTGCGGCCAGCACACCAGTGCTTCAGGGCCTCGAGCTGTCCCTCTTTCTTGACTATCTAAGTTTATTGCTCGAGGCACCCAGTAACTCACGCGTGGAGGCGCCAGAAGCGGATTTTTCACGTGACCACGGTGCGAACGAAGAAAAAAAGCATGTGAGATTGGTGAACGCGTAATAGAAATCACGCTAACGCCGCATCACATTAGCACAAAGTCAAAATCGGCGATCTTCTCGTGCACGTCAGCGAGTGCTTCACAGAGGTCGTTTCTTTGCCTTCGCAACTTGTAGCGTGTCAACGGGTTGAGGCGGCTTGTTGATGCCAACTTTCGTTGCACTAGTTCAAGCGTGTCGAGCAAGCCGTCATACTCGGCGTACAGGGCTGTCAGCTGCGTTGTCGGGGTTATCGCCACCAGCGGTGTGTTTGTGTCGGTCGACATTTGCCACGTGCTGGGGTACATAATGTTGCCATTTTTGTCCGTCTTGATGAGGTAGGCGTCATGGTTACCATGGCTCGTCCATGAGTTACCATACCCGCAGATAACATACCCGCCGTCAGCGGTCTGCCTGACACAGTAGTCGCCGTCATCTCCGGCCCTCCCGTACGTCCGCCCCCACTGCGCGCTGCCCGTCGCGTCGACCTTAAGGAGGAAGACCTCAGTGCCGTGGCGCGTGGAAAGCGAGGATGTAGAGCCCACGGCGATGTACCCGCCATCGGACGTCTGCTGCACTGAGTAGCCGTACTCGTCTCCAGGACCGCCATAATATGCGCCCCACGTCTTCTGTGAAGCGTTCGTCTGACCGGTGGCATTGACCTTCTTGAGGTAGAGCTGGCTGCCCCTGCCTTGGGAAGTCCTCGATCCCACGAGGATGTACCCGCCGTCGTTGGTCTGCTGGATCTCGCTAACCCCCCCGTACGACTTGCTCCACTGCACGGCGGGCGCTGCGCCGACCTCTACGGGCGATCGTCCCGACACCTGCGCCGCGGCGCTGCTCGCCTTCCCGGCCGCGGTCAGCGCCATCTCGTGGTGCACCGGCTGGACGTTCGCATCCGTCCTCACCGGGTGGGTCTGCTGCAGCACGTTGCCCTGCTCATCGGTGACCGTAAAGGTCACCTCGTCAGCGTTCTTCTTCGGTGCCGCGCTAACCACTGCCGTCGATCCAATCACGATAACAGCGAAGATGAGTGCAATTAGCGTTGTTTTTAGTCGCATGTGAATCCTTTCTGAAAAAGGTCACAAGGGAGTCCACACATCGAAACTTAAAGGCTTGTAACTCGCAAATGTTACAGTGGGAGTCCTCGTTCGTTGCCACCTTCACGAGCCAGAGGTCTATGGACCCGGCGCCGAACGAATAGGTGTTTCCGACGAGCGCGTAGCCGTCGGACGTTACGACGAGTTGGTTGAACCAATCATCGCTGGCCCCGCCATAGGTCCGCTCATCAAGTTCGTTCCTAAACTGCATTACACTATGCAACGGCTTGTAACTGACCTACGTGTTTTACATAGCGGTTTTTTAACTAACCTACGAGTCATTTTAAATATGCAGTAGCAAGTACGACTCGTGAGCACGTGCGTCGAGTAGTCCTAAGATATAGAGAGGGGGCAAAAGATCGAATCCACAAAGCCTGGTAAGCAGAAGCCTAGAAACAAAAATGACTCTAGAAACGTCGAAATCCCGACGACATAAACCGCTAAAACCCGCGGCTGCGGCAACAGTGGACGATGCAGAGACGCCGGGGGACGACTACAGCTACATTCCCGCTCTTAACGACGCCATTGCAGGCTATTTCAAGGATGCCGTCCGCATCACCCTAAGGGAACCCGCGAAATCCCTCTTCTTTCTCCGGACTGTTTTGTGGCAGAAGAAAGCGGCCCGCGTGCGGCGGAAATGGCAGAGTAGTGGCCTGCACGTGCCGGCCCTTCTCATCGTGAGCGTAACGAGCAAGTGCAACCTTCGCTGCAAAGGATGCTACGCCTTTGCGCATGACAATGGCAAATCAAGAGCGCCGGAGTTGAGTGACGCTCGGCTTCGTGCTCTGGTCGCTGAGGCAAACGAGCTTGGCATCTCGGCAATTCTATTCGCGGGAGGGGAACCACTGATGCGCAAGGATCTCCTGACCATTACCAAAGATTTTCCTTCCGTTATATTCCCGATAGTTACGAACGGAACGCTCATCGATGAGGGCACGCTTGACCAGTTTCGAAACCAGAGAAACGTTATCCCCGTCGTTAGTATCGAGGGCGATGAACGCGACACTGATGAGCGTCGAGGCGTCGGGATGCATGAGCGCCTGCAGAAAGCAATGGAAGAGATGCGCGCCAAAGGAATCTTTTTTGGTTGCTCTCTAACGATAACACGGTCTAACTTTTCGACGATCACCGATGACCGGTTCATGGAAAGCCTCATCCACGCAGGGACTAAGCTCATCCTCCTTCTAGAGTATGTTTCAGTGGAGGCAGGCACTGAAGACTGGATCTTGACGGATGAGCAGCGGAGCACGCTGGCGCACAAAACAGAGCGATTTCGCACACAATTTCCTGCAATCTTCATTGAAATTCCTGGAGACGAGGAACAGTATGGCGGGTGTCTGGCTGCAGGGCGTGGATTCGTTCACGTGAGCCCCGATGGAGATCTTGAGCCGTGCCCGGTTTCCCCCTACTCCGATACAAATGTGCGGCAGCTCTCGCTCAAAGAGGCGCTGCAATCGAGACTTTTGCAGGCAATTCGCCAACGTCACGAGACACTCAGCGAGATGGAGGGCGGCTGCGCGTTGTGGACTGAGCGTGAGTGGGTACAATCTTTGCTACAACCCGCAGAACGTTCCGTCATTCCACTGCGACGGCTTGATTCGACACGCCAAGCTGTAGAATAAACGCTTAAGGAAGGCCTGGCCGAGATTCTGGGAGCTACCGATCTTCCGAAGTTGTGGCCGCATTGGCGTCGCTCTGCATCTGCAGGGCGCCTGCAAATTGCCGCAGTCTCTCGTTGTACTCCTCATTTTTGACCACCGCCGCACGAAGCGCAAGCACGCTGGCGGGGTGTCTCCCGCATAGAGCTTGCATATCGCTAAACAACTTTTTATTCTCGTTGCCCCCCTGCGTGCAAAAGAATGCGACGCGGTTGAATTTCGACTTGTTGATGGTGATATAGGTCCGCATCGGACTTGACATCAAGCCGTTCCAGCCGGGCGTACCAAGCGCGACCACATCGTACAACGTTGGATCGTGAATAAGGGTTTTTAGCACCGTCAGCTTGTTTCTAGCTGCGTCTCGCCCAGACCTTAGCCTAGTGGTCCTGCGCGTTTCTTGGTGTCGATGAGTTCTTCACTATCGCACTGCAGCAGGTCTGCTAAAGCTTCTCCCACTTTCTTGGTGGTCCCGGTTCTCGAATAAAACACCACTAGTGGCTTCACAGTTTTTCCTCGGATCAGGTTACGCGAATACCAGCTTTTAATTTTATGGTTGCTTGCTCGCGAACGCTGGTAGGTGTCGGCCAGGCGACTCCCAAGCGTCGAAAAATGGTGACGGTAGTGGACGGCTCAAATAGGGTTGAAAATTGAATTAATCGTGCTCGGCAGCAGCGTGCGCCAGCTGGAACCATGCGAACTACTATGCGGTATGACCCGGTAGGGCTCGTGGGTCGCTGTAGTCATACTTGGTAAGAGCACCCCATTCGTAGGCATCTTTTGAGGTTAGACAGCCTTCCACTCAACCGTTCCCATTGTTTCCTGTGCAACGGTCACGTACGTTCGGACAAGACTAATGCGTTGAAGCGCCGGAATAGTAAAAATGGCAAACGCATAACGGGGTTTATTTACGTTATAGCCAACAGGTAACGTCTTGATCAAATGCGGCCTATAGAGGCTTGCGTTAGCAGCGCTCGCTGGACAGTTTGGAGACGGCAGTCGAAACGAAGCTAGAGACTACTTAAAACGACGTCAGAGCGCCCGTCGGAATTTGCTTCCAATGGAGTGTTAGCGAGCCCTGCGTCTACGCGTGAAAATGCGCTGGACGTCGCCCGTTTAAAAGAATAAAAATCTCTGCGCGACAGAAGACCTTTATTTCAAGTCCAGATTTTTAAAAGAAAGTCGAAATGGAACCGAAATCGTTAAATATAACGCCTGTAGTGTTTAATGTGTCGATGCTGGAGAGCGAGGGCCCGCTGCGTGGCCCTACCTCGAACCGTCTCTTATTCCGTGCGGCGGACCCCGCTCCGTGTTGACCGCTAAAGGTTAAGCTTTTGGTTTTTTTCGCTGTTGCGATGCTTGTCTGTTGCTCTCTTACGTGGGGGCTGCCGTGACACACGACGGAGCCCGTGCTAGTTATGTTCACAATGAGGTTTTGCAGCGCCGTTACTTCGGCTGAGCCAACCCCGGTCACCGCAGCTCAGGTCGTTTCTGTTTGCAGCTCGTAACTCCGCAGAGTTCCAACGCCGGTCTGCGCTGCCGTGTGATTGGTCGCGGTGCCGCGTAAGTTCGCCGTACTCGCACTGGAAAGCTCGTCGTGAGCTGCGTCGCGTTGAGCTGAATGTCGAAAGTACCCGCGCCCCGCAAGGTCAGATTTAATGAACTTGTGTTCAGCCGGGAACCACTTGCCACGGTCCCTGCGCCGTTCTTACTTATCTGATTGATAGCGGTGACCTGATATGTGGATGGCTATTAGCTTCGCTATCACTATTGGCTGAGCGGCGTCAATCGTCAGGATGCCGTTTGTAACCTCCGTTCGAATGCCCGAAATCATGTTGCTTGCTGCCTCGACTTGCACGGACTGGGTGTCGCAATGGGCCACGTGCAGCGTGCCAAGAAGTGCGAAGTTAATACCGGTAACGGGGGCGACGTTCCTCGTTTCTGTAGCCATAGTCTCCGATTCGTTGCTCGGGCTTGATTTGATCTGTGCGCAAGCGCTGACGACTGCTGCGCCCACCGCCGCGTGCTATTATACAAGCTGCTTTCATTCTCTCGAACCTGTAGCGCGATTATAATAATGCGCCGCTAGGGATTTCGAGACTGTCGGTTCAGCATAAAATATATATAGTAATATCTTGTAGTATATCTAAAGATATATTATTAGGAGGTGCTTTACATAGATCAAAGAAAACACAAAAAAATGTGGCGCCGGGCGGGCCCGGGATTGTGTGCCTAAGGGTGCATCGTCTGGAAAAAGAGGTGACTGACTTGAACAACTTGTGGGTTGATTTCGTTGAAGCGCCGTTGCCCCAGTGCATTGAATGCATACATTTGGATCGTAGAACGCTCCGGTGTCCCGCTTTTGGGAACAAGCCGATACCGGACGACATTCAGCTTAACCTCAGCGACCATCGCTATCCGTACCCAGGGGACCGCGGCATACTGTTTGAAGAGAGACATTCTTCAGTGCTTTCTGGTGAACATTCGCTGCCTCTGAGAGCTGAATGAGCGATTATAGTCACAGGTAGCCCTGTTCAAAACTAAATGACTGTTGTGGCCGAGACTCTTGCTGATATGCCGTATGAGTAGGAAGCTCACTTAAAAACGGCAAACGTGGCTTCACTGGGCTCGGCCAGAACTTGACGATTTACGAGTTCAACGAGCTCCTGTTTTGAGCGCTCCATTTGCCGGAGGTGGTACGCTTGCTTCATGACTGCTACGTCAAGAGCCGCTTCGATGGGCACCGCGCAGTATCTGGTCGGCCCTTCAGCTGATTCTTCAATCATCCCCTTCTCAAAAAGTCCGTTCAGTGCCTTGTAGACATCCGCGCGAGCAACGCCTGTCTCATCAACAAGCTCACCGGCAGTTTCAGCGCCGCGGTTGAGCAGCGTGAAATAAAGGCGAGCTTCCATTTCGTTGATGCCAAACGTTCGCAGCCGTTCTACTACCGCCTTCTCCATGAGCCGGTAGTTTTGTCCGAATGGTTTTATACATATGGACACGATGCCGCACGCGCGAAGACGAAAGCCGATGCTTTGCGCGGGTTTAGGCGTCTTTTTTGGGGCAAATCTGCCCTATCTCAAGCTTAGACTCTGTGATTCGCATAGGGACTAGAAAAGGGCCCGTAATCACTGTCTCCGCGTGTCGAGCTAGCGCACAGGCTGCGAACAGGATAGCAACTCTCAATCTCGCTGCTTTTTTCTACCGGCCGAAAAGTGAATTGGAACAAATGTTGAATCTTTTGTGGCTACGCGTCTCTCTCGTGAGCTAAAAGCCCGTCAATCACTTCTCGAAGCACGGTCACGTTGTTGTAACGCTGCTCTCGCGACGCGTAAACGAGCGTGGCGATCGTTCTAAGAGGGCAGCTTCACGACAAATCGCGCACCCCTTCCTTCTTCGCTCTCCACGGTGATCGTTCCGTCGTGCAATTCGACAATCCGCTTGCAGACGGCAAGACCAAGGCCAGTGCCCTTCGCCTTATTCGTAAAAAGAGGGCTGAATAGCTTATCCTTAATGTCTTCGCGAATTCCGACGCCAGTATCTTCGACGGTCACGAGCACCGCTCCATCTGAGGGAGCGGCGCAGATTGTGAGCCGTCCGCCCTCGGGCATCGCCTGAATTGCGTTGAGGATCAGGTTCGTGAACACGCGCTGCATAAGTCGGCGATCGAGGTAGAGCGATAAATCGTCGGGAATGTCGGTCGTCACTTGAACCTTACGAGGCACTTTCATTGATGAGAGCGTCGAGGCAATAAGATCGACCGCTGATCTGCGTTTGCTCCGGATTGAGGGGTTGCGCGTAGGCCTGCAAGTCCGCCACGATCTTGTCCATATAACGCACTTGTTCATCGATGAGGTCGCACAGTCGATCGACGTTATCCCAGTCGGCACCTCCGCGTTCGTCCGGTGACGTGGAGCACCCGCTTCTTCTTCTGTAAATCGATTGCAAAGCGAATTGCCTGTAGCGGATTACGCAAATCGTGACCGACCATAGTGGCAGTCTCGCCGATCGCGGCAAGACGTTCTACGTTCTTGAGGGCTTCCTCTGCTTCTAGGCGGGCCGAGATATCAATGCCGGCACCAAGCACCCCGACAAAGGTGCCTTGATTGTCAAAGAGCGGCGTGCACATCCATTCAATCCACAATCGGCGTCCGTCCTTTGTGACGTTCTCGCTGACCATTTGGGTGTAGCCGTCAGCGGCGTGGAGAAGGTTCTGCGTGAAGTGGGCAAACTCGCTTTCCGTGCTCTCCGTTGCCAGCAGCGGCGTACCAACCAGCTTGTGTCCGATGAGCTCTGCTTCAGCATATCCAAAGAGCTGTTGTCCGTAGTTGTTGAGGAAGGTGATATTGCCCTGTAAATCCGTCTGCAATATGACGCTGTTGACGCCCTGGATTAGTTCCCGGTACTTGTGCTCGCTTTGCTCAAGTGCCGCCTCTATTTGGTTGCGTTCAGAAACGTCAGTTCCTGAACTAAGCGTGCCAACTATGGTGCCCGCAGCATCTTTAAGGAGTGCGTTATGCCACTCCATATCGCGTTCTTCACCGCGGGCTGTTTGCACGGGGCTCTCAGAGCGTCTGAACGGTTCTATCTCTCCAGCAATGATCCGTTCAAATCCGTCAAGCGTCTTCTGTCGGGCGCGATCGGGCACAAATTCCGTAAACCAGTCTTTGCCTAGCGCCTGCTCTTGCTGTACGCCGAGGAGCTCGCACCCTTTGCGATTAAGACGAGTGATCCGCCCAGCCGTATCGAGCACGACCATCAGGACTTCAGCGGTATCGAGGTACTGCTGCGCTTGATCGCGTTCGCGCCGAACAGTTGCTTCGATCCGCTTGCGCCCTGTAACGTCCCTTGCCGTTGATATGAGCGCTTCAACGATCCCCTCTTCGCTATAGATCGGGGTGAGAACGTATTCGTAATCCTTCTCGCCGCTCGGATCGACCCAACGCAACTCGTCGGTCACCGGGCGGCCCGTTGCGAACACAATGTCACCGAGGGCAATCATGCGCTGCATCGGCTCAAGTGGCAATCCGAGCTCCGTCCACGTCTTGCCTACCATTTCGTGCGGCTTAAATCCCAGCGCTCGGGCTCCAGGCCGATTGACGTATATATAGCGGCTGTCCCGATCAAACACGTAAATTAGATCGGCGGACGCGGATAGAAACCCCTCGAGAGTCCGTGTCTGCTTAGCAACCTTTCCAGCCAAGCTCTCGTGTTCCTCGCGCAGGCGTTGTTCGTCAGTGACATCACGCATAACGATGACAATGCGCGCGACGCGCCCTGGCTTCTCGCGAACGGGATAAATCGAGAAAACTTTGCGCTTGGTATCAATCACTGCTTCAGTTCGAATAGGTGCATTCGAAGCAATCGCCTCTTGCCTCCAAGTAGTTATTTGCTTTGCCAATTCGCTTGAAATGACCGAACCCACCGATGCCCCGACCGCTTCAGAAAAGGTCGTGCCGAGCCAGAGTGCCGCAGCTTGATTAAGAGCAAGGATAACGTCGCTCTCGTCGATGACCAAAACAAAATCGAACAGTGCGTTGAGGAGTGCATATGCAGCGGGTTCCGACTCGCTCACTGGCGTCGCGGCGTCATCCGACTGCATCTGATTTTCATTTTCGAGTTCGCGCATGCTGTCACGCTTCCGCGAACGAAGGCGGCGACTACACGTTAGCGTTAGCGTGTATTAAGCTTATCTGGCGTCCTGCGTTCAATCGCGGCACGACGGGCGTAGGTGGAGCTTCGAGCACGTAAGTGCGCTCTCTGACTATCAAGCTGCGTCTGACGTGCATCGAATTCTGCGCTCTGCGAATAAGCCTTGTCACGCGCTATGAGTGGGGGCCACTAACGAGCTCGCTTCTGTCAATAACAATTAATAACATTAAGCGTCTGGACTATTGGGGTTTAGGCATGGATAACGCCGTAGATAACCTATTTGAGGCACTTTTCGCTCTTACTGACTTGCGAGTGCTGCTGCGCGAGACTGCCCCATTGCACAAGTTGAGTGCGGAGCAACAGATGCAAGCGCGAGACGCTCTCGCACGCGCAAAAGCCGCTTTGTCAAAGCTTGAAGAGGAGCTTCAAGAATGAAAATCGCAGGAAATATACCGATCCGTGAAGTCGAGGAGAACTTCATCAACATCCAGCCGATCCAAGCCGCAGGCCGTTTGACTGCAGAGGCGATGAAGGCGCTCATCGCCTACGGCGACGGTTACTCAACGTGTGACCAGTGCCGCAAGCCTTTTCGACTCGATAAGATCACCAAGCCGCCCATCGCCGAATTCCACAAAGATCTCGCCAGGTTCCTCAACATGGATGAAGCCCGTGTCACGCCGGGGGCGCGCCGCGCCTTTCAAGCAGTTTGCCTCGCGCTTGCGGAAAAAGGCGACACGGTTTTAGTCTCAGCGCTCGGACACTACACCGAGTTCCTCGCAGTTGAGAATGCAAAGGCCACCGTTCGTGAAGTTCCCACAAATGATCTTAATATCGTCACGGGCGATGCCGTCGCGCAAAAAATCGAAGAAGTGACGCGCGAACAGGGCAAATCGCCCGTGCTCGCGATGCTCGATCACTTCGACTACTCGCTCGCCAACGAACACGACATCGCCGGAGCGGCTAAGGCAGCGCACCAGTACGACATTCCCATCTTGTACAATGGCGCGTACACCGTTGGCATAAAACCCGTTGACGGCAAGGCGCTCGGCGTAGACTTTGTTGTGGGAAGCGGGCACAAGTCAATGGCGTCGCCTGCACCGAGCGGCGTTTTGGCAACGACTAGCGGGTACGCGGATACGGTGTTCAGCACCACGCAGATGATCGGCGATGTTACCGGGCGGCAGTTTGGCGTGAAGGAAGTCCAGATGCTCGGCTGCACGCTTATGGGCGGCAACATCCTTGCGATGATGGCATCTTTTCCGACAGTGAAGCGTCGCGTAGAGGAATGGGATGAGTACGTCACGAAGTCAAACTACGTTGTCGATGCGCTTCTTGGCATAAGAGGGAATACGTGCGTTAGCGAGTACCCGCGCAAGCATACTTTGAGCAAGGTGGATACGACTGGAAGTTTTGACACGGTAGCGCGGACTCATAAGCGGCGAGGTTTTTTCTTGAGCGATGAACTGAAGCAGCGGGGCATTGTTGGCGCTTTTTCTGGGGCGACCCGCGCGTGGAAGCTCAACACGTATGGCTTGAGTTGGGACCAGATACGCTACGTAGCAGATGCATTCAAGGAAATCGCTGGGAAGTACGGACTGTCTTAGCGATGGCGGCGAATTTCAGTCGTCTCGGCGCACACGCCGTCGATCATCGGGTCCACGGTTTTGCTCGCACAGCGTGCAATTTACTTTTGAACAACTCGTGCAGCTCTTCCGACCCGCCGAAGCTGCTTCGGCATTAATGTTAAGTGAGCGTATAATTCAGGAATGAGTTGATCCAGTCATTCAACAGCTACGGTTGCTCCAGGAAGTGAGCGACTTGCGCTCCAAATTTGCGCGCGCTCTGTTTATCAAGCTTGTTGACTTGCGTAATCGGTATCCCCATAAGCTTAGCAAAATCCTCTATGAGATTCCTGTCCGTATCGGAGAGCTTGTTAACGTCGAGATATCCTCCAAACACCTCGATTGCTCGAACGCGCCCTGCAGCACGCGCTTGCAAGTCTGCCACGTACCGCTGCACGAGCTCCTCTTTAGGTACTTCTCCGTAGTCCACACAGACAACGAAAAGCGCCACGTCTTTGTCGTTTAAGTGATCGCGGTTCGCAGCGAGAAAGTTCACCACACTAGGTAGCGGGTGCTCTTCGTAAATCGGAGAGCCGATCACGATGAAGTCGAAATCGCGTGGATCAGCTTCGGCAACGTTCTGTACTGCCACTGCCACATGTCCTATGCTCGCGGCCCCTTCAGCTATCCACTCTGCAATGGTTTTCGTAGAGCCGTATCGCGTGTCGTAAATGATTAGAACGCGAGCCATGTTGCCCTTTACACCGTCCGGCATGAGTTCCAGCAATCACGCGTGCAACTTCTTAAGGAGCCACGCCATGTTTTTGCCTAGGGTGGTCATCGTGGCCATGCCCTCAGCATCGTTTTCTGCTTCACCGACAGCATGGCCGATTCCGATATTCCAGTAACTCGAACCGGGAACGATCATTTGACCAATGAAGAAGAAGTGATTGATCGAGTCGAATGCGTGAATGGCGCCAGCGCGTCGCATCGTTACGACCGCAGCGCCGACCTTACGCCGAAACATATCGCCGTTAGCGCGCGCTACCATTCCAGCGCGGTCAATAAGCGCTTTGAGTTCGGGCGTTATATCAGCGAAGTACGTCGGTGAACCTAAGATGATCCCATCTGCGTGGAGCATCTTGGCGATGTACTCGTTTACCGCGTCATCAGTCACGACGCAGCACTGGTCACGAGTCTCGAAACACTCCGAACACGCGATGCAGCCTTGAATTTGCGTGCCTGCGAGCTGAACGAGTTCGGTCTCGATACCTTCTCGTTCAAGTTCGCGGAGCGCCTGCTTAATGAGAATGGCGGTGTTGCCGTCCTTGCGGGCACTACCGTTAAAAGCGATAACCTTCACTGAAATACCCCTCGTTGCTTTTAACTAATTTGAATTTTTGCTACAACAACTGCAAATCATTCTTATAATTGTTGCGCTGATTTTTGTAGCGTTTCGCTGCGCAGCCTGTCGCTTCTGTTCGTCTGTGCGTCAAGAAGTATCACCGAAGTGTTTAAAACCGTTTAAGTGCCGGGGCGAAACTGCGGCAGCTATCAGTTAGTGCCCATGCTGCTCCGTGCTGAGTTGGAAAAGCGTAAATTATTCTATAACGGCGTCTCTTCCAACGAAACGCAATCCCCAGCACCGACTTGGCTGCTGTTAGCTTGAAATGGGCTTGTCTGCGCACCACACGTCATCTTTTACCGTGTGGTCATTCTTTGCTATACAAAACGGACACAGACTGTAGCCGTTGAACGGATTCATTCGTACCGGCTTGCCGCAACGGGTACATATTAACATTTCTGCCTCGGTCATGTTAGTGGCCCCCCATATGCTTGCGAAATCCGAATTTTGTCGATGACCTTTCACGCAATTCTTTGCATTTAAGCTTTTCGGAAGTCTGCTATTTCGCGTCGTAAAACGTTAACCGAGGCGTTTTATAAGCCCTCGGTCCGTTTTCTCAACTTGAAATGATTTTTTGAAAGAATGCGCTCCACTGTGCCGCGCTTAGGCTTAAAGAACTCAAATACGGCGAGCATTAATGATTGTTTAGCGCGTTCTCTAATCCGATTCGCGCGCTGCCGCGAACGGGCTGGCAAAGCTGCTAGTGTGCCCTGACTCCAAGCGGTCGGACACTGCGAAGTCCTGTATATATACGACGAGTCTGATACAGTCGTACGAGTATTTCGAGGAGCGGTTTTGCTCAAGAGTGCAGCTAGGATTCCACGCGCCACGTGCCGGCTCTTCGGCACAATAAAGGCCATAGGCAACATCAAAGACAGCGTTATTCTCGTCCACGGCCCGAAGGGCTGTGTTTATCACATTAACTACATACTCGGGATGCGGGGCGACAAAACATCCAACGTCTATTCGACCTGTATGGATGAAAAAGACGTTATTTTTGGGGCTGCTGAGAAACTTAAAAGCGCGATTGCCGAATTAGATCACGAGTTTAACCCCGCGCTCATCGCCGTGCTGTCCTGCTGCGCTTCCAGTATAATCGGTGAAGACGTTGAAAGCGTCGTGAGAGAAGTCCAGACGAACGCAAAGGTGCTGGGAATCGATTCAGGAGGCTTTGAAGGCGATTACCGATCCGGTTACAGCGAGACGCTCAGGCGACTCGTTGAAGTGCTTGTTGAGCCGTCGCGGACGCGTGATAAGCTGTCGGTGAACCTGATAGGCCTGCTGAGGGCAGGTCCTGACCTTAAAGAGCTCAAGCGTGCCTTGGCGCTCATCGGCGTCCGCGTTAATGCGGTCCTCACTGCGGGTGCCACGGTGCGTCAGATCGAGCATGTCGCCTCAGCGCAATTGAACGTCGTCGTCTGCGAGGCCACAGGCAAGGATGCTGCTGCACAGTTGGAGGAGCAATTCGATATGCCATATATCATCGAAGAACTCCCCATCGGGCATCAGGCAACGAGGCGGTTTCTCGCCCACGTGGCCAATGCGCTTGGCACGTCAGTGGATCTGGACGCCTTGTGTCCAGCCCCGGTCGCAGTTCCTCCCGTGGTCGGGAGACGGGTCGCGGTGATCGGCGGTCCGACGCGCGCAATCGCCGTCACAAACTTCCTAAAGGAGTGCGGTATCGAACCAGCGCTGATCGTATCCGACTTTGACGTCAATACAGCAGCGCGGTTGAGCGGGCTCGTCAGTGAGCGCTGCGAGGTACTCATCGCACCCGAGCACGAGACCATCTTGGAACGATGCAAAGCGCAGCGCGTTGATCTCATCGTGGGCGGCATGCTCGAACGCCCAATCGCATCGCGTCTCGGTGCCGATCATCTCGACATCATGCACGGGAGCGAAAAAACCGTCGGCTTTGCCGGCGCCGATGCGCTCCTCAAACGGTTGCGGGGTGACGAAAAGCCGTGATCACAGAAGGATGCTTGGTGAAAAGCAAGGAGATCCGTGGGACGGTTGGCGCAGTCATTCCGTATAATAAGTGCGTGTGCGCGCTGACTGCAGGTCACGTTATTCGCTACGGCAACGGCGCCGTCGGCACGAAAGTCGTCGTGGACGGGCACGACAGCACCGTCGTTCGGCTGCTTAATGACTACGATCTAGCGTTAATCGATGTCCCTCCTGAGCACGCGACGCTCTCCGTCATAGGGCGTGCCCGTTTCGGGCCTGCTGAGCTCATCACATATGATCGGCACATCGACTGCAGAGTTGTCGACACCGGGCGAAACCTCAACCGGTTCGCATTTCCGTGCGCGGATATGCCGCTGCCAGGAGACAGCGGTGCCCCGATCGTGCAGCAGGGCACGGTCATCGGGCTGCTTTCATCGATCTTGTATAACAACTGCACGGGTCTCGGCATATCCTCCGAGATCTTCGGCAATCCCGCGCGTTTGAAATAGCCAAATGACGCGCGCTACACCTTCGCCCCAGAAGCGGCTAAGTGCTCATATCCTTCGGCCTCGAGCTCCTGCACGACCCCGTCCACGTCTAGTTCCATTCCCGACTCGATAACTGAGCCGATTATGGTGTAAGGAATCGGGATGGCCTCTAATCGCTCGCGTTTCGCTGTGAACAAGAGCTCATAATCACCGCCTCGGTATATTGCGAGCGTCAACTCGTCAGACCGGTCGCGGCTCACCGATTTTGCGGCGTCACTCACCGGTAGATCAGCTGCCAGTAGGCAAAAGCCGCAATTGCTTGCCCTTGACAGCTCATACAAGGAAAGACTGAGCCCGTCACTCGTGTCGATGAGAGCGGTCACCGCACCAGACGCGGCGAGCGCTTGGCCGTACACAATTCTCGGCTGGGGCTCGAATAGTTTGTTAAGGGCACGTCCGCGCAAGGGGTGATCTGCATATCTGCTGTCGAGCAACATCCGCACGCCTGCGGCAGCGAGGCCTAGTTCGCCAGTGATGCAAACAGCGTTCCCGGGTTTTGCCCCGGCCCGCGTCAACATCTTGTCCTGCTGTACGCGGCCTATGGCGGTGCCAACCAGCGTGAGCTCATCGTGCTCATCTGTGTCGCCGCCGATAAGGGTGGTCCCATTTTGCGTGCAGCACGAGTTGCAGCCACGCACGACGTCAAGCGCAAATGCGACGTCAGCCTCGCGCGGAATGCCCACGGCCATCGTCACGCCAAGGGGGTCTGCGCCCATCGCGGCTATATCGCTCAAGGTTGCGGCGGTGGCCATCCAGCCGATCTGATACCCGCTCATCTCGCGCGGGAAGTGCGTTTTTTTGTGCAACATATCGGTTGTGACGACCAAATAATGATCATCGAACGCGATCGCCGAACAATCGTCCGCTCCAGGACAAAGCACTGCCGTGCAGTCAATAAGCTCAGCCAACTGCTTCACGAGCGCCCGCTCACCAAGTTCGCCGACTTTCACGCTTTGTCACGTGAGCTTTTATAGCCAATAAGCGCTTCTACTCTTCTGCGCAGTGGCGCTCCCAGGTTGATTTGTATGCAGGTGTTCCCCGAATGCATCCCGTGCCTGACATCGCGGGTATTGTACGAGGCGAAGCTGTCAAGCACTGACTTTACGACGCAGCTCAAAGCTGAAGACGCGGCAGTCAAAACGATGTGTCGGATGGGCTTCGAAGGCCCTATAGCGCTTCTTTCGACTGAGGTGCACAGAGCGGTGTACCGAGTACTTGGCGATGACGATCCCTACCGACATGTGAAACGACTCGCCAACGAGACCGCAGTAAAACTCTTGCCCACCGTACAATCACTCATCCAAACGAGCAGTGATCCCTTTCGCAGCGCCGTCATCGCGGCAATTATTGGAAACACCTTCGATTTTGGTGTGCTCGGTTTTGAAGTGGCAACGGATGATTTTGAAAAGGAAGTTGCCACAATCTACCGGCACGGCCTGGACATCGATGATACTGACGCGATGAAGCCACTCCTCAATGATGTCGTTTACGTGGCCGATAACGTCGGAGAGATCGTCTACGACGGATTGCTCATAGAGCAAATGCGCAAGCTCGGGGCACGAGTGACCCTCGTCGTTCGCGGGGGATACATCCTCACGGATGCTACAATCGAAGACGTCTGGGAGTTTGGGCTGGACAAGGTGGCCGATGAGGTTATCACGACGGGTTCAAACGCGATCGGCATAAAACTCGATGAGATCCCGGCTGAGTTAAGAGCCATTTTGCCTCGAGCTTCGCTTATTATCGCCAAGGGGATGGCTAATTACGAAATGCTATCCGAATATTCCTTCAAACCCGTCGCGTACTTGATGCGCGTGAAGTGCGCACCTGTTGCAGAATCGGTGGGTGCTCGTGTGGGTGATTTCATTGCGAAGCTCGTTCGGTGACGCCTAGCGCACGAAGATTACAGCAACCGAGAGGAAAGCAACCGCGTTATTGAGCATGTGCAAGGCGATTGGGGCCATCAAATTGTCGGTCTTCTCGTACACGTACGCGAGTACGACGCCGATCACGAATAGTGGAACGGCGGCGAGCGGTTCTAAGTGGATGGCCGAAAAGAGCGCAGCGCTCATTACGATAGCATACCAAGGCTTGAACCGGTCTCGAAACGCTTTGTAGAGGTACCCTCGAAACACGATTTCTTCCGCTATAGGGGCGATAATGACCCCGGACAAGAGAACGAGGGGCAACAGCCCTGATACGGTCGCTGACTGTGACAATGCCTGCTGCGTCGGGTCGACGCCGAAGTGTTGTTCGATCGGATAGCTGGCGATACCTGCAACGATAAACGCAACAACGAATCCCACTACTCCGTAAAGAAGCGCTTTCGGCAATTTCTTCGTCTTCAATCCGAGCGAAGAGAGCTTCTCTTTATAGAAACTGAGAACAAGTGCTACGATGAGTGCAACGGAAACGATGTCCGCGACGATCAGCAACCAAAAGGTCGCCGCGGTGATAATTCCTGAAGCTGTGGTGAGGACTTCGCTGGAAGAAATTACGCCCGCGCGAATAAGAAGCGGCGGTAAGAACAGTGACACGCTGAATTGACCTATGAGATAGAGCAATAACCCCAACACGATAGACCATTTCTTGCGCGGTGGCGTGCGAGGCACATAAACGTCGTACGGGCTTGTGGGATGGAACTCATCCCAGTCGATGGCTTCGAGCGACTTGTCGTTTTCGTTACCGATAGGCATCGTGTTCCGTTCCTAGCTAACGTGGCTGCCTCATTATATACCCTTGCCCAGCGCACGGCGCGACGCCCGTTGACGCGCAAAAGCGCTGGGCAAGCGACCAGAGCGGCCGGCGGTATCTTTATGAGCTCAAGCGTGCATATTATTTTCGTATATAAATGGACAATCAGGTGAGTACAACATATGAAAGGTAAGTGGGGCAGTGACCTCGGGCTTTCAGCCCGCATGGTGCTGACCATGATTTTGCTTGGGCTCGTGTACGTCGCGTTTATCGGCATCATCTTGCTCTACGTGCAAAACATCGCGGTCATAGTCGTTTTTGTGGCACTGTTTCTGGGGGCGCAGTACTATTTCTCTGATCGAGTTGTGCTCGCCGCGAGCGGAGCGCACATCGTCAGTGAGGACGAAGCCCCCGAGCTCCACAGCGCGATCGAACGCCTGTGCGCCATGGCGGACCTTCCAAAGCCGAAGGTAGCTATAGCAACCAGCGCCGTTCCGAACGCCTTTGCGACCGGGCGCAATCAGAACCACGCGGTGGTGGCGGTCACGAGTTCACTCCTCCAACGACTGGAGGAGCCGGAAGTGGAGGCTGTGCTTGCGCACGAGTTGTCACACGTCAAGAACAAAGATATGCTCGTAATGACTATCGCGAGCTTCGTCACGACGATTGCGGGTTTCCTCATGCGCTTCTGGTTCTTCATGGGTGTAGGTGGAAACCGGAGGGACAACAACATCTTTATTTTCTTCATCGCGCTCGCGGCGATATGGATTGTTAGTTTCCTCATCACGCGGGCGCTCTCGCGCTACCGCGAGTACGCGGCCGATCGTGGCTCTGCTATCATCACCGCACACCCGGCAAACCTCGCTAGTGCGCTGCTCAAAATCAGTGGCTATATCGAACGCGTTCCAACAGAGGATATCCGCAAAGTTGAGGGTATAAGCCAGTTCTTTATTATACCGGCAATATCGAGAGGCTCTGCGCTAAACCTTTTGTCGACTCACCCGCCTATCGAAAAGCGGATTGAGCGACTGCGGCAGATGGAGGCGCAGCTCGCGGGACAGACTGCCTAACGGCGTGCAAGCTTCAGCAGCCAGTGCTGCCACCCCTAAGTTCGACGATTTCAAGAATTTCCGCCATATCACGGATCTCAAAATCCGGGCGTATTCCGGGCTTTGGCTTGCGTTCCCTTTTATTATACCATATCGCGGTGAGTCCTGCGTTTTTTGCGCCGGAAACGTCAGAGGTGATCGTATCCCCGACGTAGGCGGCCGTTTCCTTTTTTACACCCATCTTTTGGAGAGTCTCGTCGAAGATCCGCCGATGCGGTTTGTATACCCCGAACTCCTCTGAGGTGACGACTGTTTGGAATAGGTCGGCGGCTCCGTCGAGGTGAGTCGAAAGCTCCTGAGTGTCCCCATTTGAAACCATTCCGAGGTGATATCCGCTTGCGTGGAGTGTTTCAAGCGTCTCTTTGACGCTGGGAAGAATGGTAACCGCGTCGTCGAGCATGCTTTTATAGACGCCATTCAGCGTTTCGACTAGCGCGTCAGGCAGATCGATCCCGTAACGCTGAAAGACGTTTTTTGTGCTAATGCCGTAAAGGTCGCGCATGTTTTTGAACTCGCCACAGTACGCAATCACGTCGCGAAAAGCGCGCTCAAACTCCGCATTCCAGTACGCATTGAACTCATCAACTGAGGTAACGATGCCAAACAGCGCTTTGGATTGCGTCACCACATATTGAGTTATGTCGCGATGATATGTGCCGACGTCGAGCACGGTGCCGTAGGCGTCAAAAAGGATGGCTTCTGTCTCTCGCATCAGTGGTAGGTTTCTGTGGGACGGTAAATACCTATTTGTAAGGTCAAAGCTCTCCGTTTTTTTTGGAGCAGCTGCGCCGAAAGTCTGGATGCTCGCGTGCAGACTAGTGCAGATCCGGGCGCTCTAACGCCACGAAAGGGACGATGAGCATCCCGTTCGCAAGCACGACACCCTACGCGCCGAGACGTTGAGTGCGCAAGAGGCATAGAAAAAGAACGCGTCTGAACATAATGTGAATGGCCCACAGCATTAACGTATGGCCCCCACTGTCAGAACTGTAATTCTGTCTCCCGTTCATATGGAAGCTGAGGTGATCGTTCAACAGCGGACAGATAAACGTGAGCGTCGCTGATGGGGTGCACTGCGAGAATGTATACACCCGCGGCTTCTGACGTCGTTGAAAACTCATTCACCTGGCTAACTTGACGCGAAGTGTTGCGGTAAGGCACTCGCTTGTATGGGCAACTGCCCAAATCCTGCTCACGAGCACCGGGCAAGTCGTGGATACAGGCGATTTTCCGTTCTGAAGCTAAAAGGGAGACCAGATAACAGTTCGTGGCGCGCCGCTTCGAAGACACCTTCGCTAGGGCGGGTTACCCGCTTCGCGCGCGAGGACTCAGGTTGTTTGCTTCGATTCTTCTGGGCAGAGCTGAACTTACGTTGCTGTTGCGTTAACATAGGCATTGATAGATATCAATCAAGCTGTGCACCGCGTGTTTTCGCCTAACTACTTAGTCGCACCACATCTTTCTTGTGGACGCCCGCGGGCCAAGGAGAAGTTTCGCAACAAACACTGAAAGAACAGAAAGGGGGGGGGTGAAAAACGGCCGGATCGCGCATCCAAGCCGTTTGTTGGCCCAATAAAGATGACGGACCGAGAGCTTCTTTGCCGACCGAGGCAGGCCCGCATCCTTGGACGCACAGCCACAACCGAGTTGTGACTACCCATCATTCTGCGTGTGAACACTTAAGCGTGTCGTAAGGAAAGTATAGAGACTTGGTACGTATTTGTTAGAGCAGCCCAGAGCAGCCGAATCAGAAGAAGAATCAGCTGAGCTGTCGAAAAAAGACTAACTAAGCTTCCTTCTATTCTTTTTTCAAAAAGACGTGTCTCTGGAGCTCTATATAGTGTATGAAGGATGTATTGACGTAGTTCTTTAGCTTCTATTAACTACGGAGGTCATGGCCTTGACACAACTGCGTGAATGTTTACACAGTGAGTTCGAAGCGACTTTCGAATCTGGCAGTTGTCAGCCGCTACCTAATGCGAGATTAGGGTTTAATGAAGGCTCCTCATCTTTGGGGGCGAGGGAAGGGGGTTTAAAATGAGCGAACAGTGTGTGGTGTTGGGCGGTCCAGTGCAGCCGCTAAACTGTCACGGCTGCGCCACTAAGGAGTGCGAGTTTAGAGAGCGACAACTCGAACGGGTCTTCACTAGAGCCCTTATTTCGGCAAAAGAAGAAAGAGTAGTTGACGCCAGCGCGGCGTTTGCTCTGGTAAGCCTCTGATCCGACCGCGTTTGATTCCGTCCCTTACCAGGATAGCACAGCGTGTTCCTTTGGGCCTCTCCTTAGCTCCGAGCTCGTTATTTCTTTTTTCGATCTGGAGCACGCACAGGCATTGAATCCGGGAGCGGCCCTTACACATGGAAGATATAGCATGCAAAGCGCGATGGACGAACAAATCGCCGATATAATTTTCCGCCTCTGGGCCTGTCGGTGCAGACGTCGATCAACCTGAAGACCTCGCCGGTATTTATGCGAGTTTTGCGAATTTTGCGAGGCGGTCCGGCGGTATTATGTCTATTATGTCTAGCTCTAGCTTGGAGTTTTTCGAGTTTTTAGTAGCATTCGCCGGTATTTTATCGCCTTCACCGCAGTCGCCACCGCGATTATTAAACCCCGAATAATCAAATCTGCACCCGCAATAATGAGCAGCATTATAGCGGTCGGTAAGAACACGAAAAAGCCCACCAGTGAAAGTCCTATCGTGCTAAGTTTCACTTTTTCACCCCTATAAAAAAGGTATAATCATTGTAGACACTGGATCTTTGTCAATTACCCCCCTATACACTCTGTAGCACTACGGAGTGACGTGTTTTCGGGCTGTAAGTTGATACGTTGAAAGTGGAGTTATCACCCGAGTCATAACCAACCGAAACCACCCGAACCCTGGGATAAATTCATCGCCGTTACGCGAACGCATATAACGAAGTGAATACGTTGGCTTTTCAAAAAGACGCCCCCTCTGGAGCTCTATAAAGCGTAAGAGGGGTGCCTTGACTTACCTCCCGTGCCTCCGTTGACTATATGTAGCGAGGTGATTGGACATGAAAAGTGAACCGAACCCGATAAGAACTAAAATTCAAAATGGACTTGACAGCACCTATTTTGCTCTGGTCTTTATCCCATTTTATCCTAGCGATTACATTAGCAAACCAGCTGGGTTTTTCAGAAGCTTAACGCCAACGAATTTAACGCACCTGCGGAGGTCAAAGCCTTGAATCACATGAATGTTTACACAGTGAGTTCGAAGCGACTTTCGAATTTGGCGAATGTGTGGGCAGTCTGCCGAGACCTAGCGCGAGAATAAGGTTTACTGAGGGCTATGTGCGGATTGCGGCTTATATCGTGGCGTTTCCGGCAATGGTTTTGCTCATGATTGTGGGCAGATAGCCTTGGCCCAGTAGAAGCTAGCGGTACTGCTAGCTGAACGAAGACATCACACACCGGGATTCGGGCGTGATGCGCTGTGCGGACAAGCTTTGGCGCGCAAGATGCTGCTCCGGAGGTCTATATAGAGTATGAGGGATGCGTTGACGTAGATCTCTCGCCTCTATTGACTATGGAGGTGGGAGAGAAAGATGCAAGCGAAAGAGAAACTGGAGAAACCCCTCAAGTGGTTTATTCTGCCGAACGAATCGTACAAGTGGGACTTCATCCTTGAGAAGTATGTTGTTGAGGATTCTCAGCAGGAGGTCGCTGCCGAAAGCGTGGGGGCTCAAGAGCTCGCTGATGACGGCTTTGACAAGGACTATATCGTCACGCACAAGAGACGAAAACAACGAGACCGCTATTACTATTGAGCGGCAGCGCACTACGCTTTTTTGCGCACGCACTCATTTTTTGTCATGAGGGGGGCTAGAAGCGCATCGGATGGTTAACGCCTTCTTCGCCCAGTCAATTCGCTTGGGCCGTTCTTCTTAGCATCTTTTTCTACCGCGAAAAATGCGGCTCCTGAAACCCGACCGTTGGTGCGGGCACCAAAACAGTCATGAGTTCGAGCTGCTTTTGACGAGTATACTCACTCGTGCGCACTGGACGCAGTACAGCTCGTGATGACTGAGCACCCACCAAGTGGTAAGGACATAATCGCCACAGACTGAACAGCGCGGTCTATCGGTCTCCATAATCGTCACGATTCGTTGCAAAGAATTAATCAACATAAAAAAAGGTGGTTGGAAGGAACCCACTAAGGCTCGTTGTAGGAGAGGGCGAAGCTAATATCATCGAGGGCGCGTTCAAGACAATAGACACACGCCTCATCCTTCACCCTCAGACGCCCTTTTCGTGCATTCCCCGTACAGGTAGTAATAGCAGTTCACCACTTTTTCTAACTGGTCTGTGTGTATCGCGCATCATCTCCTTGAGCGACGCTTGCATCAGACCGCCGATATACGTTTCCTCTATGGTCTCCTAGGTCACATTTCCTCTCCTGAGTTGTTACAGTGCATTGTCACACAGACCGGTGAGTAGAAAGGCGCCGTCGAAAAACGGTTTGTCAGTGGTGAGCGCGGTTTGAGGTGAAAAATGGTCAGCGGCACAAAGACGGAGAAGTCAATATGCCAACAGCGCTCACCACAGGGAGACGAAAGGAGGTTGATGTCGCGTCAAAAACGCACGTTCGGTCCTGATTGCAAGGGAGAACGGCAGAGCACAGCGGTGTGAACGTGCTTCCGTTCTCCAGACCTTTTCCGAGCTGTTTCTTTAACACGACCACATCTAAGTTTGCGTCATGTCAAAAATAGTCACTCTACGGAGAATACACAGTCTCCATACTTGTGCCTACACCCGTCCGGCCAGTCTTCAGTGTTCGATACGAGCTGTTTCCTCGAGCTAAGACTCAGAGCGGGAAAGAGGTCGCCAGGCAACAATCACACGGGCAAGGACACGTTTAGGACTTGCCAGGATATCTTCCAATGCCGCCGTGAAAGGAGACTCTATTCTTTCTCGCTAATAAGGTAAAGCACGGGAACCGCTCTGGAAATATCTAGGCGGAAAGGGATGTCACTCGAACCCTGAGACATCGCCAAGCCTCACAAGCATTCTCAATATATTCTGACTTGAAGAACAAAAAAGGTGACAAAGAAATGGCTACCGATCCAGCACTTATCCAAGAGATAATAAAATGGAAAAGTTCAAGGACGCCTGTGATGATCTGCTGTTTGTCATACTTTTTTTAATCTTGGCAGCAGCAGCAATCTGGACGCGCTTCGACTGCCGCATAAAAGCTGAGGAGTGTAGCTACGTGTCTAAAGGTTGGTCTGCTACGTCGTTGGCGTTGGAATAATGTCAGATCTTCTTGCAGTATTCTCCATTATCGCAATCTCGCTTGCAGCGATCACTATTGCTATCCAATTGCTTCCATTACTCATGCGCACCGCACTCGTGCTGCTTGCGGTATGGAGTTCAGTCTTGCGAAACAGTCCGCGAAGATCTCTCGTCCATTAGTTTGGCTCGCTTTCCCTTTGTGTCGGTCGCATTCTCCGTCTGTTTATCCAGGCGACCGTTTGTGACAAATGCTCTAGTGAAGTCCCAAAAAGGTCGTTCAAAAGAGCGGACAAGAAGAGGTGCCTGTCAGGGCATGGGTAACGGTGTGTCGCGGTCCTCGTCTGGGAGCGTTACGATAAAAGGTCTGGCGCTCCTCGCGTACATCGTTTGATCCAAAGGCACACTGTGCGATTCAACTTCTGGTCATTCGCTGTGTCCTTAAAGGTGGGGCTATCTGTTTCATGTGGTAGCATAGATCCTAGAAGGAACCACCAGTGCGGCTGCTCGACCCACGGAGGACTGTACGAGCAGCTTAATGGCAGCTCTCGCATTATGAGTGCAGGGATCTGGGATGTAGCCGCGCGTCTGGGGCCGTCACTTCACGCACAAAGGATGGGGCATTTTTATCTACTGATGGAGCAACATACGAACCGGATTGATGAATGCTGATGAGAAACACCTAAAGAGGGTAAAAATTCGCTTGCATGAGCTGCGGGAAGCCTCGGATGCGGCCGAGCTCGACAAGTTCCTTACGCGGCGAAAAGGCATCATCAACGTCGAGGTGATCGCTGATTTTTTCACCGTCACCGTGACGTACGATGAGCGCTTAACGACGCCAGGGCAGATTATTGCCGATTTAAGCAGCATCCGTTTTACCCCCGAAGGCTCCACTATACTCAATGACTAGCGCACTGGAGGAACGGCCGATGAAACGTCAACAGTCATGCGCGCGGCGCCAGATCGGCTCACGCGGCACGACTATCCCTTTCACGTCTCACGCTAACGGTTGAAATGCTATGGGGTTTCTGGACGCACTACTCGGAAGGACGAAAGGCATAGCTCCTAAGGTCGAAAGTCTTTTTTCAATGGCAACTGCCTACATCACGCTTAGTACTCAGTTCAGCTTACAACCAACGGGCAAGGCCGGCATCTGTTTCAAGCCCGTTGAATCGGGCGGTTTTTCGAAGTGTGAGAAGGAGATCGAGGAGCTGCTGAAAATCAGCGAGACCACTTTTGAGATCAAGCAGGACGAGTTTGGCTACGCCTGGGTTATCGTATCCGACACACAATTTGAGAACGTCGTCTCAGACCTCCACGCGGTGAGCTCGACGCTTATCGACGGCGGGTACGGTGAGCAGATCCTGTGCGCGGTATTCCCATTTAGAAATGAAAAGAGCATTTTTTGGATCTATAACTACAAGCGCGGCGATTTTTATCCATTTGTGCCTACTGACGCGAAGCAGCATAAGCGCGACTACGCGTATGAGTTCCGGCTTCGGTCTGTCATGCAATCGGAACTCCCGATAGAGCAAGAGCTGGAACGCTGGTACCCGCTGTGGGACGTGCCGCTTTAGTCGGGGTCACTCTGGAGTGATCCCTTCTTTTGTGAATAGCTTTCGCGCTTCGTCCGGCGTCATGTCAGGTGCGGGAACGATCAGATCTGAGGCACGTATTTCAGCTGGATCGAGAGGCTTGCCCTTCTTGCGGATGATCTGTATCATCTCGTGCAAGCAGCTGTTGAAGTCGTCGACTTGCTCGTGGCCGAGGTGATCGACCATGCAGGTGTCGAGCTCATTCAGCTTATCGAGATATTTGCTGTCGAGCACGTACTGGTTGTCACCGAGGATGCGCACGATCATTGCTGTGCCTCCTGTGATTCTTCCTTTGTCGCCTTCTTCTTGGCGGGAACCTGTTGCTTTAAGATCTTGAGCTCTTGATCGACCTCATCACTTGACTTGATCTTGCTCAGTTCTTCCTCGACCTTTGTCTGGTCGCTCGTCATATCCTGGAGCGTACCGGCGTCAATAAGCTCATCGAGTGCCTGTGATCGCGCTTTCATCGTCTCCGTCTTATCCTGAGCACGCTGAACTGACATCCCTACGTCGGCCATTTCCTCGGAGATTCCCGTAACGGATTCCGTGATCTTGACCTGCGCTTCGGCCGCGGAGTACTGCGCCTTGATGGTCTCCTTCTTTGTTCTAAACGCTTCGACTTTAGCAGAGAGCCGCGTCTCCGTGTTTACGAGCTTTGCCTGCTCATTTTCAAGATCGGCAATCTGTGCGGTGAGTGACTCGATCTGCGTCATGGAATCTTTTTTCCGCTCGAGCGCGAGGCGAGCAAGATCGTCGCGGCCAAGGCTTACCGCTTCCCGCGCCTGATTGTTAAGATCTTCGATGTTTGATTCAAGTTTGGCTTTCTGAAGTTCAAGTCGCTTCTTAGCGGTAACGACGTCGGCGATCCCGCGCTTCACATTGGTGAGCAGCTCGAGCTGCTTTTCGTAGGAGTAATCAAGCGTTTCGCGTGGATCTTCGTGTCGATCAAGAAACGAACTGATTTTTGCCTTAATCATCGTCGTGAGACGATCTAGTATCCCCATGTCTTTCCTCCGTCATGATCGGTGGTGGCGTATTCTGGTGTAGTCTTAACGTAAAATGGTACTCCTTAACTAAATAGCTTCGTCGCTCAACATGCGCGATGAAATCGAAACGGCTAAACCCAAGCGATTCATGTGCTCCTTTGTGGAGCAGTCGCACGTAGAGAAGGAAGCAGCTGGAAAATCTATCGCAGACTTGGTCGATGACGGAATGATTGTGGGGCTTGGTACGGGCACGACCGTCGCGTACGCGATCGTTCATCTTGGGAGGCGGATCGTGGATGAAGGGCTGTCGATTTCGGGCGTTCCCACGTCATACCAGTCGATGCTGCTCGCGATCGAGCATCGGGTGCCGCTGGCGTCCCTGTACGAACACGAGAGGATCGACATCGCGTTGGACGGCGCTGATCAAGTCGATTCCCGCCTTCGCCTCATTAAAGGAGGTGGGGGGGCGCACACGCGCGAGAAAATCGTTGCGCGCGCAGCACGGCGATTCTGCGTCGCGGTCGATGCCTCAAAGCTTGCGCCGCGTCTAAATCTGCCGGTACCACTCGAGGTGCTGCCCTTCGCGTGTCCACTCGTTCGTAGCGAAGTACGCCGCATGGGAGCTTCGGCAAAACTTAGGCGATTTGAGGAAAATCGAGCGTATGTTACCGATCAGGGGAACCTCATCCTCGACGCGCACTTTGGAATCATCAGAGATCCAAAAAAGTTGGGAATTGAGCTGTCCGCTGTTGCCGGGGTGGTGGAACACGGCATTTTTACAAATGTCTCTGAGGTTCACGTCGCGCGCATTCGCGAAAAGAGTGCCACCGTTGAGATCTTAACGCCGTGACTTGTCGCAGTATCGAACTATTTGGTTATTCCCACGGTCCGAGACAGGCTCCGGAGCGTGGCGATCGTTTCTTCGTCTTGTTGTGCGTCGCGTTTTCGTGAATCGTCGAGATGGTCAATGATGTCGCAGAGCTCGACAGAGAGACGGTAGCATTTGAGCGGGCGGCCTTTGCCCTCCTTTTTTTGTTCCCACTCTTCGATCCAACCACGTTCCCTCAGCTCGCGCATCGCTATACTGACTTCAGGTTGTCGCAAGCCAGCACCCAGTTCAATATTGCGGGACACCGATTCGTTGACGTTTGCAAGGTACACGAGTGCCTTCGCCAAATTCCTCTTGAGGCCGATATTGCCCAGGAGGTTAGCCATTACCTCCTCATCTTGGTCGAATACCGGCATAGATTCGTCCCTCATTATATTCCCCTTACTATTTTTATCCTATAAATTATATTGACGATATAAATACGTTTTTAAATTATTTCGGCAAGTTCCCTTCAGGAAGGCCTTATTTTAATTATAGGAACCTATTTATATTATTTTTATATAAATGTGGCGGCGGCTCGTGACAAAAGCCTTTTATAGAGCGCTCTTAATAGCGGGAGTATCTGTAGCGTTCGCGGGCGCGCTACGGCATCTCGCAGGCCGGGGTGGCCTAGTAAGTTGTTGCATGTATGGCAGCGATCTAGACGGCTAAGGTGTCAGACTCATAGGGTATTCCGATACGACACCTGAGACATCTGAAGAGCGCGGGTTCAAGTCCCGCCCCCGGCATGCTCTATTCTTCGAGCAATAAGTATATATGCCTGACTTTTCTATATAATTCCAAGATTTTTATGGAGATTCGAAAGGTTCAACTTACTGGCAAATCGAGCTACACCGTTTCGCTGCCCAAGGTTTGGGCCACACAACTCGGTTTGAAGGAGAAGTCACGGGTGGCACTGTCCACGCTGCCGGACGGCTCACTGCGGGTCACGCCTAACGAACACGTTAAGCCACAGGAACGTGGGATTTTCAACATTGACGCCCTTTTTGACGATGCTTTGGCACGCCACATGATTGCTATCTACATCGCGGGCTATGACACGTTCGAGCTTCGTGCTCAGAAGATTCGATCCGACCAGCGAGAGACGATACGTGACATGTCCTACCGCCTCATTGGCATGGAAGTCGTCGAAGAGACCGCGAAATCGGTCGTGATACAGGATTTTCTAAGTCCCAAGGAGCTGCAAGTCAAAAAATCTATCAGGAGAATGCACCTCATCGTCGAGTCGATGCTCGCCGACGCCATAAAGTCACTGCTGAAAGATGACATCGACCTCGCCAATGACGTTATCGTGAGAGACCGCGACGTGGACCGCCACTATTTGCTCACGCTCAAACGTCTGCAAGCCATGGTCAAGACCCCGTTTGCGGAGGCTTCAGACATTGCCGCAAACGAGAGTCTTGAGTACTATCTCACCGCTGTCTCGCTCGAGCGAATCGCCGATCACGGGACTAAGATTGCGCGCTGCGTGCTGACGTTGGCAGGAGGACCGGTCCCTGAAGAGGTGCGCAACAGCATAAACGAGGCGAGTATCCTGTCAAATAGCATCATACAGCTCGCGATGGATGCACTATCAAAACTTGATCCGAAGCTTGCCGAGGAGGCTATCAGCGCAAAGAGCAGACAGGTGCCGATCCTTAAACGTCTTGAAGAGATGACGCTCGACCTAAACGCTCACGTAGCGCTGCCAATATACTGTATCGTCAACAGTATTGACCGGGTTGCAGACTACGGGATGAACATAGCGGAGGTTGCCATCAATCTCGCAGTCGCAAAATCGAACCGGTAAGCTTCTCGTCTGTTGACTTTTTATGCCGCTGCTACGTGATCTATATAGTCTATATAGGATACCCATATGATCTATATTCGCTCCAGGGGGAGGTGGTGAACCCATGAAAAAGATTTTTCCAATTGCTCTAATTTCATTGCTCGTCGCAGTGGCGGTGTTCGGAGCAGGATGTACGTCCAGCACGAGCGGCAGTACACTGCAACTTGCAGGTTCGACATCAGTGCAGCCAGACGCGCAAGCACTAGCGCAGGCCTACATGGCAAACAACTCAGGCGTAACTGTAAACGTTGCAGGTGGCGGGACGGCGGCGGGCATAACGGCCGTCGGTACAGGCACTGCGCAGATCGGTACGGCTTCAGCCAATCTTACGGCCAGTGAGATGGCGCAGTATCCGAATCTCCGGCCTTATCCAATTTGCGTTGACGGTATCGCCATCATCGTTAATCCGCAAAACACTGCTGTGACGAATCTTACCCTGACCCAGGTCATGAACATCTATACTGGTAACATCACCAACTGGAACCAAGTCGGCGGAAGCAACGTGAAGATCAATGTCGTCAACAGGGAACAGGGATCCGGCACCCGAGACGGGATACAAAAAATTGTACTGAAAGGCGGTAACTTCAGCACAGGAGGGATCACACAGTCCTCCACGGGAGCGGTGAAATCGTATGTCGCCGGAGACCCGAACTCAATCGGTTACATTGCTACGAATGCACTCGACACGTCGGTCAAGGCAATTAACATCAACAACGTAGCTCCGACTTATGCCAACCTAGCAGATGGAACCTACGTTATTGAGCGATATCTCCTCTATGTAACGAACGGACCTCCGACGGGACTTGCGGCGAGCTTCCTAAACTACACGCTTAGTAGCGCAGGACAAGCGATATTAAAGGCCCAAGGCGAGGTATCGCTCAACGACGTGCCAGGTTACGTCCCGCCGACGACAACAACGACAACAACGACAGCAACGACAACAACGACAGCAACGACAACCTAACGACTAAATATCCCCTCCCCCCTTTCTTAGCAAAGGAGTGATGGTTGTCACGTTCAACAGAGCCGTGCGCACGCTTCGGAGATCAGGAACGCGGGACGCAGGAGAGCGTTTCATCCAGTTGATTTTGCTGGTGTGCGCAGTCTCCTCAATTTTTGCTATTTTTTTGATTATCGTTTTTGTCTTTAGCCAAGGAGTGCCTTTCTTGGCTGAAGCGGGTTTAGGCTTTTTGACAACGAGCGTTTGGCTGCCGGCCGACAGCTTCGCTGCTGGCACGTGGGGAATATTTCCCATTATTCTGGGATCGCTGATCGTCACTCTGGGCGCCGTAGCAATCGGAGCGCCGCTAGGGATCGCGTGCGCTGTGTTCCTAGCTGAAATTGCACCCCCTGCAGTTCGGCGCTTGCTGGTCCCCTCTGTAAGTGCCTTGGCCGGTGTCCCGTCAGTCGTTTACGGGTTTTTTGCCCTTCTTGTCATTGTGCCGTGGATACGGGGGCAATTTGGTGGATTTGGGACGAGCATTCTTGCCTGTTGGATCATCCTCTCCGTTATGATACTCCCTACCATCATCAGCGTATCTACTGATGCTGTACGCGCCGTTCCTCGTGAATACAAAGAAGGGAGCTTGGCGATGGGGGCTACGCGCTGGCAAACAATTAGGAGCGTCTTGATCCCGGCAGCGAGCTCGGGCATCATGGCGAGCGTCATACTCGGCATGGGGCGCGCTATCGGCGAGACGATGGCGGTATTGCTGGTGGCTGGAAACTCTGTAACCATTCCTGGTTCAATATTCGCTCCGGTTAGCACGCTTACCGCGACGATCGCGCTTGAGATGGGTTATGCGACAGGAGCACACCAGCAGGCACTCTTTGCCATGGGCGTAGTGCTCTTTGTGTTCATTCTGATTCTTACAGGGCTCGCGAACCTTGCGAGCAGGAGGCGAGTGACCTTTTAATGCCCGCCAAGCGCCGCGAGATTGTGCCCATGGCATTGCTCTGGGGGGCGGGTATTTCGACCATCGTCATCCTCATCGTCATATTGGCCTACATACTCGCAAAAGGACTTCCGCTCATCAGCTGGCATTTCTTGACGACAAATCCTGGTGTGAGGGGACAGACAGGGGCAGGAATCTATTCGACGATAGTGGCGACGGTCGCGGTCACGGGCGTAGCCCTGCTGGTAGCTGCGCCGCTGAGTGTTGGGGGGGCGATCTATTTGAACGAATACACACGAGAGAACCTTCTGCGAAAAGTAATTCGCCAGGCGGCAGAAGTACTGGCAGGCATACCGTCTATCATTATCGGCCTCTTTGGATTCCTCTTTTTTGTCATCTACTTGCTGCCTTACACTGGAGGATGGTCCGTACTGTCAGCGGGGCTGACACTCGCGTTCATGGTGCTCCCAATATCGCTAAGAATTTCTGAAGAGGCGTTGAAAGCCGTCCCGGGAGAGCTGCGGGAAGGCAGCTTAGGCTTAGGGGCGACGAAATGGCAGTCAATTACTACCGTAGTCTTGCCGACAGCGCTCCCCGGGATCATCACTGGACTCATTCTCGGCATGGGGCGTGCTATCGGCGAGACTGCGGCCATCTTGCTTACTGCAGGCGGTGCCCTAGGCGTGATCCAGAGCCTACGCGATCCTGCGTGCCCGATGACGTTGTATATTTATAACATCCTTACTGAGTATAACGATACGTCAGCGGCTTATGGTACAGCCGCCGTGCTGATTATTGCGATCCTGGCGATCACATTTATTACTGACTGGCTAATGAACAGCTATACCAAGAAACTACAGGGACTATGACGACATGAGTGGCGAGATTGAAATAAGTGTAAAGAACCTGAACCTCTGGTTTGGGAACTTCCAAGCCCTCAAGAACGTCAACATCGACATTCCAAAGAATGCAGTCACTGCCCTAATCGGTCCATCAGGGTGTGGAAAATCGACTTTTATCAAAACACTTGACCGAATGAATGATCTTGTAGATAACGTCAAGTTTACTGGCGAAGTAATTTACAAAGGACGTAATATCCTCAACTCGGATACGGACGTTGTGGCACTTCGTAAAGAGATTGGAATGGTGTTTCAAAAGCCCAATCCGTTCCCGAAGTCGATCTTCGACAACGTAGCCTACGGGCCGCGGGTCCACGGGATTCGAGATAAAAAGGCCCTAAACGAGATTGTTGAAAGGAGTCTCAAAGGCGCTGCGATTTGGGATGAAGTTAAGGATCGGCTCAATGAGTCCGCGCTTAGGCTGTCGGGCGGCCAGCAGCAGCGGCTCTGCATCGCGCGGCTCCTCGCGGTGGAACCTGACGTACTGCTCATGGATGAGCCCGCGTCAGCGCTGGATCCGATCGCGACCTCGAAGATTGAAGATCTTATATACGAGCTGAAAAAAGAGTATACCATCATCATCGTCACGCATAATATGCAGCAGGCAGCTCGCGTCTCATCACACACCGCGTTTTTCTTTCTCGGCGAACTCGTTGAGTACGCTTCGACGATAGACTTATTTGAACGACCGCGAGAAAAGAAGACAGAAGACTACGTAACCGGGAAGTTCGGGTAAGAGACACAAGCCATGGCTAGGACTCGCTACATTAGAAAGCTGAAAGAATTGCGGCAAGACGTCACAGAAATGGGCGCTATTACCCTGCGATCAGTCGAGGATGTGCTTACGGCCCTCGAGACGAGTGATGCTGCTCTCGCTCAGCGGGTGATCGTCAACGACGATGCGATAAACAAGTTCGATCGGAAGATTGAAGCGCAATGCATGTCGCTCCTCGCACTCGAACAGCCTATGGCAAAAGACCTTAGAATAATTGCTACTTCTTTGAAAATGATCACCGATCTGGAGCGCATTGGCGACTTCACCGCAGACATCGCTGAAGAGGTCGTCACCATGGGGAAGCCCATCCGCATACCCGTTTCTGCATCGAAGTTCAACGAGCTCGTCGCTGACGTGAAGTCGATGGTCGCCGATAGCATCGAAACGTACGCGCAAGGCAACGTTCAACTGGCCCGAAGCTTTGAGGCGCGTGATGACAGAATTGATTACTTGTACAAGGACGTTGTTCAAAATATGGTGAACGCGCTCGCTCAGGGCAAATGCTCCACGGAGACCGTTGCTGATGTGGCTAGCCTGCTATTCATCATTCGGTACCTTGAGCGCATCGCGGATCACGCGGTAAACATCGGTAATCGCGTCTGCTATATGGAAGAAGGCGCGCGGCGCTACTTGAAATAGCAAGCCTCTTCGACAGCCGTTAACGTCCTGCGCATATTGATTCAAGTGCGTCTCACTTGCGAAGCTCAGATAGGACCAAATGGCTTTTTCACTGGCCCGGTTCGTCTAAAGGCGTGGATTCAGACCACGTATCGCCAGTTTTCACTTCGTGCAGTCTTGTTCTGGCGTTTTTCGACGCGCGTTCTATGTCTTCAGAGGGCGTTTGCGAAAGCGATCCGTGGCCGGGAAAGAGTCGCTCTATCTTTTTCGTGTTAAGCACGTCCATGGAATGCACGTAGTCACCAGCACTTCCCGAAGGTGCTATCGCCGACAGAGTCCCGTGTGCAAAAACGGTATCTCCTGAGAATAGCAGTTTGTTATACTCCTCATAGACACATATACAGCCTGATGTGTGGCCGGGAGTATCGATCACTTCGAGTTTCGCGTTTTCTAGGTCGATAAACGCTCCGTTCTCAAACCACAAATGCGGTTTCGTATACCGATAATCGGCCGAAAATGACGAGTACATGGTGACATATGCGTCTTTTTCGGTTATTTTTGCGGCAGCGAGCCGTCCAGCCGCGATAATGGCCGTGCGGTAGAAGTACTTATTGCCGCCAATGTGGTCAAAGTGTTCATGCGTGTTAACGACCAAATCGACATCTGCAGGCGTGAATCCAATGTCGCTTAACGCATCCTTCAAATCACTAAAGCTCGCATCAATTCCCGAATCGATCATGACGATCTTGTCGGCCCCAACGATGAGGTAAACGTGACACGATGGCCGCTGCGCCGGTATCAGGAAGACGCCGGGGCACACTTCTATGGGTTCTTTGCGCTGATCTATCACATCTCATGCCTACGGCTTCCTGCCTTTATAAGTGATCTACATAGACTCAATAGACGTAAGGAGCTTTCGCGCTGAGCAGGTAACGGTCAAACGTGCGGCACCCGCGTTAAACTGGCGACAAAGCAATAAAGTAGGCGGTCGAGTTAGTGAAAACGGGAAGAAACCCCGCAGATTGGAGGTACCAAATGGATTTCTCGACGAGCACAATTAGGACTCCATTAGACGTTCCCCAGGAGCTGCGAATGGAATACACAAGAAATCTATTCACCATCACCAAGGGAAGCGGCCGTCTTATGCTCTTCGCGGGAGATCAGAAGATTGAGCACCTGAATGACGATTTCTATGGCCCCGGCATCTCCCCTGACGACAACGACCCTGAGCACTTGTTTCGAATCGCCAGTGGCGCCGAAATCGGGTGTTTCGCGACGCAGATGGGTCTGATCGCTCGCTACGGCGAGGACTATCCGCACGTCAACTATCTTATAAAGCTTAATTCCAAGACGAACCTCGTAAAGACCGCGCAAGCAGAACCGCTCAGTGGTCTATTCTACTCCATGGAACATGTCGATGAGTTTCGGAAGAGTTCGGCGTTGAGCATTCCCGCCGTCGGATATACGATCTACGCGGGAAGCGAATACGAAGCGTACATGCTGCACGAGGCCGCCCAGATCATTCACAGCGCCCACAAGCGTGGCATGATCGCGATCATTTGGGTCTATCCCCGCGGCGAGGCAGTGAAAGATGAGCACGACCCGCATCTCATCGCCGGCGCTGCCGGGTTGGGTGCCACTCTCGGCGCGGATTTTGTGAAAGTAAACTACCCAAAGAAAGACGGCGTCGATTCCAAAGAAGCTTTCAAAGAGGCCGTTCAGGCTGCGGGCCGATGCAAAGTATTGTGCGCAGGGGGTTCAAGCGTGGACGTCAAACTTTTCCTCGAGCGCCTGTGGGAGCAGATATTCATAAGCGGCGCAAGCGGCAATGCGACGGGCCGGAACATCCACCAAAAGCGGCTCAAGGAAGCCATTCAAATGTGCAATGCGATTTCAGCGATCGTCGTAAACGGCGCAGGCGTGGAGGAGGCACTGGAGATCTACACGGGAAGAAAAGAGTTTAAAGTGAAAGAGTACACCATGCCGTGAATCTGCGGTCGTTCGTTCCCGCGGATACCGCGACATCGCCTGCGCGATTCTGGTGAACGCGGACAGAGGAGCTATGATATACACCATTACGCTAAATCCTGCCCTTGACCGCATCCTCTCCGTTGAGTCCATCGAGTATCACAACCCTAACCGAGTGGACGGCGATGAGCGATATGCAGGCGGCAAAGGCATCGACGTCTCGAAAGCGCTCACCCGGCTTGGCGTGGAGAACAAAGCGATCGGGTTTGCTGGCGGGTACACTGGCCGGGAGCTCGAAGGATGCCTTTTTAACCTCGGCGTCAACTGCGAGTTTGTGAGGATCTCTGCTGAGACCCGAATTAACGTTTACATTCACGAGACAGCAAAAAATCGGCAGATCTCGTTCAACTTGCGCGGCCCCTTTATTCAGTCCTTCGAGCTCATGGAGATGATCGACACGATAAAACGTCTCAAGGATGCCAACTATGTGATCATCAGTGGAAGTGTTCCTTTGGGGGTCAACCCGATCATTTATCAGAAAATCGTAGAAATCGCAAAAGCCAAAGGAGCTACCGTTGTCCTCGATTCTGATGACGAGCCCCTCAAGGCCGGGTTGAGGGCAAAACCTCACATCATCAAACCCAACGTGCACGAGCTTGAACGACTGATGGCTACGCAGCTCAACAGCATCGGTTCAATCGTTGATGCTGCTGTTCAAGTGCACGAGCGAGGTATTGACGTGGTGCTTGTCTCCATGGGCGCCAGAGGCGTGCTTCTCGTAACTGAAGATGAACGCTGGATAGCGCGTCCGCCCCGAGTGACGGTCACGAACACCATCGGTGCGGGAGACTCAGCAGTTGCTGGGTTTGTACAGGCGTTGGTCTTAGGAGAGAGCTACAAGGAGGCGGCAAAGCGGGCGGCAGCAACCGGGACGGCAGCAACCCTCATCCAGGATGTCTCCATAACGCCAGAAAACGTCAGCACGCTCCTGGCTCAAGTGAGTGTCCGCAGCGTCAGTTAGGCGGTAGGGGTCTCGATATCCCCCCGAAACGCGTTGATCTCATTGCGGAATGCAGTTGCCATCTTGTGGGGCGATGGCGCGAAAATGACGTCTCTCGAGACAGCGATGATGCCCATGCGCCCTTGCGAGTTCATCCCCGACGTGACTGCCGCTTGAAGATTGCCGCCCTGTGATCCTACCCCTGGAATTAGGAGCGGAATACCTTCGCCAACGATGCCGCGCACCGTTTTCAGTTCGCTGCCTTGGGTAGCGCCCGCGACAATGCCGAGATTGCCGTGTAAGTTCCACTCTAAAGCTTTTCTCGCCACGACCTGGAAGAGCGGTTCGGCGCACGATAGATTTTGTATCTCTGCTGCCCCGGCGTTTGACGTTTTGCAGAGGATAAAAACGCCCTTGTTTCGCCGCTCGATGAAGGGCTCTATCGCGTCGAGTCCCATATAGGGACTAACCGTCACGGCGTCACCACCGACGATCTCATACACGTACTTTGCATGCGCTTTCGATGAGTGTGCCACGTCGGCCCTCTTCGCATCTACGATGACCGGCACGCGCACGAACTCTTTGATATATTCCACCGTCTTGATCAGCGCGTCCAACCCCGAAGGGCCGCGCGCTTCGTAGAACGCCGTATTAACCTTGAAACAGCAGACTAAATCGAGCGTAGCGCTGATGATACGCTGGTTGAAATCGAAAACATCATCCACCGTGCCATCAGGGTCGAGTCCCACGCAGAGCCAGCTGTCGTTCTGACGCGCTGTTTTTTCCAAGTCTCGCAAAAAAGCCACCATTTCTCGCCTCTCTCCCGAGTAAGCAGGATGTATTTCTTCCTCTATTTACTGCTTGCGTTGCCCCTCAGCCGCTGCTTGCGACGCTGACATCTCTTATTCGCACGGTTGGCGTCGTCAAGCTGAAGTACGTCTTGACCTCGCTACTTATGCCATCGATCTGCTGAAGCAAGTCGAGAACGTCGATTCCGATGTTGGTTTGCTGTAGTGCGTGTTCGAGTTCGCCGTCTTCGATGGCGTAGCCGGCGTAGACCATTCCGGAAAACTCTCCGGTGCTCGTGTTAGGCCGATCGCCGGTGGCCCTAATATAAATGCCGTGTCGCACGTCCTCGATTACGTTCGCCTCAGCTCCGCTTGCGATTACGAGGTTTGTGGGCGATATCGAAGGCGGCTGCCGAAAGTCCCCGCGAGAGGCGTTGCCCGTGCTCGTTGTCCCCTCTTTGTTTGCCGTGTAGCTGTCGTAGAGGTACGATCGCAAGACACCTCTTTCGACGAGAGGGGTTCGCTGTGAGGGGACTCCTTCAGCGTCAAAGGGGCTTGTCTCTAAGCCGCCGCTAAGGAGTCCGTCATCCACGATCGTGAACTCGCTTACGGCGATGTGCTCGCCTATTTTCCCTGTTAGAAACGACCGATCCCGTTGCGCGTCTTCAGCGCTCACGGTGACCGCAGCTGCAATGATGGATCCAACAGCAAGGGGATCAAGCACGACAGGCATCTTGCCTGATGCAATCGGCTGTGGGTTCACACTACGCAGCGCCATCTCTCCCGCTGCAATTCCGACCGAATCAACATCGAAATCGAAACGCCGCGAAGCAGCGTACTCGAAGCCGTTTCCGCTGGCCTCCCCCTTGTGCGCAATCACGTCGATGTCGAGCGCTGCCTGCGTTCCACTGTCCGTTCCCGAAACGCCGAACGTGTTTGCGATCGCGCCGCTCCACCACCCGACTAACGCGCCTGAATTGATGATATCAATGCGCTCGTCAATACGCGATGCGTCGGCGACGTCAATCGCAAGCTGCGCGACCGTTGAGACGTCGAGTGACGCGATCGTGTTATCCCAGGTACCGGAGACGACGGGATAGCGCTCGGCGGGCGGAAGCGATTTGAAATCTCTATCAGGACTTCCGGCGCGTGCCGCTGCGATCGCCTGGTCGACAGCGAACTCGACCCGTTCGAGAGATGCGTGCGCGTACCCCATGCTGCCATCCTTGAAGATTCGAATCCCGATGCCACTCTCAAAGCCGCTTTGGCTTGATTTGATCTTACCCTTCTCGAGCTCTGCGCTGACAGAGTTCGAGTGAGTGGCGAACGCCTCTCCTTGGTAGATGGACGTGTCTACGAGCGCCAATGCCCGCGTGCACACCTCAAGGAGCGTAGCCTCTCGCTCGGTGTGAGTCGTCACTTACATCCCCCCCACAACGACGTCACTCACACGCATGTAGGCGCCTCCTGTGGTGTTTGGCGTCATCTGTCCGCCTTTGCCGCACGTTCCAGGGTCGAAGGACAAGGTACGCGCTATGGCGTTGATGTTGTGAAGGACCTCGAGCGTCATCGCGCTCAGCGCCGCGTCCCTCAAGTGATCGCGCAGTTCTCCGCGTTCGACCGCGTACGCCTCTCTGCTTTTGAAGGTGAGCATCCCTGTTGTAGGGGTCGTGTAGCCATACTGCCAGCCGATAAAGTATATGCCGCTGAACCCCTCGAGCAGCTCGTCAAACGCGTAATCCCCGGGTTCAAAGAAGGTGTTACTCATCCGCACGATGGGCGGAGCGTCGTACCGCTGGGCGCGTGCGCTTCCGTTTGACCCCAAGCCGAGGCGCGACCCGGTTTCAACGTCGGTGAGGTAGGTCTGCAAAATCCCGCGCTCCAAAAGCACCTTTCGGCGCGTCTGGATACCCTCATCGTCGTAGGCCATGTAACCATAGCTCCGCAAGCTCGGGTCGTCAATGATCGTCACTGCATCAGAGCCGATCTTCTGGGTTAGCTTCCCTGCCAAGATAGACGTGCCTGAAATGATCGCGTCAGCTTCGGCTGCGTGTCCGAACGCCTCGTGCGCGAAAACCCCTGAGAGCGACGGGTCAAGCACGGCATCAAACTGCCCAGAGGGTGCCGGTTTCGCGTCGAGCAGCGAGACTGCTTGTGTTGCAGCAGTTCGGCCGATGTCCGCGCCGTCTAGGAACAGCTCGAACCCCCTTGAATCACCTTTGGCCTTATAGCCTGACTGCCGCAATGCACCTTCTTTAGCAAAGACCATTGCGCGAGCAATCGACCGCACGACAGTCTCGTCGACATACGTTCCTTCGGAATTTGCGATTATTTTATGCAGAACGATGTCGCCGTATCCGATCTCTGTGCTGCTGACGCGCTTATCCGTTTGTTTTGCTTCTCGCTCTTGCTGCAGAACGTAGCCGAGTTTGTCGGCGATTGGGACTTGCGTCGGCAGGCGCTGTACGGTCGTCTTGACGGTGTCTTCAAACGCTGGCACCTCAATCGAAAACTTCTCAGCACGCTCATACACGGCTTTGGCAAGACTGACCGCGCGTTGAGCGCAATCGGTCATGCCGCGGCGATCGACTTGTGTCGTGTAGGCAAACCCCCACGCCCCCTCCAAAAAAGCCCGTATTCCAGCCCCAAGTTCATTTGAGCTGTTTATCTTCGTTATCCCGTCTTTCGCGGAGATTGAAGTGCCATCAGAGCTCTCTAGACGGATATCAGCGAACTGGGCCCCGCGCTCGCGTGCTGTGCTGAGGGCTTCTTCAATATCGTCCCTTTTTTCGCTAAGTTCTTGCATCGGCGATCGTATCTCCTTACGACTAACATTGGCTGTGCTTAAATCGTTTGTCCACGATTGGAAGGCGGAGACGTAGATGCTGGCCGTGTGAAGCGGCTGCTGTTAATGGTCGATGTGACGCACAGTTGATATCATTAACTTCCTGTTGATTGCGACATCGCAAACGATTATGCCAAGTGAGGCAGCCAGACGCGCCCCCTAAGCGTTCGAATAATCAGTCGGCGCAATAATTAGTAGGTTGAGCACTCGTCCTCGCAGCGTGTGAAGATGTTATGTGAGGCCGATTACGCCCCCCCGGACGCGGGCCTTGCCCATCTTTGAGGCTCCCCATCGTAACCCTCTTATTTCTTGGTCTACGATTTTGCGGCGACGCTGATTAGTCGAAACCATCACGAGTGCATTCGGTTTACAATCCGTTTTCTGTGATAGATCAGGTAACCGAAAAGGCCGATTATCCCCGCTATGACGACTATATCAAGATATCTAAAGAGCGCCTCAAGATCAGACCAGTGGGGGCCTAGAAGAACGCCAACATAAGCAAGCCCAAAACACCAAGGAAGCGATCCCAGCACCGTGTAGAGAGAGAACTTCTTCACGTCCATCCGGGCGACGCCGGCTGGAAGGGAGATGAACGTTCGCACGATCGGCAACACCCTGCTGATAAAAACAGCGATTTCTCCATATCTTTCAAACCATGTGTGCGCTCGACCAAGTTCGCTCTTACGTATTAGCACGTATTTGCCATACCGCTCGAGGAGGGGCAGACCTCCGTGTGCCCCAACGAAGTAGGCGACGAGCGAGCCGGCGAGGCAGCCGGCCGTACCCACAAGCGTAACGCCGATCAGGGTGAGTTCCCCTTTCCAGACGACATACCCGGCGAAGGGCATAATCACCTCACTTGGCAGCGGGATGCACGCGCTCTCTAACCCCATGGCAACAAATACGCCGGCGTAACCGAGTTGTTCAATAACGGAAATGACGAAATTACTGAGCGTCTCTAGGATATTGAGGCTTAAAGCTAACATGCACGATCTAATCGTCGTAACAAAGTGCGCATTTCAAAGCGGGATGTTGCATCTCTCTAACCCTGATTGTTTGTCGCGGTTGTTCAGTTGCGATTACCGTGTTCATTACGTCTTGTACTAGTACATTGCGACTGCGTTCTCTTGTATACGGGCCCCAGAATTCTTGGGTATGCTGTGTCGGCAAGCACCTCACGCGGCTGAAGGAAGCGATACCAATACGTAGTCCTAGGCGCGTTCCCGAAAAAGAATCGTCTCTTCGAAACGACGCTAAGCCACTAAGCGCGAGAGGTTGCGTCACACAGGGGGCTTATAGAACACTCCGTCAAAGACTTCGCCCATTATCAACGATCTGCTCATTCTGCTCTCGCGCTCATGCAGCCCTGCCGTAGACATCACGGCGCGGATTTCAACAGCAGGCGTGCCGTGCTGTTCTCGAGTCGGCTCGCGAATGAACAGTCTGCCGTGCGGCTTTAACTTTCGCGCCAGTATATCTACTTTTTCTTGCCGCTCGTCCTTCTCTACGTGGTGCAACACGAAGTGCACGACAACAATGTCATAGGCATTATCTGCTATGTCAAGTGCAGCAATGTCACCAAGCTTATAGTCCACATTGGGGTACTTTTTCAGCCTTTTTTGTATGGTCTCCATCCATACTTTAGAAACATCGACGCACGTCAAGTGACCTTTACCTGACAACAGGAGTTCGGCTATATGCCGCGATATCCGACCCGAGCCAGACCCGTAATCCAGCACCACCTCATTGCCTGCTAGATCGAAGCTCTCTACGTAGCGCTTGTAAGGGCGTGCCACGCAGTATCCTAACAGAACCGTGAAGAATACCTGCAATCGATTCGGTTCACTGCTCAATTAGATCCACCGACGTCAGCCTTGCGTTTATCGTAGAAGGAGTTACTTCCAACTTAACAGTTCTCATGCTAACTAGATCGCGCGCTATGCTGCCGTTTATCAGTCAAGGTCACACGTCTCCTATTGTGAGCTCATGCTCTTTTCTTGGTAAGGGGGACAAAATGTCGAATGAGGGAGTTTAGGCAGACGCGCAATATATAAGGGCCCACGCCTACCTGACTAAAGGAGAGACCATGAAAATGAAATATCAAATGAGGTGTTGAGCTGATTGAAGAACAACCAAGCAAGGTGAGATTGCCCAGAAAACATCAAAATGAAATCTTTGGAACGGTCGAAAAGATGCTCGGCGGCAGCCGAATCACGGTTCGTTCTCAGGATGGAAAAACCCGCATGGGGCGAATTCCAGGCAAGATGAAAAGGAGAGTGTGGCTCCGTGTGGGCGACGTCATTATCATTCGGCCCTGGAGCATTCAAGATGAAAAGGCGGATGTCGTCTGGCGATATCTTCCGCCACAAGCTGACTGGTTGAGAAGAAAAGGGTACATCTAAGCCCACAGGACCTCGAGACTCCTTTTTTGCATCTGCGCTGAGTCGCCGAGTGATTAGTGTCGCAAATCTGGCTCATGAATGCTGACGAACGCTCGTTGCTGCCCTGTTCAATCTAGCAGATAGTTGCCGTGATGGTGCCAGCCGCTGGAGATACTGGGGACACCGTATCGGTACATCAAGCTGTGTGTTGCTGGCAAGAGACGTGAGTGAAGCAAATGAAAGAAGACTTTGATGTCATAGTGGTCGGGGCAGGCCCAGCAGGCTCAGTTGCAGCGCAGAACGCAGCTGCAGAGAGCGACGTTCTGCTCATAGAGAAACGGCCAGAGATAGGAGCGCCGGTAAGATGTGCAGAGGCCGTGCCTCTTGTTGAAACTCCGCTCGTCTTTCACACGTCATTCGAAAAATACGTAAAACCTGACAGGAAGTGGGTGGCAAGCGAGGTCAAGGGAGTAAGGGCGACCGCTCCTGATGGTACGATAGTCGAAGTCTCGGGCGAGATGCTCGGGAAGGAAGAACCGCTTGGCATCATTCTAGAGCGCAAGCTCTTCGATCGACAGCTGGCTAAGGATGCTGCTCGTTCCGGAGCGCACGTTATGGTGCGCACCCGTGCAACTGGGCTGATTCTAGAAGACGGCGCGGTAAGAGGCGTCAAACTTAGCCGCCTTGGTGAGGAGTTTGATGTGCGTGCTAGGGTCGTGATAGGTGCCGACGGCGTCGAATCTCAGGTGGGCCGGTGGGCGGGCATAAACACCACGCTCAAGCTAAGGGACATTGAGAGCTGCGTCCAGTATCACATGCAAAACGTCGAACTAACGGACAACACGCTCGATTTCTACTTTGGCTCCGCGGCGCCGAGCGGCTATGCTTGGGCATTTCCAAAAGGAGACGGCGCGGCCAACATCGGACTCGGGGTACTTGGAAGCAAGTTAAGGGGCAAGCGCCCATTGGCGTACCTCGACGAGTTTGTCGCGCAGCGCTTTCCCGGCGGCAAACCGGTCGAACTGGTGATGGGAGCTTGTCCCGTGAGCGACGCGCTTCCACACACAGTGAGCAACGGGCTGATGCTCGTTGGTGACGCAGCGCATCACACTGAGCCGATAACTGGTGGGGGCATTATGGCGGCGCTCCAGAGCGGAACAATCGCCGGCCAGGTTGCGAACAAAGCGGTGCGCGAAAACGATGCATCAGTTAGGGTGCTTCGAGAATACGAAACTGAGTGGAACCGTTCGTTTGGCAAAGCACGCAAGCGCACGTACAGAGTCAAAGAGTTCATTGTGAATCTCTCAGATGATGAAATATCCCGGATCTTTCACGCATTCGCAGGGATAACAGCCGAAGAGCTGAACCCTAAAGGGGCCTTAAAACGCCTGCTCAGATTGGATCCGAGGCTCTTATTCAGTATACGTAAGTTGCTCTAACTAGCGGGGTCATTTTTTGTTGCGGCTACTTTTTTAAGCTTATTACAGTCTTCTTACCTCTTCTGTCTTAGGCTTCCGTCGAAACAGTCGCTCCCTCAATGGCCGCTTAGGCGGCTCGTCCTCCGGCTCCGGCAAGGGCGCCTGCACCTCTTCAGCTCCCACCTCGCCACTGGGGTGTGGGGGGGGAGTTGACACAGCAGAAGGCAGCAAGCGCGTAAGCGTCTCACTCACGTCCGCCAGTCGGTTAATGATCTTGCTCGACTCACTGCCATAGAACCCCGCGATGGTCTCATACCGCTTAATCTCGTCTTCTCGCGCCTGTTTGAAGCTCTCGTACTGCGCCGTCAGTCGCTCTATCATATCCGTTTTCATATAGAGGAGCTCCTCTTTATGGCGCAGCTCTCGCTCCCGTTTTTCAAGCTCGGCTTCGAGGCGCGTCACCGTTTCACGCGGCACCATCAGCATTCCTAAGTCTTCGTCTGCAGTGCCTTCGCTCTCGCGCGCTCCGCCTAAATATGCTTCTAACGCTGCGGCGACGATCTTGCTGCGGCTACTGTTTTCAGAGCTCGCCTCCTTGTCAGCAGCGGCCAGCAGTTCGTCTGAAATGGCAATCGTAACTTTGTGTAAAGGCATGGAAATCACCACCTATGACCGCGCAGGGCCACATGCGGCCTTCGCTTTGGTTCAGTCACACCACAGTATGAACGCTTCATACTTGAGCATATCGACCGCGAACAAGATTTTCCACTCAACAGGTTGCATTGTTTCCGGTGCAACGCGCGCGAGCCCTCGTCCAAGAAGAATTGACTTGCGCACCTCGATGGAACAAATAACAAATTTTCAAGCTTTTTTTTTGAACAGGTAGTAGTTGTGGCCGATCTTTGTCAAACGGTCTCTGTGAAGCTCTTTGTTCGCATAGCTCGCCACGTGGCTTGATAACGGCAGTCGAAATGCAGCTAGAAACTATTTATAGCAGGAGAAGGCTTTTTTTTCGGAATTCACTTCTGTGGATAGCCCGAAGCTCCGTGATTTACCCGTGGATATAGGCAGAACGTCGTGCGTTTACCAAAACATCTATCGTGGCACAAGAAAATACCTTTGTTTCGAGTCCAGATTTTAAAAAGAAGGATAAAACAGAAACGAAATCGTTAAATATGATCGGTGCACGGTTTAATGTGTCGATGCAGCAGGAGCCGGGCTTCGCCGAAAGGCCCTACCTCAAAACGCGCTCTTTTCGCTGGCGGGCCCTGCTCCATGTTGGTCGCCATATTTGTGAGTCCTTTGTTGTCTCCGTTGTTTCGTTTGATTTGTGACCGCTTCTGGCAGGCATATTTGAGCGCCAAAGAGAACGGTGTTTGTGCGCCACGTAGCGTGTCGAGCTTCCTGCATTCGGTTGACAGAAGGCACGGACTTAAGCTGACCCAGCTGCGCGAACCGGCGAAATAGGGGATGGCAAGATTCACGCTGCCCATAGAAGAAGTCGTAAGGATTCGAACGCGAAAAGGGCGAAGACACACTTTGAAAAAGGTTCAGCGATGAACGCACGCGCTTTAGCACACAGTGAAGTACGATATGGCTCTTCAGAGTAGCGTACGATTTGTTGGGGCGAGGTGTCGCAGAACAAAACGGTTAATCTGTTTTCGTTGTTACCGTCGGCTCCAAAATCGCGAGAAACCATTGCGCGAAGGAGCCCGTTCTTCAAAACTGCGCGTGAAAAAAAGCTTGAAGTAGGCGCCGTCTACTTTTTTTCGCAGGATCATCTTGAATCCTAATTCTTGGTACATAGTCAAGGCTGCAATGTTGGTCTCCCATGTGGTTATGAGCGTTGCTTCCATCCCGTTTTGAAAGAGCTTCGACATGGCGTATTGAACGAGTTTCTTGCCGATGCCGAGCCGTCTAAGCTCAGGGAGAACGGCGAGCGTCTCGATAAGTCCGAGCTGAGGTCGCCTATAGTGGTAGATGACAGCGACGACGCCGACAATGCGTCCGCCATCGACTGCTTTGATCCAGCCCCGCCGCCTGTCGTTCAAAATGCGTGATACTTTAACGCGCAGGTTTTCGCCTTCGGTGAGCGGCGGCACAAATTCGTGATTGACGATGCTGAGCACACGCAGTATGGCATCAAAGTCGTTCCAGGTTGCTTCACTAATAATGAGCGTTTCGAGCGGTTCAAGCAATTCTGTTACCATCCATCACTTTGTGTGGGCGTCACGGCTAGCAAAGCAGGACGAGTGCATTCAACACGATTCGATCCGAGGCCGACTCGTCAAAGGGCAGACCAGCGTTGCGTGCTGTCTCTCCCACATCAATGCCCATCGCCTCCATAGACGGTCGTGCTTTGTACGGGTTGCGGCAACGATTGCCTACACCGGCGCACGCTTCGCAAAGCGTGCATTTTCCTGCGGAAAACGCCGTAGCGAACTTGAGGCCTTTTTTAAATGCGTCAGCTTCAAGACGAGCGGCGATCGTATCAAGCGTATTTTTAGCTACCAAATACGTCTGATCCCACCCTTTGAGATACGCTTCATCATTGTAAAGGGTGGCAAGATCTTTAGCTGCGTGGATCCGTTCGAGCATCCAGTTAGGCACCTCGTACGCAATCTGTACAATCAGCGCCTTTTGAAATCGCGCGAGGACGTTCCTGAATTCATCGAGCGGCATAACGTTAGGGGGGCACATCAAGCAGACGTTGTAATTCCTGCAGACAGGAACGCTGCATTTGAGGCGCACGCGGTCGTCAACCACTATGCTCGCAGCATCAAATACCTGGGCGGCGGTCGCACCAAGTTCACGTGCGGTTGTAAGAAATTCACTAGAAAATGTTTCGCCGTCGCAAGCTGTTTTCATTTCTAACCTTTACGGAGGTAGCAATCGAAACTATAAGAAAGTTGCTTGGCGGGGGAATCGCGTTTAGCGGCTGCGGCTCTGGAGCGACCCGCATTGTCCGCAATCCCTTGCTGATCGCACCAGGTGCTCTATCACGCAAGCTCAATTTCCACGGCTCGCGGTTCTTGCAGGTCCTTTAGCTGTTGCATTAAGCGTGCGCGCTCATCTTCCAATGCTCTTAGATCGTCAACGTGCGCACCCTGCTGGATCTTTTCTAGGTGGTCTCGATTTACCGAGCTCATGGCACGTATTCTTTCATACCGCCCACTAGTCACGAGCTTCTGAGTTTCGCGCAAAAAGGTAAGTAGACCAGTTGGGGCGTTTAACTTCGACAAAAAAGCGATCAGTCTCCGGATCTTCACGGCAAGAGATACGCCCGGCTCTTTGAGAGAGAGCTTCAGCGCCCATCGGCGTTTGATATCATCTAGCGATTCAAGCCACACGACGTTTGACTCTAGGACCTGCCTGAAGCTTGTAGTATCCCCCACGTAGTGCGAGAGCTTGCTGTCCGAGTATTTGGCATATTCGAGAAAGCGGTAGAGGGGGAGTGAGGTGAGATCCTCGCTCTGCACAAAAGAGAGGAGTTTTTCAGCGTTTTCGTGGCTCGGCGACGGTGGGAATCCGAGCTCTGGATGGTAACTCGCGTCGAGACTTATTCTGAGGACGTCAAAGATGGGGGCTTGCTTAACGAACGTCTCTAAGAATGTGCCGACGCCGTCGTTATACGCCGCAATTTGCTCCTTTAAAGCGGTTAGCTCGTCAAACGAGGTGACGTCCACGTCTTGCAAAGATTCGTAGTACGCGCCCTTCTCGCGGATTTCTGCTTCCACGCTTTCGCAGCGAGTGCGCAGGGCCGAATAGCCCTTCTTATAATCCTCAAATAGCTGACGCTGCTCTGTGAGAAGGCCCAAAACTGGAATTCGATCAAGCTCCTTAATGGCGGTTTCAAAACGGCGTTTCTTGAGCACGGTGAGCGCCTTTTCAAACTGGTCGGTGTAATCGAGTGATTGATCTGCATGTGCTTTTTCGACCCGCCGCGTTATTCGTTGAAGGCGCCGCGTCAGATCGAGAAACACCCGAAACGTGTCTGGGGTGCCTTCGAAGTCGCGCACAAGCTCTCGGATCTCGCGGTTGAAGCGCTCGACAAGCTCAAGTCGCTCGCGACCAGCCTCGCGTATTCGTTTGTTGGCTGTGGCGATTTCAGCAAGAAGGTCAGGGGGTTCCAATCAAAGCCCCTCTAGCGGGTTAAGTCTCACAAAAGGCTTTTGCTTCGACTTCCTGCTCGAGGGCTAGCTCTTGGCGAAGCTCCTCGAGCGACGCGACGCGCTCTGCGAAGGCGTTATGGCGGTGAATGCTCTCCTCGTTGAGCTGCTTTATGGTGACAATGGAGTCATCAGGCAAATAGGGAAACGCTTCGACTACTTTGTGCGCCATGACTCGCACGCAGTCCTCCACAAATTTGGGGTTCTTGTGTGCGGTTTCAACGACGACAGCTTCGTCGGTTCGCTTCAGCAGCTCGTAAATCTTCGAGCTCATCGATTCTTCGACGATCTCGATGATCGTGTCGAGCGGCACTTCGTAGCCAGTGCCGACCTCTATGGCGATGGTTCCGCGCCCTCGTTGGTTGTGGGTTGCAAGTGGGATATCTCGAAGAAACGCCTCAATGTCTGCGGGCGCGACGTTGAGCTCCTTCAGGCGCATCTCGGCTTGCTCTCTTATGTGCTCTTGGGCGCAGGGACACGCGGTCATTCCGACGACCTCAGCCCCGATCATCCGCCGCGTGCGGTGTTGCTTGTCGTTGGTGCGATACGTTGTCGTCTCTGCGAAGATGTTGGTAATCTCTTGGGTCGTGATGCCCGTGCTGGGGGTTTCGCGTTTTACCATGTATTCGCTTCGCATGCGCACTTCTGCGCGTGATGCATACTCGTGTCGGTCGAGCAGCTTTTCGGCTACGTCCCCGCAAAACTGCTCTATTTCGTAGACTGGCGCGTTCAGTGCGTCTTCTAACGCTTCGTCCATCACCTCAAAGTTTCTGCTGAGGTTGGCGCCTTTGCGATCCGAGGGCAGATCAACAAACAAGTCAAATTCAGAGACCAAGATTACCGGGCGTTTGTCACGCCGCGTAACTTTAATCAGTTTTTTGACGTTCGTTACGCCGACGCGCGTCAGATTTATAGAGAATTCCGGGCGATTTGCTTGTACGTCAACTTGTGCATCCATTATGCTCCCCTTTCTTTTACTATCAAATAATGCTTTTGACCAACCGTTAAATAGCGTTGCCAGATAAAGCGCGACCCGTCGTCCAACGCACGCGTAGCCCTTCCCTCTTTAATATCGCCTCTATGAGCCGCGTTTCACAATCCCCAACTTGATCATTGGCCTGATGAGCTTCAGCAAGCGAGGCGCCTTTGTACTCAACAACAACTTGCGAAGAACGATGGACGGACGGTCCATATCACCGTACTTCGATATGATGTCCAACGTGTGTTCGTCGTCAAGAGCCCTTATGATGTAGTTGAGATCATCGTCGCTGAGTTTGTTAAATCCCTCACGGATGCGCAACCCCGTCTCGAGTTCGCGGCCTATCTCGGACCGCCACCGCGTGTCGTACGCCATCAGAGCGTCCTTGGACGCGTTCTCCTGTGCCGCTGCCTCAGCGGCGACGGTCCCTGCTATTTTGGCGCATAGCGTCCCGGGATATATCCCCCCGCCGCTTGTTGGCTTGACGTGGCCGGCGGCGTCTCCAACGATCAAGGTGCCGGCAGCGGCCGTACATGGCGGCGGTCCAATCGGTATGCCTCCTGCGGAGAAGTGTAGGAGCGAGGTCGCGTAGCGCGGCGAAAGCCGTTCGATCAGCGGGCCGAGTCGGTCGAGTGACCGTTGAGTCGAGCAGAGTCCGATTCTTACTGTGCCCGATCGCGTCGGTATTACCCAGGCAAAAAAGCCCGGCGCTACGTCCTGTCCCAGGTACAGGTCAACGAAATCGGGGTGCGCGACGTCGGCGTAGACTTCTGCTTGCGCACACGTGAGCACCGTTTGCACTCGCTCTAGGCCTGCAAGCCTCCCCACGGCGCTTTGTAGTCCGTCGGCTCCGATCACCACGCGAGTCCGTATTTCGATCGGTTCGCCCTGGCTTAGTGCCGCGATGATAACGTCGCTTCCCTGACGTCGCAACCCGCTAAATCGCGTTTTGACAAGCGAGGCAACCCCCGATTTGAGCGCCTCTAAGGCCATCGCTTGATCAAGCTCACCTCGGTCGATAACGTAGGCCATCGTACGTTTGCCGTCGACCGTTAGGATACGCCCGTCGGGGGCGTGGATATTGGCGCCGCGGATGGCGTGCCTGCTGAGCGTTTCGGGCACTTCGCATCCTTCAAACGCGCGCGTGCTGATAAGGCCCGCACACTGTACCGGTTGGCCGATGGCCGCGTGTTCTTCGATCATGAGCACGCGTGCGCCAGCTTTTGCCGCGTACTTTGCAGCCATTGAGCCTGTGGGACCTGCGCCGACCACGACGACATCGTATTCCATGGTCGTAAGCGGGTACGAGTTTACTATTTATATAATAAACCAGTCTTAGCCTCTCGTGTCAGAACGCACAGGCGAATCGATCGTGTGAGGGGAGCACGCGTGGAGTACAAACAGTGCCTCATTATCCGATCAGACCTCCGGTTGTCCACGGGAAAAACGGCGGTTCAGCTCGCGCACGCTGCCGTCTCCGCTTATGAGCGCTCGGATCCGGCCACAAAGCGTCGCTGGTTTAGTGAGGGGCAGAAAAAGGTCGCGCTCAAAGTTGCGACGCTCAGGGACATTTATGAGCTTAAGTCGATAGCTGAGGGGCGCGGCTTCATCACGGCCCTCGTTGTCGATGCCGGGCTCACGGAGGTGCCGCCCGGAACCGTTACCGCCCTCGGTATCGGCCCTGCCAAGGAGTCGGAGCTAGATAAAGTGACCAGCGACCTTAAACTGCTCTAGCGGGCAACGACGATGACCGATGCCAACACAGTTCCAGAAAGCGACGTGACTGTGGGAATGATGGTGTACTTGACGGCCTCTGGCGGCATCGGCGGGCGAATCCGTCAGCGCGTTGAGGACTTTGTGGTCAACGAGGTCTACGCAGATCGCTTCACTTCGGAGGGACGCTACCAGTTAATCAAAGTGACCAAGACGGACACGGAGACGCACCACATGGCACGTGATCTGTCGCGCCGCTTGCAGATAAGCCAAAGAAGGATTAGCTGGGCAGGAACGAAGGATAAGCGTGCGGTGACTACGCAGCGTATGAGCATCGATTCGATTCAGCTTGCCGAGCCGGTCAGCTTTGGAACCGTCGTCGCCGAGCCCATAGGGAGATCAGATAGGCCGGTCTCCTTGGGCGACCTCGACGGTAATGATTTTGCTATTACGGTCAGAGCCGTCGAGGGGCCTCAAAATGACGTCACAAGCGCGGTGGGGGGCGTCGTCGAGGAAACGCGCAATGCTCACGGGCTTCCTAACTTCTTTGGCATTCAGCGCTTTGGAACAATCCGCCCCGTTAATCACGTCGTAGGGCGTGCGCTTGTTGATGGGGACCTCGAGCGCGCGGTAATGACGTACATCGGAAAACCGTTCCCCGATGAGCCTGACGACGTCAAAGCAGTGCGGCAATCGGTTGCGGAAACGTATGACTTCAAAGAGGCGCTCAAGCGCATGCCTGTGCGGTTGCGCTATGAGCGTGCGATGCTTAACCACCTGGCGAAGTATCCCAATGACTTCGATGGCGCCCTTGGCGTGCTCTCCACGAATCTGCAGAAACTTTTCGTGCACGCGTTTCAATCGTTTCTCTTCAACAGGATGCTGAGCAGCCGACTCGAGCGGGGGTTCCCGCTTGCTGTCGGATTTGACGGTGACCGCGTGTGGGCGCCAGACAGGGGGCGCGTCAGAACGGTCGTGCCTAAGAACGTGCACGAGGTGAACCAGAGCCTGGCCGCAGGAACTGCCTCCGTTCAAATGCCGGTTCCGGGATACGACACCGAGCTGTCAGACGGAGTCATCGGTCAGATCGAGCGAGATGTTCTCGCATCGGCAGGCGTTGATCTTGATGCCTTCAAAATCGAAAGCTGTCCGCGACTGGCATCAAAGGGCGTGATGCGCAACGTCCTCTTGCCGGTTGATATCCGGTTTGACGTCGCCCCTGATGAGCTTTCGGAAGATCGGGTGAAAGTCGAACTTCGATTCTCTCTCCCCAAAGGAGGCTATGCGACGACTGTGTTACGTGAAGTCATGAAAACGAGGTTGGGTTGATGCGCGTGCGAACGCCTCTACTCATTGTGGTTCTGTGCGGCATTATCGCAGTGAGCACGCTATCAGGATGCGTTACGACGCTACCGGGCACGCCGACCAACACGAGCTCGGTGACGACTGCAGCGTCAGGCAGCGCGGTCACAAACGGCAGCTCAGCCACCACGGCGTTGAAAGCACCGACCACGTACCGCGTAACGGTGGGGAGCACAACAGTTTACGCTGAGGCCGCCGATACGCCTGCAAAGCGTGAAATGGGTCTTATGAATAGGACCTATTTGAATGAAGATGCTGGCATGCTGTTCATCTTCCCAACGCAACAACAGCAGACTTTTTGGATGAAGAACATGCGCATCCCGCTCGATATCGTGTTTATCACGGCGGACAACCACGTGCTCGAGATTTACGCATCGGTGCCGCCGTGCACTAGTGATCCGTGTGCGCTTTACACGTCGAGCGCGCCGATACAATACGCACTTGAAGTGAACTCAGGCTTTTGTTCTCGAAACGGGATCGCAAGCGGGGATCCGGTCGTCATTGCTGCCGGGAGCTGAGGTTCAGCGTCGATTTGTAACGGTTGTCGATCGAGGTGCACTCTTCGCGAATCGGACACGGAAAGCACGCAGGGGCAGTCGCGTGACAAAACTCAAATCCGTGTTGGATCAGCAGGAGGTGACTCCGGCCGGGGTGAACAAGCTCGTGCTCGAGCGCCTCTTTGGCCAAGTCTTTTGACCTGTTGCTTCCACGAATCTCCTCCACGTTAACGTCGAGACCACGCCGTATCGCGCCGCGTTCGATGAACCCGAGTCTGCGAGCAACCCGTTCGATGTGTGTGTCTACGGGAACGATTTCGTGTCCCGCCGCGTAGAGCAGGACACAATCAGCAGTTTTTGGGCCGACGCCGGGCAGAGAAAGGAGGACCTCGCGCGCGCGGTGTGGTTCATCGTACACCCACGACATGTCTCCGTTCCACTGCTGCATAAGCGCGCGCGCCATGGAAATGAGGTAACCCGCCTTTCGGTGAGGCCCACACCGCTGCAGGGCGGGCAAGATCTCGTGCGGATGTGCCTCGCACAAGGTCTGAGGCGTGATCGATCCGAACCGCCTGGAAAGTTCACAGAAGGCCGTCCGCGCGCGCTCGGCAGTCTTGTTCTGGGTGAGTAGGGTGAGCGTCAGGCACCTGAAGGGATCCTGCCCGTTCATGAAGTATAAGCCGGCAAAGACATCTCTAAGCTTACGTACCCGGGGGTCGAGGCCTTTTAGTTGAAGAAGCGGCGTCCAATGCATCTCGTTAGGGCGCACGCCCTCCATGTCGAGGTCGGAGGCCAAAGGGCCGTTGCATGCGTGCGGAGAGATCGTCTGCGTGACACCGTCAATGAGTTTGCGATAGCCGTTTGAGTTATTCACCCACTCCAAAGCGGGAATCTGAATAGTCATGGTGCGCGCAAGGTCGATGGGCGGGGTCATAATGAATCGCAGCTTAGACACCTCGGTGGCCGCAAGCATGAGTTTGCACAGAGCTGGTCATGAAAATACATGGGTATATAGCATCCGCATAATCACCCCATATCGAAGCAAACGGTCCGGCGACGTAGCATTCGGAATCAGAGAAAACGCCGATCGCCTTGTCACGTGCGCAATGCGGTGTGCCAAAAGGCACGATACGGAATGAATTCAGTGAATAGGTCGCATGCACGCGGCCGAAGCTTCATTTGCGCGCGGGGTGGCACAACTCTGCAACCAAGCATGGCGTTCACGGTGCAATCCGCCGGGCTCAGACATAACACTAAACTTTATCATACCGGACGCTTCAATACGCGACTGGAGGGCTAATCGTGCTGGCGCAAGATCCCGCGTGGCGAGTGTTCGCCTATGAGCTTAACAAGTCGACGCTTCAGGTGAAAGAAGATGACGAGAGCGGCCCCTCGTACGTCATCTCCCCCACGGGTGCCAAGATCAACCGCATCTTTGTGGTTGGCGTGCTCACCGAAGTGGAAAACGTTCGCTCGAGTGAAGATCTCTGGCGCGCACGCATAGCCGATCCCACTGGGACCTTCACTGTGTATGCGGGAAAATATCAGCCCGAGGCAGCGGCTTTTCTTGCTCAGGCCGAGCTACCCCAGTTTGTCGCCGTCCTTGGAAGAGCGCGCCTCTATACTCGTGACGAGACCCCATACGTGTCTATATGGTCGAAGGAAATCAATCCAACGACGGAAACGGTCCGCAACAACTGGGTTATCACAACTGCCGAGCGAACGCTTGACAGAGTTGAGGCCCTTAAGATCGCCTTGAGCGCGGGATTGCCGAGCAATACGCTTCGCACGAAGCTGCTTGACAGCGACGTTAATGCCGTGCTCGCAGACGGAATCACCCGTGCCGTGCTCTCATACAACGGATCGGGCGTAATCGCTGATATCGTTCCGGTGATCGCTTCGGCCATCGAGGCCGTTGTCGAACCGCGCGAGTTCACGCCGGCAAACGTCGATCCGCAACGCGCCCGCGCGACGGACGACGTAGTAATCAGAGAAAATGAGCAAGGGCACGAGCAAACAGACGAGGCGGCCACGACACAGGAAGACTCCGCAGCGACGGAGGCGCTTGCGAGGAACAAGGAAAATGTGCTCCTCAAAATGAACGAGCTCGATGCCGGTTCAGGCGTCCCGTACGACCGTCTGATCGAGACGCTTGAAGCACAAGGTCTCGACGAAGATGACGTCGAAGAAGCCGTGCAAGAACTGATGGATGAAGGGAAGTGTTACGAGCCTAAGATCGGCATTCTCAAGTTAATTTAACCTTCTATGCTGACGAGCCGCGATGGTTTTTCATAAATGGCCTTTGTCCGGTGGTAGACCGCAGGTTGTCTCTCTCTCGTTGGAGTCGTTTTTCAACAAATAGTCGGGGCTCTAGATAACGCGGGTTGGTTTTGAAAAACTCGTGCCGTAAATAGACCCATATCGCGCAATGTGTAAGCCCGTGCGCGTCGCTTGCTACTACCCCCTAGTGACATCAGTAGCGCTGCCACTTTTCAGTAGAACGCCTCTCAGGGATGTGTTCAGGGACTGTTTTTACCCCATTGGCGCACGCTTCACTCACGTATAAGCCACAATAGCACGCGCCGTATTCGGCAACATCCGGGTCACAGTAAACGCACGGGCATATGATATCCTTGTCCCACTCCTTGTCGTTTGCCGCCATTCGACAAGGGCAAGAGTGGTACCCATAACGCTCCTTATTCGTCAGTATCCCATCAACAAGAGCATTCACAATGTCCTTGTCGGGGTTCAGGTAGCGTCCCTTGCGTGGCGCGGCCGTGGTTATCGCTGCGAGGTATTGTTCGCGATCCATATACGTTCTTATCACCTCTCTCATTCTTTAATCTTGCTTTGCTTTGTGACGTCGGTCGCGATGCTGATTAAGAAGCGGATTGTGTGGGACGTCGCGCCCGAAAGGTCGAGAAGGGTCGCCGGCTACTCGCACGTCTTCGTTGAGCTAGACAAATTTTTTGAACATCATTGCTTGGAGTTGACTGATGCCGAGATGCCTGGATACAAGCGCAATATCGTTTCCCGTGACCGCCAGGGCCTTAGAGGGCGGCAGCGCCGTTGCTCCGCGCGCGTAGATCGTGCCTCCTCGTTTGTTGGCCCCCAGATAGCCCTGAGGCGTGCCTCCTATCACGAGAACGCCCGATTTCATGTCGATTCCGGCGAACGCGTCTGCATCCCCACGTATGATCACCGTCCCTCCATTGAGAAGGGCGCCCGAGTTCATGCCTGCGCGGCCGGTCACGATCACTGTCCCAAGCCGCATGAGAATGCCGGTGCTCAAGTCAACGTCTCCTTCAACGCAAATTTGTGCGTCACACGCGCAGCGCGCGCCAACGGTGTCGCGCACGAGTGCATCAGACACGGTGAGCTGTTTGCCCGAAAGAACGTTAGGGGGCGCAAGCGTGTCGTCACGGAGGCCGTTGCACACGACATCGGTGATCGATCGATACTTCCGGTACCCGGTCCGATCAGACGCGACCTCAATGACGTTGCCGATCGGCACCTTTACGGCCCCGGCCACGTACACCACTCCAGCGGTCATACTAATTCCCATGCGCGTGTCAACGTCGCCATCGACAATCACGTCGCCCACCGGGATTGTGGCGCCGGTGCCCGAGAAAAAGTGCAAGTCGACGCCGAAGCTTGAACACAGCCGATGTCCGACGTCTCCGCTGACGTAGACATCATCACCACGTTTTAGGGCCTCAACCACGTCGCGATAGGTGTATGCGCTCCCTTCTTGGTGCGGAATCCGGTCGCTGGGCTCCAGCTTCGAGCCTCGATGCTGCCAATAAAAGTTGTACGTGAAATCTGCTATGCAATCAACCGGTGCGCCTAACTCGAGCTCCATCACAAAGCCATGGTGTGCGCGTTAGAAAACGCTATCGAAAAGGCTCGCGTTCGACGGTTAGCGAGTCGTCCCCGCGAAGCACGACGTGTCCTTCGACCGAGCTCACTTCGAGTCCGTTCAGTCCCAGAGAGCCGCAAAGTACGTCCTGTTCAGGATGCGTCCCTTTTTGGATATTACAGCGCAATACCGTGCGCTTTCCTACCGATGCCACGACCTTGAGTCGCGCTGATGCGGGATGATGTTTGGGAAGTACGATGAGGGGTGAACCAGAGTCCCGGATGAGAGCGAGGGTGCAGATGATTGCGTTAGTGGTCGTACGATCGTTGCTGAAACCCGATGCGACCAGAAGATCTTCGGGGTCAACGGTCATTACGATCTCGTCGTCTACCGTCTCGATGAAGAGCTGCCGGGTGGCTCCTGACTTCACGACGCCGATCACGCCGTCAGCACTGCGCACAAACAAGATCTCGTCGGCGTCGAGCGGTATGCGCTGTTCCATGCTGGCACTTTGATAGTCTAAGATCACTAATAAGAAAAGGGGCTCACGAAAGGCTTAGCAGTGCTAGGTGCTACGCTTCGAGCTCTGTTATGTCTTCCGATTGGCAAGATGGGCACATCGGGTTCTTGCCTATGCCCTTGAACTTCGATCCGCACTCGTTGCAAGCGTATTGTTTCGCTTCGAGTCGCTTTATGTCTTCGTTTCCAAACGGGCCACCGACCGTACACATGGTGAATTCTCCTTAGTACAACCATGCTCTTGAGTGCGTATAAGGGTTTCCTTAGGCTGCCGAGTTAGTTTCATTTGCTTTAAGACAAGGTTATATGCGGTCAGAGGGAAAAAACATGGTAGCGCTGCTAGCTTGGGGTATCCCTCTATCGTCCAATATAGCTTGTAAATAATAATTTAGTTTATATTAAATTAAGTCCACATCCAGTACGATAATGCCTCAACCAAGGTTCACCCTAAGTTCATCGTTCAAGCCGACCGGAGATCAGCCTAAGGCAATCGCCGAGCTCGTCAACGGTATCAACGGAGGAGAGAAGCACCAGACGCTCCTCGGCGTCACGGGCTCAGGAAAGACGTTCACGGTCGCGAACGTCATCGCGCACGTGCAAAAGCCCACGCTCGTCATCGCGCACAACAAGACGTTAGCCGCACAGCTCTATAAGGAGTTCAGGGAGTTCTTCCCGCAAAACGCGGTTGAGTATTTCGTGAGCTATTACGATTATTATCGCCCTGAGGCCTACATCCCGCACACCGACGTCTACGTGGCAAAGGAATCGTCCATTAACGACGAGATTGACCGGCTTCGGCATTCGGCTACCAAGTCGCTGCTGACGCGGCGCGACACCATTGTCGTTGCAAGCGTTTCGTGCATATTCGGCATCGGCTCTCCTGACGACTACCAGGAGTCCGTGCTCTCATTGCAGGTGAGTGACACCATCAAACGGAGCGAGATTTTGCGCAAGCTCACCTCCATGCAGTATGAGCGTAACGACGTTGACTTCTTCCGCGGGAAGTTTCGCGTGCGAGGCGACACCGTTGAGGTGTTTCCCGCTTACGGAAACACAGCGTATCGTATCGCGCTCTGGGGCGATAAGATCGAGGGACTCTACGAGTTTAATCCTGTCAACGGACGAAAGACGGCAGCGTTTGATTTTCTCCCCATCTACCCGGCGACGCACTTCATCACCAACCGCTCGAGACACAACGAGGCATTGCATTCGATAAAGCGTGAGCTCACTGAGCGTTTAGAGTACTTGCGCGGCCAAGACAAGTTGCTTGAGGCCCAACGCCTCGAGCAGCGCACAAAATACGACCTCGAGATGTTGCGTGAGGTTGGGTATTGCAGTGGAATCGAGAATTATAGCCGTCACCTCAGCGGGCGCGCTGCGGGGGAGGCGCCCACGACGCTCATCGATTATTTCCCAGACGACTACCTCCTCGTCATCGATGAATCACACGTGACGATCCCCCAGCTAGTCGGCATGTACGCGGGGGACCGCTCGCGGAAAGACAACCTCGTAGAGCACGGATTCCGCCTCCCTTCAGCGTACGACAATCGTCCACTCGCCTTCGGCGAGTTTGAGAAGCGGGTCAACCGGGTTATCTACGTATCGGCCACGCCGGGACCGTACGAACTGGCGAAATGTGAACACCCAGTCGAGCAGATTATTCGTCCTACGGGCCTAGTCGACCCGGCCGTGGACGTCCGCCCCGCTGAGAAGCAAGTCGACGATCTGATCTCAGAAATTCGAAAGCGACCGAGCGAGCGCGTGCTGGTAACGACATTGACGAAGCGGATGGCTGAGGATCTTTCCGAGCACCTTCACGAGATAGGCATCAAGGTGCAGTACCTCCACTCAGACATAAGCACGCTTGATCGGGTCGACATCCTGTACGACTTACGACGCGGCGCGTTCGACGTCCTTGTCGGTATCAACCTCCTCCGAGAGGGCATCGACCTTCCTGAGGTCACCCTCATGGCCATACTCGATGCGGACAAAGAGGGCTTTCTGCGCTCTGAACGGTCGCTCATTCAGACGATCGGCCGAGTCGCTCGAAACGTCAACGGGAGCGTTATCATGTACGCAGACGTTACCACCGACTCAATGAGGCGTGCGATAGGGGAGAACAATCGTCGGCGCGCGCTGCAGCTCGCGCACAACGAGCGTCACGGGATCACTCCGCAGACCATCGTCAAACCGATCGAGGAGCTTGTCGAGCGCCGTCGGCCGGGGCTGGTAGCCGACGAAGAACCCCCTATAAGCGTCGCTGCAGAGGAGCTCGAAGAGACGATCGCAGGATTGCAAGCGGAGATGCAGCAAGCGTCGCGCGGACTTGAGTTCGAGCGGGCAGCGCTCATTCGCGACATGATTCGATCACTTGAGGAGGGGGCGTAGCGTGACGGAATCCATTCGCATCAAGGGCGCAAAAGAGCACAACCTCAAGAACATCGACGTTGAGATTCCGCGCGATAAGTTTGTGGTCATAACGGGGATCAGTGGTTCAGGGAAGTCATCGCTGGCCTTTGATACCATCTATGCCGAAGGACAGCGAAAGTACGTGGAATCGTTGTCCGCGTACGCCCGGCAGTTTCTTGGTCAGATGAAGAAGCCGGAAGTGGATCACATCGACGGCTTATCTCCGGCGATTTCGATCGACCAAAAAACGACGAGCAAGAATCCCCGTTCCACCGTGGGAACGGTCACCGAGATCTTCGACTACCTGAGGCTCATGTTCGCACGCGTGGGAACCCCACACTGCCCACAGTGCGGCAAGGAGATCGCCCAGCAGACCGTACAAGAAATCGTCGATCAGGTGGTGCGGCTTCCCAAAGAGACGAACATCACGATACTCGCTCCCGTGGTGAAGGACAAAAAGGGAGAGCATAGGAAGATTTTGGAATTCCTGCTGAGTGACGGGTTCACACGAGCACGCATCGATGGCGAGGTGCGCGAGCTCGAAGAAGCCATCGACCTCGACAAGAACAAGCGTCATACGATCGAGGTCGTCGCCGACCGTCTTGCCATCGCTGATGAAGACCAGCAACGCCTCGCAGACTCGCTTGAGACCGCTCTCGTGCTCGGTGACGGCGTCGTTATCGTCGACGTCGCCGGCGCCGAAGAGCTGCTTTTCAGTGAGCACTTCGCGTGTCCCGAGTGCGGTGTCAACATGGGAGAAATCGAGCCGCGCATGTTCTCGTTCAATAGCCCGCACGGGGCGTGTCCGGCCTGCCACGGCCTTGGGTTTGAAAAAACCCTTGATGAGGATTTAGTCGTGCCCGACAAATCCCTCCCCGTCAGGAGAGCCATAGCGCCGTGGGCGAAATCGACGAGTGACTACTACCCGCAGTACCTCTTGAGCGCGGCCAAACAGTTCCAGTTAGGCCTTGAAACGCCGTACGAAGAGCTTACCGAAGAGCAGAAACACCTCCTCCTCTATGGCTCGGGCAGCCAAAAAATGCTGTTTGACTACGTCGGCCGACACGGTCACGTCCGCTTTCTCAGGCCGTTTGAGGGAGTTATCAAGAACCTGTCGCGTCGCTATCGCGAAACCGACTCTGATTACATCAGAGACGAGATTGAGAAGTATATGCGCCTGCGTGCATGCGATGCGTGCAACGGCAAACGCCTTCAGCCTAAAGCTCTCGCCGTCACCATCAGCGATCGCTCTATAGCCGACGTCTCGGCCTTGTCAGTCGACGCCGCGCACGAGTTCTTTGACAGCTTGCGCCTCTCCAACGGGAAAATGACCATTGCTGCTGAGGTCATCAAAGAGGTCAAAAAAAGGCTCAACTTTTTGCAAAACGTGGGCCTCAACTACTTGACGCTCGATCGATCGAGCGAGACGCTTTCAGGCGGCGAGGCTCAGCGAATACGGCTCGCGACGCAAATCGGTTCGGGCCTCGTCGGGGTGCTCTATATCCTTGACGAGCCGAGCATCGGCCTCCACCAGCGCGACAATCTGCGGCTTATCGGGACGTTGAAGAGCCTCAGAGACCTCGGAAACACGCTCATCGTAGTTGAACACGACGAGGAGATGATCCGTACAGCGGACTACGTTATTGACATGGGGCCCGGCGCCGGAGAGCACGGAGGCGCCATCGTGGCGAGCGGTACCCCGAGCGACATCGTGCGCGATCCTGAGTCCATAACGGGACAGTACCTCAACCGCGTTAAGCGGATCGAGGTGCCGAAACGACGCCGGACCACGAACGGTAACGCGCTGCGCATTGTCGGCGCGCGCCATAACAACCTCAAGAACATCGACGTTGAGATCCCGCTCGGGATCTTCACATGCGTCACCGGGGTCTCCGGATCAGGAAAAAGCACCCTTATCAACGATATCCTCCACCGCAAACTGGCCCAACAGCTGCACCGCGCGTACGGAAAGCCCGGCGACCACGACGGCGTCTTGGGCATTCAGCACATCGACAAGGTGATCACGATCGATCAGTCGCCTATCGGGAGGACGCCGCGCTCAAATCCCGCAACCTACACCGGGATGTTCGATTTCATCCGGGCCCTCTTCGCGCAGCTTCCCGATGCCAAGGCCCGAGGGTATCGGCCTGGCCGGTTCAGCTTCAACGTGAAAGGCGGCCGCTGCGAGGCGTGCAGGGGTGACGGAATCATAAAGATCGAGATGCATTTTTTGCCCGACGTCTACGTGCCGTGTGAGGTCTGCGAGGGGAAGCGCTATAACCGGGAAACGCTCGAAATTCGCTACAAGGGCAAGAACATCGCCGACGTGCTCGACATGACCGTCGAAGAGGGCGTGCACTTCTTTGAGAACATCCCGCGCATCAAGCAAAAGCTGCAGACGCTTTACGACGTGGGGCTGGGGTATATCAAGCTCGGGCAGCCGGCGACGACGCTCTCCGGTGGAGAGGCACAACGCGTCAAACTGGCCACCGAACTCAGCCGGCGGAGCACCGGCAAGACGTTCTACATTCTCGACGAGCCGACCACCGGCCTGCACTTTGATGACATCAAGAAACTGCTCGCGGTGCTCGGCCGCCTCACCGATGTGGGGAATTCGGTGCTCGTCATCGAACACAACCTCGACGTGATCAAGACGGCCGACTACATCATCGATCTGGGCCCCGAAGGAGGCGACGAAGGCGGGTACGTTGTCGCGCGGGGAACGCCTGAGATGGTCGCCCGGTCGGGCACGTACACTGGCGAGTTTCTCAAACGAGTGTTGAACGGATACTAAGAGCGATGCCACCACATTCAGTCACCGCGAGGCTTCACAACCTGCCGAGCAGTCCGGGCGTCTACCTGATGAAGGACGCCGGTGGAAAAATCATTTACATCGGCAAGGCCGTCTCACTGAAGAACCGAATCCGAACGTATTTTCACGGCACGCCGGCGGCGCCGCGAACGAGGGCGCTCGTCGAGCGGATCGAGGACATCGAGTGGATCGTCACCAACACCGAAAAAGAGGCGCTCATCCTTGAGTCGAACCTCGTAAAGCTTCATAAGCCGCGATACAACGTTCGGCTGACTGATGACGGCAGCTTCCCGTACATCCGAATCACCGACGACTCGTATCCGAGCATCACCGTGACACGCGTGGTGAGAAACGACGGGTCGGCCTATTTCGGCCCGTACACGAGCGCGCAGGCCACACGTCAAAGCGTGAAGGCGCTGCGCAAGGCGTTCCCGTTGCGCAGTTGCAGCAGAGATCTGCGGCGCGTTCTGAGGCCGTGCCTCAACTATCAACTCAAGCTGTGCGCGGCTCCGTGTGCGGGCAAAACGGATCCCGACGCGTATGCTCAACTTGTGGCGGGCATACAGCGGTTTCTCGAAGGGCGACAAGACGACATTCTCACTGAGCTCAAGCGCGAGATGAACAGCGCGGCGATGGACATGGAGTTCGAGCGTGCCGCGACGCTGCGCGATCGCATTGCCGTTCTCGAGACCGTGCGAGAGCAGCAGTACGTTGAGCCGCGTCGCGGCGACGAAGACGTCATCGCCATCGCCCGCAGAGGTCCACAGGCGTGCGCGCTCATACTCATGGTCCGCGAAGGGAGGGTCACGGGGCAACACTCGTACGCGCTCCGGGGGACCGAAGGCGCCGATACGACTGAACTGATGACGGCGTTTGTCAAGCAACACTACCTGCACCTCGAGGGGCCCTACGTCCCGAAGGGTATTCTTCTCGAGCACGCGATCGAGGAGGCAGAGGCCATCGAAAATCTCCTCACCGAGATCAGAGGAAGCCGCGTCCACGTGAGCGTTCCACGGGCCGGACCGAAGACCAGGCTCGTCGCGCTTGCGCACAAGAACGCCGAATCGATGCTCAAGAAGCCAACAGCGGCCGATGCGCTGTACGTTCTCAAAGACGCCCTTCGACTGCCCTCGTACCCGTACCGGATCGAAGCGTTCGACGTGTCGAACCTCGCCGGTGCCGAGGCGATGGGATCGATGGCGGTATTCATCGACGGCACACCACAGGTGAGCGAGTATCGCTCCTATAAGATCAGAAGTGTCGCTGCGATTGACGATTATGCGATGCTCAAGGAGATCGTCGGCCGGAGATATCGAGAACGTGAGGGCCGCGCGGATCTCATCGTGGTTGACGGAGGAAAGGGACAGGTGCATGCCGTCAAGGATACTCTGACGATGCTCGGATTGAGGATCCCCCTCGTCGGCCTCGCAAAGCGCGAAGAGCTCGTTTACGTGCCTGGTCGGTCAGCGCCTGTTGCGGTGCCGCAGATCGCGCTCAACGTGTTGATGTGCGTTCGTGACGAGGCGCACAAGACGGCCCTCAGGAGACATCGCAGCTTCCGTTCGCGGAGGCTCTTGGAGAGTACGCTGGATCAGATCCCCGGCGTTGGCAGGCGGCGAAAAGTCGAGCTCCTCAAACGTTTCGGATCCGTGGCGCAGCTCAAAAAGGCGAGCGTGGAAGAGATCCAATCCGTGCCTGCCGTTGACAAGACGACCGCCAACAGCGTTTTCAGTTATTTTAACAAGCGGCAGAAGGTCGCCCAAGTGCCCGCCTCAAATACGTAACACGACGAACGCGTAATCAGGAGACGTTGTGGAAGCTTGGCGTCGCAGACTGATTTTTGACCCGCTATCGCCCCTCATCACTGCCGAGAACGAAGCAATCCGGTACTATGCGCGGAGGGATCTTTTAGGCGAAGCCGTGCCACCCATAGCGTCTCTGTGGGAGTTGAATGAGGTGCGAAGGCTGCTTCGGAAACAGAAGGATAACGGCTGTTGGCCGTACCGCGGCGCTCGCCGCACCTACCTGCGCTCGGCGGATAACTACGATCAGCTCGAAACGTATCGCATCGTTGGTGAGCTGGTCGAGAAATTCGGAATGACCCGCGATCATTCGGCCATGCGGCAAGCAGCTGAATACCTCTTTTCGCATCAGACGAACGAGGGTGATTTCAGAGGTATTTATGGCACTCAGTACTCTCCAAACTACTCTGCGGCAATTATGGAGCTTCTGATCAAGGCTGGTTATGCGCGCGATGAGCGGATAGCGCGGGGGTTCCAGTGGCTGCTCCATATTCGTCAGCGTGACGGGGGATGGGCGATCCCGCTGTGTACCGCATGCGCGAAGCTTGACTCTTTTATGATGAAGGGCGATCCGGTCCAGCCAGACCGCTCAAAGCCGTTTTCTCATCTCGTGACGGGCGTCGTCGTGCGCGCTTTTGCGGCACACGACGACGCCGAGCCTCATCGGCGGCGATGAAGGCGGGCACGCTGCTCGCCTCGCGGTTCTTTCGACGCGACGCGTATCCTGACAGCGCAGCTGTTTTTTGGACGAAGTTCACATATCCGTTCTGGTTTACTGACCTTTTGTCGTCGCTTGACTCGTTGTCGCGGCTCGGGTTTGACCGGCAAGAAACGGGAATCAAACAAGCGCTCGCTTGGTTCGTCGCCAAGCAGCGGTCTAGTGGGGTCTGGGAATTGAAAATGGTAAGAGGGGCGGATAAAGCGCTCACCCTTTGGCTTAGCCTTGCGATTTGTCGCGTCATGAAATCGTTCTGTGACTGAAACGCAGCCGCGCGGCAGATCAGGTTCGAAAAAGCGTTCCGAAGACCACGTCCTAAGCGTGATCTGTGGAGGCAAGAGCAACTAGCTCCAAACGGGGCCCGCAGGGTAGTGCTAGTAGGACAAGCAGGTCTAATGAGTCGCTGCGTCGTCTGTCTCGATGTTCCCTCCAATGTTCTCCTTTGCGTGCCAAAGGGCACGTAGGCCAATCCCGGAAGAGCCTTAATGCGGGAGCGCTTTTTAAGTCATAATTCCGACAGGCAGCAGAAGCGACGATTCGGCCCAAGTCTGGGTTGCTTTGTGGGCTGCGAAGGACTGCAGGGGGACAACTCTTTGATCTACACCACCTTAAGAGGGATGCGCCGGTGAATGCGCTGCTCTTCATTGTCAGCTTTGCGCTCATCTTCGTCGGCAGCAGTCTCTTTACGAATGGTGTGGAGTGGATTGGGCGCAAGTTCAATCTTTCTGAGGGCGTCGTCGGTTCGGTGTTGGCCGCCGTGGGAACGGCGTTGCCCGAAACGATCATCCCGCTGATTGCTATATTCTTTGTCGCTGGAACGACTGGCCAGGATGTGGGCATTGGAGCGATCTTAGGCGCCCCGTTTATGCTGGGAACCCTCGCACTGTTTATTACCGGCATGGCCGTGCTCATTTTGAGACGCCGTCGGGTGATGGGAGCCAAAATCAACTTTGACAGCCAAATAACACGGCGTGATTTGAGCGTCTTTTTCCTCGTTTATTTAGGTGCTGTGATCGTCGCTTTCATCGCACCTCAGCAGACGAAAGCGCTCATAGCCCCCCTCTTTGTGGCCATTTATGTCGTGTACGTATGGCGTGTATTCAAGACTGACAAGGGGGCATCGGACGCACCGTCGCAGCCACTGACGCTTGACTCGTGGGCAGCGCGACTAAAAAGCGTCACTGCGCGCCAGACTCCATCGCTATGGCTTGTGTTAGGACAAACCGCTTTGTCGCTGGTCCTCATCATAGCGGGCGCGCAACTCTTTGTGAATCAGATAGTCAGTCTCGCCGAGCAGCTCCACGCAAGTGCTATGCTGCTTGCGCTTGTTATCGCACCCATTGCAACAGAGTTGCCCGAGAAGCTTAATAGCGTCCTGTGGGTCAGCCAAGGCAAGGATGCACTCGCCTTGGGGAACATAACGGGGGCCATGGTGTTCCAGAGCTGCATTCCGGTGGCATTTGGCGTAGCGTTCACCTCGTGGGTGCTTGGGCCCATCGAACTCATGAGCGCTGTACTTGCTCTCACAGCGGGCTTTTGGGTCTGCGTGCTAGCTGCCAGAGCGAAGCTGACGGCACCAGCGCTCATCTTCAATGGGGTCCTTTACCTGCTGTTCCTGTTGGTCGTGCTCCGGGGTTAGCAGTCTCAGATCAATAGCTTCTTCGAAGTTTTTCCGACCCGCTCGTTAATCGTTGGTCAGGCGGGGCGCTTGGCTCTTTCTGCGTCACGAACGTATGCTGACGCGCACGTAATTGAATTCCCCCAAACCGTTAGCTAAAAAAAGCGAAACGACCAGTTCTCTACGCCTTCAATCCGATTCAAATGATTTTGCTGACCTGGCTGCTAATGTACGGGTATGCGTCGAAAGTCTGGCTGAAGGAAACGTTAACATCTATTCCTAGGGGATGCGCGGTGACGACCCCGTTTATATTCATCATCACGCTTTTTGTCAAGATAGCTTGCACTACGGTGCTGATTGCAGAGCCGAAGTAAATAGTTGACTGTATTGGGATGTCGACGCTTCCGCGCGCTGGGATTTGGATTCCATCTGACGTGCCGGCGCTCAAGACCTGGTTGCTGGAGGTCAATAGGAGGTTGTACGTAATGGATTTGATGTTGACTCCTACGACATTCGGGTTATACAGTTTTATCACAAATGTTAGCGTAAAACCCGAGCGTGACACGTTATCGATCGAGCTTACCGACACCCCCTGCACTTGAGGGGCCTGGAGCGTCAACAGAAAAGCGGCCCCCACGATGGCGATAACGATTATGACAGCGGCTATTATGGCGACGATAGTTCTTGTCCGCATGGCCAAAAAATAGGCCTTTTGACTATATATAGGAACCGAAATGATTGACTGGGCCTGTCTGGCAGACCTGAGACGCACGTTGGCCCACACGTGCACCTGAAGTGCGCCACGGCCGAAGTTTAGTCTATGCACAAGGAAAGCCAACCTTTCCTGGCGGTCCTACGCTAGACGAAGGGAAAAGCATAATATCACTCGCCTACCCTACATTCGATACGGTGCACTCGTTCTGTCCAATGCTAGCCGAGTGCGAGCAAACCACTAAGTAATGTTAGAAATGCGAGGCGAGCACGAATGCCATACGAGGACGTCACTACGCACGAGTGGGAGCGAACCGCCCTTTACCTTGCCGTCGGGATGCTACTAATTGTAACAGGCGCAATTTTCCTCTTTGCTATCAGCCGTATCATAGGAGCAATCCTCTGGTTTGCCCTCATCGCTGTGGTGCTCGTGGCGCTGGTCAGCTGGCACACGAAAACGTACGCGTACCGCTGCAAACAGTGCGGGGAGGAATTCGAGATATCGCGTGTGACGAATTTCGTAAGTCCACAGGGCGTCGGCAAGGACGGCGCGTGGAAGTACCTGAGATGCCCGCGATGCGACAAACACGAACGCGCCGAGGTTCTAAAGAAAGTCAAGCCGTGACGTCGCGCCACACGTGCGTTGCTTTGTGTTTCAACAGACAAAGCGCGCAGTCTTAATCGAAGCTGATTCACGCTACTTTTGATAAGCGCACTCTCAAGAGTCACGAGAATCATCCGCGGCCAAGCTGCTGCGTGCACTGTGCGTTGAAGACTCACTCTGCCCTCTCAAAGCTTACGAAAAAAGGAAAAAGGGAGGATCGCGTCAAGCAATTGCCGCAACAGCTCGTGCGCTTAGCTGCACCGAGTGTCGTTTGGGTTTTCTGCGGAGGTGCTTATCTTCATTAGAGCTACCGAGTTGATCACATCATAGCGTAGCTTGCACTTCCAGCCGCACCATCTGCACGTGGACGTGCCCGTTTTCGTCTATGGGGCGTCTCTCAATGTACGTATAAGCGATCTGTTCCACAAAATCCTCGCGCAACGCTTCCGGAAGGCGCTCCGTGTAGGGGAGGAAGACGGTGCGTACCCAGCCCTTTAGCGCTTCTTTCCCATCGTGCACCATGTCCTTCGGGATCAGCTCGACACGTTCTGGTGAGAGGCCAACGCGACTAATGAACCCGCGGTACTCTTCGACGCTGTAAAAGAACCAGGGGTAGGTGAATCCAACAAAATAACCTTTCCAACGTCTGTCAGTGGTAAGCTCGTTCGCGACGTCCGAGATTAATGCGGCATTGCCTTGCCCCCCGAACTGCAGCAGCGTGCATCCGGGCGGCTTAAGCACCCGTTTTATTCCGCCAAGCACGGCGATGTGGTCACTTATCCAGTGAAGGCTCGAAAACGACACAACTAGGTCAAACTCGTGATGGTACGGGAGGCGTGTTGCATCCCCCCAGCGAAATTGCAGATTCGGGAAAAACGCCGGAGGGAACCGGCGGTTGGCGAATTCGATCATCGTTTCAGAGCTGTCAATGCCAAGCACCAATCCATCTGGAATGTGCGCCGCGAGCTCGGCGGTCACCTTCCCATCGCCGCAGCCGATGTCAAGCACCCGTTCATCACCTGAAAGTTTCAGGGCTTGAATTGCGTCACGCGCCCACTGCTGCTGGGACGAAGAATGTCTCTCATAATCGGCAGCATCCCACTGATAACTCATGTTTTCAAATCTCCACTCAACGTTTATTTCTTTAGTTGTTTGCGTTCTGATTCCTCGTTTCAAGAATGATTGTAAGGGAAGCGCGAGCCCAGCAATCCTATTCGCCGCTCGGATTCCACTATAACCCTTGCGGCGCAGATACTCTTCTGAAGTGCTGGCCTATCTCGCTAAAAGCGACGAGCGCGTTGAACTTGTTGAGTCTAATTTTTTTAAGCGAGGCAGCCGTGGTCTCGATAAGCACGCCTTGGGCGGGTTAGGTCTCCAACACAACTCGATAGTGTGCGGCGTTGTTGCGCACGCGTTGCACGGCGCTGTTTATGTCTGCGCAGGAGAATACCTCTGTTTTTGCGGCGATGCTGTGACGTGCAGCAAACACGAGCATCTCTTGTATCACCGCTCTCCCGCCGGTTACGCTCCCGGCAATCGATTTTTGGCCGGAAACGAGAAGCGAAGCAGGTGCGCTGACGACCCCCGCTTCCGCTTCGGAGGACAGTCGACTGACGATCGTCAACTTGCCATTGGGCCGCAGCGCCTCCACGTAGGCGGTCCACGGGAGCGGCGCAGTTGCCGTCGATAGTATTAAATCGAGGGTCCGGGCAGCGTTTCGCATTTGCGACGGGTCGCGGCTCATTACAAAATGATCGGCGCCAAAGGCGGCTGCGTCGTCCTTTTTTTCAGGGTTCGTCGAGAATGCGGTCACTTCGCATCCCATAGCGTGGGCGAACTGTAGGGCCAAGTGTCCGAGTCCGCCGATGCCAACGATGCCGACGTGATGATGTGGCCGCACGCCGTAGCGCCGCATCGGCGCGTACACCGTAACGCCCGCGCACAGCAGCGGTGCTGCGCCGGCCGAATCGAGCGACTCAGGAATGGAGAAGGCAAAACGACTGTCAGTGCGAACGAAATCGGCGAATCCACCGTGCCGCCGGACGCACGTGAGCACCTTGCTCTGGCAGAGATTCTCGTAGCCGTTTAGACACCACTCACAGCGCAAGCAGCTGCCCGATTGCCACCCGACGCCGACTCGTTCACCAATGCTGAGCTGCTCAACGGCCGCTCCAGTGGCGACCACGGTGCCAACGATTTCGTGTCCTGGCACGAGGGGGTAATGCGAGATACCCCAGTCGTTATCAATGAGGTGAACGTCGCTGTGGCAGATGCCGCAATGGCTCACTTTGACATCGACGTCGTACGGGCCAAGTTTCTGAAGCTCATAGTCGAATGGCTCCAGCGCAGCCCCTGGCGCTTGTGCAGCAAATGCGTGAACTCGCATGGTTATCAGATCTGTATGCCGTCCCCCGCATTTCAGTGTTTGGTTACCGGAAGCGGCTGGTGCTTGTAGGCGGCCTTTCAGCGCGTCGGGCGTCGCTCAAGCCGTTCCTACTGCCCTAAAGTGTTATATATCACAAAGCATAGCTTCAGATATATTGTAAAAGGAGAGGCTGCCATCGTGCCAAGACGAATATGGAGAGAGTGGGCGCAAGATCAGTTTCTGGGCGTCGCGCAGTTTGGGCCCATGAGGATGGAGCGCGGCAGCATCAAGTTTTTCGTGCTCATGACGCTACGCGACCAACCGCTCCACGGGTATGGCATCATTAAGGCCATCGGGGACTTGAGCGGTCACGCCCCGAGCGCAGGCGTGATCTACCCGACCTTGCAGATGCTTGAGGATCAAGGTTGTGTCGCTATGAACGAGGAGGACAACAAGAAGGTCTACGTCTTAACCGATGTGGGGAGACGCTTCTTGGACGAACACCGCGACACTGTCAAGCTGCTGAGCACGCGCGCCGCTCAGCCACGATGGAGCTCACTTCCCGGGGTCGGTCGGCGCATCGGGGAAATTGCCCGCACGATCTTTTCCAACTACTCGTGCCTTGATGACGAGAAGATACTGCAGATCGAGCACATCCTTGATGTGGCAAGGAAACAGATCGGCGAAGTGATTTTTGCGAGAAAGCGTTAAGACGGCGCGGTTCTTCCTCTTAGCGAGAAATCCGACGGCTGCGTCGAGCGCGTCGCGATAGGGGTTTCCGCGAAAAGCAGCCAACCTCTTTGTCCACACGTCCGTTTTGCGAGGAGCGACGAGTTTGAAAGAGTCAAGTGACGCGCCAGCGCTCGAGACGGAAGCGGCGGTTTCCACATCAGCGATTATCCCTCCTCGGAAGTTTCTCAGGTCGCAGACGTTCAAAGCGCTGCACTACCGCAACTTTGCCCTCCTTTGGATCGGCATGATCCTGTCGAACGTGGGCACGTGGGTGCAGATTATTGCACAGTCCCTGCTCGTCTTGCAGCTCACACATAACTCGGGCCTCGCGTTGGGCCTGATCTCATTTGCCCAGGCGGCTCCGTTTCTGGTGTTTTCACTCGTGGGCGGAAGCACGGCCGACCGGGTTGACAAGCGGCGCCTTCTGCTTGTTACGCAAAGCCTACAGATCGTCTACGCATTTACGCTAGGCGTCCTTACGATCACCGGTGTGGTCCAGTTTTGGCAAATCGCCGTGCTCGCCGTCTTGGCGGGGGTCACGCTCAGCTTTGACCAACCGACTCGATTTGCGCTTATTCCGCGGATAGTGCCGCGGGAAGATCTCTCCAACGCGATAGCCCTGAATGCAATTGTGTTCAACGGCGCTGCTATCGTGGGACCGGCGTTGGGCGGTGCCCTCGTGGTGGTCATCGGCTATGCCGGCGACTTCTTCCTGAACGGATTGAGTTACGTCGCTGTCCTCATCGCCGTCCTGCTTATGAGGTTTCCGCAAATGGCGAGTGCAAGCACGAGCTCGCTGTTGCGCGACATACGCAGGGGTCTCGGCTACATTCTGCGCGAGCCACTCTTGGCACAGCTGCTTGCAAATTACGGTTCGCTGATGTTCTTCGCTGCGGTCTATACCGTCCTCCTCGCGCTCGTCGGCGTTGAGGTCCTCGGAACTACTCCCGGGGAACTTGGCGTACTGTACACGGCGATTGGGATCGGTACCGTTGTTGGCTCTCTTGGGGTCGCATCTCTCGGCGATTTCGCGCACAAAGGCCGGCTCCTGATGGTGTCGTCGCTTCTGATGTCATTTTCTGTGGTCATTTTTTCGCTCCTGCACCTCTATTGGGTCTCCTTCACGCTGCTGGTGGTCATAGGTGCGTCGCAAACCGTCGCGTCAGCCGTCTCAATCACGCTGCTACAGCTCAATGCCCCGAAGAACATGATCGGGCTCGTTATGAGCATAAACACGCTTATCGTCATGGGAATCAGGCCCCTTGGAGCGTTTCCGTTCGGGGCATTGGCTGACGTCATCGGGACATCCGCAGCACTTGCCGCAGGCGCCCTCATAGCGGCTGCGATTAGCATCTACCTATTTGCCACGAGTAGCAGGCTGCGCTCTGCATAACGGCGCATCTTCGTTGAAAACGCGAAGTAAAAAAGATCGATCGATATGAACGTCCTGACCACTAAAGCGTTTCACTGTCGCCATGAAGTGAAATTATACGTCGGCAACCCTTAAACGATGCCCAACGATCTCATTTTCGCGGGCATAATGCTTGGCGGAATCGTCGTCCTTTTCATTGTCAAGCTGCAGCATATATATTGGGAATAAAACGCTATTTTGGGGCGCTGAGGCAGGGACGGCGCCGCCAGGATAACGGTCGAAGAAGATTCACAAGTCAGCTGGATCGTGCCACATCTTTGACTTTGAGGCTGCTTACAAGCACGACAAAATCATAGCTTTTATAACGAATTAATCTGCTCACAGCAAGCATGGACCTATTGACCATCCTCGCCGGGATAATCCTCATTGTCATATTTCTAAGCCTTCTGGTCGCACTACTGCGCGTCGGCTTGAGATTACTGCTATACCTAATCCCCAACGCAATAATTGGCTTGATTATTCTTGTTGGTGCGAATGTGGTAGGCATAAGCGTGCCGATAGACTGGATCACCGTGGGATTTAGTGCATTAGCCGGAATTCCGGGAGCCGTCCTAATGATCCTGCTTTACTTGCTCGGATTCGCACTATAGGGCTATAACGACTCGTGTTCGATGCGGCCCATCGAAGAGTTTTCTTAGGCTGCTCGAATTGAGGGTCCGAATCATACCAGGGTATGAGAAAGTCATACTCACGCACACCACCGGTCAGCCCGGTTTTTCCACTCAATAGTTGCAGCTATTTCCGGTGCAATTTGTATTCGACCGCACACTCGAGTAATCTATCTGTACGCGCTGATGACGAAAATAACAGATTCCACTGGCTGCTCATTTGGCCGATGGTGAGCACACCGCTTCTTGATTAGGCCGAGCCCGCAGAGCGCTTCTTTTCATGACGATCACGGTACTACCTCAAAAATACAGTCGCAGCAAAGCTAGAAACTACTTAAAGAGGCGCATGAGCGTGCGACAAATATCGGTTCCAATGGAACATCGGCGAGCTGCAAACGGCCCAGCAGATATGCGCATAGCATTGGCTGTTGCCAAAAAGAAGAATCTTGGCCCGATAAAATACCTTCATTTCGAGTCCAGATTTTCAAAAAAAGCGCAAAATATGAGCGAAAACGTTAAATAAGATCGTGTAGAGCTTAATTGTGCCGTGATTAATAGGAGCCGGGCCCGTGATCTGGCCTGCCTCGAAAACCGTCTTCTCTTACGGCTACCGGGCCCGTGCTCCATTCTTGGTTTTTTTCTGTCGTTTCTTAGACTCTTTTCCGGTGCAAGTAGCACGACGACTGGCTTCAGGTCCTTGCGGCGTTAAGGGCAGATCGCCCTAAATTCGCCGTTTCTGTTTGCTTTTTTGACGCTGGCCACGTGAGGCGCAGTTGCCGTGGCACTCTTCATTGTACGTAAGATCGCACTTAAGCACTGCCTCTTCAGACTTCGCGCACGACAGATATTGAAGCTTGTTCGAATCTCTTTCTTTGATTTCGGCGAAAAAAAGCCATTATGGCGACAAAAAAAGCACCGCAAATCTAAATCAATAAATAGCGTTACTTGTTAACGCGTAACGATAGACAAAAGGGAGGTGACAATATGGGAGAATTAAAAACCATCACAAAGGTTCCGGTTGGGGCGGTCGCCTTTATGGGTGCCGTAATTTATGCCATTTTGGGGCTCATCAGTGGTATCATTTCAGCTATTGGCATTGCAATTGGCGTCTCGGCAATACAAAACGCCCTTCCTTCAACAACGATGCTCGGCTCAGGAGCAGGCCTCGAGGCTTCCGCTATCATCGGTGGCTTGGTTTTCGGCTTCATTGGCGGCTATATTATTGTGGCAATTGTAGCACTGATTTACAATTGGTTGGCGCCTAGAATTGGCGGCGTTAAGCTTGAACTTGAGTAACGGCAAGACATATATTCAATCGCCTAAATCGCAGAGTTCTAACGGTAAAACGCAAGCACAAAGCGTTGGTCGTTACTTCTTTTGTTTTTTATAAAACTAGCATTCTTGCCGCGCTTAGGGGTGACGCCCAAGCGCTGAATGCAGGGCAAGACGAAAGCGTATCAATGTCCGATGGTTAAGAGTCCTTAAGACAGAGCACAGTGAATCCTCTGTTAGCTGAGCTAAGCGACGCACGAACTGGAGCACTGGTATGAAAGACAAGACAAAGTTCGACAATGCGGCAAGCACCCTGTTTGCCCCACAACTCGTCGGCCTGGTGACGACCGTTGATCGTGCCAATCGACCAAACGTGGCGACCTTCGCTTGGATAATGAGCACCTCGCACGATCCGGAGCTCGTAGCAGTGAGCGTTTCAAGACAACGCTACACCTATGAATGTTTAACAGATGAATTCGTCATTAATTTGCCGACGAAGGAGTTGCTGGAACAGGTGTGGGCCGTCGGGACCCGGTCAGGAAGGAACGTGGATAAGTTTCAGGCTACGGGGTTGACGCCGATACCCGCGGACGTGGTGAAGCCCCCCCGGATTGCCGAGTGCCCGACCCACATAGAATGCCGCATCATCGACACGCTAGACACGGGAGACCACACTATCTTTGTCGGGGAAGTCGTGGCAAAATCAGGCGACCCCGATGCAATGAAGGACGGGGCCCTCAACGAGCGCATTGAGCCCTTGTTCCATCTTGGGGGCAAGAAATTCCTCTGCGGTCGCGAACGAATAGACGTCGACAGGCATCGCAGGGGCAAAGGCAGCGTTTGAAATCCCGGCAATCCAGTTTGTGCGGAGGAATTTGGGCGTTGGTCGTTGGAGCGGAGGCTGGGCATCTCGTGTTTATGGCGGCAACACGCGTTCCCAACGATTACGTGATCAAAAAACTGTCATTTCAAGTTCAAAATCAGAAAAAGGTTTCAAAATCACGGTAAAGGTTCTTTATGCCATGAACGGTTCGATGATGGAGCTTAAGGCCCGCCGCTTGCCCTACCTCGAATCGTCTCTTATTACGCGCGGCGGACCCCGCTCCGTGCTGGCCGCAACAGCTTTGCGGTTGCGATAATTTTCTATTTACGGTGTAGGCGAGACCGCTTTAAGCCCCTTACGGTTTTGTCTTAGGGTGCGGCGCATATTCGGCTGTTTTCTTAAGTTGGGCGTTGAAGCCGTCGCCTCCGAGCTGTGGCCCAAACGCGGTGTCACGCGTTTTGCCGAAGATACAGACCGCCGTAGAGTTCGCACCCCTTTCGAAGGTCGAGTGAAGCTGCCAGCCCCCACATGCAGCACTAGTGGCGTGCGCTATGGCATCCATTTACGCGTCCGCGTAATCGATGTCCGGAAAAGCGTCCTCAAATTCGAGCCTCCTGTCCGTGAGCGTGTTCCACACGATCACCGCCTCTTCTGGGGTTAGCGGCGTCAGTTCCGGGTCGTGCTCTTCGTCGTCGCCAAAGAACGGCACTGTTTTTTCGTATTTGAAATAGCGCCCACTCAGAGTCCGGAACAGGTCGACGTTCGTGATCCCGGTTTTCAGCGCTTCAATACAGAACTGGTGTTCGTTTCGCGCAAGAAGGATAGCGGTGTCGGTGTCGTACACCACGCCGCCAAATGCTTGTTTCATAGACACACACCATTTGGATGGACTCAGAGTTAAGCTTTGTATATGCGCGCGGAAAGTAAAACGGGGTCACGCGAAAAAAGCGATGGCTGCGTGAAAACGACCAACGAGCCGAACTGCAACAAGCGCAGAGCGTCGCCGACGCGGTCAACAGCGTGCTTCGGCCGCGACACAGCAGCGTCAACTAAATGGTGCTCCAAACCGGGCGATAATTATGCCCCTCCTGGGTGCTAGGCGCTGTTGTTGCTGACGCGCTCACCCTGGAATTAGCATGAATCCAGCGTTTCAGCATGATGTGCGATCAAGTACCCCCGACCTTTTCAACTGTCTTTTGCGCTTGCACGGGGTGGTTTATGCACAACGGGTTTAAAAGAGCCATATCGTACGCTTCTTTTCTCGATTACGTGGCCTTAAAACTCCGCTAGATCGTGCCACTTGTCCGATCGTCCCGGGTTTCAACGAACCGCGTGGTACGCTTTTTTTGCACGTGAGATCGTCTTAGATCGCTGCTACGTACGACCTTTTGCCTGCTCGTCCTGCAAGCGTGGCTGAACAAAGGTTCCACGTGGTAGAGATCCAGAATGAGGCGGATCCCACCACGCGAGGGATTAGCCAATTCTACGAATGGAGGGAGGCCGTTGCCACCGCAGCCTGTTGAAAGCAATATCCCTGATCCAATTCAAAAGGGAGGATACCCGACTCGGACACCTCTTCATCGTCGATAGCAGAAAATCAACTTCGCCAAAGCTGCGATCCCAGGCTCCCCTTTCCCCGCAGCAGACGTCGGCTGCGTTCTCGATCTGTTAAAAAACGGATCGCGAAAATCGTTTGCTTCTTATGCTCAAAAAAGGGAATGTTTGACACGGGCGGCTTGACGGCCCGTTTAGCACGCTGTTCATTCCGTATGCTCTTCGGCCTCGAGCATTTCCATCAAAGGCTTCTTCAGAATGAGGACGCGCCTTCCGACTCGTACTGCCGGCAAATCGCCGGACTGCACCATCCGATATGCGGTCGTTCGGCTAATGCCTATAAGGCGTGCGGCGTGCTCAACGGACAACGTCAGCGCTTCGTCTTTGTGGTGTTCTTTCGTCATGGTCGCACCTTCACGAACGAAAAGGCGCCGAGCTACATATATATGTCGTCCCCCCCCGCGAGTGCGTACTAATATCAATGCACGTCCCTAAACAGGGAAGTGCCTATGATGGTCATCAAAATGAAGAATCCAACAACGACACCGAAGTCGAGCGTAAGAGGGTACGCGTGCAGTCCTGTAAAGGCGTACCGCAATGCGTCAACGGCGTACGTGAGCGGATTGATATCAACCAGCGCTTTCATCCAGCCGGGCAGCGAAGTGACGGGGAAAAGCGCGCCGCTCAGGAAAGAGAGCGGCAAGGCCAAGAAGACCACCACCACCTG
>Ga0208038_1000060_pt1 | contig 116207 bp, 131 predicted proteins | sample June2015DPH_16_1_FD_184714 | JGI IMG/M metagenome (GOLD analysis project Ga0208038, IMG submission 184714) | Peatland microbial communities from SPRUCE experiment site at the Marcell Experimental Forest, Minnesota, USA - June2015DPH_16_100... | ecosystem: Environmental > Terrestrial > Soil >...
TATATTTCTCATTTATTTTTAAATCTCCTGAAAAAACCATTACGCGATTTCTGCATAAGTAAACTTGTGCGTAAAAAAAAATACACATCTAAAAGTTACAGAAAGATAGAATATTTTTTCTTAAAATGGAAATAATAGTGGAGGGTAGATACTCTTCAGGTTATTTAATTTTAACCTGTGTATGCTTGAACGTTTGTCTCTTTGTAGTACATTGCTTGGGCCGTGAAGACTGTGAAACCAACTGTTAAGCCGATGTCGTTGATGGTGACACTGTCTGGTCCAGAGATGTAAACAACAATAGTATCACCGGAAGGCAACACTAAGTTAGCTGGGGCTGTAGCTAAATGGTTGGCAAAAGCTGTACCCCCAGTTCCAACGGTTTGACCGTTAAGTGTGGGAGTGCCGCCTGTAGTGGGGGCTACCCATGTTAATTCTGTACTTAAGGCACCGGAAGTGGAATCAGCTGTGACGACGTCAAGATAGAATACAGTTATGCATGGTTGTCCGCGTACTTGGATTTGGTTGATGACGACGTCGCGTCCGCCAGTGTTCGTTATCATAAGCGCACCTTCAATGGGACCGGTTGCGGCGGTTGCGGGTACCCAAAGGTGAGCTTGTGAAATCGAAAGACTTTCCTGTTGAACCCTGGTGCTAACGACGTTGATAGCAAAGTAAGTTACGACACCTGCAAGCAATATTGATACTACTAGGATTATGAGTGTAGTTATTACTGTGGCAAGTGCGTAACGGTTTTTTAAGAGTCGGATCATTGCTTTATTTCGCCTGTAACAGTTAGAACGCACAATTCCTTATAAATATCTTACGTAGCATGACTCAATATACACTATCACTATTAAAAAAAGAAGAAAGCCAACTCAACAACATAAAAACAATAATGCCAAGAAATACATGAGCGGAATTTCAAACAAATTTTCGGGAAACTTTAAGCATTTTTTAAAAAAAAATCAGCCAACAATTGAGCTCTGGAACAGAAACCAGTTTCGGATCCAAAATCCTGTCTTAAAAATACAGATTCACCCTTCATAACCGATATGGTCTAGCACCCGTAAATACCATAACGTTTGCAAGCTGATTTAGCCATGCATCTGAAAATCAACCCTCAAACAAAAATCCTATCACTGATTACAATCGTAATCTTAGTTTTCAGTCCCTTATTCATGGCTCAAGCCTCCACCATCCAAGCCAAAGCCTCCACCATCCAATTAACCACAACTTCAGAATACACAAACTACGTACATAACTTCGTCAACGCTGAAGGAAACTGCACTTACGTTGAAAAACCAATGTTCCCAGTACTAATTAACAGTTCGCAAATACCAATCGGCGAAAACTGGACCATCATCTGCCCTCTTCAAGCAGGCCATAACTACCATATTTACTTTTATGGAGCGTACATAAACACCTCATCCAAAGCAAAAACAGACTACAACGTCTACGTCTATGACCCGCAAGGAAACTTGGAGAGTACACACACTCAATCAGCTGGTCTTCCAGAACACTTAGGCACAACTGTTAAGGACGCGCTTTTTACGCCGACACAATCAGGCAACTACTCATTTGTCATAAACAATAATCCAGTTGACAGCAAAGGTGTTCAGCAAGCTACCTTTATGATAATTGAAAATCTCCAATGCGACCAGTGGTGTACTAGTTATGTCGAAGGCACAAGCGGCGGTAACGCTACTTTCTACACCAACTGGGCGTATGAGTTCGAAACCAACGCATCACATGTTCAATTATACGTAAAAGTTCCAGATACGCTTGATATGTATGAAGCTAGGCTCTACTTAATGAATAACGCTGAATCGCCAAGCTTAGACAATTTTCCATTGGCTTGGGAACCAGGTTTGTACGGTAACTTAAGTGGTTCAGTCGGCGGCTACAACTTTGAACCCAATGGCTACAGGGGCGTAGCCTTCGCAAGCTGCGAATACATGGGTCAATCGATGTCTCTAAATTACACTTCACCTAATGCGGGACCAAATCTCTACCATTTAGTGCTTATCGGTGAAGTAGGCTCAGGGAATATTACATTTATGTTGAAAACTAATTTTGAAAATGAGACCTTAACGCCCTTAACTATTCCAGAAAGAGTTTATCCTGACAATCTAACCGAAATCGCCTTCTTTTCAAACAATACTAATTTGGAGTCGGCTCAACTGTCATACACCACCAACAATTGGAACACTACAAATACTATGAACATGGATATCAGCAACCAAACATGCAACGCTACAATTCCAGGCCAAAAGGCAGGAACACTAGTTCAATACAAAATTAATGCAACTGATGTTCTAGAAAATGGCGCGTATGCATCAGGCAACTATACCGTAAAGGAGCCATTAACTCTTAACATTACAGCAGTTAAAGATGAAATACGCCTTGGCGAAAACATCACAATCAACGGAGTTCTAACTCCAAGCGATAATAATTCTATGGTTGAAGTGCAGTTCAGCAGCGTTAACTCCACCCAAACGGTAAATTGCACTGTAAACAGTAATGGTACTTTTGTGGCAACTTTCCGACCTAACTCTTCTGGACAGTGGGCTGTTACTGCAACCTGCCCTGAAACCCCAACATCTTACAGCTCGTACAGCCAACAGTTAATGATAACAGTGACCCCGCCGCCACTCTACGTTAAATACTCTCTTTTTATTATTGCCGGGCTTGTTGCCGCTATGGCAGCTGGTGGAGTGGTCTACTTTTTAAAGTTCAGAGGTAAATGAGACCCGCAAAACAACCAACGCGGAATAACCCTAAAGGTGGCTAAGGCAAGTTCTCCGACGTAATTGGTAGAAGCCGCAAAACTTATCTCATAATTAACGAGTAACATCTGGCAGAGACAGAAGTTGAGTAGATGAGTAATTTTGTTCCTGTTTTAAAAGAAAAAGATCTACAAGAAGGCGCAATGAAGCTTGTGTCAGTTGAAGGCTCACCAGTTTTACTGATTAAACAGTCTGGCCAAATTTTCGCCATCGACAACCGCTGTCCACACATGGGCTGTGCTTTTTCAGGCGGCACCCTTGAGGGCTTAGTAATTGTTTGCCCTTGCCATGAGTGGCGCTTTAATCTAAAAACAGGCGAATATGAAGATGAACCAGCGATAAAGTTAACAATCTATGAGCATAAAATTATATCAGGCAAAATCTGTGTAAAGATTGAAGAAGAAACATAAAAATTATCATAAGAAAATTTGAGGTTGAATGACATGGTAACATTCACATTAATAATAAATGAAGCCCCATACGCAAAAGAACGTGCACTCTCAGCTTTAAGATTCGCTTGGACCTGCGACGTGGAAGGACATAAAGTAAGAATTTGGTTGTTTGAAAACGGGGTGTACCTTGCAAAAAAGGGGCAAAAACCTGCTTCAGGCTTAATCAATTACGGCCAAATGCTAGAAGACTTAATGAAAGGCGGTACTGAAGTGAAAGCCTGCGTTGTCTGCGTTGAAGCACGCGGCTTAACCCAAGCTGACTTGATTGATGGGGTAAAAATCGCGACTGTCCATGAACTTGTTGAGTGGACAGTTAATAGTGACAAGGTAATAGTTTTCTAGTGACAATTTTTGGATATTGAAAGATTGGATGTTAAGGGAAAAATGTGCCCCATGCCTGTAGCGTTTACAAAGCGCAAGCTCGGAAACATGGCTTCTGGGCAGTTGCTTGAGGTGGTTGGTGAAGGCGAATTGGAGTTTGAGAATATTCAGCGTTGGGTAAAAAATAATGGGCATGAAGTGGTTGAAACGTCCAAATCAGAGAATGAGTTTCGAATAATAATAAAAAAATATTAAGCCTATATGAGAAAACTGAGGACTGAAGTTTAGGAGAAATGAGAAGGTTGGGTTATAGGTTAACTAAAGTTGTTCCAGTGCATGGTTGCAGTTGCAAGCTTCCACAGTACCAGTTAGGCGAATTGCTGGATAAAGCTGGTTTGACGGCTGATTTCGGCGAGGATGTGTTGGCTGGTCCTTGGGAGAACTCCAGCGTAGTAAAAATCGCCGATAACCTTGCAATACTAAATACGCTTGATTTCTTCACTCCTATGGTTGATGAACCTGAAATTCAAGGCAGGATTGCTGGAAACAACGTGACGAGTGACATTTACGCTTTGGCGGTTACCAATATTGTCAGTGTTTTGTCGATTATGGCGTTTCCCGAGAACATGCCTGACGAGTTAGCTGTGGGCATGTTGAAGGGTTTTGGGGATTTTTGCCGCGAAATGGGTGCACCCGTTTTGGGCGGTCACACGATTCGGAATCCTTGGCCAATTATTGGTGGCGCAGCGACTGGTGTTGGTGACCCCGAAAAGATTGTGTATACCCGTGGCGCGAAGGCGGGTGACAGGCTGTTTTTGACTAAGCCGCTTGGGATTGCGCCTGCGATGGCTGCCTACAGACTGAGGAAAGAGGATGAAGGACGAGAATTACTCAGAGAGGTTCCAGAAGAACTTGTTGAAGCAGCTGTTAATGAAGCCATTGATGAAATGATTAGTTCTAATAAGCCGGTTGCTGAAGCCATGCAGCAAGTTCCAGTTCACGCAGCAACTGACGTGACAGGCTTTGGTCTTAAAGGTCATGCCGGAAACATGGCGGTTCTGGGCAAAGTTGACATTGTGATTGATCAGTTGGCGGTGATTCGTGGGACGCCAATCTTGGCGGAACTTTTCGGTTACCCATTGTTGACTGGTGAAGCGAAGGAAACTGCAGGAGGAATGCTAATCGCAGTGGCTAAAGAAGACTCAGATGACTTGCAGGATGAGTTGAATAAACGGAAAGTTAAACATTTCAAAGTTGGCTACGTGACTGAAGGCGCCGGGAGCGTCAAGGTTCTCAAGAACGTTAAGGTTACAGAAGCGTAAGAAAATAACGTTAAACTTAATTCTTCTAAACGCTTCTAAGTAACGTTGGTGAATCCTAGTGAGCCCCCTGCGTTATGAGGTTAAGCTTTGGATGGTTAACGAGAAGGGTGAATCAGTTTTCGGCGACGGCTTAGCCGAGTTGCTGGAGACGATTGAAAAGTATCATTCACTTTTGGAGGCTTCAAAGCATTTGGAGATGTCATATCGATACGCATTGCACAGGATCACTTTGGCGGAGGAGCGTCTTGGGCAGTCGCTGGTTACGCGGGTTCGCGGTGGAGCCAAGGGCGGCGGATCATCTGAGGTTACAGATTTCGGAAAAGAGCTAGTTGTGCGGTATAGGAAAGCCCAGGCTCGGCTTGACGGAGTTTTGAAAGAACTTCCTTGATTGCACAGGCAGCCTTTGACGGGTAATTAATACAGATATAGATTTTTGTTCTAGCAGAAGGTTTATTTAGCGATGTTACAAACTGATAACATCGGAGTAGAGCCGTGAATCCAAACATTCCAAGCATGCACAAAAGCAACCTGAAAATCGCAACCATAGACCTAGTACTAATGACGCTCTTCGCCAGTTTAGGCTTAGCAACAAAAAACATCGTCCACCCGCTCGTTGCCGTAATAACCGAGCCACTCTACATTCCAGCTGGCGCCGTCGCTGGCGGAGTCTACATGATGTGGCCAGTTTTGGCGTTCGGCTTCGTGCGTAAGGTAGGCGCTGCCTCAATGACCTCGCTAACTCAAGCATTCATCAGCTTAGTCATGCCTTTCGGCAACTTCGGGCTCTTATCATTCGTCATCTACCTTGCGCCAGGCTTAGCCATAGACGCTTTCTTTCTGCTCTCAAGACACAAAGCATGCTGCGCACCCTGCTGTATGATAGCTACGGCAATTGCTAACGCTGTCGGAACCGTCTTGGTCGGCGCATTAGTTCTCGTATTACCCTGGGTTGTCTTGTCATTTTTGGCTGTTATTGCTGCTATAAGCGGCAGCATAGGCGGATTCATCGCAAACATGCTTCTCGTTAGAATAGGAAAAATCGGTTTCGGAGGAAAAATAAACATTGAACAAAAATAAAAAAATCGCCTTGGCATTGATTATTGTTTTAGTTGCGGCAGCAGTTCCCCTCTATTTTTATACGCGGCCAGCTGCGGTGCAGGAAGGAACCCTTCAGATCAAGGGACAAGTAAGCAATCCTTTGAACGTTACTTTAAGTCAACTTCAAACGTTCACACCAGTGACTGTTCAAGTTACCTTATCCTCAAGCGGTCAACCTTCAGCTAACGGCGTCTTCAACTACACGGGCGTTCCTCTTGGAACACTGCTGGAACAAGCCCATGTATCGTCAAATGCCACTTCAGTTTACATTCAAGCTTCAGACGGTTACGGAACTACAATTTCAATGCAAGATGCAATGAGACAAAACACCATAATTGCTTACCAGAAAGACGGCAAACTCTTGACGCCCCTCAAAAACGGTGGCGAAGGACCATTTCGGCTTATCATAGGTAATGATCAGTATGCGCAAAGGTGGGTCGAAGGCGTCGTAGTAATCGAAGCCAGCTAAAAATTTCATTTTCACATTTTTTTAACGTTGTTTTTGCTCTACTAAATCAGCAAGTTCTCCAGCTTGAGTTAGACTTTTAAACATCGGAATCTGAAACCCTTCAGCTTTCTTTCGTTCATCATCAGACTCCATTATTAAACCTGAAACGGCAATGACTAAGCCATCCAAGTAGCCCTTTACTTCATCAGCCGTTTTTGCCGCAATTATCTTCGGAACCGTTCTCTCTTGCTCGAAGCCTTCTAAAATAACATAATCTAACCCTTCAAGATATGGTAAAACCTCTTTTACAGTAAGCCGTTTTTTGATAAATACTACTGTCTCATCTCGTGGAACTGCAACTATTATTTCTGCTCCTGCATTGCTGTACCTGTCGGTTTCAGTGGCGGGGGTATCCAAAGTTGGGATGCGAACCATCTCTTTGATTGCTCCAACATGGTAACCGCGACGTTTAAGCTCCGATGTTAAATGCTCAATCACCGTGGTTTTTCCCGAATGCTTCCCCCCGACAACCGCAACAAGTTTTGGCAAATGTTTGCACCTATCAAGCTTGTACGGTAAATGAGCCATATATTGTTTAATGCATAAAAACAAAAAATGAGGCACAATTTATAAAGCCAAGCAAATTGATTTTCAAACAGGAGCGTGAACCCGGTACGGTTTTAGTTATTGCCGCTGTCGGCGTGAGCGGTTCAGGAAAAACAGTAACCTTAGAATACTTAATTTCTCACCTCTCAGCCGAAGGCTACAAAATCGGCTCAATAAAACATGTCCACCACAAAGGTTTTTCGATGGATAAAGAGGGCACTAACACTTGGAGATACGCTAAAGCAGGCGCCAAAGTAATCGTAGCAATCTCACCTGAAGAAATAGACATCATTAAGAAAACCCAGATGGCGCTCAACGATTTAGACAAAATAATCGCTCTACTTGAACAAGAAAAACTCGACATTGTTTTCATTGAAGGCTTCCACAGTTTAATCGCTAAAAGGCAAGACGTACCCAAGATTATTACTGCAAAAGACCAAAATGGCCTCGAACAGACTTTAGAGGGCACAATTCAGCCGATATTAGCGATTGCAGGCATAATAGCCCAAAACACAAGCAACCTAACCTACACTAACATACCAATAATTAAGGTTCCCGAAGACGGGCAAAAACTCGTAGAACTAATAAAAAAACAATTAGAAAAGCACAGAACAAACCCAGCAAAAACTGTTAACTGAGGAAAGACACAATGACCAAACGGGCTGCACTCATACTGGCAGGAGGAAAAAGCCGCAGGTTCCAGTCGAAAGGCAAAAAATGGCAAGACAAAGCCCTCGCCAAGCTTTCAGGAAAGCCACTTTTAATTCGCGCTATTGAAAGCGTTCAAGGCGTTGTTGATGAAATTGCAATATCCGTAAACGACGAGGAACGGAAAGCAAAATATGCCCAAATCCTAAAAAAATATGCTCTGACAAACATTCAGATAGTTGTTGATGAAAAAAATAGTCATATTAGTGGTCCTAACGTGGCAGTTATGTCTGGGTTGAAATCGGTTCAAGCTGATTATTGTCTTACTTTGCCCTGTGACATGCCCTTTCTGCAACCATCTGTTGCTAATTACCTGTTTAATGAGGCGGAAGGTTTTGAGGTGGTTGTTCCAATGTGGCCTAACGGCAGGCTTGAAACCCTCATAATGGTGCTTGAAAGGCATAGCGGCTTAGAAATCACCGATACACTGTGCAAGTTGAAGCGGCCACGCTCAGACGATATACCACGAGGCGCCTCCAAAATACTGTTTGCTTCTCCAGTGAACCATATCAAAACGCTTGACCCAGAACTCAAAAGTTTCATCAACATTAACTTTAAAGAAGATTTAAATCAGCTGCAGACCCGCCGCACTCACGGTCCAGTCACAGAAGACCGGCAAGTAAACTTGGGCGTTTTATCAATTTCTGATTTGAAGCTTCTTCGAAAGGGCACAGAAATGTTCCAAGGCGGCAACCTTTCAGAGGCACAGAGCACGTTTGCTTCATGCACCAGCAACTTTGAGGTTTATAACTCGTTTTTTTGGGCAGCAGTAAGCGGAGAAAACCAAGGTGAAGCACTTCTGAAGCTGTCTCAGCAGCAACTTGACTCCAAAGCGGCTACTGAACTGGATTTTGAGGGCAAAGAGGCTTTCCTTAGGGCTGCAAACAACTATCGAATAGAAGCTGAAATACACGAGGAAAACCGTTGCATACTTCTGGCGGAACGAGCTTTGGCTGATAAATCATGGTGCGAATCATGGGCGATGGGAAAACAAGGTCATATTCACAGGTATCCGCCCAAAGTACCGTAACTTGCTTTAGGTGATCTGCACCAATTCTAGTTTTCCGAACAAGTAGACTTCTACTTTTGTGCCTTTAGCTAAATTTGTGTGCGGCGGAACTATCGAGTACCCGTTTGATTTGACAATGGTTGTTAACGCGCTTGAACCGCCCTCAACCTGCTCTGCTAAGAGTTTGTCTTCGGCTCGTTTTAGGTGAAGGAGCAGAAACCTGAATTGCGGACCAGAATCAACCGCTTCAGTCAACTCAGCCGTTAAACATGGGAGCAAACCGTCTCCTGGCAGACCACAGTAAAGGCGGATTAAGGGAGCTACAAAAAGGTAAAACCCAGCGATGCAAGACCCGATGTGACCCGGCAACATCACAACTGGCTTACCCTTAACAACGCCGAAGCCTGAAACAGCGCCAGGCCTCAACAAAACCCCTTGCACAACTACGCCTGGTTGTCCAAGATTATTTATAGCGTCTGGAACAAAATCTTTCATGCCTACCGAGGAGCCGCCGATAGTAACAACAATATCGGCATCCAGCAAGGCTTCGCCGATTTTCGCTTGCACTTGGTCTAAAGCGTCAGGCATTATACCCTTCAACTCTGCTACGGCACCTAATTCAGATGCTAGCCCTGCAACAACTAAGGCGTAGTTATTTGAGATTTTTGTTGGGTCTTTTTTGCATTGTTTGATTAGTTCGTCTCCACCGGATAGAATGGCGATGCTTGGCTTTTTGAACACTTCAGCTTCAGACATTCCAATCGATGCGAGCAGCCCAATGTCTTGCGGTCTTAAAACTTGCCCTCGCTTAAGAATTAATGCGTCTTGTTTAACGTCGTCTCCAAGCGGTATAATGCCCTCGCCTGGCTTTATTTCTCTGACTACCTCGATTCTATCGCCGTTTAATCGGGTTTCTTCCACTTTAACGGTTGATGCTGCTCCTTTAGGTAGGGGTGCTCCACATGCAACGTAAATTGCTTCTCCACTTGCCACCTGGGCATTAGTTGGGTAGTCAGCAGGGAAGAGTTTACCAACAACTTTAAACACTGCAGGCTTTGTGGTTGATGCGCCCGCGGTGTCTTGTGGGTTGATTGCGTAGCCGTCGATGAAGGTTTTATCGTAGCTGGGTATGTTAACGTTTGAATAGACATCTGTTGCTAATACTCTGCCTAAAGCCTCAGCTAAGGCGATGTTCTCGCTTGACAACGTTTTTGAGCGCACTGCGTCAAGTAGCTTGTTTAATGCTTCTTGGGGGTTTGCACGCTTTGGCAGTCGCCTAATATCGGGTCTATTCATGAAAAACACCTTTTAAATGATTATTCTTTCGAGCCCAGTGTAGATGTTCATGCGTTTTCCACGTACAAACCCTACTAGGGCAATGTTGGCTTTTTCAGCTGAGGAAATGCCTGAGTTAAGAACAGCAGCCGTGGAAGCAACGATGGGCAAGCCAACTTTTGCCGCTTTATAAATCATGTCGCCTGGCACCCGCCCAGTTATTATCATGAAACACTGGGTGAAGTCCTCTTTGTTTAGTGACGCCTGACCTATGACTTTGTCAACGGTGTTGTGCCTTCCCACATCCTCGGAGAAAGCCACGATTGTGCCGTCTGACTTGAAAATGGCGGAGTCATGCAGCCCCCCAGTTTCCTTAAAACCCCTAGCAAGGCTATTGATTTGGTTTATTGCGTCTAGGATAACTTGTGCTTTAATTTTCAGCTGCGATTTTACGACGGGTATTTGCTCGTCATGCTGGTAGGGCGATGTGCTGGCTTTGATGAGGGGGATGATGCGGGTGCTTCGGCGTGAGTTTTTCATTCGCTCATCCAAATCCACGCTTGCCTTTAGCTTAACCTGGCAACTGCTCTCCTTCTCACTGGAGCTTAAGGATTCGATTTCGTCAACCCCCCGTAAAATGTCCTCGGCAAGCAAATAGCCGACTGCAAGCTCCTTAAACTGCGAGGGAGAACACCAAATCACAAACGTATAAACATCATTTAACGAGATTTGAAGGGGGACTTCTTCAGCAACACAATCCTTTGTTATCTCCGCCTTCCCAGTTGATAAGTCAAGCCTCACCATGTCCACTTGACGCATAATGCTGTCCTCTTGTGTTGTTGTGTTTTGAACTCAGCGCTGTTGATAAGGCATTCGGCTATGTTACAAAACCTTTATTGAAATAATCAAAGTCTTAAAATCAAAAGAGAAGTTCAAAGAAAAAAGGATTGAAAAAGTATAAACCGCACAAGCTTATTACGTCGAATTAAAATGAGGCGAAAGTGCGATTCGTATAGTATAGTAAACGTAATTCTTAAGTTTCGTTTACTATAGTAAACGAGCAAGAAGAAGCAAGCGTTGACCTATTCTAACCGCACGCTTAAGAAAAATTAGTGACAGGTAACAATGGACATGCGTGACTAGTATCCATGTATATGCGTGACGTCAAAAATAAGACCGCAGCAAGCCCTGTTAACCGAAATAAACGTAAAACAACCGCAGTAAGAGGCAGAAATATTTAAAAAAATAGAAGCGAGCTCACGCCTGAAGCGTTGCCCATTAAAAGAAATTATAGGTATTTTTCGTACGTTTTTAGTTGTGGGTTGTTTGCTTTGGAGACGAAGATTTTGCCTGTGCCGTGTTCTGCTAAGTCGCCGAGAAACACGTAGAATGGTCCAGCGACGCTTTGTGTGTCGTCGATTTTGACTTTGGGTTTGACGCTGTCAATTGTGAATGTTGGCATTACTTCTTGGATTGTGCCGGTTATGACTATTTTACCGCCTGTCATGCATGCGCCGGCGCGAGTGTCAGTTTCCTTGTCAACAAGGATTGCGCCGTCGCTCATGTGGTAGCCTAGGAATCTGCCTGCGCCGCCGCCGATTTTGAGTACTCCCCCGTGCAGGTAACAGCCTACGTCGCTTCCGACTTTGCCGTCAACAGTTATTAAGCCGCCTTTCATGCCTGTGCTGCTGCTTCCGCGGTATGGTGAAGCCAAGTAGTCGCCTGCGTCTCCATGAATTTCGATTGTTCCAGCCTTCATTTCGTTGCCTGTCCATCCGCCTACATTGCCGTTTACTGTGATTTTGCCGCCCAGCATTTTTTCGCCTGTGTGCATGCCACAGTCGCCGTTGATGACTATTTCGCCAGTTTTCATGCATGAACCTATGCGTTTGACTTTGCTTACGTCGCCGTTGATGGTTATGGCTGGGGTTTCAGCGTTATCTTCTGTTATTTCAAAGAGGTCGCATAGTTTCAGTTGGCGGTTTCCTTCGGTAACGGGTAAGTTTGCTATTTCAGCGGCGGTTTTGCCTTTGAAGACGTCTGGGCTAATACATGCCGCCTGAACGGGCACCTCAAACTTTCTTTTTGGAATCAGCGTTATCATTTTTAGACACTTGCTTTTATGGTTAATTTTTCTGGAACCTTCAGGTAGTGGTCAAACACTGGGTAATTGTCGTATTCAACTGTCCAGTATTGCTTGAATTTGCGTTTCATTTCTTCGTCAATTATGCATGGCTCTTTTGTTTGGACATCAAGCCACATGGTTCTGCCGCTAGCTTCGCCTACTACTTTGCCGTCTTTAACCACGATTTTGCCATCCTTAATCGTGTAAGCCGCATGTTTGAAGGCTCTGCGCACCGTCTTGAACTCTCGGGCTATGTCGGTTGTTTCAGGATTAATGTTGTAAATTGCAATATCTGCGTCAGCACTAACACCTAAGTGACCCTTGTTTTTGAGCCCTAAAGCTTTAGCTTGTCCCGCACGGGTCATTATTGCTAACTCGTAGAGCGACAATTCCCTGTCAATTGAGGGCAGCAGACTCTTTTTCTGTGCCTTCTTATGGCAATGATTCAACGTTGCCGTACGTGCATTCTTGCTCATTAGCCAAGCGAGAATTCTTGGGTACGCGAAGAATGGTCCGGCGTTGGGGTGGTCTGTGGTCAGGAAGATTTTCCAAGGGTCCTTAATCAGTAAGGCTAACTCTAAGCCGATTGACCACTGGGTTGCGTTGACGGCGTTGTTTTTCTTGTATTGGAAGGGTATGATTCCGCCGCTTGTCTCAGTTTCAACGTCACTGTTAACCCATTTGTGACCGCTTAGCTCGTAGAGCGTGAACTCGAAGGGGCCGTCAGCAGTCATGGTTGTAGTGTCTGTGAATATGATTTGTCCCATGTCAAAGGTCATGTGGCTGTGAGCGTTGATGTAGCTTGAGATTTCTTCTGCTTCCGATTTAAAGTGGCTCCAACCGTCGCCGCCGTAACTGCTGAATTGCAAGTGAGTTATGTGCGCAACTGGTTTGCCGTCTGTGTATAAGTCTTCAAGCGCCCTCATGGTATCGAGGGTTGTGGTGTAGTTGCCTGGCAAGCCCAGGTTGTTAGTGTGAAGGTGAATCGTGTGAGGCAGATTTAGCAGTTTGTTAACTTTAGCTAAGCCCCTCATTATTTCGCGTGGGGTAATGCAAAAGTTTGGAACTTGGTCATCGATGCTGTGGACATTGTGCCCGAAACCCCACGATTCTAAGCCGCCTGGGTTGACGATTTTTATGGCATAGCCTTTAGTTATATCAAGCATCCAAGCGACATGCCGTGCGCATTCTTCAATGTTGCCTTTGCTCAGGTTTTCCAGTACAAACCACCAGTCGCCCAGCAACGGGTATGTGGCTTTGTCAACGAGCGGAATATCGTTTAATTCTTCATGCGTATGCTTTGCTTCTAGCGGAACCATAGATGGATTCATGATTGTTGTGTAACCCATATGTGAATAACGGTAACCCGTCGTGAAAGTGGATGGAATCGAATAGCCGGTGCCTGAGCGTGTTAGGGCTGTTTTGCGTTCAACATCTTTAACGTGGTCTTCTGGACGCATAATTCTGCCAGTATCAACTTCTCCGCCGGCAACGTGAGTGTGAATGTCAACACCGCCCGGCATAACGGTTAAGCCTGAGGCGTCAATCACTTGAGTTCTGCGCGTGATTTTTGCAACGATTTTGCCGTTCTTGATTGCTATGTCCATTTTTTCGCCGTTAATCCCGTTTATGGGGTCAAAGACGAAGCCGTTTTTTATAAGTAACTCAGTCATTTAGCAAGCCGCCTCAATTTTAGCCTCTTTCTTTGCTTTTTGTGCTTTAATTACTCGGACTTCATCAAGGATTCTCTTTAGAAGTTGCTCGTCGTTTAGGATTCCTGGCGGTGGCTCAACGACTTTGCGGAGCATTATTGGCACGTTATCCATGCGGTAAGCTGTGCCCTCATATTCAATGCCGCACCACTGCGTTGGAAACACCACATCGCCAAGCCTTGAGATAGCGTTCATATCTGGATTAATGGTGATTAACGGGTGCTTCATCATATTTTGCATGGCTGGTTTAGGAAAGTGCGCCCCTGGATCTGAAGAAATAACTAGTGTTGCGTCGTTGTCGCCGCGTCTCAAAAGGTCGATGGTTGTGAATTCTCCCGGGTTGTATTGTGGGTACCCTTGTGAGAAGTCAATGGCGTATGGATAACCTGTTTGCCAAGCGAAAACCACGTTTGCGCCTGTAACGTTGAAGTGCCCTCGCATAGGCGAAATTACAAATTTGGTTTTTCTATTAAGGTCCCGTGTTAATGCAATTGCTATTTCGACGTTTCTGAATCTGCCAGCGCTTTGAGTTAAGCCGAGACCGAAGAAGATGACGCCAAACTCGCAGTTCACCATTTCGTCAGCTACTTCTTTGAGGTATTCAACTGGAACACCGCCAACTTTGTCAACGTCCAGTTCTTGGTCAACCACTAAACATCTAAGCGCATCAAGTATTTCATAATCCTTGTTTGGTTGAACTTGAATAAAGTAATCAGCTGCCTCGGCAGTCATGGTTTTTCTTACGTCAACAACAATCAGTTTACGCCCCGCCTTCTGCATTGTCTGTGGCGGCGCATCCACAGTGTAAGCTTGCGGAGGAGGCGTCGGTTCATATCCACCTATGATTCGCCGTGAAGCTGCTACCACTTTTTTCTTGCTTTGGGTTCCTTTTAATTTTTCCAGATAACTTTTCCATTCGCTACCCTCAAAGCGTCCGTCAGTGAAACTGGTGTATCTTTCAAGGTGTCTTGGGTGTGAAGTCCATGGGTTGCATGCCCAGTAAATTATTAGATCTGCACGATGTCTGATTTGCCCAAGAGTGCATGAGGGGATACCGATTTCTTGTGTTGCCATAACTGATGGACCGTGGCAAACGCTGCAGCAGTTATCAAGTGCTGAGCCTAATTCTTCAGCTAATTCAACACCAATTCGCTGCGCTTCGCTGGTTGAACTGCTCCAGCCGAACAGCAGTGGATACTTTGCGTCTGTGAGAATTTGGGCTGCCTTGTGTACTGCTTCATCCATCGATACAGGAACTAACTTACCATCCTTTCGTATCAGCGGCTTTAAAATTCGCTCGTCGCTCTTGTAGCCGTGAACCATTTTCGCTTCACAGACGGAACAGCCATTCTTCATTTTAACAATCTCGTTATTTTCCACTGTTACTTCAAGGTCATCACATAAGCAGCCGCATATCGGACAAACAACTGATTTTACTTCTGTCATCCCGATTACCTTCCATACTCCTCTTTCAAAAGTTCATCAAGCGTTAAGATAGCTTGGTTTGGGGCAGGTTCAACTTCAACTTGGAAACCCTTAAACAGAGGCATGCCCATGCCGAAGGTTTCATCTCCGCAGATGGCATTTGCCCATAAACCGCAAGGGATGAAAACCAAGCCAGGATCGGAGCCATAGGGGTTCTTGGCTGCTTTAACGATGACTGAACCATACTTTGAAGTAACCTTAACGTTTGATCTACTTTTAATGCCCAGTTTTTTCATGTCAGATTCATCAATAAAGCAGAGGGCGGAGCTGTCAAAGTACTCTTTTGAGCCTTTCCCCATCTCTTTTCCAACACCTTGATCGATTGTTCTACCAGTAATTAGAATTGCATGTAACTTTTGCTCTACCATGGTCTACGACCTTACCCAATAGAGTTTATGCAGTTATATTTAAAATTAAGTTTAAGAAAAATGTAAAATTCACCTTTAACTCGATACACTGCAGCGACTTAGCGCATCCTTAAAGCTGCTTACAGCTTGACTTACCGAAGTTAAAGGTATTTGAAAAGTAAAATTACCTGAAAAGCAGGTTTATTTGAGTTTGGCGTGCTCAGCCTTGAAAGCAGCATTATACGTCCTTTTGCCGGCTACGTTAAGTGCACAAACAACTTTTCCCTTAAGGGTAACTCCTCTTAAACGCCTCAGGTCTTTAGTCATATCTGGCTCGGTGTCATCAAACCAGCACATTACATAATGGTCAACTGCGCCTTCAGGCGATAAAAGATAGTCAGCATCACCCATCAAAGTGAAGAAATCTACAAGGCTGCCAGTTACTTGAGAGTTTTCGGCGCGGGAAAGCATTATTTTTTTGGCTTTAACAACTACAAAAGGGTCTATTTCAGGGTTAACGTCACGCTCTTTAAAAATGCATATGACAGGTTTATTCCAAACAAACTCTGACAAACAGTTTCCTCAAAGAAACATAAGCTTAAAGAATTATATAATTATATTGCAAAAGCTGTCGAGAGCTCGCAGGCGCATTGAATTTTGAAGAAATCTTGCGGGCTATCTTTTGGTTTCTATGAGTTTGAGAAATTCGTTCACTGACACTATTTGCGTTTTTTTGTAGCATGCTACTTTGAGGAGGTGTTTGTCGCCGCTAACTATGTAGTGTGCCCCTGCTGCTCGGGCGCATTCTATGAACTTGTCGTCTGCCAGATGTTCCACAATAAAATTAATTCTTTTTGTAACTTTGACGAATTTTGCAATTTTCAGGACTGTTTCAATTAAGTCTTCACTGCGTAATCCCTCAGCTTGGTAGATGTTCTTGAGTTTGGGGTAAGTTAAAACCTGGCTGATTTCGGCAATGATTTCTTCAGAGGTTAGGATGCTGACTCTGTTCTGTTCGGCTGCTTTTATGATTTCTGCGGGTTTGCCGCCCCAAAGCAGTACTGAAATCCAAACGTTTGTGTCAAGAACTACCTTTGGCTCTTGCTTCTTCGATGAGGGCGTTTATATCTTCCTCCGAAAGACCCATCTGCCTAACTTTAGCCCATACTGGCTTCATAGTTTCTTCAAAGGATTTATCAATTATTTTTTTAAGAACAACCATGTCATCAACAGCTATTGCCAGGATCTTCTCGCCTTTCTTCAGGTTAGCTGCCTTGCGCACGTTCGCTGGGATAACCACTTGCCCTTTAGAGGAAACTTTAGTTGTTGATGCTTCCACCATGCTCTCTCACCACGCGTAGTAAGAATATTCTTACTTATAACAATATTGCTGAAAATAGCCTTGAAGACTACTTAACTCGGGAAGGCTTCAAAACTTGTCTAAAACCAATATAACTAAACTCTTCACATGCAGAAAAAGCACTGTTTCATGCAGAAAGTGCGCGACTTATTTCCATGTTGAACTATGTTGAAACATATTTGAAGCATATTAGAAGCATCTAGTACCCTAGGAGGGTAGGTTGTGCACACACACAAATCCCCCTAAGAGCGGGGCTAAAATGCATACTTATAGAAAATTTAAAAAGCAAACATTGTCTTCTTTTTGGTTATGAAGTTGTCTTTTAAAATTGGTTCTGCATGGGGGATTCCCATTGAGCTGCATCTTACTTTTATCTTGTTAATTTTAGCCGTGTTAGGTTTAACTATCTATTATAATCAAATTTACGCTTTCATTCTCATAGTGTTCCTATTTGTTTTCGTGCTTTTCCATGAGCTTGCGCACTGTGTTGTTGCAAGACGCTACGATATTAAGGTACGTAAAATTGTTCTCTACCCAATCGGCGGAGTGTCAGAAATTGAGGAAATACCAGAAAACCCCAAAATAGAGTGGCGAATGGCAGCTGCTGGACCCCTCACAAGCTTAGCGCTTGGAGCAGCCCTGATTGGCGTAAACTATGTGTTACCAGTAAAGATACCGTTATTTCCAGCGGTTTCCGTATTATTATTTTCTACAGGAAACATCCTGCTTGACTTAGGATACCTGAACCTGTTTCTTGGCGCATTCAATTTTATTCCAGCTTTTCCCATGGACGGCGGCAGAGTTTTCAGGGCTTTGCTGGCTGAACGGATGAAGTTTTCTCAGGCAACCAAATACGCGGCGTATATTGGCAGAATATTTGGCATCTTAATGGTCGTAGTGGGATTTTTTATTAATCCGTTTTTAATAATAATTGGCGTTTTTATTTACATTGGTGCCAGTGAAGAAGCAGAGCAAACGATAGTTTCCACGACGCTGGCAAGTGTTCAAGTTAAAGATGTCATGCAATCTGAGGTGGGCGCGGTTCATCCTGACCAAACCCTCGCTGAAGCTTTCGAAGTTATGTTCAAGAATCGCTATCATGATGCTCTTGTGGAGAGAGATGGCGTTTTTCAAGGCGTAGTGATTTGGAATGAAATAATCAAGGTCGCACCAGAGCAGCGGGGTAACCTGAAAGTGGAGCAGATGCCCCTAAAGAACATTTCAACCCATCCAGATGAAGCAGTGTTTGAAGCATACAAAATTATGACAAAAGAAAAAATCGACCTGCTACCTGTTGTCGATAAGGAATCGCCTACAAAAGTGGTGGGTGTTCTTACAAGTGAAGCCGTAGCGAAGGCTTATGACCAAGCTAGAAATCGTTGAAAACACTGACGGCTGTTACTGTTTACGCGTCTTGTGTAGCAATACATAATACTTTTATATTGTACCCGACAAAGTAAAACAAGACCTTTCCAACCAGAAGAGCCAAACCATGGAAGAGGATCATGTGGAAAAGGGCAATATAAAGTGGACGGCAAGCCATTGAGCTATTAGCAAACGATGGATCGCTTAAGCAACCGCTTGAACGATTCAAAGAAGAAGTGTGGGGTTTAGCTCAGTTGCCTCCGCAATATTTACCCTAAACCACAGGAGCCTCTTCCAACAACCAACCAAAAGACAACGCAAAACAAAACTTTCTCGACGCACCCCTGAAAAAGTATGTAATTTCTGCAATAGACAAATCCTATTATCCAAAAACTAACCGTATTAATACATCCAAAGCCAAATCCCCGAGGAAAATGTGGAAAAGGAAGTGGAAAAAACGGGAACAGAAATCCGTACCTTCACGTCACTAAAAGACCTTACAGAGTTTCTAGCAAACCAAACTCTACAGTATCGAGCATTATTTGAAGATTACAGCCAATGGCTAGGCACGTTACTAAGAGACTTTGAAGACGCCCATAAAAACGAAGAATGGTATCAAAAATCAGCAGCCCTCCAAAAAAACCTGCGCAGCCAATCAAAGAAACCTACAGAAACGGCAGATAAAGGGAAAAAGGGGGCCAAAGGAAAAGAAGAAACCTCAGGCTGGGTTCAATCAGGCGACATTGCAATATCATTCACGGAACAGGGACAAACAGAAATCCTGTTTGAGGCGATCGAAAAAATAAATAAAAAAATTCAGGAAAATGAGAAATTTAAGGCAACCGTGCAGCAACTTGCTCGCCTAGGGTTAGGAACAACTGTTGACTACATAGTTTACATTGAAGAAGACGTCCCTAAAAAAATCGTGTTAAAACCAAAAGCAAACACTAAAGGAGATGAAGCCTTCAAGTTTATAACGGAGTTTTCTGTGCCAGCATTCTACAGTTCCGACCAACCATAAAACCGGAACCTATCGACCGCAAGGGTGGTCAGCGTGCTGGCTACAAACAAAGTTAAATATTAAAATCACAGCAATGATGTAGCAGAGGAATCAGCCGTAAACCCGCAGTATTCTGTCTCAGGAGTCATCGTTTCCATCAACCTTAATAGTTTACAGGCTGAACGAACCGGCGAATACCTCTCAAAAGAAGAACTGTTTTTTGATGTCAACGCAAAGCTGGAAGAACAAAAAAAAGGCACAAACGAAGTAACACTCAACTTCGCCTTGGTAATCTCAACCAAGCCAAACGTTGTAAAATACAGCACTACAGGCACAGTAACTCTGGTAGGCAAAGCGGATGACATCAAGAAAAAACTTGAGGTTAATCCTAAAACAAAAATTCCCCAAATCCTCTTCACGATCTATCAGCATGTTTTTAACTCAATCTACATGCTATCATCCAACCTAAACACGCCATATCCACCGCCAGACCTTCTTCACCCAATGGCAGAAAAAATACAAATATTATCAAGCACACCCCAAAACCAACCGCCACCAGAAAAACCTGAAACACCGCCAGCGGCAACTCCTGCGGCTTCTGCTGCGCCAACTGCAGAAAAGCAAGCGCCAAGTTAATAGAAGATTAAAAAAGAAAAAGTTTCTGAGCTTACTTGAAATAGTTAAGCAGTAAAAAGCATAACTAACTAGTCGAACGCGCGTTATTACCATTTTCGACATATCCCTGAAATAGGAATAATTCGGGAAAAAGAATAATCTATTAAATGATTTTTTGGCAAAGTATGGTTCGAGGAAGGAGAAGAAAGCTTTGGAGACAGCAGTAGCTACTTTGCTTTTAATAACGGCAGCTGTGGTGCTTACTTGCGTAGTTGTCACCTATGCCGTAAGTACTGTAGAACAAACTCTTAACACAAACAACATCCCACAACTTGGCCCACTAAAAAATCTTGAAAACAACCTTCTAAACCAAACCAACCTATTTAATGGAACTCAACCGCAACTGCCAAGCCAATCAACGCCGTAAACTACCGTTAAAACGGTAGCTTTTTCCTAGCGGGTGTTCTGCTGATTTGAAATATGGTTTCTGGCTTCATAAATCCTAAAATGTCAAAGCGCCAATTTCTCTCGGAGAAGACTCATGTCGACTGAAACAGCAGAGGCTCCACGGTTCGACGCCGAAAATGCGACAACCATGACAGCTGACTTCCTGAAAAGGTTAGGGTACAAAGGAAGCTGGTTACCGATGAAAGTTTCGCTTGATGGAGAACTATACATAGTTGAGATGATGTTTCAAAAACTAACAGCTAAAGTCCAGATAAATTCTAAAACAAAAGAAATAAAAGAATATGAACTCCAAGAAGGCGAAGCAGCAACACACTCGTTCTTCAAATCAAAAGGACTGATATTTCTGGTTGCCGCAGTTTCAATAGCTGTTGTAGTAGCAGCATTGTTAGGCGTTCTCTAATCAAGCGATAGGTCCACAATTTCCGAAGTCACCAAGATTATGGGGGCTGAACCGAAAATTTCTGGAAGCACAAACAAACTGACGATAGAAAAGCGAACGACTCAGAGCGTTAGATGATAATAGTAAGCTGAGATATCTGCTAATTAGTTATTTTATGTATTGTGTATTTGTTTTGTTTTTACTGTTGTTTTTCGTCTCTTTTTAAGCGAAGCCTTAAGAGTGCTTAAGCTTATATAGTAATAACCAAGTTTGGAATCACCTGTCCAGATATTTTTGGCTGATGTGAGTAGCTAAATTTGGAACAGGTGAAGACACATTAACGTATTTGATGCGATGGTGTTTAAAAGAGAAATAGGGTCAAGCTGTAGTATAGATGTAAAGATGCTTGATACCTTAAGGGATGGAGTTGTTTTAAGCATAGAGCAAAACTTGGTCAACAGTAACGACCTTGTATTTATAACAAATTTTGTCAATCAACATAAACTAAGTTTGCTATTAGACAGCGAGTGCTATTTCATTTCTACAAATGCACTAACCCCATTCAGCCAATACGAATGGGAAAGCTAGAAACACCCATCAACAATAAGACCCTACGTTTGGAGTAGCCTCAAACAATCTTTACCTTAAATTTAAAACAAAAATGGGTGCAAATTTACCTCTCTTGGCTTTAGCCTTCGAGATCTGTGTGCGCTACAGCCTACCGCCCGGTCTACTATATGCTTCTAATATGCTCCAAATATGATTCAACATAGTTCAACATAGAATTAATCCCTGCACTTTCAACATGAAATAAGCTGTTTTACATGTTGAAGAAGCTTAGTTTTAGATGTTCAAATATGCTCCAAATATGCTTCAGCCCTCAATCCCAAAGGCAACTTAGTTTGGTTAGAAAATTTTAGATTTTCTTTGACATATTAAATAGGTCATATGACATCTAAAATAGATAATCTATTCGGGTCAAAAACCCGGGTGGCACTACTAGCTAAACTTGTGTTAAACCCCGATAATTGTTTCTTGTTGGATATTGTCTCGCTAAGCGAAGCTGAGCAGGCAGTTAAATGGGCAGAAGAATTCGTCGAGTTAATAACTGAAAACATTCACTAAAAAATAGTAATCAAAAACATAATTTTCCAGATTCTAACGATTTTCTCAAGGGCAATTCAAGAAATTTTTGGTGGAGCTGGAGATTCCTGAACCTAACGGGTTCGGGTCCGAGAACTGAAAAAATCGTCGCAACTCAGAAAATACTGGAATGGGCAGCATTAAGCGGGCTAATGAAGCTGGAGCGTTTTTCTTTGGAGAAGTGCATTCACTGAATCTACGAGGGCTTCGCAAGCAAACCATCTGTCTTCTCGAGAACCATCAGTCTCCAGGTTCTCAATCTTTTTCTGGCAATCTCTTATCTGCTCGATGACTGGCTGCCTCTTTCTTTCATACTCGTCTCGGAGCCTTTCTTGTACTTCAGTGAAATCCAGCATGGCTAATTCAAGCTCCCTTTGTTCGGTGTTCAGTTCCTGAGTTGTCTCTATCTCTTTCTGTTCCCTATCCTTCTTGGAGATGCCTCTGAAGAGGCCAGTTTTCAGCCGAACTATATAATCCAGTTCTTCTCTGAGACCATCAATATTGTTATACAGACGCTTGATTTCACTATTTTTTTGCCCTTTAATCTCCCTCGTCCCAGTAGCATATTCTTCCTTGATTCGTTCAAGAAGATTTTTGCTATTCGATAGACTTTTCATAGCCTCCTCGAGAGAAGCCTCCTTACGGCGTCTTTCCTCAAGCTCAATCTTAACAATGGAGAGTATTTGTGAGCGCTCCTTTACGAATTGATCATCTGCGCTTATGTTTGGACTTGACTCAAACTCAGACAGGACATCTGTTAGGTTCACTAGCCAACGGTCGAAGTGCTCGCTGAACGGGGAAGAACCAAATCTCTGGCTTCCCAAAATACGTAGTCGCTTGAGGGTTTTATCCGAAACCTCTTTCATAGTAGCAACATGCTTCTCCTCCCGCATGGAATCCCCTACAGATCTATGCTTCCGTCCTCTATCTTTGACCTTTTCATGTTGCGACTTTCTGTATCCTCGACCAGAGGCTCGAGGCGACTTTATCGGCGGTTGGTATCCCATGAACAAAACCTATCGTACTTGAAGTATTTAAGAAGCGTCAAGTTATGCATAACTGGATGAACCACTCCAAAATGCAAATTCCATCAGCTGCATGCATCCGGACACATGACCAAAGACCAACTAGTTGAAATGATGAACATACTGACCCGAAACAAGCTTTTCCAGTACATACAGAAAATCAAAACCTCTTCAAGTCTATCTGCGACAATATACAGATAATCGAACTAGGAAAAGAGTATTTATTCAAATGATTTTCTGGAAAAACAAATCTTCGGCATCTGTAGAATCCATTTCTGTGACGTACTCGAAGCCTTGCTCTACCATTGCATTGCTTCCTCCATGTCTCTTGCTGCCTTGCACGAGTCTTCTGAAGCGTTGATAATCCTTGACCTAAATGTGCGTGTACCAGTTTTAACGATTTTCTCATAAGAACGGGATGAGAGATTTTTGGTGGGGCTGGAGAGATTTGAACTCTCGTCTATAACGCCCGAGGCTACAAGCCTAGACCAAGCTAGCCGACAGCCCCTTCAAATCGCTTTTAGACGGCTATTTTTGCGGGTTCATAGAATAATGTTGGCTTAGGCTTTAAACTTTAACGGTCAGGCAACATTTGTTGTTGAAAAGAAATAGTGGCTTAAGTCGATACACTGGTTGAGGTAGTCTCAGTCGGCGAAGCTGCTGTTTCTGGCCCTGTTTTTGGGATTTTAGCGAGGTTTTTGTGGTATAAGCGTGCTGCGATACATAGTGCGGCGGCTACTATTGCAAGGTAGAAGGGCAATTGAAAGCTTCCTGAAACTAAAGCGTTGATGCTTAAGCCCGTGGGCATGAATTGCGTCGGCAAAGAAAGGGTTGCTGAGCCCATAAGAGGAATACTCATTCCAAGGAACCCAGCGATTGCTATAATTACTACTAGACCAGCCACGAAAGATATCAACACATATAACGGCTTTTTGTAAGAGAAGCCAAGCAGATATTTAGAGTAAGATTTTGTCGGATTCAGTGAGTAAATCAGCATAACAAGACCACAGGCGGTAAACGTTAATATGCATATAAGGTTCAAAGCCCAAATTAACGGTATCGTAAATTGAGCACCACCGAACAAGCCGAAATTTGTGTTAACTGGCGAGGCATTAACTTTTATGAGGTTTTCACCAATCGTTAACTGCCACCAAGGAACATAAAAGGAAATAACAAGCACAATTAAAGTGATGATTCCAGCGGAGAGACCAAACCAGTTTATGCTTCGACCCATCATGTTCACCCTGGCAATTGAAGCTGCCCAACATTATTTACCTGGTCCATATGCACGGTGACGCCTGCAACGTCAACATTTAAGTTTTCAAGGGAAATGTTGATGCCGTTGACTCCTGGATTTTGAGCTTCAAATTGACTTATTGCATTTTGATTCAAAATTCCAGAAACATTTATGGTGGAAGTTTCACCTGGCGTTATCTGGATTGGTTGATTTATTGATATATTGCCTAAGGAGACACCATCTTCTTCGGATTGTACCTCTGCTGACAGTTTATCGATTGAAACTCCATTTGTTAAGGGGTTAGTAAAGTTGAAGGAAACAGTAACCGCGCCCGTCTGAGCATTATATTGCGGTTGCCCTACAAGCTGGGGCGGTTGAAACTCTGGTTGAGACTGTGATCCAGTGGAATTACCGCCGCTTAAGAGGCTCTTAACTTGGGGAGGAACCACTAAACCAAGCAAATTATCCCTATAAACGTACGCTACGCCAACGAGAGGACCAATCACAATTGCTATCGAAAGTATTGTTAAGGCGATCTTTACTTTGTCCATGCCATCCGCAGTCTCGTTAGTTACTACAAGCTTTTAATCTTTTGCTAAACAGAGCCTAAAGTATCTATTGTTCTACACATGTTTTATCCTTGTAAGGTGTGCTTAAAACCTCTTTCACCTTGTTAGTTATCACGGGACCAAGGCCATTCACAGCCTTCGACCAATCATCCACGTTAATTAACGCGTTTATCGGTGTTTGATAAGAATCCAGTATGGCTGTTGCTTTTTCCCGTCCAATATTAGGCAAACTGGCAACAAAATATACTTGCGCATCCGATAGCGTCTCGCATTTTTTGAAGGCATGCACAACTGGGCTTCTTTTCTCAACAATTTGCTCCTGCCTAGCCGCTACATAAAGGAAATCAATAGTCTCTTTATATGACGCTGTGTTAACCAGCGAAATTCCGTTTTTGGCTAAATTAAACATCGCGCCCCAAATTGCGCTAGGCTGAATATTGCTGTACTTGTAGATTATCGGCAGGTAACCCTCAAGAACGATAAGCGATTTGGGATAAGCCTCTTTAAGCCCGAAAAGCTGCTCGAAAAGATACCGCCGCGTGAGGGTGTAAACAAAATCGTTGACAGTTTTACGTTCTACTGCGCATTGATCAGAGAGAATGTAGTCGCCTTTCTCTAATAATTCAGTTTTAACGTTGACTCCCCGTTCAATTAAGCCTTTAACAATCTTTTCTGCACTACTTGCCTCTCGGCTATCCACTATTATGGTGGGTTCTTCACCCTTCTTCTTTTTATCATTTATGTAAGGAATCAACGTTTCAGTTCCGGACATGCAGTCAACTCTTAATAGGTAACCATAACTGCATGTTTATTTTGCTTGCGCTTCTAAGAATCAGTAATTTAAAAATATAAAAAACAATTTAAGACTGAAAAATGCCAGCTTTTCCAGTAAAAAACAGTTAAGACGTTAGAAGAAACTACGAGTTAAACTAATCGTTTGCTTTGTTAATCGGTTTCACTCGTACCTGATTAAGAATAATGGTTTTTTTGCTTCTTTGCGCCTATCTTTGAGTGACACATCTCTCAATGATATAGACTCAAGCTTTTGGCTTAAGCGTCCCCTTTTAGCCCTATCAAAATTCTTGTTTAACGGCATGCTGGATTTCTCATTTTGATAATCCATTAACCCTCGCCTTTAGTTAAGCCACTTTCCCAATCATACGATATATGTACTTGTGACTGTCACATGACTACAACAAAGCTTTCATCAATTAAACGGAACAAATTAAAAATTGAATAGTCTAACCTGTTACAACTGAAAATATAGCAAATTAAAGTTAAAAAGACATGTTTGATTAATTAAACAAAAAATAAAATGGAAGGTTTACGGTCCCTTTTTGGTGACTTCTTTTATGACACCTGCAGCTACGGTTGTGCCCATGTCTCTGATGGCGAATCGTCCGAGCTCTGGAAAGTCTGTGTAAGCCTCTACGGCTATTGGGTGCAATGGTTCCATTCTTACCCAGGCTGCGTCGCCGGTTTTGAGAAAGCTTGGCTTCTCTTCAGTTACTTGACCTGTGCGTGGATCGATTTTCTTTATTAGTTCGGTGAATCTGCATGCGATTTGTCCAGTGTGATAGTGGAGTACCGGTGTGTATCCTGCTGCGATGGCGGTTGGGTGGTAAATCACTATGATTTGACCGATGAATTCTTTAGCTACTGTTGGCGGATTGTCAACTGGTCCTGCTACGTCTCCTCTGTGGATGTCGGTTTTTGCGATGCCTCTTACGTTCATGCCGATGTTGTCGCCTGGTTCAGCTATTGGAATGTTGGTGTGGTGCATTTCTATTGATTTAACTTCGCCGCTTTTGTTGCTGGGCATGAAAATTATGTTTTGCCCTGCTTTAAGAGTGCCTGTTTCGACTCTGCCGACTGGAACTGTACCGATGCCAGTGATGCTGTAAACGTCTTGAATTGGAACGCGTAAGGGCTTGTTAGTTGGTTTAGCGGGTACTTCTAAAAGGTCTAGTGACTCAATTAAGGTTGGACCAGTGTACCATGGCATTTTGTCGCTTTTCTTGATCAGGTTGTCGCCTGTCCAGCCTGAAACAGGTATAAAGTTGATTTTATCGATTTTGAAGCCGACCATTCGCAGCATTCTTGAAACTTCGTTCTTTATTTCTTCATATCTATCTTTGCTCCAGTTAACGGATGCATCATCCATTTTGTTAACTGCAACGATTATTTGGCGAGTGCCTAAAGTAAATGCTAGAAAGGCGTGCTCGCGTGTTTGGCCGCCTGCACCAATGCCTGCCTCAAACTCGCCTTTTTTGGCTGAGGCGAAGAGTACGGCAGCATCGGCTTGGCTTGCGCCGGTAATCATGTTTTTTATGAAGTCTCTGTGTCCTGGTGCATCGATGACTGTGTAGTTGAATTTCTTGGTTTCGAATTTCAGGAATCTAAGGTCGATTGTGACTCCTCTTTCTCGTTCTTCCTTGAGGTTGTCCAGTACCCAAGCGAACTTGAATGTGCCTTTGCCCATTTTTTCGGCTTCTTCTTCATATGCCCTGATTGTTCTCTCGTCAATTGCGCCTGCTAAGTAAAGTAAGTGCCCCGTTGTTGTGGATTTTCCAGCGTCAACGTGCCCCATGATGATGAGGTTTAAGTGGGGTTTTTCTTGTTTGCTCATTTTTTCTTCCTCTATTAATCTTAACCTAATTTATGAATTCGTTAACACATCAGTCCTCCAATTATTTTAAGATTACGATGTTGTTTCCGCTTGCAGCATGACTGGAAAATCCAAGACCACCTGAAAAGAACCTAAACGCCATGCTCAAAATGAGATTTCTTGAAGTTTTTCAAGCAACATAATTTATAACCCAAAGATGGCTATGGCTACTCATGAGTGTCGGCGGCGAAATGGTTCAGGGCATATCCGTGGTTACAACAACTGGGAATGAAAGAAAAAATATTAAGGAATTAATTCTTAGAGTAAGGTCAGCACTCAGAGATTTTCCGCATGAAATAATTGTTGTTGACGATAGCTCTTCTGATGGGACATTTGATGTTGCTAAGTGCTTTGCTGATTTAGCGGTTTCAAAAGTTCGGGAAGGGCAAACTAAGGGTTTATTGTATGGGATGAAACTAGCCAGGTTTCCTGTAATAGTAACAATAGATGCTGACCTAGAAAATAACCCAGATTTTATACCCAGCCTTATTAGCAGATTCGGCAAGTTTGATTTAGTTGTAGCGTCAAGAACGGTTGTTCCAAGGTTTTCAGAGAGGCTGGCTTCCAAGACGCTGGGTAAAATGTTTGGGGTATCAGATTTTTTCTCAAATTTTAGGGCTTACAAAAAAGAAACAATTGCCCACTTTAGCTTGCGAGGTGGAGAAACCTTTGGCGGCGAATTACTGGTTATTGCTAAAAAGCATGATTTTAAGATTGGCGAAGTATTGTATGAGCCTCCGCCTAGGCGCAGTAACCCGCGGATTGGCGGCAAAATTAGAGCTAACTTAAGGATAATTGTTGCTTCGCTGAAGTGCTGTATTATTTATTTAGGTACTGTCCTAATCCACGATAGTTAATTGTTTGTGCATAAATTCGTGCCAAGCCCAGAGCGCGTGCGCTTAACCATCCTCAAGTTTGTCAAAAAAATTAGTTTTTTACGGGCACTTTCTTGCGCCAAACTAAAATCACCGCAATAGCTACTGAGGCTACCACGACTGCAATTACTGCAACTATAAGTGTATAGAAGACGGTTAAATCTAATCCTAGAATCTGGGGCTGCCAAATGTTGGTTCCGCTTGTCTTTGTAAATATCGTATATCCCGTGAGGTTTGACGTTGCTGCAACCATGATGCCTGCTTGCTTGTCCCAGTAATAGGTGGTCTGGCTTGAAACGCCTGAGAGAACGGTTCGTTCGGCGCCTCCAGCTTCTATTTGCCCAACGCTTGTTATGTTTATGGTGCCTTCGTATTCAGTGCGGTATTGATCGCCTGGAGTTAGATTTGTGGGTACAAAGAAGCCGTCTCCTATGGCGCCTGTCGCTAGGTTGAGGGTTATTCCGTTTTCTGGATATATAGTTCCGTTTGCGTATCCAGTTTGGACATTAATGTTTATGGTTTCGCCTTGAACGCCCGTGATATCCATTCTTGCCCAAGTTATGTTTTCGTCTGGTGGTGGATTGCCTGTTACTGTTACTTGGTATTTTATCCAGTCGCCTTTCTTTACGCCAACAATGGGATTGGCAAAAGCTACTGCTGTAAATGAAACGGTTATGATAAGCACTGTCAGGGTGATTGCAAGCCATCTTGATTTATGCATGTAGGTCAAATTGTCCTGTTGCTTTTACACTTTTAAAGGTTATCAGATTTCGGCACGCAAACGTGTTTTCCGTTTTTAGCATGAACTATATGAAAAGTGTGTATCATTACAATTGATGAAGAAAAAACATAATCAGATGGAACAGCCAAAGTCGGCGACTGAGGCTAAATAGTTATTCCTTCCAAACCTGTCAGGAACTCAAAATTAAACCAAGCGACCCGCTGCTCTTCATGGCAGACAAAAGCAGGCGAGGAACCGACTAAAAACCCCTTTTACAGCTTGAGCTTCAAGGCAGAACTCCGCTTTGACAATTTACCCCATTTGAATAGCTATTACAGAGAATCATTTTTTTCATGAATCTTATCGGCGAAAAGTAGCGGTATTCCAAGCAATGGAAGTGAAAGCATCCACAAATCCATGTTGTGCCCCAAGAACCATGCATACCATGTGCTCCACAAGTAATTGCCTCCAAAGAAAATCCATGTTAAATAGTTCCAGAGAAAGTACATTCCAAACGCTAAGATAATAGCACCGATAGTTTTTAGTTTCAGTTCTTGCAAAGTCTCCGCTCCGATGGATTTCTTCGCAAAAGACGCTGTGTAAATTGACAACGCCAACAACCCGAATATAGTTAAGATGAAGCTGAGCAGGTTTTCCTGGTAAGAAGCCAGGTATCCAGTTCCTTTCACCTCCCACGTTATAAGCCACATGCTTGAGTTGGTCAACCAAAACACAAAAATGTAGATTGTACCTGTAATTAATCCCCATTTTATCGCATTCTTGGCGGGCTTGTTAGGACTCAGTTTTAAGGCAAATATGAAAAGCGCGATGGGAGGAGCTATGGATTCTACCAAACTAGGAAGAGCCCCCAATGCAAATGAACGTAGCAATGAATTTAGGTTCATATGACTTGAAGCTGAAATTAAGCTTTGAACATCCGTTACTCCAGTTGTAAGAAGACTCAACCAATAAATTCCTTCCAAGACCAAAATCCACCTAAGTATTGTGTAAGCTGCGGGTTTCGAAATATTCTTCTTGGCAAAGTAAAAGATCATTGCCCCTAGAGCTAAGATGCTTGCAGCAAATCTAAAAATAAGTCCGACTAATCCCGAAATGTCTGTAATAAAAATGTCAAAGTAATAGTGCCCTCCTCGGTTCCATTCACCAATCCATGAGAGGGTAAACGTTGCGTGTAAAGTGAACAGGAAATAAGATAAAACGACTATCAACAATCCTATTTTTAGCGGCGTATAGAACTTTTCTTCAGTCATAACCTTTAACTCGGCTGTACAAGAAACTTCATTCTCTTAAGTATATTATATTTGCGGTTTTACCGCCGTCCAAACTAGCTTCAGACCGCTTCTTTCAAGAGATAAAGGTTAAAGTTAAATACAAATTTACTCTTAATTAAAACATAGCTCACAGAAGGACTTAAATGACTTTAGCTAAGAAAAAATTAAACACAATTTTATTTTCCCTTGAAGGCGTAGGCACCGTTTTCGTGGGTATTTTCTTAGCAGCTTATCTGGGAGGTCTACCCACAACCACTGTTCTGCATAACGAGCCAGCCTTTAGAATTCCGCTCATTATTTTCGGTGCAGCGCTCTTGATGCTTATATTGGCAACCGTTGTTCTAGCGTTTCTTCAAAGAAAGAATAATTTTGTTAACTTTTAATTTTAAAAATAATTTTGTTGTCAGCTTTTTGCAATCACATATGCTTAAGTGTGTTAACCTGCTTAGTTTGATTTGTCATTGTTCTTTTGGAGGCGGATACTTTTAGCTGGAGAAAAGGAGGAGGCACTTACAGCAGTATCCAGCAAAGGGGACGCTGACATTATGGTATGTAAAAATGTGGAAAAAGATAGGTGTCAAATAGTATGCATGGAAATAGAAAATGAAGGCCAAACTAAAGCTTAAAACGAACCATGTAAACAAGGGGCATTTGGAAAAGGGATGCTTGATAACGATACGTGCAACTTGATGGAGCAACTGGAAATTGAGAACAGAAGCTTATGGCGCATAAAAAACAGCTACAAAAAAGATGCTTCAACGGATAATGAAAGCAAGTAACTTTGAAATTTTATTGAAAAAGATAAGGAAGAAGTTGTGAGGCGTCTTACAGAAAAAGTAAGACAACGATTATAACATCCGCTTTATGCCATTCTCAAACAGATACACTTCGCCCATAAATGAGCAAGCGCCATTATTGTAAACAATCGCTGAACCCTCAGGTAGAGCGTAAATTTTCTCCTGTGTCGACAGCCGCTCCAGCGTTACGTCTTTTTCAGGTTTATAGTGAACTTTAAGGGTGAGGTCTGCCAAACCGAGGCCGTCGATAATTTTGACTTTTGAATTGCTGCGGCAGGTGATTATGCATTTTCGGCAAAGCGCCAACGCTCCAGCACTTCGCCCAATGATGACTCCGCCATAGTCATGCAGCAAACGGTCAACACCCATGTTTTTCAGGCGCTCAACTAGAACGTTTGCAAGTCCACCCGTTAAATAAACTATGTTAGAATCAGCCATTTTTTTGGCAATCGTTTCATTGGAATCAGAGTATTCTATAAAATTGATTGTGCTGGCGCCAAGACTTATAAAATAATCAACCAATGTCTTCCTTTTCTTATAGCCTTTGTCGAATGATGCTCTTGCCCAAGGAAACACAAGAACAACCAGAGGTTCTCCTGCATCTTGGAAAGCGCTCTCGTTTATTTCCTTCGCACTTCTTTTAAAGACGTTTTCTCCGCCTAAGAGATAAAGTTGGGGCATACAAGCACAAATTGAAAACGCACCTTAAAAGGGCATGCTACTTACTAGCTTTTTAGACCAAATTTACTTGCATAAAAGTAGACCCATCTCCCTATGAACAAGGCTTATTAAGCCTAAACGAGGAGTAAGCCACCGATGAAGATGGCTCTTGAAGGATTTGTTGAGTATAAGCGAAGAGAATTCTGCAAAGACGTAAAATGCCCTGTACAGATGGAGCTAAACAAGCTAACAGAGGCTTCCCCAGTTTACGAGCAGACAAGGCAAAAGTGCAGCAGCGGATGCCTATATACCACATGGCAGTTTCACCACTGGCTAATAGAAAAAGGATATATTATCTCAGTCAGCTCGAAACTAAAAAATAATGAAACAACAGTTTTAGCAAACATCGACAAGCAACTAGTCGAGTGGATTGACAGGCAAGTCCAAAAAGGGAATTTTAAAGACAGAAGCCAATTGATTGAAAATGCTATAGCGCAATACAAAAAACAGCAAGAATAAATGAAGTGCACTTTAAAGAGAAATATAGTCTTTCATCACTCAAATCTGGAATGTTTCAGCAGCGTGCATAACTCATTCAAAAAATAGAAAATATCAAACTGGTTCAACAAAGATTATTTAAGTCGGTAGCTCCCACAACGGGATGGCGATCATTTATGTTTAGAGCAAGCAAGGCTGAGGAAATTGGCAATTTTTTTGCTTTAGGGCTTTCTGAGAACCAGATTGCTGTCATATATCTGGGGGCTTCAGGAATCCTCGCAAGAACCTCGAAACAAAGCGTTCTAATAGATGCGGCAGGCTTTTTGAAGGATGACGAGACGACGGCCCTCAAAGAAGTCAACCTTCTGCTCTTTACGCACAGTCATCTGGATCATTTCAGTGCTGGCAAGTCGTTGAAGCTATTCAAGAAGACAGGAGCGCCTATATTGGCCGAGGCAAAAGTCGCCAACAAATTGAAAGGAATCATCCCCAGCGAAAAGTTAACAAGTGCGACGTCTGGTCAAACGTACGCTTACGGAGACCTCACTGTGAAGGCGGTTCAAGGGGTTCACCGTGGCCCAATAATGCTTTTTCAAATAAAAATGGGGAACCTTCTCGTATTCCACGCGGGCGATTCAGGATACGTGCCCATGAAAGACTATCAGTCACAAATAGCTTTTCTGCCCACAGGCCGCTGGTCCCCAACGGCTTCTCCCGAAAACGCCTTCAAAATGGCATCTGAATTAAAACCAAATGTGGTCGTTGCCATGCACGGATCCAAAGTGCAACACAAAAAATTCGAAAACATATTAAAAGAGAAAATGCCTCAGACAAAAGTAATCATACCTACGCCCTACACTTCCCAAACCTTAGAAATTTAAGAAAGCATGTGGTCCCCGAAAAAACCGCTTAACGTTTCTGCGGAATCTATCTCGAGATCCAGTTGCCCATGAGCCCACCGACTGCTGACGTTACAGCTCCTAAGATACTAAATACGCCGGCTATGATTACTGTGGCTAGTCTCATGTGTTATCGAAAAATTCAATTTGGATTCAAATCCAAACAGTTTTTCTTAGCAAGGGTAGGAAAGGTTATTTAATTCTTAAAACAAAAGGTTTCACGGAGAAATAAATATGGAGTGGGGAATGAAAAACAGGTTAAGCAGACTTATCCAAAAAGACGGGAAAGCCCTCTTCTTACCCGTTGATCACGGATACTTCCAAGGACCAACACACTGCCTTGAGAAGCCCGCAGAAACAATCAAACCCATCTACCAGTATGCAGACGCGCTCATGCTTACCCGCGGGGTTCTGAGAAACTGCATTGACCCAGCGATTGAGAAACCAATCATAATGCGAGTTTCAGGAGCCGTAACCGTGGTAGGCGAAGATTTGGCAAACGAGAGCATAGTCACATCCATCCGAGAAATTCTACGATTAAACGCCATGGCAGTTTCCATGTCCGTCTTTGTCGGCACAAAATACGAGAACAAAAGCCTCAGCAACCTAGCCAAACTCGTGGATGAATGCGAAGATTATGGTGTACCAGTTATGGCTGTCACGTCCGTGGGAAGGGAACTTGAAAAACGTGAAGCCCGTTATTTAGCGTTGGTTGCAAGAGTTTCAGCTGAAATCGGCGCACGTGTGGTTAAGACTTACTATTGTAAAGAGAACTTTGAAAAAGTCGTTGATGGCTGTCCAGTGCCAGTGGTTATTGCAGGCGGACCAAAAACTGAAACGCAAAAGGAAGTGTTTGACTTCGTCTATGATGGCATGCAAAAAGGCGCTATAGGCGTTAACTTGGGCAGGAACATTTGGCAAACCGAGAATCCAGTAGCTGCAATCAGGGCAATTAGAGCAGTTGTCCACGATAACTTTACTCCGCAAGAAGCACTGGACCTGTTTAATCAGGTAAAAGCCGGAAAGGCTTAACCCAGCACTTTTCTTTTTCTTGGTGAAGCCTCTTGCTTGCCGCCGTCTACTACAACAACCATGACGTCCGCATTGAAGAAATGGCCATTCCCGAAATCGGCGAGGATGAAGCATTGTTGAAGGTTATGGCGAGCGGCATATGCGGCAGCGATGTTATTGAATGGTACCGAATTCCTAAGGCTCCGCGGGTGCTTGGTCACGAAGCCACAGGCGTCATCGATAAAGTCGGCAGTAAAGTTACCAGCCTCAAAGTCGGCGACAGAGTCTTTGTTTCACACCACGTACCTTGTAACCAGTGCCGTTACTGCCAGAGAGGTCACCACACCGCCTGCCAGACGCTGCATACAACAAATTATTTCCCAGGCGGCTTTGCACAGTACATACGCGTTCCAAAAATAAACGTTGACTTCGGCGTGTACAAGCTGCCAGATGACATGTCTTTTGAAGAAGGCACATTCATTGAGCCATTAGCATGCGTGTCACGCGGTCAACGCTTGGCTGACCTGCAAAAAGACGATACGCTCTTGATTATTGGAAGCGGCATAGCAGGAATCTTGCATACGCAACTTGCCAAATTTAAAGGCGTAGAAAACATAGTTGTAGCCGACATTAACCCTTACAGGCTAGAGCTTGCCAAAAAATTCGGCGCAGACCACGCATTAGATGCCAAAGAGAACCTGCCAGAGAAGCTTAAAGATGTAAACGGTGGAAGATTAGCAGACCAAGTTGTCGTCTGCACCGCGGCCACTTCAGCCGCGTTAACAGCGTTAGATTGCGTAGAAAACGGCGGAGCCATCCTGTTTTTTGCTGTGCCAGACCCAAGTGTGAAGCTTCCAGTGCCAATTACCCAGTTTTGGAGAAATGAGATTACAATGCGCACTAGTTACGGCGCGGCACCTAACGATTTGGAAGATTCGATGCGTGTTTTGGCAACTAAACGGTTGAATGTTAAAGATATGATTACTCATAGGCTCGGTTTAAGCGAGGCGCAGGAAGGCTTCAGGTTGATGGCTGAGGCGGGGCAATCGTTGAAGGTTATTTTGGAGCCTAACAGAGTTTAAGTTTGTAAGAGATAAAAAGCAACACAAACATACACATTATCATGTCACACGTGTTAGACGCGATTAAAGAGCGGCGAAGCGTCAGAAAATATTCAGCTCGCCCTGTACCGCAAGAGGTGATTGAGGAGGTTTTGGTGGCTGCTGGTTGGGCGCCTTCAGCGCATAACGTTCAACCATGGCGATTCATAATTTTAGCAGATGCTTTAGTTAAGCGGGAATTGGCTGAGGCTATGGCTGAATCTTGGGCTGTGGACATTGCTAAAGATGGATTAAACATTGAACCAGAAAAGTTCAAGTTTCGGGTTGAAAGATTCGCAAACGCACCCGTGCTTATACTTGCTTGCTTAACTATGGATGGCATGGATAACTTTTCTGATGAAAAGAGACAAAAGTGCGAGCGGGATTTGGCAATGCAAAGTTTAGCGGCAGCCTTGCAGAACATGCTGTTGGCGGCATATGCGAAAGGTTTGGGGGCATGTTGGTTTTGTGCGCCAGGTTTTTGCAAAGAAACGGTGAGGAAAGTGCTGAAAATTCCTGATGAGGCTGAGCCTGAGGCATTAATTGCGATGGGCTATCCAGCTGAGAAACCGCCTAAGCCGCCTAGAAAAATGCTTGATGATTACTGTTTCAGGGATAGATGGGGCAGGAAGCTTAGTTAAGACTTTATCATTATTAGGAGCATTTTGAACTTTGTTTTTGCAGTTAAAGCATGCGGCTGGTTAGCAGGCAGGATGGTCATTTCACCTTGCTTTAGCCAGATTTGCTTGCCCGATATGTTAATGTCTACTTCGCCGTCAAGCACATAGACCATTGCGTCGTAGGGTGCAGTGTGCTCGCTTAAGCCTTGATTTTCATCAAACGCAAACAGTGTTATGGTTCCTGTTTTCTTGTCAATAATTGTGCGGCTTACAACTGAGCCTTCTTGATAATCAATCAAGCCCTCAAGACTTGAGGCTTTTGCGACGAGTTTAGGTGCATCTTTTTTGCTCATAGTTTAAACTTTCTCAATCTCTTAATATTTAATTTTAGAAGCAGGATACCTAAGACTTTTGCGTAAAAAAGTGGGTTCTATTCTTTGTCAGGGATGAAATCCATGGATATCGAGTTTACGCAGTGCCGAGTATCTTTTTCTGTGAAATGTTCGCTGGTGAAGACGTGGCCTAAGTGGGCGCCGCAGTTGACGCATTGAATTTCAGTTCGTATCCCATCAGGGTCAGGCAGTCGCTTAACTGCGCCCGGAATTTCCTCGTCAAAGCTTGGCCATCCGCAGTCTGCTTCAAACTTGTTTTCTGAGCGGTAGAGGGGTGCTCCACAGCGTTTGCAAACGTAAGTGCCTTTTTGCCAAAAAGCGTAGTATTTGCCGGTGAAGGGCATTTCGGTGCCTTTTTGGACTATCACGCGTTCCTCTTGGGGAGTAAGCTTCTTGGTTTCCTTTTGAGAAGTAGTCATAATTTACCATTATAACTGATGCTTTTGGATTGTAAAAAGCATTCTGTCGCAATTAGTCGCCGACAAACAAATATAGAGGTCACTTGTTAATTTAATACCGAGGTCTTTTATATGGTTGAAATTACAAGACTATTTTGGAAAAAAGCTTTTACTTCGGACGCATCTTTGCTGGGCGAAGTGGAAAGTGCTGAATTGGACACGAACACTTGGCAAATAACGAATTTTTATGTAGGTTTAACGGATGAAGCGACGAAAAAGCTGGGGTTCAAGAGGCCTTTTCTAGGCAAAGTGGTGGTTTGCTTGCCAGTTTCCGCCATTAAAACGATTAAGGACACAGCTATCTTAAACCAAACCATGCAGGAGCTCCGCAACCTCAAAGAATGCAAAGAATAATTTTTTAAGCTTTTTGAAATAAACCAGTAAAGCGTCGGTGAACATAACAGTCGATGCTTGCAAGCGGTTCCTTGAGAGTTGTTTTTTGAAAACATCTGAGTTTTGTTGTAATTTTCTTTTTCTACTGTTTTAACTTCTGATTGCGCCGATAAAAGTGTCTTGTCAACATTTTCTGAGTAAAAAATTTTCTAAGACATTTCTTTTTAGTTTAATATATGCGGGGTTAGCCAAAGAGAGTAACCATGTGTTAATTGACTGCTTTATACAAAGGGAACACCATAATTGCTCTAAACACTAGAGTTCACTCAACGAAATTTATAGCAATAACCAACCAAAAACGATTCACTTTCACTTACCCCTCTACTAGGCAAATAATCCTATTCTTAGGTTGTTTTAAATAGCCAAACATTACATCATCTTCAAAGCGTGAACATAATGATTGAAGACGAAGACGTTGAAAACCAAAAAGAGCCAGAAAATACAGAAACAGAAACAACAGAGCCAGAACAGAAAAAATACGAGTTCATAGAAGACCTTCCAGGAGTTGGTCCAGCCACAGCCCAAAAACTCCGAGAACTCGGCTACCACACTGTTGAATCTTTAGCCATGGCGACAGCACGAGAGCTGGACCCAGTTGGAGTAAGCGAAAAAAAGGCTTTCCAAATCATAGAAGCGGCACGCTCATCCATCGGAATTGCCTTCGTCCGAGCAGATGAACTTTTTAAAATGCGCCAAAGCGTTTTACGATTAAGCACAGGCAGCAAAGCCTTAGACAAATTAGTAGATGGTGGCTTAGAAACTCAAACTTTAACAGAATTTTACGGCGAGTATGGCAGTGGAAAAAGCCAAATATGCCATCAGCTTTGCGTAAACGTTCAGTTGCCTCCAGAACGAGGTGGACTCAACGGCGCCGCATTGTACGTGGATACAGAGAACACTTTCAGGCTTGAACGTATAGTGCAAATGTCTAAATTTTTAGGCTTAGACCCTGAAAAAGTAGCAAAAAAAATTATTTACGCTGAAGCATATACTTCAGACCACCAAATGTTCCTTCTTGAAAACGCTGATGAAATAATCAAGGCGAACAACGTCAAACTAATCATAGTCGACTCGTTAACAGCACATTTCAGAAGTGAATATCTCGGAAGAGAAATGTTAGCTTCAAGACAACAAAAACTAAACAAGCACATGCACAAACTAATCGGTTTAGCCAGAGCATTCAACACGGTAGCAGTCGTTACCAACCAAGTAATGGCTAAACCAGACCAATTCTTCGGCGATGCAATCCACCCAATCGGCGGAAACATCGTCGGCCACACAAGCCACACACGAATCTACCTCCGAAAAGCACCCCATGGCCCCACGCGAATTGCAAGGCTAGTTTCAAGTCCGTATTTGCCTGAAGGAGAGGAAATACTTAAAGTAACCGAGAATGGAATAGAAGATATCTCTGAAGAAGAGAAAGCAGAGAAAGCAAACAAAAGTCGTGGACGCTAAAACATGCCAACACCGCAAGCCTTAGTCACACGGTACTTCCAACTTATAGTCAGCAGGCAATTCACCGAAGCTGAACGGGAGTTGGAACGAATTAAGCAAAAAATGCAGAAAACAGAGTGGAACAGAGGATACTTCCGAGCATTATATGGAATGTATCTTTCACGGAAAAATGGTGCTACTGACGACTACGCGTTCTTTTCAAAACTTGATTTAAGCGACACAGTAGCTTTGCATGCTTACAGAAAAGAATTTCTCGACCACATGCGCAACGGCTTGCATGGAGATTTTGACCGCGGATACTTCTCAGCTTGGGCAGACTGTATGCGCATCTTAACACGCATGGAAATCCCCAGCCCGCAAAATGGTAATGACAAAGTAGCTGGAGAAGAAAAAATAGAAACCCTAAGAAGCGACAAGAGCCAAGCTACGATTGCTAATTTCATCGAGAAAAGTGAAGACGAATAAATTTATTTTAAAGCTTACGCGTAAATTTTTATTAGTGTAAAGAACAGTACGAAGAAGGGTAACCAAGCGAAGAAGTACATGGCTACTCCTGTACTCAATATTTTTGATTGTTTCTCTATCTTGTTTTGGAACACTGGTTTCAAAATGTAGTAGGATAATAAGTAAATTATTAGGGCTATTGTGAAACTGTCAACAAGAGTGTCTATACCAGTCATGTTACCCATCAGAAAAGCTACTATTGCACTTAATGCTCCCGCAATTATGCCTAACACGGTTCTTATCCAGTAAAGTTGTACTACAGGCGTCATGTCGTATCTAATCCTTGGCACAGTATATTTTATTCTTACTTAAAAAACATGCCTAGATATTAATCATTTCTGCATTCCAAATGCAATTAATTAGGCTCTGCGAATTTTTTAGTGAAAAGGTTATTTTAATCAAGTTTCAGTATAACAAGCACGTGTGATGGTGTAAGCATTGCGCAAAAAAGAATTCACAAGCTTCGATATTGCCGCGGCAATCAGTGAACTAAAGGAATTAATCGCTGAGTCAAGAGTTAACAACATCTACCAGCTTGACGAGAAAACATTGATTTTCAAGCTCCACAAAATCAACCTGCCACCAATACGATTAGTCGTGGAAGCAGGACGAAGATTGCACTCAACCGTTTACGCGCAGGAAAGCCCAGCTACTCCGCCAGCATTTTGCATGTCACTAAGAAAGTATTTGCGTGGAGCATGGATAGTGGGCATTGAGCAGTATGAGTTTGAAAGAATTGTAACGGTGAGTTTTAGGACTAAAGAAGGGTTACTTGAGCTTGTTGTAGAGCTTTTCGGCGAAGGCAACGTCATATTAACAAACGAGAAAAACATGATTTTGCAGGCTCTATTCTTTAAGCGCATGCGTGACCGCAACATCTTACGCAACGAAGTCTTGGTGTTTCCTCCTCCAAGCGGCAAGAACCCCTTCAAAGTTTCCCCACCTGAACTGGAGGAAGCCCTCAAAAATGCGGGTGAAGTTGAGGTTGTCAGAGCAGCAGCCCGTTTGTTAGGCATCGGTGGAGTTTACGCCGAAGAAGTATTGCTTAGAGCTGGCGTCGATAAAGCTAAGCTATGCAAAAACTTAACAGACATGGAAATTAAGGCGGTTTTTGATGCGCTTCAGAGTTTGCTTTCAAAGGTTTCATCGGGTAATTTCGAACCAAGCATAATTCTCGGCGAAGATGGAGGCTTCTTGGATGTTGTGCCTTTCAAGCTTAAGCGTTATGAAAGCTGCAAAACTCAAGTTTACAGCAGTTTTAATCAAGCGTTAGATGAATTTTACCTTCGGGTAACGACGGCTGAGAATGCGCTTGCCAGCGTTGACGTTGATAAGTTAAAGCAGGAAGCAGAACGGCTAAAACGAGTGGTTGCGGAACAAGAAAAATCCATACATGAAGATGAAGCTAAAGCGGAACGGGACAAACTGATTGGCGATGCCATTTATGCTCACTTCAATGAGCTTCAAACATTCCAAGACAAGCTTTTGAATACAAACATGGCAGGTAAAGACTGGAACACGTTAATCAATGAAGCATTAACGGCTAAAAAAACCTGCAGTATACCTGAGGTTTACCTTGAATCGTTTGATGGGCGCAACCTTGCGCTTAATCTTTGCATGGATAACTTGCGGTTTAGCATTAACTTGCGCCATTCACTTTTCGATAATGCTAATGAATATTATGAAAGCGGAAAAAAGGCGAAGCAGAAATCAGCAGGCGCATTGGCAGCATTGGAGGATTCAAAGAAAAAGTTAGCTAAAATCGAGCGTGAGTTGCGTGAAGCGGAAGAGCTGAAAAGTCTCAAGCCAGCGGAAATTATTGAAGCGCTCTCTAAACGTAAGGTGGAGAGGGAGAATAAGGAATGGTATGAAAAATTCCGCTGGTTCACCTCTTCCGACGGTTTCTTGGTGGTTGCAGGCAAAGACACAGTCAGCAACGAAGTGCTCATTAAGAAGTACAGTACTCAGGAGGATGCGGTTTTTCACGCAGAAATCTCAGGCGCACCATTTGTAGTTGTTAAATCTGAAGGCAAAACCATAAGTGAGCAAACGCTTCATGAAGCTGGCGAGTACGCAGCGTCTTTTTCGCGTGCTTGGCGTGAAAACGCCGGCTCAGCCGATGTCTACTGGGTTAAACTTGACCAGCTAAGCAAAAGTGGTCCTTCAGGAGAATCTGTTCCCCATGGCGCCTTCGCAGTTGTTGGCAAACGCAACTGGATGCGAAGTGTACCGCTAAAGGTCGCCGTTGGCATAGTTGTTAATGAGGAAACCTCTTTTGCTGGCGGACCTATAGATGCGGTTAAAGCGAAAACTAAAACTTACGTTGTCCTTGCGCCCGGTGATTCGACTGGCAAAGAGCTTTTGCAGCAAATTCTCAAATCTCTAATGCTCAAGCTGCCAAAAGAGCAAAGGGAGAAAACTGGAAAAACGTCGATTGAGCAGATTAGGGAGTTTGTGCCTTACACGAAAGGTATGATAACACAGAAAACAACCTAACGACTTGGCATAAGAAAAAGAAAATTAAAAAAGAGAGCGCTTTAAAAGCGCTAAAATCGAGCTTATTTTGCTTTGGCTTCGGCTTCTGCTGTTTGGAACAGGTTTTTAACAGCTTTCTGCCTGTATTTCTGCGCCAGTGTTTCTGCAGTAACGTATGTTAATGCTTCTTCAGGGCACCATTCGACACATTGCGGCTCTTTGGTTTCGGTGTCTGTGCAACTGTTGCATGTGAAAACGATTTTCTTGTCTGGATGCATGTTCATGGCGCCGAATTGACATGCGCTGATGCACCATCCGCAACCGTTGCAAGCGTTCTCATCAACGCGAATTATGCCAGTGTTCTCTTCTTGCGAGAGCGCATCTCTTGGGCACGCAGCTACGCATGCTGGATCTTCGCAGTGCCTGCAGGTGACAGCAAGGTTCACGAGTGGTCCCATTCTCATAGCGCGAATGCGTGATTTTGTTGGATTGAAGGTTTTCTCGTTAACCATCGAGCAAGCGTACTCGCAGCAGCAGCAGCCGATGCATTTCTCTGGGTCTGCTGTTACGAATTTTCTGTCTTGCGGTCGCACCATTTCTATGCGCCTCCTGTGGTTGCTTTCTCAGTAACATACGCTAAGTCTCCGAGACCTAGCGCTTTGAGCTTCTCAGTTGTTGGCACTCCGTCGGCAGTCCAGCCTCTGACAGAGTAGTAATCATCTAAGCCTATTCCCATTTCTTCATCGTTTACGCAGGCGCCTTTGGCTGGTCCCTCATCTGGCACTGGATAATTCTTTATCTTGTAAGGTACATCATCATATTTGCGTGTGCCTTTGCCTTCTCGGATGTTGAAGAGTCTTGCAAGGTTCTCTATGCGTTCGCCGTCTTTGGTCATTTCTTCTGGAGTCATAGGTAGTCCTGTGGCTAATGTGTAATAGTTTGCCAAGTCCTTCCAACCGTCGTAGTATGTGCCTCTGCTGAACTTGCAAACGATAAGTGAGTCGATGATGTTGTACATGTTGCCTTCGTCCGCGATTATTTTGCCTCTTCCTTTCTCAATCTTGAAGCGGTTTGTTTTGCCTTTAACGTCAGGTGAGTAAGCTCCGTTTCTGAGGTGGCATGCACCACGGAACGAGACACTAAAGCCAAGTGCCGCAGTCTTTAGCGTTCTAAGGTCATAGCCTGGTAATTCTAAGCCTTTAATGTGGCAAGCGTACTTGTATGCGTCTCCGCCGATTAATTCTGCACCTTTTGCTACTCCTTCCGCAAGTATATTGCCTAGCCAGCCTTCGCGTTTGCCGATTTTGTGAATTATGGCTATGAGCGCTTCAGCATTTCCGAAGCGAAGATCAATGCCGTCAGTTTGCTCTTTTGTGATTATGCCGTGCTCATAGAGATCCATGGCAAATGCGACGACGACACCGATGGATATGCCGTCCATGCCGTATTCATTAACGATTCGCATAGCTTCAATAATAGCGTCTAATCGGTCAATACCGCATAATGGTCCCATGCTCCAGAGGCACTCGAATTCAAGCCTTGAAGTTGAACCCTTGTATGGTCCTTCTGGCACAACTGCAATGTGGTCGCAACGCATGCCGCAGGTTGCGCAACCGACAATTTTCTTTACATAGTGCTCGTTTAAGTATTCACCACTGACTTTGTCTGCGCCTTCAAAAGTGGCGTTAGTCCAGTTCCTCGTTGCCAAAGCTGAAAGCGAGTTGAGAACAAGAACGTTCTCGGGTGTGCCTAAAGTTTTGTATTTCTTGGTTGATGGACCCTTCATGCGTTCATGAATCATTTTGATAAATTCTTTGAACCCTTCAAGGTTTGCTACGTTAACATCATGTGTTCCGCGGACAGCGACTGCCTTGAGGTTTTTGGAGCCCATAACTCCGCCCATGCCGCTTCTTCCAATTGCACGGAACTCGTCATTTATGATTGCTGCAAAACGGCAAAGTTTTTCGCCAGATTCACCGATGGCTGAAACGCGGATGTAAAAGTCGCCGAGTTCATCTCGGATTTTATGGTCAGTATCGTTAGGTGTTGCGTACTTTAGGTATTCAGCATTTCGGATTTCAACTTTGTCATCGTCAATCCAGAGGTAAGATAATTTTGGTGCTTTGCCAGTGATGATAACTGCATCGTATCCTGCACGTTTAAGATCTGGACCAAAGAACCCGTGTGCTTTGGCTTCGCCTACTCCGCCTGTGGCAGGTGATTTGGAGACAACAGCGTAACCGTTTCCAGCGGTTGGACCCATGGTGCCGCTAAGTGGAGCAGAGCAGTAAATTAATGGGTTATCTGGGTCAAAGGCATCTGTGCCTGGTTTTGAATTGTCCATAAGTAAGCGTATGCCTAATCCTATTCCGCCGATGTACTGTTTAGCCATATCTTCTGATAATGGCTCGGTTTTTATTTCTCCAGTTGTGAGGTTAACATGTAAAATTTTTCCTGCATAAGCAAACATACATTTTTCCCTCAATTCTTATGAGGGAAATTCAACTGAAAAGTATATTAAGTTAATGGCTGATTCGTTTAAAAATTCACGGTTAAAACCGACGTGTTTTTCCTTACATAACGCAAAAAAGAAGCAAAAACTTAAACCGACCAAAAAACATTCCCTCTTCCTGATAGGCGAAAAAACTTGAACAGAATAAACGCCCTTAAGCAATCAGCATTTAAAGAAGAAAAATTTGATTTTTTCCTAATTTTTAACAACGCCAACCTAACATACTTCACAAGCTTCCCAGGAGCAACCGCACTGCTAATTCCTGAACAAGGCGAAAGCGTCCTATACGTTTCAGCAGTCAATTACGAGCAGGCAAAAGCAGAAACCAACGGGTTAACAGTGGAACTTCTAAAACGAGGCGAAAACCTAATGGGAAAAATCGCCAACCGAACAGCCTCCAAGAAGCCAAGCAAGTTTGCCGTGGACACTCTACCAATTGAAAGTTGGCGTACCCTTGCCAAAGCATTCGGCGGCGAAGAAAAACTCGAACCAGCCAACAACTTAATCCGCGAGATGCGAAAAATCAAAGATCATCAAGAAATCCAGAGCATCCGTGAAGCCTGCAATTTAGCAAGTATAGCCATGCAAGTAGCATTTGAAACCATCAAGCCAGGCATAAAAGAGAAGCAAGCGGCAGCAGAAATCGAGTATGCCATGCGCAAGAAAGGTTCAGACGGAACAGGCTTTGACACCATTATTGCTTCAGGCGCCGCCTCAGCTTTCCCACATGGCTCCTGCTCAGACAGAACAATCCGTGAAGGCGACTTGGTAGTTGTGGATTTAGGGGCAACCTACAACTTCTACCGCTCAGACATGACCCGAACCTTCACAGCTGGAAAACCTTCCGAAAAACAAAGAAAAATTTATGAAACAGTCAAACTTGCGCATCAAAAAGCCTTCCAAACCATAAAACCCAACATTCCAGCCAAAGAAGTCGATGCCGCAGCTAGGCAGACAATTGAAGCAGGTGGTTATGGAGAGTTTTTCGTTCACAACCTTGGTCACGGCGTAGGCTTGGAAATTCATGAAGCACCAACCTTGAGCCCCGACAGCAAAGACACGTTAGCAGCTGGCAACGTGATTACCGATGAGCCTGGAATTTACCTGCCAGGTTACGGCGGAGTCAGAATCGAAGACACAGTCCTTGTCACGCAGGATGGCGCTGAGAAGCTTACAGTTGGACCCTACGCTTTGGCAAACGCACCTTGAGGAAAACTAAATAGAGTGCGACATGATTATTTTTTTGTTTGAGAGTGAATGTTTGGATAAACCCGCCATTATACTCGTTGACATGTTAAACGACTTCGTCACTGGAGCTTTAGAAGTTAAACGTGCCAAAACCGTTATTCCGCCGCTGCAGAGACTTGTTGTAGCTGCACGCAAAAACGATGTGCCCGTCATCTACAGCAATGACGCCCACTACCCTCAAGACGTTGAAGTAACGCGGAAATGGGGCAACCACGCCATAAAAGGCACAGTTGGTGCACAGGTTATTCCTGAGCTTAAGCCTGAAGAAGGCAAGGATTACATTGTGGAGAAGCGCACTTACAGCGGCTTTTTCGAGACAGGCTTAGACTCGCTTCTGCGAAGCCTCTACAAGAGTGAAGGCGTAAAAACCGTAGTGCTCGGCGGCTTACATACACATATGTGCGTGCGACATACAGCTGCTGACGCTTTCTTCAGAGGATACCACATAGTAATCGCCAAAGACGGCGTAGAAGCATTCACCCAAGAGGACCAAGATCAAGGCCTAAAATACCTAGAATACGTCTACAACGCCAAAATAATGATGGTTAATGACATAATCAGGGAAATAGTGAAGTGAAAATTTACGCCGAAAATTCTGGTTGTTTTTGATTCAAAGTCTGGTAACACTGAAACCATGGCGTTAGCTGTGGCAAAAGGCGCTGAAATGGCAGGCGACCTAGAGGTTACAGTTAAGAGGGCTGAGGAAACAAAAAACAGTGACCTCCTTGCTGCGGACGGCATAATTATGGGGTCACCGACGTATTTTGGGCAAATGTCCGCCAAGCTCAAAGCAGTCATTGACGAGTCAGTGAAAGTTCACAAGGATTTAACAGGGAAAGTTGGCGGCGCCTTCACAAGCAGCGGAGGAACAGCCTCAGGCGGCGAAACCACGTTGCTGTCCATTGTGCAAGCGATGCTTATTCACGGGATGATTGTTCAAGGCAGAGCAGACGACAAGCATTATGGCGTTGCTGCGACTGGTGCTCCTAAGAAAAGAGACCTTGCAGAATGCGAAACGCTTGGAAGAAACGTGGCTTTACTGGTTAAAAAGCTAAACCCCTCCTAAACTACATTTTCATTTTTAGGCTTATAATAAAAAATAAGGTATTTTAGCCCGTTAGTAGAAGCCAATTTTCCACAACCTTATCCTCATGCCATTCGGAGGCATGTCGCCTGCACCACCGTTTTCTCTGCTTCACTAGATTTTTAGCGTTTGCTTTTACCAAGATAGGGTATTGCTATTTGACTGGTGAAATCACGTCTAAAAAGAGCAGCTTGAACTCTTAACAACTAAACCATCTATTGGTTAAAATGATATTTTTAAGACAAAATTTCAGGGTGTTTTTCGCGGTATATTTTGCTGTGAATGTACAATGAGGAGGCTCCGATTATTAGCGCTAAGAGGCTACCGATAAAAAGCGGAAATACAAGCAAATTCCCGTAGGTTGCGATTTCTGCCTGCCATGGCCATGAGTATGGTTGATTCCAAAGAGGCCACGCCCCAATCACTTGATAGGTGAATCCGAGTGCTGTTACCAGTATTGCAGCGTGTTCTTTATTGTCAACGCTTTCAGGTCGTATGTCTCTTATACTATACACGCATAACATTAAGGTTCCAATCAGGCTAATAATTAGAAGGATGGGAATAGTAAAAACCCATTCGGGCATATAAAAACTGAAAACTGGCCCACTAACATGCCAATCAAGTAAAACAGCATACATATTTGGCATAACAAACCATAAGTCAGCTACTCCAAAAAAAGTCAGCAGCAAGCCGATTGACAATTGATGCTCTTTGACAAAATTAGCCATCTGGTAAACGGGATTTGTTTGTCCAGAGTTAGCTTCAGCCATGCACAATAGCTCTCTACATGAGTATTTAATTGCAGTGGACCCGGCCGGATTCGGACCGGCGATCAACAGGTTTCTCGGCACCCGTCAGGGCGCTTATGAGCCTGGCGCTCTAACCGGACTGAGCTACGGGTCCACTACGCTATTCTCTTATTATTGCTGTTTCATAGCAGATTTAAACATTTTCCGCATTTTCGCTAATCAACCTGACGGTTCAACGCTGTGTCCTTTCGTAGTGGTATAGGTATTCCTGAGCGTAACCTGCGTATTTTCCAAAGTAGCTTCTGCCGAAAGCGTTAAGCTTTTCGTATTCACTGTTGCTTAAGGATTCTTGGGTTGAAAGTTTTTTTACGAGCGCTTCTGGAAACTGACTTGCGTAATGATTTAGGATTACACGTTTAACCCAAATGTCCACTGGGAAAGCTTCCAGTTTTTCAAGCGAAAACAGCAGCACGCAATCAGCCACTTTCAAGCCAACCCCTGGAAACTCGATAAGCTTTTCTCTAGCTTCCAGATAGGGCAGGCTTTTCAAGCTTTCAAATTCAATTTTTTCTTCGTAGATTTTTTTGGCTGTTGCCTGCACATACTTTGCTCTATAACCTAAACCGCACTCGCGCAACCCCTTCTCGCTTGCCAAAGCCAGTTTACCAGCAGTAGGGAAAGTGTAAAAGTCCAATCCGTCAAAGGTCTCCTTTTCCCCAAACTTTCTGGAGAGCTTACTTAGCATAAGTTCGATTGCTGCTATGCTCTTGTAGGTTGCACAGATAAAACTGATAAGGCACTCCCAAGGCAGCTGACGAACAATCCGCAGTCCTTCAAACCTGCGCAAAGCCTGCCTAACGTAATCATCCCTGCCAATGCAACGGCTGATTTGTTGTAAATCGTCATTTAAACCAAAATAACATCTCACAAACTCGCCGCTGACGCCGTCAAACTCCAATTCAGCGCCACATTGGCGAATCTTAAACACGTTTTCCCCGACAACACAATACCACCACTCACCAATTTTTTTCCACCTGAAAACCTGCCCGCAACAAAGCGAAAAATCCAAATCAAACGCAACATCCAGCCGCATCGCACTACTGCTCCATGAACTTTTCTGGCTTAGGCACCTCTGGCAAGAGACCTTTACGCTGGCGCAAATCACTTATAACCTGCAAAGCTAGTTTTTGAGGCATTTTTTCCCAGTGATCAAAAAACATTTGCCAAAAAGCTCTGCCCGAAGTGGCCGACCGAAGTTCTTTTGAGAAGCCGAAGGTTTCAGCGACTGGGATAAAGCCGCTGATACTTGTTAGAAGCCCTTTCTGTTCAAACAAAGTGACTTTTCCGCGCCTGCTGCTTAGCATTCTTGAGGATTCGCCTGCTAATTCGAATGCAACAGTGATAATTATTTTGTAAATAGGCTCTAGCAGAACTGGCTGCGCTGTCAAGAAAGAACCAAAGACCGCCTTGCCTACTCCACGCATAACTTCAACAGAACTAAATTCCTCGCTGCCGCTTAGTTGGAAATCGACCAAGTTAACTTTCAAATGCCGCACTGGTTCACCACACAGCGGTCCCGCTTTGCAAGCAAACTCAAAGCCAGCAATAATAGCCTCCAGAACCTCTTCAGGAACTTGCTGAGTTTTTCCACTGCAATCTAAAAGCACGTTTCGATGCTCATCAACTGAAAGAATACCGCCTGACGCTTCATCCACAGGTGATTTTGCTTGTTCCTCTTGGTCGGGCTCAACCTGCACGCAAAAGCTATTCAGTTTATTTGGACTCTTCGCTAAAGCAACAATTCCTTTTTTCTCAACGCTTTCCATGTAAACAACTCTGGGCGAAGAAACCCTAACCTCTAAGCCGCTGGAACTTTTTAGCTGGTTGATAGCGACTTCTAGATGCAACTCGCCCATCCCGCTTAGCAGGTACTCGCCAGTTTCCCTATCCGCCACCACTTTAAGATTTGGGTCTTCACTTGCAAGCTTCTCCAGTCCCTCAAGCAAAACTGGGGTATCCTTGGGTTTTTTTGGTTCAATTGCCAAGGTTACCACGGCTTCTGAAACGTAGCTTATCTCTTCAAAAGGAACCATGTCGGCTTTATGCGCAAGGTCAACGAGGGTTTCGCCAGCCTTAACCTCACCTGTCAGAGTTAAAGATGCTAAGTTACCCGCTGGAACCCAGCTGACTTCTTCTCTGAATGAGCCCATATCAATAGCGACCTGGTTAACCACTGTTTCAGCTAAAGCATCTACAAGATGCAGCCTATCACCCTTCTGAACTTTGCCAGAAAACAACCTTCCTATGGCAACTGTGCCGCCGTTTGAGTCAGAATGCACGTTGGCTACGCAGAAAACAGTTGGTCCATCATCGCTACATTCAACTAATGCCTGCCCAATCGGTGAGTCAACATGCCCGTCCCAAATCTTCTCTAGCCTATACAATTGCGCTTCCCTTGGATTTGGAAGTTTCTTGATTGCCATCTCAAAAACTGCTTCGTAAACAGGCAACGTTTTCCCCAGCTTTTTATCTTCGCCTTTCATGTAGGCTTCTATGATGTCTGAAAACTTTATGCCCTTCTCCTTTGCCGTGTTTAAGGTGAAGCCCCAACCATGCAGCGCTGCTCCAAAAGCCACATTGCCCAATGAAGCATCAATTTTCCATTGGTTTTTGAAGGGTTCTTCGCAGTAGAGTTCTATGAGGTCATTGAAACTGCTGATTATGTGGTCTAGTTTCTTTTGGATTTGCTCCTCGTTCAGTTGCAACTCAGTAATTAAGCGGTCAACCTTATTGATGAAAAGCACAGGCCTGACCCGTTCCTCAAGCGCTTGCCGAGTGACAATTTCGGTCTGGGCCATAATCTCCTCCACAGCATCCACAATCACCACTGCACCATCAATAACCCGCAGGGCTCTGGTGACTTTGCCTGTGAAATCCACATGCCCAGGAGTGTCCACAAGGTTGATAATGTAAGGATTGCCTGCGGTTTTGTACAGCAAGCTGATGTTGGCTGTTTTTATGGTAATCTTGCGTTTTTGTTCTTCCTCAAGATAATCAAGCACTCGCGCGGAACCAGCCATTACAGGCGACAATAAACCTGCCCCTGCCAACAAGGAATCGGCAAGCGTTGTTTTGCCATGGTCAATATGGGCGATTATGCCTATGTTTCTGATAAGCTCTTTTCTGCTCATGAGCTGTTGAATCTGCGCTAACTGCTTGAATCTCGGCATAGCTAATACCAAACAGAATCCCAATAATGTCGTCGCCCTATTAAATTTATAACCCCAAACCCAAACCGCCCCATCTTTTTTGTTGGTGTGCTTATGAAACCACAAAGGAATATTAACAATCTTGAGAAAGGGTAAAGTAACGATCCAGAAGAACCGCGATATCTCTTTACGTTGAATTTTAGCAAGCTCGCGGGTAAGCTGGCTTGGTGATTGGTGACTTGAAATTTGACTCAAATAAGAGTTGCTGTGAAACCAGCCTTTGACACCGTCGATGCAATAATATTTGAAGCAGCTTTAGTACTCAACGCGACAGAAACCAAATACAAACAAAAGGAATATGTCAGTTGATGCCCCACCAAAAACTTTGATGTTCCCGAGACAACTCCGATTAATGTTGACTCGGAAGACAAATACTGGTTTTACAGGTTGTTAAGGAAGTTTTAGGTCAAAAAAAATCTGTTTTGACCTAACCAGATGTTTTACTTAAGGCTCGTTTCCAGTATTTTTGCGCGCAACTCAGCCATGCTGCTGCATTATTTTATTATTGATTGTACTCTGCCGACTTTGCCGTCTGTAAGTCGTACCTTGATTCCGTGAGGATGAGTTGAGCTGTTGGTGAGGATATCCTTCACAACACCCTCAGTTAATTTGCCGCTCCGCTGGTCTTGCTTCAAGACGATTCTTACGCGGATACCCGCTTTGATTTGGCTCCTCTGCTGATTAGGTTCCATCTCCGTTATACACGCTTCGCGGCTTATAGTGCATTCGCACAACATATTCAAAAATTGATGGGGATAAGAGTTTATATTGTAATTCCGATTCTTGGGAGGAAGTTTTCTTTTCGTTCCGTAAATAGCCCGTTAACAGCGATGCCTCTTCATTAATCAAAGTTTCAATGGACGACTCTTCTTGTGCCTAATATTAAATTTATAATCTCGCCGACGTAGTAATCATAACCTAGAAGGAACCGACAGGTGAAAAAGCCCATAATCGTCCCAGTTGACCAACTGATCCAAGAACCTTATGCTTCGGTCCTGTGCTTCCCAAATCCCAGCGAAACGGAACTGCAAAGTCGCCTCAAAGAACTGCGCAGCCACGGCGTCACGGCTCTTGAGTTTTCGGGGACAGCTAGCCTCTTCGGCGTTGCGGTTCCAGTCTTGGGCAAGGGCTTTGTCGGCATCGTAGTAATCGTGCACGTAAACGGGAAGAGAGTGGCTGTCAAAATCCGCAGGGCAGACGCAGACCGAGCCGACCTGCTTCATGAAGCGCTTATGTTGTCCAAAGCGAACTCGGTAAACGTGGCTCCGAAACTGATGACAGCAAGCAAAAACTTTCTTCTCATGCAACTGATTGACGGCAGCCTACTTCCCAATTGGCTGGAAACAAACAAAGATGCAGCAGCGGTGAAGCAAGTTTTGGGGGAAGTCTTAGAACAGTGCTTCAGACTGGACCAAGTCGGCTTGGACCACGGTGAACTCAGCAAAGCACCTAAACACTTGCTTGTGGACAAGACTGAGAAACCCTTCATTGTAGATTTTGAAACCGCCAGCGTGGAGCGGAGAGTGGCGAATGTTACGGCGGTTTGCCAGTATCTTTTTGCAGGCAACAGCACTGCATCGAAGGTTTTGGCTGAAATTTTTGGAGAAAGGAATCGATTGGAATTGATTGACGCATTGAAGGCTTACAAGAAAAACAGAATTAGAAGCAACTTTGAGGGCTTGCTTGAGGTTTGCCTTTCTTAGCTTAATCTAGTAGTTTTAAATATTTAGAGCGTTAAATGCTTTCAAGGCGTTCGAATGAGCAGTATTGCTTTCGATGGAACAAAGGTTGTACTGAGGCATGAGCGTTGGCGCCATATTGTTTTGAGGCATCCTGAGTTGAAGAATACGGCTGAGTTGATTTTAGAGGTTGTTGCTCATCCTGATGAGGTGTATGTTGATCCTACGGGTGCTTTTCATGCTTTAAAACGTGTGAGTGGTCTTTCTGATTTTCTCGTTGTAATTTACAGCGTTAATGATGAAGGCTATATAAGAACCGCATACTATACGAGTACCATAAGAAAAACGAGGAGGTATAAGGCATTCAGAAAGCTAAAACCCTCCTAGACATTGATGCCCGAAAAGTGCTTGAACAAGTTGAAGCGAAATACTGCTTGAAGCTGCCGAGAACAGTAACAACTATAGACTATGACGAAGACATAGGCGACCTCTACATACGATTCAAAAACGCTGACGCAACTGAAGGCGAACCAACAAACGACGGAAAAACAATAATTCACTATGACAAAAAAGGCAAAATAGCCGCCGTAGAAATCACAGACATAACCACACTTTAACCACTTTTATAAAATGGTACTGATAATTTCTAAGCATTTAGTTAAGCTAAAATGTCCTGAAGTCTTTTCTGTTCTTTAGCCTCTTTTATTTCCATAGCTATACGTCTGCCCATGTACATGTTTTCGCCGTACTTCAGGTAAGCGTACGGTGAAGTGCCAATGCCAACGTTGGTTCCGGCTACGATGCGAGCGGAAATCTCGAAGGTGAAAATTTTCAAATCGTCAGTTATTACGGTTTCCAGGCAGAATGGGCCTATGATTCCTGGTGGTGCGAGCTCTCGGGCTTTCTTATGTACGCTATCGCCCATGCGCATCAGTTCAGGCAGCAACGATTCGCGTATTACGATGGGGAAGTTGCCGACTACAGTGTATGTGGGATTAACATCTATCTCTAACTGTTCGCTTGCAGGAATTTTGCCAATGGAGTCCACGGCTGATTCATAACGCCTATCAACACAAAGCAATTCCACGTCGTCGTTTAGGATTGAGCTGAAGTAGCTTGGGTAAACGTTCACTCCCATTGCGTACTCTTGCAAGTGAATCTCACCTAAATCAGCTTCTTTAAGCAAGCCACGTTTCACCAACTCATTAAATTTCTTGTGAAACGTCTTTGGTGAATTAGCCAGGAAGTATCCTCTTCCGCCCTTTGCTCCGGGCAGTTTGGCGATGACTAAGCGGTCAATATCCTCAGGAGTTTTGAATGTTGCTGGCAAGTGTAGTCCCGCTTGGCGTAGCCATTCTTCCTGGGATTTGCGGTTCGCTTCCCAATGGAGCAGTTGACGGTTTCCAAACATAGGCACCAAAAGGCTGTCAGTTAACTCTTCAGTGCTCAAATAAGCGGTGAATGAGCCGTGTGGAATCAAAATGACGTTTAGCTTGCGCAGTCTTTCCTGCAACTGCTCATTTAAGAGTTCAGTGAAGTCTTTGACGATGATTAGCTCGTCAACAAGCGGGTACTTCCTGTACATTATAGCGTCTTTTTCTTTGCAGACGCATACTGTGCGGAAGCCTTCTTCCTTGGCACCCTTGAAAATGTTCAGTGAACTGTGGGAGCCTAAAGTGCCGATGGCTAGCTTTTTCTGGTCATATTTCTCGATTATTTTGGCGATTTCCGTGCTGGTTATCATGTTACCACTTCCTCAAGCCTGCCTTCCTTAACTGCACGTTTAACTTCCATGGCCACGCGTCTGCCAGGACCAACTTCCACACCATACTTGTACTTCATGTAAGGCGAAGTAGACTCAACACATGGGCACCCTGGGACTCGTGGGCTGACGTCGAAAACATAGAACACCAAGTCTTTCGTTACGGCACCTTGTAATGCAAATAAGCCTATCATTCCTGGTGGGTACTCTTTTTTGCAGGCGTCCACAAAGCGTTCTGCTGCCTCAAAGATTTTTTCTATTTGGCTCTCACGCATGGTGGCTCCCATGTGGCCGATTTCAATGTTTTGAGTGGGAATGTGTAGCTCTAACTGTTCTATCGCTGGCAAATCCAGCACTCCATCAAGGTCTGTTTGAATGCGCCTGTCAAAGCCTAAGAGGTCAATTTCGTCGGTTAATGGTGACCAAAACAGGTTAGCGTTAAATTTTGCTCCGATAACATACTCCTCTATTACCGAGTTTTTCAGCGCTTCACACGTTATTATGCCTTGCATTATGCGTTTCTGCGATGTTTTCACGTACTCTTCAGGAGAAGAAGCATAGAAAAAGGCTCGTTCAATTGCTCGTTTTTTTTCGGGAACTTTCACGATTGCCAAGCGGTCAATTTCGCTGGGTGACTCGAAGGTTTTCGGCGTTGCAATTCCAGCCTTCTGAAGCAGGTACAACTGGTTTCTCGGCGTGTTGCGCTCTTCAGTCCGTAGCATAGCTCGGTTACCCATCAAGGGCACAGTGAATTGGTTCTCTATTGCCTCATAACCAGCGTAAACTGAGAATGAGCGGTTAGGAACAAAAACCGTATTCAGATCAACCAGCTTTTTAACGTTAATCTCGTTTGTTATCTCCGAAAATTTATCCAGCATAATCACATGGTCAAAGAGGTTTCGGTAGTATTTAGAGTAGGTTTTTTCTCTGCCCCTCTGGCATACGACTACGGTTTCTAAGCCTTCTTGTTTTGCGCCTGAAGCAATCTCAAGCGCCGAGTGTGAACCTAAAACGCCTATGCGAATCTCTTCAGGATTGTATTTTTTTATTACTTGCTTAATTTTATCGCTTAACATGCTTATTCCTTCATGTATTGTTTATACTTCGCGATTACCTCTGAAAGTTTAGGAGCAGCAAACAGTTTACGGTCTGTCATCTCGTTTGCCGCTGCCATGTACATTTCACTTATGATTGCTTTAAGCTTGAGGTCAAGTTTAGGAGGCGGCGACTTGCACAGTGCCTTCCAGTCTTGTATGCCTTTGGCTTCAGCAGCTTTTTTCGCTTGCTCCAAATCATTGTACCAGCTTGTTTTCTTGTAGAATTGCCGGGCAACTTCCTTGCTTACATGCACACCGCTGTAGGTGAATCTGCACTCGTCAAGGGTACCGACCACGTCAACTATCATGAGTTTTCTTTCTTCGTCGAAGGCTAACTCGATTTTTCCATCCTCGTTTTTTAGCCCAGCTTTAGAGGCGACTTTGGTTATTGTTTCATCCGCTTTAAGCAGGACAGCTTTTACGTCGGCTAATTCTTCGTCGGTTAAGCCGGCGATTTTCTGTGCTTCCTGCCATGTGATGTAGCGGTCGGTTTCTTCAAGTTTGGTGCTAACGTCAAAAATTGGCTTAGCTAACTGTTCGCCTGGCTTTGGATAATGGTCTAAACCTAAATCTTTCAGAGTGATTTTTGCTTGTTCGAGCCGTTTGAAAACTGATGAGCCTTCGGGCAAACCGTTTCTATAGATTATTTCAAGCGGAATCAGGCAGTTTTTTAGGTTAGGCGTGTAGATGCTGTAGTCATGTACGATTTTGCCGTTAATTACGCTTGTTTGTGGCTTGTAAACGTTAACTAAACTGACTTCCATGATGCTTGAGGGCTGCTTTAACTCGCTAAACTTGACGACTTCGCCATCTGAGTCAACTAAACCTCTATAGTGAGTCTTAACCCCTTTCTTCTCTAATTGTTCAAAACAGTAAGCACCCATAAGGCACAGAGCAGCCCCTTTACCGTCAATGTGATCAGGCATTTCTCCCCAGTCAAAAACGCTATAGCGGTCTGAAAAGACGAATCTGCCTATGCCCATAGCTTGCCTAGTTGGTTTCTTGATTACTTCGAGGTCTTTTACGCTGCCCATTGCTGTTATCCCTATTATCTTTAGTTCTAGCAGAGTATTCTATTTTAGCTTATATCGATTTAGTCTTAGCATTCGCTATGTTAGCCACAAAACAAAGGGTTATACATCGATTAAAAATAGAATAAGGTTAAAGTTTACTTTAGTTTCTTTACTGATTCATTGGCTTTTTCAAGCTCTTTCTTCTTTGCCGCCTGATAATTCTTAACGCGCTCAGCCATCTCGCTATCCCCCAAAGCAAAAATTTTCGCAACAGCAATCGCTGCACCTTCAGGCTCAATAGTTACTACGGAGCCTATTCCGCTTGGCACTCTGAGCGAGGAGATAATGTCTGCTCCGCCGAATTTTTCACTGTAAGGGGGGCAAGCGATGACTGGTTTAGAAGTGTTGCCATCTACGAAAGCGCTTAGAGCATTCGAGCGTCCGGCAACAGTAACGTAAACTAGCTTTTCATTTTCGAATTCTTTTATTATTTCAATTACTTTTTCTGGAGTTTTATGCGCAGAAGCAACCCGAAACTCATAGCTAACTCCCAAAAGCTTAAGGTACTTTGCAATTTCTCGGGAAAAATCCAAATCCCGCTCTGAACCCATAACAATTAATGCTTTTCCAACCATGACTGATTCCCAATAAATCTAACTAAAAACAGGCTAATTAACTAACCTATCTAAACAGCGTTGCACCATACCAGTCACATTTCTTCATTACACAATTTACCCTGTTTGTACATGTTTTTCATGGTTGTTTTTATGACGCAAAACATCCACCTTAGAAGATGACGCACATAACCATGATGGCAACTGGAAGGATGACAAAACTCCTGAGTTAAATTGGAAGGAACCTATGAAAATGAAGATTTAGAGGAACAGATAACGGCAAAATAGCTAATTAAAGACCAAATTGAAGTGAAGGAAACAGATTATTCCAAAGGCGAAATAAACCTACCCACTGCATAGGTTTTAAAAGAGGACCCTAACCAAGCAAACCGAGCAAAATCTTCGTTAACTTTTCAGCTGCCGCTTGAACTTCAGCGGTTAAACCTTCACTAAACTCCATACTCTTCGGCTCAATTAATAATAAAGCAATTTTTGCTCCAGTTGCCTGCTTAACGTAATCGCAGAAAATCCGCAAAGGCAGCAAATGCGTCGTTATCGCCGAAAAATCCCCTATCTTTTCAGCATCGACCAAGCTGGCTTCCCCGGGATTTAAACCTAAAAAAGCAGCATCAATCAACAGCACATGCGTCGGGTTAAACTCCTCTATGTCTAACAGGTAGCTCTCTGGGACCGTTTCGCATTCGAGCAGGCAAACGGTTTCTGGCAACTTACCTTTTAATTGTTCAACGATGTTTAATCCTACATAATCGTCTGAGCGTATGGGGTTACCAATCCCAGCTATAACAACTTTCTTTGCGTCTACGAACCAGTTTTTGAGCTCTTTTTCGATTTCCTCAGCCATGGAAGCACCAATACAAGTGAATGAGCATTAAAGGTAGAAAAAGTTTACCACATACATCATAAAGAACTGAGCTATCTAATTGGCGGTAAGTGTTTGACACCATGTAGCGATTTGTTTTTCAGATTCCTCTTTGTTAGCTAAAGGGTTAGCTATTGAGAACTCTCCGATGCAGTTAGAGTTTGGCATTAATGCTTTAGTTTGCTCAATAGCCCGCGGTTTTTTTCCTCCCCGCGCAAAGAAAACGGCAACTTTCTTGCCTGAAAGGTCGTTCTTCTTCAGGTAGGTGCGGATGGCGGGGCTTGGTCGTCCAGCCCAGACAGGAGTTCCAACGATTACTAGGTCGTAGCCGGCGGGTGACTTTTTAGTTGGGGCTATTTCGGTTTCTTTGCCGCGCCTAGCAGCAAAACCGCCACTAAGAAAGCCAAATGCGCCGCTTCGCTTTTTTAGGTCGATAACTTCTTCGATGTCCGCGCCGATCTCTGCCGCTATGGTTTCAGCGACGAAGCGTGCGTTACCAGTTCGGGAATAGTAAACAACAAGACTCTTCAATTTTATTCCCAGCCAACAAGCTGTATTGAAGAGCAATCGCTTATAAGATTTACTAAATGCCATTTACATGAGAGAATTTTGCATGAAAAATATGTGGAGCAAACTTAAGACCGAAAACACCCAATAGCAACCAATAAGGCACGTTTTATAACATTATTTATGTGTGTGTCCTCATATTCTTTAAACAGAGTTGACTTACATGGGAAAGCTGTTAGAGACCAGAACTTTCCTTGATTTCCTTAAGGCAAAAGGAAAATCCAAGTTAGTGACTGTTAACTATAAGGACAGCGTTGAAAAAGCCATTAGGCTAATGATGGAAAACAAATATTCCCAGCTTCCTATAATTAAGAAAGAGAAAGTCGTGGGAGTAATCTCCTATGAATCTGTGACAAATGCTCTGTTTAATTTCTTGGGTAGCAAGATGAAGCCACCTTCCAAGTTTAGAGTAGAAGATTTAATGGAAAAAGCTCCTATGTTTAGCAGTGAAGACGACCTGCTCAATCTTTTAGATACATTAGCCAACAGGTCTTTTGTCTTAGTTAGGAATGGAAACAGAGTCACTGATATTATCACAAGCTATGATGCTTTGCAATATTTTAGGGAATGTGACCCAAGCTCCTAGAGAAAATGGAATTTACATAATTCGCCAAACTGTGGGCAAGTTTTTTTGTGCGTCTTCGGGGGCTCGGACACTGTTCAAATCATTTTGTGGGAATATACAATCAATCAAGACTGAATTTGAGTATCAGTTGAAACAGCTGTTTTTACGCATCATTCATTTTTTTGACTTGCTTGAAGAAAGAGTTTTCGTAATGAGCTCCACCTGATTTTCATTAAGTAGAATTTCATAACTCTTAGGTCTAATATTTGCATTTTCTAACATTTGATAGAATTGATTTCTTTCGATTGAATATGTCTTTTTTGTTTCATAAGCAAAATGAAGATCGCCCTCGTCTGTCTCTACCCTACTTTTGTCAAATACTCTAGCTAATTCAACCTCTATTTTGCCTCGCCTCTTCTTTAAGTTAACTATAAATGCCAAATCACCGAGTTTAAGTTGCTTGAAAGGAACAGGACCAATGTCACCCACTACCGAGAGCTCAGTTGCCCAATTTGATTCTTTCTTAATCTTTCGCTCAGTTTTTTTTGTCATCTGGTCGGGAATAGCAAAATACCATGTACTAACATAATCATCTGTCCATTCCCTGATTTTTGTATGTGCCTTATTTTTCTTTAAATCTACAGCGTACCCATTCTTTTTTACTACGTTCCACAACTTCTTATATTTCTTAACGTCGGTTACCGGTTTTGCGTTTTCCCAAAGTCTTGTGCTAAAGAAGCTTTTGACCTCATCAACTTGTGAGGCATCGAGAAGTACTCCCGCTTCAATATTGCTTTCAAAAGCAGCTTTTGTTAAATTTGCTGATGTAATTAATGCTGAATCGTCAAAAATATAAATTTTCGAATGAAAAGTATCATGTGACCTAATACTACTGCCCTTAAAATGCTCCATGAAATACTGTATTTCATATGGATTAACTTCGCCTCTTTTGACGGCGACATCATTAACTCTAAAAATAAACCGAATATCCGCCGGAGGATTCTTCAGGATTTCTTGGGAAAAGATTTTGTGAGCGTCTAGCCCAAGATACGGAGAACATACCCATAAAACGTCTTTTGCTTCTAAGGATTTTTGTTGAATCGTTTCATAAAGTTCCCCGCAAGAAAGGAATCTAGCCATAGTTTGAATTATGTTTATTTGAATAAAAATTTTACCTAAATAAATCAATTCCCAGCATGATTGTACAGTTATCATTCTTTGGAAGTTTAGCTCACGAATTGATAGCTCTTAAGAAAAGAGCATGATCTTCAACGCTTTTGGAATTAGTTCATGAAGTTTATGTGAGCCCAAACTAAAGATCTGCTTTTACTTTTTAACATGGAAAGACAACTACCCACAGTTTAAGTGACGCCAAAAATAACATTAGACTTTCAAGATAGCAATGCTTCCTTCAGAAGAAAACATAGTTCTTCCTTGCAATACAGGATTTAAAGGCGACGTAAACTTAGTTAAAGAGCTTAATAGGGCTTAATAGAAACCCAATCTATACATTGCTTAGCTTCAAAACTGGACAAACTACGACTTCAAAGGGCTTTAGCCCTTAAGGCTAATCAACCATCATTTTTTTAAAAATGATTCTTAAAAAAAGAAAAAAAGAGGGAAGGTTTAATCTATTTTCCATTTTTTGGCTACCTTCACTATGAGGAACACGATAAGTGCCACAAAGATGAAGGTAATTAGAGCCACCAAGAAGTCGCCGATGACAAACGACTGCTTCGTAACCGAAACTGCATATGTAGCTAAGTTTGACATGCCTGGAATCGCTAAGCCTAAGAGCGGAATAATGAAGTCTGCGACAACCGCCTTAACCACAGCGCCAAGATACAAACCTAAGACGAAAGCAACAGCTAAACCAAGAACTTTGTACGATGATAGGAAATCTTTGAATTCGTTCCATAAGCCTTTGGGCGGTTCTGGTGGTGGAGCTTTTTCAACGGCAGCTCTAATTTTCTTTAACTCTTCCAATATTTCGTTTTCATTGTCCAAGCAAGATACCTCTTGTTTAAGAGTAATCTAACCACTGAACCTCTATCTGCTGTTAATCGTTAATAAAATTATGCATAAACGCTAAAAAAGGCAACCAAAAATTACATTTGTCCAATGCAATGGGGGGAAGTCTGTAAAAATTGTACATTTACTCAATTATTAGGCTAGCCCCAAAAAAAACGTTAAATAGATAATGCATTCTAAACAGAATTGAAGATGATAAACATGAAAGGATGCGTAGTTAATCTTGAGAATGAGACAAGGAAAAACGCTGATTTTCGTCGTGTGTTGTACACGGGAAAGTATTGTCAGCTGGTTCTCATGAACCTGAAGCCTATGGAAGAAATAGGTGAAGAGACGCATGAGGATGTGGATCAATTCTTCAGGTTTGAAGAAGGAGAAGGAAAAGTTGTCATCGACGGCAAAAAACATCTAGTCAAAGACGGAGACGCCGTAATCGTGCCAGCAGGTGCTAAACACAACGTAATCAACATCTCCAAAAAGCAGGCTCTGAAACTGTACACGATCTACTCTCCGCCAGAGCACCAGGATGGCACTTTGCGACGCACCAAAGCAGAAGCTCTGGCTAAAGAAGAACACTTCGACGGAAAAACCACAGAATAAGGATGGACTTCCTAGATTATTCCATAGTTTGAGCTTCAGTTCACCTTTTTTTGACCAAGACCTAAAGAAAATCTCGAAGCAAATGACGGATATGGATGAAATAATGCAGAAATTGAAAACACAGATGGATAACGAATTCCAAGTAATCCACAATCTTCTATAACTTGATTTGTCTTTTCTTCCGTTCAAGGTTTATCAACTTGGACATTAGGCTACAAGTTTTCGAGTATTATGCGGATTATAATAATTATTTGCGGAAAAGCTTTCGCTTCGTTGTTGTTGACTTTAGTAAATCTAAGAGTTATCCCCAAAATTTTGTTTGCGTATTACCAGTAAACTTAGGAGTAGGAAAATCAGATAGTGTTTTCCTTCATGTTTTCAAAGACAAAAGCTTTGAACAAGCTAAGGCTTTGCTGAAAGCTGCTTGGGAGCGGGAGGATGATTCTGAGGTTAAAGCTGAGATTGAGAGAAGACTCATGTTGCTTGACCCTAAGGGGCTTAATCAAATAAAGTGCAGTGGTTGCGGAAAACTCTTTCAGTCCAGACGAATAAGAAGGCTCAAGAACAATTTTTGCGAAGAATGTATAAAGAAAAAGTTCGAAAGCCGAGCATAGCACTTTGCTAATAGCGGAAGACTATAAGATTCTATGCAACGGATATTCTTGCATTCATATAGCTTACTGCAAATTCTTCAACCACTCACAAGTGTCATAATAAGAACCGAGGTCAAAGACACTGGCTTAGGGTAGCAATAAGGTTTTGTTAACTCTGAAGGTTTTTGGGTTTTACTGAAGGCTGTTAGACTTTCTGCGTTTAAACGGTTAGAGAAAACTGCTAAAAACTTATGTTTTCTTGGCATGTAATGGTTGAAGAAGTTAAACACTTTCAATGCCTTTTTTCTGAGGGATAGTAAAAATTCCAGATTGCATCGACGGTTTTTTGGGAGTACCCAGAATTCACGAGTAACCTGATAAACTGAAGCTTTGCTTTGCTCAAATGTTGCACCTACACATATCTGCAGCATTGATATATAATAATGATTATTTTGTTTGGAGACATGTATCCAAAATCGACATATCAACTTTTCGTTATAATTGCACTTTAACAAATAAAAGGACAAGCAAGCGCGCTGGGGAGATATGTTCGTTTTTGAGAACATATTGGTTTTGGGGAATGTTGGGTGGATCGGTACACAACAACTCTTATATATTAATATTTGATACATTATCATGGTGAAAACGATGTTTGAAGCATGGAAAAAAGAAACAGATCCGGAATCAAATAAAACAAAGCCAGATTCAGACGCAGAAAAAATTACTCAAAGACCCGAAGCGCCTCAAACCACTGACCCACCCAAACAAACAGATCCACCGCAAAATGCAGAATCACCAAATGAACTTAACGATTTGGACCTTTTGGCGTCTTTTCAAAAAATGAAAAGAGAAGAGGAAGAGCTGCTGGAACAAAAACAAGACTTATTAAAAAAAGAGCAAGAACTTCAGAGCAAGATCACCGAGGAAATTGAGAAAAAGAAGACTGCAATTAAAGACTTAAAATCAGAAATCCCGGATCTTCAAAACAGATGCAAGGAACTCGCACAAGCACTCGGAACCCTGTCTACAATTAACTGATTGTAGACAGATTTTTTCAACTTCAAAATATCAACTTATCATATCCAAATACACCGCATAATTTGAGTGACGGCATGAACAAAGAAAACGAAAGCATCTACGTGTTTATAATAGAAGAAGAATACAAAAGAAACAAAACAAAACAAAATGCCAGCGAGGACTCCTTAAAAAAACCAGAGCCGCCCACTTTAACCACACAAAATCATGAAGCCGTTATTCAAGAATTAGAAAAAATGCATCCAAACTACAAAGTAATCCAAAAACCCAAACCGCGTCGAACACTTAAAAGACCCAAACAAATAGAATCCCCGCAAATTGCAGAACCACCAAACGCACCTGCCGACTTAGACCTTTTGGAATCTTTCAAAAAAATGAAAACAGAAGAACAAGAACTACTCGAACAAAAACAAAACCTATTAACAACAATACAAAATCTCCACAACAAACTTATCGAAGAAATTAACAAAAAGAAAACAGCAATCAACAACTTAAAAACAGAAATCCTTGAACTCCAAAACAAATGCAAAAAACTCGCACAAGCGCTCGGAATCCCCGTCTACAATTAGCATGCTGTAAAAAAATTTCTTTCATTGTTACCATCACCAGTAGCATCTTTGACACTTACCCTTTTCGATTTAGTATTTACAACAAACAAGCGCGCTCTAACCCTAACCCAAACCCAAAACGATTCACGCTTCTTTTCTGGTATATCGTTTTTTGACATATTCTGATTCTGATAATGAGGATTATATATTGAATCTTTAGTGTTAATACTATTGGTTGGTGTAACAGTGAGGAAAACATCAAGCAAAGACTTTATCGCAGGTTATGACAAGATTTGGCAGAATGGTCCAGAAGTTAAGCACAAGTATTCACAGTGCTTTTGGGAGAATGACAGTTGAAATTATCGAGGAATGAAATGATAAATCAAGAATATGTCCAAAATCTTAACGATGAATTTGTTGAAAAATGCAGAAAAGCACTAGAAAAATCTTATGGCGCTGCTGTTCCAGTACCAAAATGCATCGTTAAAGCGCGCACTTTCGGAAAAGAGTACAACAATCACAAACGCAATAATCTAAGTCTGATTTTGAGAAAGGCTGTTAGTTCCAGAGGGTAAACCCATTAAGGTTCTTATCCACCTTAAAGTTAAGGATGAGCAGTTAGAAGATAAAATCTGGTACACCTCTTTCCGCAAATTGCTAACGCATAATTCAACAGATGAGTTCATGGAAGAAAAGTCCAAACCTGGCTTTAGAATCAGCGACGATGTAATAAACAAAGTTAAAAACGAACTATAGCAAGAATAAATAAAATAAAATAAAAAAAGATTGCCCTTAAGAAAAATGGGCTAAATTAACGTTTTACTGTGCTGATTAATTGTTTTTCAGCGTTGAAGACTTCAACAGTTAGTGGCATTTGTCCGACTGCAAAGTGTGTTGCGCATCCGAAGCATGGGTCGTAGGCTCTGAAAGCCATTTCAACCATGTTCAGTATGCCTTGGTCAACTTGGCCGTTGTGGATTAAGCCTTTGGCTGCGTCACGTATGCTCATGCATATTGCTGGGTAATTGTTTGTTGTTGCAACGATTAGGTTTACGTCTTTGACAAGCGCGTCTTTGTCTAATGTGTAGTGGTGGATTAGTGTGCCTCTTGCGGCTTCGACGATGCCGACGCCTTCGCCTGGTTCTCCTGGCTTGTTGCGGACGTTTGTGCTGGTGATTTCTGGGTCTTTGACTAGTTCCATGGTTCTTTCTGTTGCGTAGAGTAGCTCGATAAGTCGCGCCCAGTGGAAAGCCAGTGTGCTGTGGACTGGTTTGCCGCCTAAGGTCTTGTACATTACCTCGTATTCTGCCTGCGCTAAGGGTGTTGCCATACCGTCAGAAGCGTTTAAGCGTCCAAGTGGACCGACACGGTAAACACCGCTGTCTGCGCCTGCAACTTGGCCTTTCCAGCCTACTGCTTTGAGGTATGGGAATTTGCTGTATGTCCATTCTTCAACGTGTTCGCCGATGTGGTTGAGGTAGTCTTTTGATTCGAACTTGAGGAATTCTTTGCCGGTTGGGTCTACAACGCGGATTTTGCCGTCGTAAAAGTTTACTTTGTTGTTTTTGTCAACTGTGCCCATGTAGTAGGTTGGCATTGTGTAGGCTTGGCTTTTGATTAGGTCAACGTATTTGGTGTTGCCTAAAACGATGTCATGGAAAATTTTAAGCGTGAACTGTGCGAAGTTTACGCATGAAGAAGCCATTTGTTCGATTTCTTGCCTGTTTTCTTCGCTTAGTGGTTTTGAGATTCCGCCTGGTAGTCCGCAGACTGGGTGGGTTGCTTTTCCACCGATTATTTCAGTTATTTTTTGTCCGTATGCTCGGTGTTTTATGACTTCTTTCGCAACTGGCATACCGGCTTTCTCGATGACGCCGAGTATGTTGCGTTTTTCTGGCGGTGCGTCTGGTCCAACTATGAAGTCTGGTCCGCCGAGGAAGTAGAAGTGGAGTATGTGGTCGTAGATAAAGTAGCCGCTGTACATTAGCTCGCGAAGTTTCTTAGCGGCTGAGGGTGGTTCAACATTGAATGCTGCGTCTAAGGCTTTCACTGCTGCAAAATGGTGAGCTACAGGGCAGACACCGCAGATTCTGGTTGTGAGCTGCGGCATGAGTTCAGCTCTTCGGCCAATGCAGAATTTCTCGAAGCCTCTAAGTTCCGGAATTTTAAGGTAAGCGTTTTCTACTTCGCCTTGGTCGTTGAGGAATATGGATACGTTTCCATGTCCTTCAAGACGTGTGATTGGGTCTATAACTATTTCTTTCATTTTTTAATCACCTTTCTTTTAAGAATTGAAGCTGGAAGTGAGTACATGTAGAATGTACCAACTGGATCTTTCACTTGGCTCATCAACGTCTCAATCTCTTGTTCAGTGTATTTTACTTTGCCTGGTTCACCATCATATCCCAAAATGGAAGCCAAAGCAGTAATCATTGCTGCACCTTGCTCTGGCACGTTCGGAGCTGGACCGCCGCAACCTGTGCAGGGCATATCAACTTTTAAGCATTGAGCGCCGCAACCGCTTCTAGTTGCGAGTCCCATGCAGAGGATACCTTGTTCAAGGAGGCATTTTTCTGGTTCGGGAGCTTTCTCGTAGACTCGGTAGATTTTGCCGATTTTTTTGTTTTCGCGTTTTCTTGGGCATTCGTCGCATACTGCTTTGAGTGGTGCGAGTACTGAGCCTTTTGGCGGTAGCTTGTTGCTTGCTATTGCATCTACTGCCGCGGCGATTAGTTTGACTGGGGGCGGGCACCCTGGCAGGTAATAGTCTACGTCAACTGTTTGCGCTAAGGTTTTTACTGTGTCGTAGAATTCGGGGATTTTTAGAGTGCCTTCCTTAACTTGGGTTTGAGTTTTAGGTGTAGTTGCTTGTGGATTGATGTTTGATTTGTCTTTTATGTAAACTTGATCGAAAATTTCTTGTTTATTGTTCAAGTTTGCTAGTCCGGGTACGCTTCCCTCGTGGGCGCATGAGCCGAAAGCAACAAGGGTTTTAGATTTTTGCCTCAGCATTTTAGCCATGTGTTCCTGTTCGGAATTGCGTATTGAACCGTTAAAGAAAGTTATGTCAATAGATTTGTCAGGCATCGCTTCAACATCTTTGTACTTGATGTCGATGGCTACTGGCCAAAAAACTATGTCGGCTAATTGTACTACGTCAAGGATTTTCTCGTTTAAGTCTAAGACAGCTATTTCGCAGCCGCCGCAACTTGCAGCCCAGTAAAAGGCTATTTTTAACTTGTTTTTACTCATTGTTTGTTTACTCCCTCAGTTACTTGTTTTAGTATTTTTGATGCGTTCACTCGAAGTTCGTTGAAGGCTAATTCTTCTGGCGTCAAGCCCATTGCTAACCCGAGTAGTTGTGGGTAATGGAGAATTGGAATACCATAGGTTTCATTAAACATTTTCTCTATTCGCAACTCGTTTGTATCATACATTATGTGGCAAAACGGACAAATCGTGATTAACGCTTGAGCATCAACCATTTTTACGTGGTTTAGCTTATCTCTGGCGAGTTGCAATGCAATTTTATCGCTGACTCCGACGCTTGGTGCTCCACAACACTCGGTTTCATCAATGTAGTCTAGGCATGTAGCTCCTGTGGCTTCGATAAGTGTTTTTAGTGTTTGCGGGTCTTCTGGGTCGTCAAAGCCAATGTATTCTTTGGGTCTTAGGATGTGGCAGCCGTTGTGTTCAGCGACTTTAAGCGTAGTAAGCGGCTTTACGATTGAGGCTTTTATTTTTTCTACGCCAACATCTTCCTTAAGCAGTTGCAAGAGGTGTTTTGCCTCGATGGTTCCTTTGAATTCAAATCCTGCTTCTTTGAGATGACAGTTAATTTGCTCTTTTAATGCTTTGTCTTCTTTTAGTATTTTGTTTACTTTCTTGAGTGTACCAGCACAACCTGGACAAAGCGTGAGAATATTCAAGCCCTGTTGTTCTGCCAACGCCAAGTTTTTTGCCGCTAAAATAAGCATGGTTTCATGGCTTACTGGATCTAACGGTAAACCGCAACAGTTGAATTCTGGCATTTCAACCAGTTCTACGCCGAGTTTAGCGAGGACTTTGCGCGCGGAAATCTCGTAAGCTGAAACGCGGTACGGGATAGCACATCCAAGAAAAATGAGGTACTTATTGCCCATTCGGTTGTCCTCCAGCTGGTTTTTGGATGCTGTCAACGAATTTTACGCCTTTGAGCGCTTTCCGCACGTTCTCCGGATTGCCTTTTGGTAGTGGCGGTAAACATTGCGATTCACGTTTTTTGATTCTTAACTCAGGAATCTTGTAAGCGTAACCTGATTCAAGCAGGCTTGCGACTTGCTCTTTGAAAACTTGAGGTACGCAGCCATTTTCTGCCGCTAAATTGCGCAATACGCGGATTACGCTTGCCACTTCAACGTCTTGTGGACAGCGGTCTGTGCATGTGAAGCAGGCTGCGCATAACCATAATGTGTCGCTTTTGAGCACACGGTCACGAAGGCCAAGTTGAGCCATGTGGATTAGTGTTCGCGGACGGTAACTATCGCTGTATCTTGCAACTGGACAGTCTGAAGTGCATGTTCCACATTGGAAACACTTGAGAATTTTTTCGCTTCCGTGCATTTTAAGCAGTTCATACTTAAATTTCGGGTCTAACTCGGAAGCTCTTATAGGCTCTTTGCCTGATGTTGTTACTACTGTCTCAGTCATTTGAATTTCACTTTGACTGGTTTCGATAGCACCGTAGTGCTTATTTTACTCACAATTCCCAAATCAAATAAATAAAGGTTCAGTCAAGGCTAAGAGGATTCTTCCGTAATTTACGTGTTTTTCCTTGCTTTTTATAAAAATGTTTTAGGTTAGTAATTTGAGGTTTTGGGCTGTCTTCCAATTTAGCTTATGTACCTTAGCGTTCGGAGAATACTAAAGTCCCCTTAACTTACCCAAATGTCCGGTCTCTGCTAGAGCCTTTAAGTTCTCCACAGAATACAAAAAGTAAACAAGAACAAAAGAGAAAAAAAACAAAAAACAGCAAACAAGATGCTGCTTATCTTACTTTACGGTCGACTATTCTTCCGTCAGCGGCGATCAGTTTCACGTCTAAGGGCATGTTGCCGACAGCATGGGTTGCGCAGCTCAGGCACGGGTCAAACGCTCGTATTACTGCTTCAACCCTGTTCAGCATGCCTTCTTGGAGCTGTTTTGCTTTAACGTATTTTTTGGCAACCTGAGTCACTGCCATGTTGTAGGCGAGGTTGTTATGTTCCGTGGCGATGATCATGTTGTTCCATGTAATTAGTCCTTGCGGGTCAACCTTATAGTGATGAATCAATGTGCCTCTTGGCGCTTCAGCCACACCAACGCCTTCATAATTGTTTACCATTGCTTTGGATGTAACGCGTTCGGAGAGGATTTCTGGGTCTTCAAGCAGTTTCTTGGCGGTTTCAACGCAGAACAGCAACTCCACCAAGCGTGCGTAGTGATATTGGAAAGTGCTTTGAACAACTCCGTTCTTACCCAGCTTCTTGAATTCTTTTAGTTCTTCGTCTGCAAGCGGTGTATCGCAGTGCGAAGCGACGTTAAGTCTTGCTAATGGTCCGACTCTGTAGGCGCCATCTGGGTAACCGATGGCTTTGAAGTATGGGAACTTCATGAAGGACCATGGTTCAACTGCTTCACCGATAAATTCATTGTACTTTGCAGGGTCAACGCATTCCGCCACTACCTTGCCATTCTTGTCCATTATTCGGATTTTGCCGTCATAATGTTCAAGTCCGCCGTCAGGAGTCACCAAACCCATGTAGTAAGTTGGGAAGTTTCCGAAGTTTTCTACTTCCTCATCAAAGTTTTCTAACCATTTCTTGTACAAAGCTAATGTTTTTAGTGTGATGTCTAATGCTTCAGGCAGGTTAGCTTTTAGGGAATCTGCTTTTTCCTTGGTTAGTGGCCATTTGGCTCCTCCTGGAAGAATCCATTCGCTTGAGTGTATTCTTTTGCCGGCGATTTTCTCGATTAATTCTTGACCGAATTTTCGAAGCTTAACACCTTGCAATGCGAGTACAGGCTGTTTTTCTATTAGACCGAAAATGTTTCTTGTTGCAGGGTCTGAGTCCATGCCTAGGAGTAAGTCTGGAGCGCAGAGATAATAGAAGCTTAATGCATGCGACTGAATCATTTGGCCCATATGCATTAAACGACGTAGCTTTATGGCGGTTTGTGGTGGGCTAACTCCGACGATTGCGTCGCATGCTTTAGCTGATGCTAGCAGGTGGCTTACTGGGCAGATTCCGCAGGCTCTAGACGTTATGCTTGGCATCTCGTAGAATGGTCGTCCTTCAGTGAATTTTTCAAAGCCTCTAAAGTCAACTACTTGGAACCGGGCTTCTTTTACTGAATCGTCGTCGTTTAGGAAGATGCTTACTTGAGCGTGCCCTTCTATTCTTGTAACAGGGCTGATTACGATTTCTTTACCGTTTTTTTCTGTTTTAACCATATTTTGATCTACCCTCCATGTTAGGTGTTCGACCAGCCAATAACTCAGTTAACACATAGTTAATCAGGTCTGCAGACGGCGGACACCCAGGAATGAAAAAGTCAACTTTAACAGCTTCGTGAAGTGGACGAGCCTTAATCAAAAGTTTAGGCACATCGGTTGGGATTGCAGCGTTTAAATCAGACTTTTCCTTGTATGCTCGTTCCAGCACTGCTTGATCACTGTGACGCCATGAATTTCTCAATGCGGTAACGTTTCCTGTCACGGCGCAATCGCCAAGTGAAATCAAAACTTTTGTTCGAGCTCTTACCTTCTGAAGCATGTGCAGTTGCTCTTCGTTTGCTATTGCGCCTTCGATGAGTGTTACGTCAACATTTTCTGGAAATTCCTTTACGTCAGCGATTGGGCTGTAAACTAACTGTATTTTCTGGGCTAAATCAATAAGTCGCTCATCTTGGTCTAGGAATGACATGTGGCAGCCTGAGCAGCCGCTAAGCCAAACGGTGGCGACTCTAACTTTTCCGGTCATTTGCGGTTCCTCCTTTCCAAGATAAACTCGGCAATATCTTTACGCTTGGTGTGTTCGATGGGTTCTGCTTCAATGTAGATTGCTCCTACTGGGCAAACTTTTGCGCATTTGCGGCATGAAGTGCATGAGCAAGAATTAGCCCAAGGTTCATCAAGATCCATGATTACCTGAGAGTCTTTACCTCGTAGCTTAAGGTCAAGCGTGTGAACGCCTTCAATTTGATCACAGACACGAATGCATCGAGTACACAAAATGCATCTGTTGCGGTCAATAACTAAGAAGTCATGAGTTAAATCAATTTGATCATTGCTCCAGTTTCGTTCAAACATGACATGGTCAACGCCCAGCTGGTTTGCCAACGCTTGCAGTTCACAGTGGTCGTTAGCTACACAGACTGAGCAGATGTGAGTTCGCTCAGCAAGAAGCATTTGCACAACCATCTTGCGGTGATCTTTAAGCCTGTCTGAACTGGTTGTAACTTCCATTCCTGGTCCTACGGGTGTTGTGCAAGCAGGGAAGAGCTTTGGTGAACCACTAATTTCAACTAGGCACATGCGGCAGCCGCCATACGCAGTTAAACCTTCTAGGTTGCATAATGTGGGAATTATGATACCGTTATCTTTAGCAGCTTTCAGAATGGTGGTGCCTTCAGGAACTGAAACTTCAACGCCGTCAATTTTGAGTTTAACACTTGAAACGATCATGTTTATTCTTCCTCCTTATCCTTCTTGAAGCATTTACCCGCTTCACACTTCTTTTCAACGATATGTTTGATGTATTCATCTCTGAAGTATCGAAGAGTAGTTATAACTGGGTTTGGCGCCGTTTGTCCAAGACCACAAAGGCTCGCATCCCGTATGAAAACACCAGATTTCTCAAGAGTGGCAATGTCTTCCATTTTGCCGTTCCCGGTAGTAATTTGGTCATATATTTCTTTAACTCGGGCTAAGCCCGCTCTGCAGGGAGTACATTTGCCGCATGATTCGTCTACACAGAATTCAGTGAAGAACCTTGCAGTATCAACCATACAGGATTCATCGTCAAGTACTACGATACCGCCTGAACCCATAATTGCTCCAACTTTTGTTAATGACTCATAGTCGATTGGAGACTCAAGCAATGTTTCAGGTAGACAACCGCCTGAAGGACCGCCTACAAGGACAGCTTTGAATTTTTTTCCGTCAGGAACGCCACCGCCGATGTCGAATACTACTTCTCTAAGCGTGATTCCCATTGGCACTTCGATTAAGCCTGGATTGTTAACTTTCCCAGTTAATGAGAAGCATTTGGTTCCACTGCATCTTGGCGTGCCCATTTTTGAGAACCATAAGCCGCCGTTTTGTATGATTAGCGGTATGTTGGCTAAGGTTTCAACGTTCTGTATAAGCGTTGGTTTCTGCCATAAACCAGAGTTTGCTGGGTATGGTGGACGTGGACGAGGCATCGCTCTGCGACCTTCAACTGAGGCAAGAATAGCTGTTTCTTCTCCAGCTACGAATGCGCCTGCGCCGAACCGAAGTTCAAGGTCAAACTTGAATTGAGTCTCCAAAATATTATCACCCAGCAATGACATTGCTTTTGCTTGAGCTATAGCTTTCACTAACGTTTGAATGGCTAATGGATACTCGGACCTAATGTAAATGTAACCTTTTTCTGCCCCAACAGCATAAGCGGCAATAAGCATGCCTTCGATAATAGCGTGCGGATCAGCTTCAGCTAAAGTTCTGTTTGCGAAGACACCTGGGTCTCCTTCGTCTAAGTTGGCAACTATGTATTTGGGAGAGTTGTGTGCCCTTGATACAAGAGTCCATTTTTGCCCAGTTGGGAAACCTGCGCCGCCTCGACCTCTAAGACCGCTGGTTGTAACTTCGTATATTACGCCTTGCGGCGTCATTGTTGCGAGACATTTAGCTAGGGCAGAGTAGCCGCCTGCAGAAATGTAATCTTGAATTCTTGAAGGGTCAATTTTTCCAGCATTCCGCAAAACCAGTCGATGTTGCTTTTTGAAGTAAGCCTCATTTTTGTATAGCATTTCTTTAACTGGTAAACCAAGAACTATGTGGTCACGGACTATTTCTCTCACTGTTTCCGGAGTAACGGCTTGGTAAAGGTAATCTCCCGGTTCAATAAGCACTGCTGGACCAACAGAACATGTGCCGATACAGCCTGTACGCGCAACTTTGCATTCCTTATCTACGCCGAATTCTTTTACGGCATCTTCGAATGCTTTCAGTACTTTGAAAGCTCCGAAGGGAACACACCCGCTTGAACAGCAAACGTTAATGCGGTATTTGTAAGCTTTTTGAAAATCAAGTTCTTGCTCTGTTATTTTTTGAAGATCAGCTAGTTTCAGCTTTAATTCCTCCCAGCACGTTTTTTATTTTTTCTATCACTATTTCTTTTGTGGCTTTACCTATAACTTCGTCATCAACCACAATGTTTGGTGCCATAGCGCATGCACCGATGCAACGTGTAATTAATAGGGAAAGTTTCTCATCTGCAGTCGAGCCCCCACGTTTGACACTGAATTCTTTTTCAACTGCCTCCATGATTTGTTCAACATCTTTCACATAGCAGGCAGTTCCTAAGCAACCTGTCACTATGTGTTGACCTGGTTTTTTAAGTTTGAAGAAGCTGTAGAAAGTGGTTACACCGTAAACATGGCTCGGAGGGATGTTAAGCGACCCAGAAATATCCATAAGCAAATCCTTATCTAAATAACCGTAAATTTCTTGGGCACGATGCAGTATTTCTAGAAGAGCACTTTCTTGATAATTATGTTCTTTGAGCACTTTTTCTAACAACAAACGTCTATTGTCCATCTCAGACAAGCATTTAATCCTCCTTTGATTTTAGCGGAACCATTTTTCCTCAACGGCACTACGGAAAAATCTAATATAAAAGGGTTAAGGAAGGACTTAGGTAAATTTTACCGAAAAACATAGTAAATCACAGAAAACGGCGGAATCTGCCATCCGTTAATGCCGTGTAAAGAGTAATTTGAAACATAGAAATGCTGAAAAACTTTCATAAGTTTCATAATTATCACACATTTATTGTAAACAACCTATACAGTATATACAGGTATTAAACTTACAATGCCAAAGGATATTGCACTAAAGCTAACTGCATAATCCCCACAAACCAAAATCGCGGAAACATCGAATTAGACATGAAAGCGTTGCTACCAAAAATTCTTGATAAACCTGAGAAAGAAATTGAGCTAAACTTGGAAATGCTCGTCAGAGCTTATGACCCATGCATTTCCTGCTCGACACACTGCATAAAAGTCCATTTCGTATAAGCTCTCAAGCAGATGCAAATCTTCCTTCTTTTTTAATCTCCACAAATGAGAATGTTAGAAAAAACTATGCGAGGGTTACAGTTAAGAAGGAGCGACCTCTGGCTGTTTTTGGATGTCTCTTTTTTCTTCTGAAGCTTGATTAATCTGCTGTTCTTCTGCTACAACTTTCTGCGAAATATTTGGTCGGAGACGACATCGAACATCCACATCTTCATTTTTGAGGTCTAAAATGCCTTTCACTGTACCGTCGCTTAAGTATTCAAGGTTGAAACCCATTTTCTTTGTAAGGTTTAAAGCTCTGTAATTATCGGGTAACATTATGGCATAGACGTTTTCAACGCCTTTTTCCTTGGCTATATCAAGCACGTAATCAACCATTTTGGTGCCTAAGCCTAAACCCTGCCAGTAGTCAGTTACGATGAAAGCCATTTCACCGCTTTTTCCATCTGATTCTATGCTGAGGCGTGTTACTCCAAGTATTTTTCTTCGTCCATTTTCAGCTAATTCTGCGATAATGGCTATTTCTCGGTCGTAGTCAATGTTGCAGTAGCGTACTCGAACTTCGTGTGGTGTATCTTTAAGTATCTGGAAAAACCGATAGCGGATAGCTTCCTCAGAGAAGCTTTGGAACATCTCAAGCCACATAGGCTCGTCTTCAGGTTTTATAGGTCGCAGTAGCACTTCTTGACCGTTTTTAAGAGGCCAAAGCATCTCGTATTTTTTGGGGTAAGGACTAATCACCATATGTGCGTGAGGTTCAAATTTCTTGCAAACTTTGTTTTTGTCGATTACTATTGTTGCATCAAGGATGCAGGCGTCTTTCTCATTCACCAATAGCGGATTGATGCCGATTTCTTTTATCTGCGGAAAATCAATGAGAAACTGAGAAAAAAGTAGTATAATTTCCTCAAGCCGTTTAAGATCAACGGGCGGCGTATTACGATATCCTTTCAGAAGCTGGTAAACCTTTGTTTCCTCCATCATGCGGCGCAAAAGCGTGGTATTTAACGGTGGAAGCCCGATGGAATAGTCCTTGAAGAGCTCCACACCTACACCGCCCATTCCGAACAGTATCACTGGTCCAAAGACAGGATCGGTTTTTCCGCCGATTATTAATTCATAACCATTTTTCTCAATCATAGGTTGGACTATAACGCCGTTTATTTGGGCATTCGGATTGTAGGCATTTGCTCTTTGAATTAACACTTCAAAGGCTTCACGTACCTCGCTTGGCGAATTTACGTTTAAGATGACTCCGCCTGCATCACTTTTGTGGACAATTTGGGGTGAAAGAATTTTTAAAACTACAGGGAAGCCAATTTCTTGTGCTAACGTAACTGCTTCCTCAACATTGTTGGCAACGACAGTTTTCACAACTGGAAAATTGTAGTATTTGAGTACTTTTGTTGTTTCACTTTCGGTTAATGCTTCACGATTTTCAAGCGAGGCATTTCTCAGTATAGCCATGATAGAGCGTTTGGGTGGTGAAGCATCAACAGGTAACTCTTCAGGAGTTTCATAAAGAAGCTCAAGATTGCGCTGGTAATTGTACATGTACATGTATGTTTTGATTGCTTGTTCAGGCGTAGAGTAGGTTGGAATGTTGTTGGCGTTAAAAATATTGTTTGCTTCTTGCACAGAATCAAAACCCATGAAAGATGTGAGGATTGTTTTGTTCTGGTAGGATTTGCCACGAACAAGTTCAACTATGCCTTTTGCTATCTCCGCTGGTTCTGAACATGCTTGCTGAGTAAAAATAATTAGCACTCCATCGATAGCATCATCGTTTAGGCAAGCTTCAACCGCAGCTTCATAACGGTCAGCTCCGGCATCTCCAAGAACATCAATCGGATTGCCTTTGCTCCAGAAAGAAGGCAAAACACCGTTAAGCGTGTCCATTGTTTTCTCGCTCAGGTTAGCCAATTTGCCGCCCTGAGCAATCAAGGCGTCAGTAGCCATTACCCCAGGTCCACCAGCATTAGTTATTACGGCAAGTCTTGGCCCTTTCGGTAATGGCTGGGTTCCTAAAACCTCAGCAGCATTGAACAAATCAGCTATCTCTTCAACCCGAATTATGCCTGCTCGTTTGAATGCTGCATCATAAACGTCATCTTCTCCCGAAAATGAACCAGTATGAGAAGCAACGGCTTTTGAGCTCTCAGCAAATTTGCCTGATTTCACGACGATTATGGGTTTGGTTCTTGCAAAGTGTCTTGCGGCGCTCATGAACTTGCGGGCTTCTGTTATTCCCTCTATGTACATGAGTATACTCTTAGTTTTTGGATCAGAACCAAAATAATCAATCAAATCGCCAAAGTCAACATCAATCATTGACCCAACTGAAACAAAGTTGCTGAAGCCAATGTTTTCGTGGATTGCCCAGTCAAGTATTGCTGAGCCTAAAGCGCCACTTTGAGATAGAAAAGCAATGTTGCCTGGTTTAGGCATCCTATCCATGAAGGTGGCATTAAGATTTATTTTGGGACGGATTATGCCAATGCAGTTTGGACCAATAACTCGAATACTATGCTTCTTTGCGATGTCAAGAATTTTATCTTCCAAAGCCTTTCCTTCAAGACCTGTCTCCTTGAAGCCTGCAGAAATAATAATTACGCCTTTCACTTGTGCCCGTCCACATTCCTCCATAACGTCAGGAACCGTTTTGGCAGGCGTAGCAATTATGGCTAAATCAACAGGTTCAGGAATCTGATCGACTGTTTTGTATGTTTTAACTCCTAAAATCGCGGGGGTTCGGATATTCACGAAGTAAACTTTGCCAACGTAACCCAGTTGAGTAAAATTTTTTGCTATAGCATATCCAACTGAGCCTTCGACTTCACTGGCTCCAATGATGGCTACATTTTGAGGGTTGAAAATCTTGTCAAGGTTTAATGTAACCATTTCTTAATTTAACCTCTGAGTTAAGGGTCGTGCAACGGCATAAATAAGTTTGTTGTGCCTTCTTTTTTCTTTGACGAAATTCTGTATTCTAAAACAAAACTAATGCTTAAAGATTACATAGTTCGGATAACTTGACATTTGTGGACCATTTTCATTTCTTTAAGTGTTAAGGTCCAGCAGAACTTCCTTCATGTTCGATCACCTTTCTCCTGAGGATCGATGACGGTAACGAGTACATGTAGAAAGTTCCGATTGGATCTTTGATTTGGCTTATTAGATTCTCAACGTCTTCCTCAGTTTGATGCTCCTGTTCTTCTTCCAACCCGAGTATAGAGGCTAACGCGCTAAGCATAGCTGCGCCCTGTTCCATCGAGTTCGGACAAGGCCCGCCGCATCCTGTGCAGGGCATGTCAACGGTCAAGCACTTAGCTTCGCATCCGCCGCGAGTTGCTGGTCCCATGCATATTATTCCCTGTTCAAGCAAGCACTTTTCCGGTTCAGGAGTCTTTTCATAAACGCGGTATATCTTTGAGATTCTTTTGTCTTCCTTTTTTCTTGGGCATTCGTCACACACAGACTTCAATGGTGCAAGCACCGAACCCTTTGGAGGCAGTGCATTTTTCGCTATGGCTTCAACGGCGTTCCCTATTAGTTTAACTGGAGGCGGACAGCCGGGAAGGTAGTAGTCCACCTCAACAGTCTGATCTAAAGTCTTCACAGTGTCATAGAATTCTGGAAGCTTCAAGACTCCTTCTTTCACTTCAGTCTTGGTTTTTGGAAGCACTCTGCTTGGATTGGAGGTGGATTTGGTTTCCAAGTAGACCTTGTTGAAAATCTCTTTGCGATTATGGAGGTTTGCCAGTCCTGGTATGCACCCCTCTTGAGCGCAGGAGCCGAATGCTACAAGCGTCTTGGACTTTCGTCTCAGGAGTTTAGCCATGTGTTCTTGTTCTTCGCTTCTGACTGAACCGTTGAAGAAGCATATGTCTATGTATTTATCAGGCATGGCTTCGACGTCTTTGTACTTGACGTCCATGGCTACAGGCCAGAACACTATGTCCGCTATTTGCACCACATCTAATATTTTCTCGTTTAAGTCCAACACTGCTATTTCGCAGCCGCCGCAACTTGCAGCCCAGTAGAAGCCCAGTTTCAATTTCTCTTTATCCATCTGTTTTTCCGCCTTAGCACACTTGCCTTAATATTTTTGAGCAGTCAACTCGCAATTCATTGAAAGCTAATTCATTAGGTGACATTCCCATTGCTAGGCCCAGCAATTGAGGATAATGCAGAATTGGAATACCGTAGACTTCATTGAACATCTTTTCAATACGTTGTTGATTCGTGTCGTACATGATGTGACAGAACGGGCAGATCGTTATCATGGCTTGTGCATCTACTGCTTTGATGTGGGTCAACTTGTCTCTTGCCAACTGCAGGGCAACCTTGTCGCTCACTCCTACACTCGGGGCACCACAGCATTCAGTTTCATCCATGTAATCCAAGCATGTAGCACCAGTCGCTTCAATCAGCTTTTTGAGTCCTGTGGGGTTTTCCGGGTCCTCGAACCCTACAATGTCTTTCGGCCTCAAAATGTGACAGCCGTTGTGCTCCGCAACCTTGACGTTCGATAGAGGTTTGATCACTGAGCGTTTTATATTTTCCAAGCCGATATCCTCGATCAGCACTTGCATCAGATGCTTCGAGTTCACCGTCCCGTTGAACTCTAAATTTGCCTCCCTCAAATTACTGTTTATTTCGTCACGCAGAGACTTATCCTGCTTCAGCATACTTTTGACCTTTCTCAAAGTTCCTGCGCAGCCTGGGCACAGTGTCAAAATATCCAAACCTTGCTGCTCTGCCAAAGACAAATTGCGTGCTGACAAGATGAGCATTGTTTCATGGCTGACGGGGTCTAATGGAAGCCCGCAGCAATTGAACTCGGGCATTTCAACCAGTTCGACGCCAAGTTTAGCGAGCACTTTGCGTGCGGAAATCTCGTAAGCTGAAACGCGGTACGGGATAGCACATCCAAGAAACAGGAGGTACCTATGTTCGCTCATCTTACTCACCATTCTTCTCGACGTGTTTCAGAAGGTGCACCCTTTGCAGAGTCTTCTTGATGCTTTCAGGATTGCTTTTAGGCAAAGGAGGAAGCCCCAGAATCTCGCGTTTCTTCATCCTCAACTCCGGAATTTTGTATGCATAACCAGATTCCAGAATGCTTGCGCATTGGTCCTTGAATACCTGAGGCATGCAACCCTCTTGAGCGGCAAGATTTCTCAAGACGCGAATGACGCTTGCTACTTCAACGTCTTGAGGGCATCGGTCTGAGCACGTGAAGCATGCCGCGCAGAGCCATAAGGTGTCACTATGCAATACTCTTTCTCTTAGGCCAAGCTGGGTCATTCGAATTATCTGTCTGGGTCTGTAAGTGTCGCTGAACCTCGCGACGGGGCAATCTGACGTGCATGTTCCACATTGGAAACAGCGCATCAGCTTTTCACCACCCTGTATCTTTGAGATTTCATGTTTGAATTTAGGGTCAATTTCCGACTGTTTTATCGTTTCTGTTGTCAAGTTTTTACCTCCTTAATCGTTAACGGGTTTGGTCCCAATTCCTTGATCTCTCTCACCATGTCGCGGACTACGGCTGCGAATTTGTCTCCTTCACTTGCGGAGATCCACTCCAACCTGACACGCTTATTCTCGATACCGAACTCTTGCAGGACTTTTTTCAGAAGGGTTATCCTCCTTTTAGCTTTGAAATTTCCGTTGATGTAGTGGCAGTCTGAGGGCAAATGGCAACCTGCAATGAGCACGCCGTCGGCACCATCTTTGAAAGCTTTTAGGACAAAGGCTGGGTCAATTCTGCCACTGCACATTACTCGAATAATTATAATGTTCGGCGGATACTGGATTCTACTCACACCGGCTAGGTCGGCGCCTGCATAGCTACACCAGTTGCAGAGAAAACCGATTATCTTGGGTTCAAAACCGTCGGAGGCAGTCATCGTTCTTCCTCCAGCAATGCAGCGTCGATCTGTGCAAGAATTTCTTCGTTTGTGAAGTGCCCTAATGTAATGGCTTTGGTTGGGCAGGCTGTGCCGCAGGAACCACACCCTTTGCATAATGCTTCTAACACGTGCGCAACGGGCTTGCCGTTCTTAATTTGAATTTCAACCGCTCCATAGGGGCACAGATGCTCGCAAATCCTGCAGCCACTGCATAAATCTTCGACCACACTTGCAATGGTTCCTTCCGTCTCAAGTGTTTTCTTCGAAAGCACCGTAGTGGCCCTGGAGGCAGCTGCACATGCCTGAGCAATGCTCTCGTCTAAGTACTTTGGTGAGTGCGCCATACCACAGAGAAAGACTCCGTCCGTGGCAAAATCAACGGGTCTGAGCTTCATGTGTGCTTCCAAGAAGAACCCATCCTTCGTTAGGGGCACCTTCAGCATCTCTGCCAAGTGCTTGTTTCCGGGATTGGGAACCGTTGCTGCGCTTAAAACCACTAGGTCAGGTTCTAGTTCAACTTCCTGCTTTAAGACTGGGTCCCAGAAGACAGCCTTGAGCTTTCCGTTGTCTATTGTGATGCGTGGTTTTCTTTCCTCGTCGAAACTTATGAAAAGAGTGCCTTTCGCCGCCGACTCGCGGTAGAAGTCTTCCTTAAAACCGTAAGTTCTCATGTCCTTGTAAAGAATGTAGACCTCCGTTTCTGGGTCTGTTTCTTTGATTTTGAGAGCGTTTTTTGTGGCTTGTCCGCAGCATATTCGTGCGCAATTCGGTTTTTCCTTGTTTCTTGCTCCAACACACTGGATCATCACTACGTTTTTGGCCTTGAATTGGCCTTTGGCGAGGGTTTTTTCCAGTTCGTGCTGCGTTATTATCCTCGGGTCTTCACCGTAGAGGTATTCTGTAGGCGTGTATTCCATGGCCCCTGTGGCTACGATAATTATTCCGTGTTCGAGTTCCTTCAGCATGTTTGGCTGCTTTATCTTGGACTTGAAGTTGCCTACGAACCCGTAGACATCTAAGACCTCTGCCTCTGTGTAAACGTGAATGTTTTCGTTTTTCTTAACCTGCTCGATCAGGGCGTGGAGTTTCTTTTGGGGATCAGTCTTCTCTCCCAACAGGTAATAGATGTTGCGCAGGTGACCGCCCAACTCCGGCTCCTTCTCGACAAGGTGTACTTCAAACCCTTGCTTGGCGAGCTCTAAGGCTGCAGTCATTCCTGAAACCCCGCCGCCTATGACTAAGCCAACTTGAGTGACGTTTATGAGTGGCTTCTTCAAGGGTTTCAAAAGCTTGGCCTTAGCGGTAATCGAACGCACGAGATCCTTGGCTTTCTTGGTTGCTTCTTTCGGTTGGTGCATATGGACCCAGCTGCATTGGTCGCGGATGTTCGTCATTTCAAACAAGTACGGATTCAATCCAGCTTCCTGCACCGTTTCCTTGAATAGCGGCTCATGAGTTCGCGGAGTGCACGACGCCACAACCACACGGTTAAGCTTGTTCTGCACAATCTTTTCTTTGATAAGCTTCTGTGTGTCCTGCGAACACGTGTAAACGTTCGCTTCCGCATAAACAACATTGGGCAAAGTCTTGGCGTACTCCACAACCTCGGGAACATTCACCACCCCGCCAATGTTGATTCCGCAGTGACAAATAAAGACGCCGATTCGAGGTGGCTCTCCAAGGACATCTCTTTCCGGTGGGTAACTTCGCTCTGTAACTAGAGTTCCTCTGGCGCTAGCTATTATACTCATAGCGTTGGCTGCAGCCCCGCTTGCTTGCGCCACGCTCTCTGGGATGTCTTTAGGCGCGGAAAAAGCTCCGCAAACGAATATGCCTGGTTTTGACGTGCACATCGGGGCGAACGTTTGAGTTTCGCAAAAATTATATTGGTTAAGCTCAATTCCCAGAACGGCTGCGAGTTTTTCTATATTTTTCGGAGGCAGCATACCTATGGACAGGACTACCATGTCGAACTCTTCGTTCACGGGCGTTTCATCTTTGACGTAGTGAACAAAAAGATTACCAGTGGCTGGGTCCTCGGTGACTGAACCTGCGCGTGAACGCATAAATCTTATGCCATACTCTTCTTCAGCACGGTTGCGATATTCGTCAAATTCCTTTCCATACGAACGCATGTCCATGTAAAAAATTGATGCCGCGAGCGGCGTGGGCGTGTGCTCCTTTGCTATCACCGCTTCTTTGATCCCGTACATGCAACAAGCTGCAGAACAATATTTGTTTCCAACCTTATAATCCCTTGAACCCACACACTGAACGAACGCAACTCTTTTCGGTATTTCACCGTCTGAGGGCCGCAAGACAAGCCCGCCGTAAGGTCCAGAAGCACTCAATATACGTTCGAATTCGATGCTGTTAACCACGTTTGGGTAGCGTCCGTACCCATATTCAGTTTTGAGTCTTGCGTCGAAAGGTTCGAAGCCCGGCGCAAGTATTATTGAGCCTACCCTCAGTTTGACTTGGCTGTCTTTCTGGTCATACTGAATTGCACCAGCCTTACAGACTTCCTCGCATGTTCCGCATCCGATGCATTTTTCGCGGTCGATCAGGTACTTCAGCGGTACAGCCTGCGGATATTCAACGTAAACCGCGCCTTTCTGTCCGAGCCCTTCATTGAAAGGATCGACCGCTTCAATAGGACACTTCTGGGCGCACAGACCGCATCCGTTACACTTTTCCTCGATTATGAAACGGCTTTTTCGTTGAAGTTCAACTTCAAAGTTCCCGGCTTGGCCACTCAAATTCGCTATCTCAGCGTTCGTCAGGATTGTGATGTTCGGGTGTCTTCCGGTAGCCACAAGCTTGGGCGAAAGAATACACATTGAGCAATCATTTGTAGGAAATGTCTTGTCAAGCTGGGCCATCACACCGCCGATGCTGGGTCCTTTATCTATAAGGTACACCCTGAACCCTGAATCAGCTAGGTCAAGTGAAGCCTGAATGCCCGCAACGCCGCCGCCAACAACCATTACCGCGCCGATTTTCTCGTCAACCATCTGCTATTACGCCTCCAAAGCCTTGTAGAAAGGCGTGTTCCCTTCAATGTGATCAACCGTAATCATGTTTCTTCTCCGCATTGCAACAATATGCTTGAGAACATCGCTCGGTTTCAGCTCGGTGGCCACCGCCAGAGCCCTGATCGGCAACGAGTTGTTCCTCGTTAAAACATGAATTTTGTGACGCAGGAATTCGGCTTCAACTGCCTCGTCGAGAAGGTCCTCAAATTCCTCTTGAAGGACTTTTTCACCATAGACATTGCTTTTTTCGGTTAACTCCCTTTCCTTGCCAACTAGAACTCTTAGCCTGAAACCTGCAGCAACGTCTATTGCAGCCGCAAGATTCTCAATCATCTTCGGGTCTGGTTTAGTTCCAGATAAGGGAGACGGACCTAGCTTCCTTATTTGTTCCGTAAATTGCGTCACTACTTGGGCGAATCTTTGGCCTTCCGATGCTGAAACCCATTCGAGTTCTAACCTTTCTGAACCCAAACCGCTCAGCGCCAACAGTTTTTTGAGCAGTTTAATTTTTTTCTCTTCATAAAGATTTCCTTCCGAGTAGTGACAGTCGCCGGGGTGGCATCCCAAGACAATGACTCCGTCGGCGCCTTGTGCGAAAACTTGTAGAGGGATCACCGGGTCTATTCTTCCGCTACACATGACTCTTACCACTCGAATGTTAGAGGGATACTGAATTCTGCTTACACCAGCTAGGTCTGCGCCTGCATAACTGCACCAGTTGCAGAGAAAACCGATTATCTTGGGTTCAAATTCCACCACCTTAAGACCCCCCTATCGCAGATGTTGCTTCAGCGATAATTTGAGCGTCACTGAAGTGCCGCATGTCAATGGCTTTTTCAGGGCAACTTGCGGAACACACTCCACAGCCCTTGCATAAAACATCGTTTACCCTTGCAACTCCATGCTCATCTTTTCTTATGGCGCTGTACGTGCACAGCTTGACGCATGTGCCACATCCGGTGCATCTGGTCTCGTCAACACGAGCCGTTATTGCTTCGGTTCTAACCTTTCCTAGCGCCATAGGGATGCCTGCCCTCGATGCAGCAGCGTAGGCTTGAATGATGCTTTCGGGGATCGTTTTGGGTCCATGCGCGGTTCCACATAAGAAAATGCCATCTGTCGCGAAATCGACGGGTCTGAGTTTAACGTGTGCTTCCAAGAAGAAGCCGTCTGCCCCTAACGGGACCTTCAGGAGCTTTGAAAGTTCGGCCGCGTCTTCCGATTTAACGAGTGGGGTAGATAACACTATGAGGTCGGCATCCAGCTCGAGTGTGTAGTTGACCAAGATGTCATGCACCTTAACTGAGAGTTTGCCGTTTGCGCCTGAACGCACCTCGGGTGGACTATCATCGTCGTATCTTATGAATTGCACGAAGTTTTGTCTAGCCTTCTCATATTGCTCTTCGAAGTCTTTGCCGTACGCTTGCATGTCTCTGTACAGTATTGAAACTTCAGAGTCTGGAAGCATTTCCTTGATTATCATGGCGTTTTTAAGTGCCATGGTGCAACATATTCTGGAGCAGTAGTTTCGTCCGCCCACTTTTCCTTCTCTCGCACCGACGCATTGAATCATAAGTATGTTCTTTGGCTTCCCAAGTTTTCCTTCTTTCATGAGTTTTTCAAGCTCGAGTTGGGTTATGACGTTCCTATTTTCGCCGTAGCAGTGCATTCCGTCGGGCTTAAAAACGTCGGCTCCTGTGGCAACCACTATCGTGCCAGCCTTGAGTTTTTCTTCGTGCTCCTGCGCTAAATAAATTTGAGTGTAAATCTTGCGGTTGAGGGTTACTTCGAAGTTTCCGATGAAACCATCGACACGCTTCACAGTAGAGGACGTATAGATTTTGATGTTTGGGTTTGAGCGCACGGACTGGATGTACTCGCCAAGAACTTCTGAACTCAGCTTATCGCTGGGATACAGCCTGTATAGTTCGCATAGTTTCCCGCCGAGCTCTTTGTTTTTCTCTACCAAGCTCACATTAAAGCCTTGGTTGGCAAGGCTGATAGCCGCCGTCATTCCTGAAACTCCACCACCGATGACGAGTGCTGAAGGTTGAACCTCAATCTCAGGTTCCGTCTGAGGTTCGAGTAGTGCAGCTTTGGCGATAGCCATCTTGACAGTCTCTTTGGCTTTCTCTGTGGCCTTTTCGGGCTCTCTGGCATGCACCCAGCTACACTGTTCACGAATGTTTGCCATGTGAAACATGTACTTATTCAGGTTTGCTTCTTCGCATGCAGCCCTAAAAAGTGGCTCGTGTGTTCTGGGAGTACATGAAGCTACCACTACTCTGTCAAGGTCATATTTCTTGATGGCCTCTTTAATCTTGTACAGTCCTTCAGATGAGCATGTGTAAAGATTGCCTTCGGCATAGGCAACATTAGGCTGAGCTTTTGCGTACTCTACGACTGCAGGCACGTTTACGACGCCGCCTATGTTGACACCACAGTGGCACACGAAGACGCCGATCCTCGGTTTATGTTTGTCGCTCATTGTTTCCGCCCCTTTGTCGTCAACGCAATGGTCTCTGCCGCTCTGGCAGCCGCTCCGCTGGCTTGGGCCACGCTCTCAGGGATGTCTTTGGGACCTTGGCAGTATCCGCAAATGTAAATCCCCGCGGAAGTTGTGTCCATAGGTGCCGTGAGCAGGTCCTTAGCTTTGAAGAAACTAGCATCATCAAGTTCTATTCCCATTTCTTCAGCGAGCCTCTTGTTTTCTGTCTTCGGGATCAAAGCGGGGCATAGCACGACGAGGTCGGCATCAAGCTTTTTCATTTCGCCACTCTTTGTGTCCTCGTAGTGGATCTGCAAATTCTTTGTAGCTGGGTCTTCAGCTATACCGCCTGGATGCGCTTTGATGTATTTCACGCCGTATTCTTCTCTTGCCCTGTCGACAAATTCCTGGAAGCCTTTCCCCACAGCTCTCATGTCAATATACATGATGTAAGGTTGAGTTTGCGGAGAGTGCTCTTTCACGAGAATTGACTCTTTAGTGGCATAAACGCAGCATACTGAAGAACAGAAAGGGAATCTGCCATGCAGGTTTCTTGAACCCACACACTGAACGAAAACGACGCTCCTAGGTTCTTTTCCGTCTGAGGGACGAACAAGATGCCCTCCAGTTGGGCCAGATGCACATATTATCCTCTCGAACTCCATGGAGGTGAGCACATTTTGGAACCTGCCGTAGCCGTACTCGCCGATAGCCGAGGGATCAAAAATGTCAAAGCCTGTGGCCAAGATTATTGAAGCTACATTCAAGTCTATTTCTTCAGGTTTTTGATTGTAGTCAATGGCATTCGACGGGCACACCTTTTGGCAGACACCGCAAATTTTTCTCGAAAAGTAAAGACAATGTTCTGCATCTATTGTGGCGACGAGAGGAACCGCTTGCTTAAACGGCATATAAATAGCTTTCCTCTTTCCCAATCCCATGTCAAATTCGTTCGGAACCTTAACTGGACACTTCTCCATGCAAGTGCCGCAGCCTGTGCATTTGGAGAATTCTACGTAGCGAGGCTTTCGAAGGATTTTCACAGTGAAATTTCCCTCTTCACCTTCAACATGCTGGACTTCTGAGTATGTAAGTAGGCTGATGTTCGAGTGTCTGAGACACTCTATCATCTTTGGAGCAAGTATACAAATGGAACAGTCCAGAGTTGGAAAGGTTTTGTCAAGCTGGGCCATGCGTCCGCCTATGCTGGGAGTCTTTTCAATAAGATAGACTTTCGTGCCTCGATTGGCCAAATCCAATGATGCCTGAATGCCCGCAATTCCACCTCCGACGACCAGAACTGACTTGGACATGAGTTAGGCCCACTTATCTGTGATGGGTAAACGCGTATATTGTCTAAGGCTAAATATCTTGTGGTTACTAACTTGTTTTTGGGATGTTATTGTGCCATCGACTAATTCCAAAGCCTCTCTCCTCGTATGAAAATGGTGTGCGAAAAATTAATAAATCCAGCAGACAACATGTAAACGGTGTTTAAATGCCAGTAGCATATGTGCTGGCTAAAATAGAAGCTGGCCAAGACAAGCAGGCGTTTGAGACAATAAGGAAAATGGTCGGAGTCACGTCGATCACTTTGACCTATGGCATCTACGACCTGCACGTCGAAATCAAGTTTGACACAATGGAAGAACTTGACGAATTCATTTTCGATAAAATACGTAAAGTTAGCGGAATCAAAGAAACGGTGACCTTAGTGGTTCCATCCAAGGGGGTGTGAAATGTCTATAATAAGCTGCCGGGAAATACACTTCAACCAATGTACAAGTCCAGGTCAAGTCGACGATTTAATCGACAACGTCAAGCAAATAATTGAAGAAATGAAACTCCCCGCAACCTACAACGTGAAGGTTTTTAAAAACATATTTTCCTGCTGCGGCACAGGAGGCCTTGACTTAATCTTAGAAGTCGTCGGACCAGACGAGGAAACACTGAAAGCTATCGACCTGAGAGCCACGTCCAGAGTCCTCGAATTCTGCGAGAAACAAGGCTACGGCGTGGGCTGCTATCACTCTCTCGGAAAATTTGAATTAATAGAAAAATAGCACAGATCACTCTAAAGCCGCTTCTTCTTCAAACGCTCACCAAAGAATCTATTAACGTGAAGCGCGCCAGCCCGTTGAGGGTGTGTGAAAACTCAAATTTAGTTTTATAAATTGCGTCTTATATCTAAAAACACGTCCTGAAGCCCTTCCAAATCGCAAAAACTTAGCAATTTTCTGAAATTAAAAATAGTTTTCACACAGTTTCAACATGCTGGCGCGTACATATGAAATAGTAAAGAAAGGAATTACAATGATTCCTGAGGACAGAGAAATCTTTCTTCGCATAACCATTTAGGAAAACCTGCTACTGGGCGCCTGCATAATAAATTTAGGATACGTCGAGATACATTTTTAAGGTATCATCGTCGACTTGTTCAGCCTTGAATCCTATCCCATTACACAGGTTCAGCATCTTGTAGTTATTAGCCATGACGTAACCGTATATTTTCTCCAGATGCTTATCCTTCGCCATTTCAATCAGGGAACCCATGAGCTTGAGGCCTAGCCCGAATCCTTGCCATTGGTCACCAATTAAAACAGCGTACTCACCGCTTTTTCCATCAGGGTCTGTGATTAATCTTGCAACACCAATTATTCGCCTGCTATCTGGAAGCTCTGCTACTATAGCAATTTCTCTATCATAATCCAAATTACAGTATCTGGTCAACATTTCATGAGAAAACTCCTTTATAATTTCAAAAAATCGGAAACGCATTGTTTCAGCAGAAAGTGATTTGAAAAGCTCGTTGAATCTGCCTTCATCTTCAGGTTTTATTGGCCGAAGCCGCACAAGGGTTTCATTTTTCGTTTTCCAATCAGAGACATACTTGCTTGGGTAAGGAGCGATAACAAGGTTTTCATGAAAACCGATTTTCTGCGTTATACGTTTAATGTCTAGGATAATGCGTGCATCAACTGCAACAGCGCTTTTTTTGTCCACAATCAAAGGGTTTATGTCAATCTCTTTGATCTCAGGAAAATCAATTACAAGTTGAGAAAACTTTACCAAGATTTCCTCGATAAGCTTGACATTTAGGGGAAGTCCCAATAAAGCTGCATTCTTGTAGATAGCCGTGTCCTCTATTAGCCTTCTTGCAAGCACCTGATTTAAAGGCGGGAAACCTATGCTTACATCCTTGAATAAGTTGGCATCCGTTCCACCCTTGCCAAAAATGATCACTGAACCGAACTGTGGGTCTTTTTTAGTGCCGACAAGCAACTCGTAGCCTTTCTTGCGGACCATAGGCTGGATTGCTACGCCTTGAAACTCGGTATTATCACCAAGCTTTTGTATCTTTTTAGCTAGTTCACCAAAGTAAGCTTGAACTTCCAACGTGGAGCATACGTTCAAGATGACGCCTGCGATTTTGGATTTATGTATAACCTGGGGAGACAAAGCTTTCATAACCACTGGGAACCCGATTTTGGAAGCTAAAGCTTCAGCTTCACCAGGCGTACTTGCAAATAGGGTCTTGATAGTCGGGATTTTATAAGCTTCTAGAAACTGAAGAGACTCAGATAAACCAAGAACCTGCTGCCCTCGACAGTAGGCTTGCTTTAAAATAGACTTGAGAGCCGCTGAATTTGTTGGCTCTTCGGAAAGTTGTTCAGGTGTTTGGTAAAGAAGCTCCAAGCCTTGAGTATACCGGTACATGTACATAAAGGTTGAAACAGCTTGTTCGGGCGTTGGAAAAGTTGGAATGCCGTGTCTTTGTAGAAATCTTCGCGCTTTTCGGCATCCGAAATCTTCGCCCATTAAACATGTGAGTATGGGTTTTTTTGTTTGCTTTGCTAATTCTGTCACTGTTTTTGCTATAGCTAAAGGGTCGGCCGCTGTTTGAGGTGCATAGATTAGTAGAAAACCATTGCTATTTTGATCTTTCAGGCAAAGTGCTATAACATCTTTAAACCTTGCCGGTGTAGCTTCCTCGAAAATATCGATAGGGTTTGCAGTAGTACAGTAGGGAGGCAGAACGTTCTTTAAAGCTTGCACTGTTTCCTGACTTAGCTGTGATAGTTTTCCACCCTTAGCGATAAGCTGGTCTGTAGCCATTATACCTGGACCGCCAGCGTTAGTAATGATTGCCAAGTCAGGTCCCGTAGGATTTTGCTGCATTGCCAATGCTTCTGCACAGTTAAATAAATCGTTCATAGTTTCTACCCTGACTACTCCAGCACGCCTAAACGCCGAGTCATAAACAGCATCCTCTCCACCCAAAGAACCGCTGTGAGAAAGAGTCGGGATAATAGTCTCCTGAAAACGCCCAGCTTTGACAACTACTATAGGCTTGGTTCTGGCAAAGCCTCGTGCCGCGCTCATGAATTTCCTGGCGTTTTTTATCGACTCAACATATAAAACGATGCTTTTAGTTTGTGCATCGGCTCCAAAGTAATCTATTAAATCGCCAAAATCCACATCAAGCATTGACCCCGTGGACACCACAGCACTGAATCCAACTTGAGCTTCTGATGCCCAATCTAGTGCGGAAGCACACAAAGCAGCGCTTTGGGAGATAAAGGCGATTTTTCCAGAATTTGCTCTGTCATTTGCAAATGTAGCGTAAAGGTTTATTTTTGGTCTAATTACCCCAAAACTGTTGGGACCTATAATCCGCATACCATATTTCCTTTGGCAGCGAAGGATTCGCTTTTCAATAAGAATGCCTTCTTCACCGACTTCTCTGAAACCGGCAGAACATATTATAATTCCAGAAACTCCAGCCTCACCGCATTCTTCAATGATCTGTGGCACAGTATGTGCTGGTGTTGCAATTATGGCTAGATCGATTGCCCGAGGGATTTTACTAATGCTTGGATAAGCAGTTATTCCCTGAACCGTCTCCCTAAACGCGTTTACAGGGAAGACTGCACCGTTATAACCTACTCCTATTAGATTCCTTAAAATTTTTGCGCCTATGGAACCTTCTCTTTCACTGGCACCGATTACTGCTATCCGTTTAGGATCGAACATTTTGTTAAGTTTTTCGATGCCCAGTTTTAACCACCACTTGAGAAAGCAGCTACCCACTTGTATATGGCTACAAGTCGTTTTAAAACTTGTCAGTTTCCACCGAAATTTACAGGCCTATTAAGGAAGAGGAATATAAAAGATAAGGAAATTAAGGAGAAGGTTTACCAGATTTTTCCTGTGCTAGAAAAGAATGAAAAAGCGTTAGCTCAAACGCTCAAGCGGCGGCGAACAGCAAATGCTTGTTATTTGCCGAAGTTTAATGTCTAACCCTCAACTGTCAACTGTTAATTCTAGATGAGCCTTCATTGGGTTGGCACCAATCATGTGATAAAAGTGTTAGATACTATACGCACAATTAACGAGGAACGCAATCGTCTTGCTGGTTGAGCAGAACGTTCACGATTCATTGAATGCGGCTGATATGGGCTATGTTCTAGAGGAAGGAAGAATCGTTTTAGAAGGAAAGAGTAGGTAACTTTTATCTAATAGTCCTATAAAAGGAGTGTATATAGGCCTTTGAAAAGAGCGAGGGAACAAAAATGGTAGAGGGCGAATACTGGAACGAAAAAATCGAAACCATGCCTGCTGAAGAACTAAAGGTATATCAACTTAAAAAATTAAGGGAACAGGTAAAACGTTGCTACGAGAAACAGTGGCTTTCTTTTCAGGCTTAGCATTCAAAAAGTAATTTTTCCATTCGTTTCTTAAAAGCAAGTTAGCGGAAATCAAAAAAAACAAACAGTGTCAACAATATTTTTATGTGGGTCTCAACTTAGATTCAACATGCTGGGGTGGCCGAATGGCTCAGGCGACAGCCTGCAGAGCTGTTATATATGGGTTCAATTCCCATCCCCAGCTTTTTGGCATACATTCATATACTCTGGATGAATCCGCATATTTACTTGCGTTTTCTGAAAAGCTTGATTTTATCTATTTCGCAAATGTATTCTTAAGCAGCTTTTCTGCTCGTTTGTAATTTTTTAGAGTAAAAAACGAACATTGTTGATTGCTTAAATATTGCTATGGTTCTGAGTACTATGGAGCATGTTTTTGAGTGTGATAAACATGGGTAAGCCAGTTAAGAAGAGTTTTGGAGAAACAGCATTGAAATGGCTTTTACGCTTCATTAAATTCAATATTGTAGGGTTCACCGTTTTCCTCATCGGAACCGCCATCTTCGCGCTTACCTTCAGCACTTTGGGGGCTTGGGCATGGTTAGTAGCCAGCGGCTCTGGAGGTATACTGCAGTTTATCTTAATCAGCTACTTAAACAGAACAAAGAGAGGAAAAATATTCGACAGCTGCGAACAAAGAAACCAACAAGAAAACGAAGACAAAAAAATAAATAAAAACAAATTCTTGCGAAGCAACAAGTTTGCAGTCGAAGTAGAATACCCCGTGAAGCTTTAACCTTATAAAAATCGACCCTACGCGCTTTTAGATCATCGGAAGCCAACTGGCAAGAGAATATCGTGGTACATCGCAAAACAGCACCGCGTAACCAGCAGATTTCTTACACTGAGCTGCCAACGGTAAGACCAATGATAGATTATGTATTGGACCTGAAGGATCAAAGAAGCGCGTATAGCCTTTAGCTTAGATTGCTTTGAGCTTGTTTTAAATAGTTAAACTGTCCTAGTTAATAGTTGGGGAAGAGTGTTGGAAGTACAACATGTGTGCTTCAATGAGTTCCCCGATCAATGCGCAGGATGCACAGAATACAGTGAAACAAGGCAAGATCAGACAAGGCAACTGATGTTGCTTTCAGGGATAGGGATGATGTACCCGCCATACGGGGAAAAAGTCGTCAAAGAATGCAAGCGGTATCACAAGCGCAAAGTTGACTATCTGAGGTAGAAAGAAGCCCAGCGCAACTCTGTAAGCAACCATGGCTTTAGACAAAGTTTACTGCAGAAACAGTTATCGGGGAAAAGTCTCGATTTCTACGTCACTTCTTGGAAGGCACCAAAGACAGCTAAATGAATGTTGGGTAAATTAGCACATTATCCGCACTTTTAAGTTCTAATTTACAAGTCAATTTCCGCTAGAGTTCCAAAATAAGCAGTTCTTAATGCTAAAATGCAGGAACCCCGCAAGCTACACAAATACAAAACTATATGATTTCTTTCTTTAAAAAACAGGTTAGCAATCAAAAAAATAATAAAGCTTAAACAACCAAGCTATCTCACTCTTAAAGGAGGAAAAACTGGTTGAAGTTAATTTACGTTGCAATAGACGGCATGGGAGATTTACCAATCAAAAGTTTAGGCAACAAAACCCCTCTGGAAGCAGCTGAAACCCCAAATATGGATGCTCTTGCCAAAAACGGCAAAACTGGCTTAATGTACACAGTAAAAAAAGGTGTTGCGCCAGAGAGTGATGTTGCTGTTATTTCGCTTTTAGGTTATGACCCTTTCAAGTACAGCACTGGCAGAGGTGTTATTGAAGCCGTGGGCGCAGGCTTAGAAATGAAGGATGGCGATTTAGCGTTAAGGTGCAACTTTGCAACGTTAGGTCAAGGAAAAACCATAATTGACCGTCGAGTGGCAAGAACTTTAACCACTGAGGAAGCCACTGAGCTAAGCAAGGCAGCTAACGAACAGGTTAAGCTTGAATCTTACCCTGCCACGTTGGAGTTTCGAAACACACTGGGGCACAGGGCAGCTCTATTAATAAAGAGCAAAGGGAAGCCTCTTTCAAGCAACATAACAAACAGTGACCCAGCCTACACAATAGCTAACGGCATCGGCGTGGCACAGGCTAACGTTGAAATGGTGCTGAAAACCTGCGAACCAACGGACAACACAGAACAAGCAAAAGTTTCCGCGGCACTTATGAACGAGTTTATCGAGAAAACCCATAAACTGTGGCAAAATCACCCCGTAAACATAAAGCGTGCGGCTGAGGGCAAGCTTAAGGCAAACGTTGTTTTAACTCGAGATGCAGGGCACCTCCTCCCAAAATTCTTCAACATAAACCAGCGATACCACGTCAACTTTGCAGCTTTGGCAGATATGCATGCTGAACGGGGCATAGCACAGTTGGCAGGCATGGACTCCATGCTTTTGCCGCCGCCTTCAGGCAACCTCCAAAAAGACTGCGAAGTAAGAGTCAAAGCCCTGCTAGATGTGTTGCCCAAGCATGATTGTTTCTACATTCACCTTAAAGGTCCAGATGAACCCGGGCACGACGGCAACTGCACCTTAAAAACGCAGATTATCTCAGCCATTGACAAATACTTCTTTGGACCATTGCTAAAACAGATTTCTCTAAAAGACAACATTATCTGCATAACCACTGACCACGCGACGCCCTGCGAACTAAAAGTACACAGCGACACACCAGTTCCCGTATTAATTTCAGGCGACAAAGTAGACGATGACAAAGCTGTTAAGTTCTCAGAGAGAGAATGCGCGAAAGGAAGCTTAGGCATGATAGAACGTGGCTGCGAATTAATGCCAAAACTTATGGAGCTAATGAAAAAATAAAGCTGCAAAAACAAATTTCTAAACCAAAACGTGCGCGTTGAAGCAGGCCCGATTTCTTTCTAAAAGGTCTCCTCTGGGAAAACAAGGCAGCGCCTCCCCGATCTTCCAACGGTTGTACTTTCATAGGCTACGCTTCTTACCACTGGTCGTTGCGGCCTTATTTGGTTGAAACAGCCGTTTTTTTAGTTTGCCGACTATTCTTTTTCAAGGCTTCTGAATGTTCTGGAAGACTTAAACTGTAAAAATAATAATGCTTAATCGCGTCATGTACAACTTCTAACGTTATACGCAGCAGGTCCGCGGGGAACGCTTTTACGTCTTGGTGATTCGAGTCCAATTAAAAGGATTTGTTGAATATAGCGAATTACGCAGATAGGAGTAAATTCATAAGCATTTTCGAGTTTATTACTATTAGGCAGATGGAATTAAGATTTAGGGGTGAATAGATTGGAAAAATGTAATATTTGTGGCGCAGAGATTTCAGAAGAAGACTATTATCTTAACGAAGGTCTATGTGAAAAATGTTATAATGAAAATTTAGAAAAAGCCGATAAATTTAGAAACGTTGATGTCTAAACAATAATAATACGCTCTGAGGATGTTGGCGTTCTTCACAAAACGCAACATGATAGAAGTATTATTTATAACATGTTAGACGAAAGGGATGAACATAAGAAGGAGTTCTGAGGTCGCATGGAAGATAGAATTATGCGTTAATTTTATATAGTAAATAACATGTTAAAGCAAGAACTATGCATTCAATACAATATTGGAATAGGCCCTTTATTGTTCGCATCAGTTTTGCAGTACAACGGACTGTTCATGTCGCTAACAGTGCTGCTAGCGGTTTCAGCCGCCGTCTTTTTCGTCTCAGGCAAAGCTAAAGCCAGAGGGTAGGCCATTTTTGTTGTTGAATTTCTCGTTTAAAAATGAGGTATCGGTAGAGTAGGTGCAATATTGCTATCCCAAATAGGGGGTATACTTTTTGCTTACTATTTTTAGTAGCAAAAAGAGGTGTGAAGAGCCCATTATTCCAAAGAAAGCGATAAAGCTGGATGAAACTTGCAAAACCCTATTAGTACAGCAAACGTTTTTAGATTAATGCTACTATAGAAAGAATCGCCTATGAAAACGCTTGATGAAATTAAAATTCAACTGGAATCGTTAAAACCAGTTCTAAAAGATAAATTTCAAGTGGAAACTGTAGGCATATTTGGCTCTTATTCCCAAGGTTTACAGAAACATAAAAGCGATGTAGATATTCTCGTTACTTTTTCAGAGCCAAATGATATCGACCTTTTAGATTTTATCGCCCTTAAACAATTCTTAAGTCGAAAACTGAAAATAAAAGTGGATTTAGTTGAAAAGCATGCTTTGAAGGCCAGAATAAAAGACAGAATATTGCAAGAGGCAATTTACGTATGATAAGAGATACCAAACTTTATTTTGAAGATATTTTGAAAGCCATCGAAGAAATCGAAGAGTTTATGGATAATCTTTCTTTTGATAATTTCGCAAAGTATACTAAGGTGATAAGAGCAGTGACAATGGACTTCATAGTTATCGGTGAAGCAGCCAAACATGTCCCAATAGAAATGAGAAAAGTTATCCTCAAATTCCATGGTTAAAAATTGTCGGCATGCGGAACATTCTAACTCATGATTATCCAGAAATCAACATTGAAATAATATGGAAAACAGCAAAGAAACGTCTACCCGTACTGAAGCCGGTAATTGAAGAACTATTAAACGAACAATAAGAAGGGTTTATTTGAAAAATTTCCACTTTGAGTAGGCTTGACTTCTACCCCAGTACCTTTCTTAATTAGTTTTTTGATTGCGTGCTAAAGTACTTTTTAAGCGGATTCCAATACCACTCTATCCAGCCCTCAGCTGTTTCATCTGCTTGCTCTTCTGGAACGTCCGAGTGCACCATAACAAGTTCTGTTCCTTCAGGGACCTCATTGAAACATAACTCTAATCTTGAAGGACCATAACCTTCTGGCCAATCCGTCGTAGTCCACTCTTGAACCACACGTTTTCCATCGTCAAGCTCAAGGTTTTTCCCAAAAATGTACCCGTCCCAAGCCGTGAATTTGCCGCCGACCACTGCCTTGCCAGTAGCCTTGCTGCCTGTGAATTTGCTGTGCTTTTTCGCGTCAACATAGGCCTCGTAAACTTCTTTGGGAGAGGCTGGAATAACCACTTTTTGCTTTATGGTTCTAACTTTTGTTTTCATAAAAACGTCACCTACCAAAATAGTAGCTCGGAGGGCTTTTTAACTATGGCGCCGTACGGTTGCCTGCCTGTGCATGAAGGCTAGGTTCCGGTTGATTCAGGCTGGACGACGATTTCTTAGCTGTAAAAAAGCCCTAAGGGGTATACTGTTAGCTTGGCGTTTCAGTAGCAAAAAGCGGATATCCATCCGCATTCGCCGAAGGCTTTTCCTGCTACGACTCATAACTGACTTTAAACGATGCTTCTTTGACCTGATATTGTCAACAATATTTTTTAACCTTTATCTAGATAGCAGTTGTGAAAGGAGCAAAAGTTATGGTTACGAAAGGTCAACGCAGATTAGGCAGAACAATACGGAAGCTTGAGGGAAGCGTTGAACTTAGCGCTAAAGAAAGCAAAGCCAGCGAACAAGAAAAAAAGTATAAACAAAAAACTCAAGCGTCCTTAGGTTACGCTGACGATTCGCCAATCCAGAACTTACGCGACTCCTCAAAATGGAAAAAAGACCAAGCAAAACCTTAAGCTAACTCAAAAAGTAAACTTAATAATTGGTTTTCAACAGGACAAATTTAACCCAATTTAAAAACGAATTGCTCAGCGAATCTAACGTTCAACAAGTGATGGAAAGATATTGGGGAATCCATTTGGGGTTTTTATACGGGGCTTGTTAAACGTTGATTCGCCGAGGCATTTCTTGATTTCTTGTTGGCTCTGCGTATTTCTCGGCAAAAAATATAGAGTTCTTTTAATGTTCTTAAGAGTTTCACAAATAATCTATAGAAACTAAAAGTTAAGCTATATTTTATAAAGAAAATTTTCATTAAGCTGGCTCCATCGAGAGCTTCTAAAAGTATTATTCACTTATCGAATTCTTAAACAAATTAACGTTTTTTAGCCTCGTTTCCACCACATCTTGGGTTACTTGGCTGCAATACACGGTTTCTTTAAGTTTTTTAAGGTGGAAACGTCTAGTTTTATTTGTGAAGAGTTTATGTCGGCTTCTTTAGATATTGAAAGTGATTGGAATTTTAGGGTTTTTGATAAACGCTTGGTTGTTGTTAAAGCTAAAAATGATAGTGCACACAAGGTTGCTGTTTTAGATGTTGTAACGAACTTACCTTTTGCGGTTGAGGTGCCAGACACGATTTCTATGCAGGAGTTAAGTGTTGGTAAGGAATATTTAGCTAACTTTAGAGTCTACACATCAAAAAATTTGGAAGGCGTAGACGAGGACTTTATTAATTTTTTTGAAGCATTAGACGTTGACCAAAGCATTGAAGACTTCATTAAAGCGTACTGGATTTACCCCAGTAAAATTCGCTTTGAACTGGTAGACATTGAGGAGCCTTAGTTTATCGTAGTATCATGTTGACGAATTTTTCAGGGTTAAACAGTTCCAAATCCTTATACGTTTGCCCAACGCCGATAAACAAAATCGGCTTCTGAGTCACGTATGTTACGCTTAAAGCGGAACCTCCCTTCACGTCAGCATCCACCTTTGTCAAAATTGTGGCGTCAACGCCGACGGCTTTGTTGAATTCTTCCGCTTGCATAACTGCGTCGTTGCCGATCAGTGAATCAACGGTTAAAACAGTTAAGTCAGGACCAACAACACGCTTCACTTTAACAAGCTCATTCATCAAGTTCTGATTAGTCTGCATTCTACCAGCGGTGTCGATTAAAACAACGTTAATTCCATGCGATTTAGCGTGACTAACAGAGTCAAAAGCTACTGCTGCAGGGTCACCGCCATAATTGCTTTTAATAACACGAATGCTTAAACGTTTTCCATGCTCCTCCAACTGCTCAATTGAGCCAGCACGGTAAGTGTCAGCGCAGGCAAGCACTACAGAGTAGCCTTTATCCCGGAAAAACTGCGCAACCTTTGCGATTGTAGTGGTTTTTCCTGTGCCGTTAATGCCTACAAACATTAAGATAAATGGCTCTTTCTTCTTGCGTTTTTCATCCGCCATCTTGAGTAGATCAATTTTTCTGTTAGTAAGCATGACTTCTAAAAGAACTTGTCTGAGGTTTTCCTCAACGATTTTTTTGCGGTCATCGAGGCGTTTAACTTGGACACCCACTAGACGCTTTTCAAGGTCGTTGCTGATTTTTTCTGCTACTGGAAAAGCCACATCGTTTTCGACTAGGCTCATTTTGAATTCTGATAAAATAGGGTTTAGGTTTTCAGCTTTAAGTTCTGTTGTAGTAACTTTATTTACTAAGCCTTTGAAACCTGACTTGAGCTTCTCAAACATCGCTTCAAGGTTTCCCTTCTCGTGCGGCAAGCAAAGTTTCAAGCCTGCTTCTGCCACTGTTTATTCGGTCAGCCACTTGGGTAAACTGTCGCTGAGCAGCATTCATGGTTTTTTCCAGTTCATCCAACCGTTCTTTCAGGGTTGTTTTTGCTTCTGGCAGAGTTTTTTCTATGGATACGCCTGCGCCCATTCCGACAATTACCTTGTTTGAATCTGCAAGTTTAACTTTCACGTAAGCGCTTCCGCCGATTGGAACCAAAAGCTCAGAGTTTTCCTTTTCTTTCTCAATTCCATCCAAGGTCATGTTAGCATAAGTTAATTCTGTAACAGCGGCGTTCACCATGCTGATGCGTTGTTGCAAGGCGTCTGCAGTTTGCTCTAGATATTGCATTTCCATGCTGAGTTTGCGAAGCTCCTCTTCTGCTTTATTTCTATTGGCCAAGTTTTTATTCTCCACTTACAATTTTTTTTAAGATTGGGTTCTCAATTTCTTCTGCAGAAATCTCTTGAACATTAGTTATTTTAATGTGACATCTTTTTACCCGATGTCTGCTGCCTATTTCAGCGTAAACCTTCTCTACTGCATGCTCGCTCTTTTCAGCTAACAATTCTCTAACAAATGAAGTTTTCAGCTTTGGCTTATTGATTTCGCCGGTAACTTTGAAAGCTTTCATTTCTCGTCTTCCCGCACAACATCCAGCGCATTCCCAATAATAAACATCTCGGGTCCAGTTGTCATAGAACCAGCCACAGCAGCATGTGAATTAGCAAGTAAGCCAGTTCCAACATAAGGAACGCCACAGTTAACTGTCCCCACGTCAACTGGAACTTTGAAAACGTTTTCTAAGATTTTTCTTTCCTCATCTTTTAGTAATGGGTGAGCTAGTACGCCTTTGTTTGTTGCAACAGCTAAGGAGCCAACATAGGGTAAGCCTGCGATTTCTGTTGGCACCGCCTCCACGCCCAAGGTTTCGGAGATTTTTTTTCTTTCCTTTTCTTTAAATCGTGGATCAACCACTGCACCCTTGTCGTTGGTTAAGACTAGGTTGCCGTAAGCTGTCTTTTTTGTTTCCATAATTGTGATATTGCCCTCGAAAACAGATTTTATTTGTGTTAATTCTTCTTCTCGGACATAGTTTGGAAGCAGCATTCCGTTCGAATTTGCGCATGCCAATGCACCTGCAAGGACTGAGCCGCCAATGGATGTGTAGACAAGTTTGGTTTTTAACCAATCGGCGAACTCTTGAGCTTTTTCCTTAGGAACCATTCTCGGAATTATCACTATGTTTTCAGTTGCCAACGAGTACACACTGATGCTTGCGCTTCCAACTATGCTGGATAAGTAAACGGTCAAGAATTAATTTCTCCTGATGAAACGTTCTAATGGCGAAGTTTCATGCATACTCCTTTTTGTAGATTGTGGTCTGTTTTAATAATTAAAAATTGTTTTCTTGCTTGCCTATTGGTATTTTTGCTATGAATGTGGTGCCTTTTCCAAGTTGACTATCAAAACTAACCACCAAAAATTATTGCGTCTATAAGCCGTTCAACTACAGCTAAACCTAAACCTTGAATGAAAGAAGAGCCCAATCAAGTTAATGTCTATCCCTAACAATTGGTTCAAGTGAGTTTTTGTTTGCTACGCACATACCGTTAATACTGAATTCAGTTTACCTGTAAGATGGGGTAAGTATGAGGCGTTCCAAACTAGAAATGTACGTGGATATTCTGAACGTTTTAGCACAAAGAGGACCGCTGAAGATATCGCATATTATGTACAAGGCAAACGTCAACTGCAATATTCTAAAAGAATACTTGAACTTTCTGATCAAACAAGGACTAATTGAAGAGAGAGCAGTGGGAAAAAGCAGCGTGGTTTACGCAAACACCGCTCGCGGAACAGAAGTCATCAAATTCTTTAGAGAACTAGACAAAGCGCTTTCCGTTAAAGAAGACGGCAAAATCTTGCCAGTTCCCTATTGAAAAGGCAGCCTCGGTTTGCAGTTCTTCATCGGGAAGTGACTGACCCCTGTCATGGCCTGCTGTATTGGATAGGCGCCAAAATGCCCACAATTAATATTTAAAGTAAGCAATTCCTCTCACTTTTAGGTCGGTTTCTTCTACACAAGGGTAAAGAGGCCTAGCAAAGTCTTGAAGGTCCGCTACAATCTTGTTAATGTAATCAATGTTACTTTCAAAGAAATAATTATTGAGCTTCAGCTAAGTAAACAGTTACATTGCCGTCTTTGTCTTTAGCTGCTCGGATACGAATCTTTCGAGGAGGTTTCTTTATACCTCTATCCCAGATTTTCTCGTTAACTTCTTGGCTTATTATAAGCTGGGGTAACTCTTCTTCTTCCTCTTCTTCAGAAACCTTCATTTCCAGTTTCATATGCTTTGTTACGAAAGCCCTTATCAACTGCATTGCACGTGGAGCACGCTTCTTTGGCGGCCTAACCATCGCTCTCTGCAGAGGAATCGTGTAGGTTCGTTCTTCAACAATTTCTACTTCCCCTTTCTTTTTCTTTTTAGGTTTAACTTCCTCTTCCTCTTCTGCCTCTTCTTTTGCCGGCTGCTCTTCAACTGGAGCTTCCTCTTTTGCCGCTTCTTCTACAGGTTCTTCTTTCTCAGCGGTTTCATCTTCACTAAGAACGGGCATTTCTTCTTCATCTTCAGCGCTCTTCTGTTCCTCTTTGTCTTCTTTAACCATTTAGCCTCTACTTCTCCTACGCCTTTATTTTCCTGGTTCGCCAGTTTCGTCTTTGCTTAGGGTTATTCCTAACTTTACCGTCAGTTCGGGCAATTACCCATGTTGGAACAGACGTCGCCTCTTTTCCAGCTTTAGCTAGCCTAAGTTTTTTCGCTGTAGGTTTAACTCGTGCCATATTTTCATATCCTTCTAATTGTTGGTTCTCGCTTCCGTGATTGAAGCTGAATCAATATTCCCTTGAGCTGAGCATCTGACAACGGAATCGGCAACTTGCCAGTCTGCGCCATTTCAATCAACTGCAGCTCTATTTGCTCCGCAAATTCAGGCTTAACCATCTTGAGGTTATTTAGCCTTTGCCGAGCTTCAGGCGTCAATATCTTACTCAGCAACGCCTGTTTTTGAGCTTCCATTTGCGCTTCTGCTTGAGCTTGTCTTTGCTCATCACCCATTCTATTCTGCATTGACAATAGTTTTCTTTTGCGGATTTGCTCAAGCTCTTCATCCGACATTGCTTCTATTCGCCTTGATACTTCTTGAGCTCTGGGATAGTCTTAACTATTTCCTTATACAAGTCTCCAGCAACTTCCTGAAGCAGCTTACGACCTTTAGGCGTCATTCGTCTACCCTGAGGCCTCGCCGTTTGAATTAAACCAGCAGTCTCAAGTTGCTGCAGAATCTTACGAATGTTGTTTCCGCCTGCTTTGACCACATGTGATTTTTTAACGCCATTATTCTTTCTTCCACCATAATCAGCGCGCAGTTTTTCCAATCCGATTGGACCGTAAACATAAACTTTGCGAAGTATAGATGCGCTTCGAGTATACCACCAGTTCGGGTTCTGCGGCTGCTTTTCTACATGATTTCCGGTTTTAGCAAAAGTTGCCCATGGAAGAGGCTGAACTTCATCAACATTTTCCTTAAGATACCTAGCTAACCGGTCGATGAATTTTGAAGCTGGAACATCATGAGGAGTAGTCAAGATTGCTCTAATCCTTTGTTTTTCCTTGCAGTTAAACATTGAAGCCTAATATAAATATTCTCTGAGAGGAATTAGTGCTTAAGCAAGCTTATTGACTCTTGAATTAAGAGAAAATAGTAAAGATCGTTAATTCTTTTTTAATGCAGCGATGCTTTTGCTCTTAGCACTGAGCCTTTAAGATCGATTCTTGACGGGCAAACGTAACTGCAATTTCCACAGCCGTCACACAGTTCCGCTTTCAGTTCTCTTAGCTTTTCCTTCTTACCTTTTTCAAAGGCCTCTTTGATTAGAACTGGACTCAAGTTATGGGAACAAACGCGCAAACACACACCGCATCGGATACAAGCAACTGTTTTTGCATTTTGTTTTCTGTTAGCATTTTCGATCCTTTGCGATGATGTAAGAGGTGACGCAGAGAACCTGTCGTTTGTCGATGAGTCTTTTGATTTGTCGTGTGCTCGTCATACATGTTCAGCTCAGCCAGATATTTTTTTAATTTTTTAAGTAAAACGGATTTCATATGTTGAATTCTGATTTCCAACGTTATTCAGATGGTTCTTGCGCTTTACGCTTCCTGAAAAGAATAAACACGTGACCCCTAACCTCAACCAAAGCAGCACCAGTTTGTTCAGCAGCCTTTAGTGCTATCGCTTGGGCTGCATTATCTCCCTGCAAAGCGGCAGGCAAAATTCTAACCTTCAGCATCTTGTTCTGCTGCAGTTGCTTCTCAATTTCGCTTATTAACTGAGGAGTCAAGCCGTCTTTGCCAACCCAAATGGTGGGATTCTCGTCTTTCAATACGTGCCTAACATGGCGCTTCATTTTGGTAGTTATTTTGCTCAAGTTCCTTTTGCTCCTTTTTCTTGCTTAACATTATACGAGTTTGGTTGCCGCAGTTTAAACACGTTATTACGATGTGAGGCTCCCTGTTCTGCTTTATCCTAACCCGACAATTATAACCCTGCACAAGCAACGCATTGCAGTTTTTACACGTTTCACGCTTAAACTCAACTGGCAAACGAATTTTTGCAGCCATAGCAATCTTCCTTGCGGACTTAGTATACTGCATGGCTAACTGCGGATTAGTCTTGCAAACCTGCTTTGCCTGCTCAAACAATATTTGAATTCGCTGCCTTGCTATTTGCTTAGCACTGGTCGGTTTCATCTGGCCTTCCCAAATAACCCAAAGATGATGAGACTCACACATAAACACTTGTGTCTAACTTAACGGCTTTTCTTTGAAAGCTCGAATTTCAACCTTTGCAACGCTTCACCAATCTCTAGCGGCTTGTTTCCCAGAATCTGATGAGCCTTTGAAGTATCAAGCGACGAATCCATAGGCCGTTTAGCAGGCCACTCAAACTGCGAAGACAAAGCAGGATCAATCAGGCTCTTATCCAAACCAAAAACCTCAGCGATTAATTCTGCAAACTCGAACCTGCTGACGCGTGTGGCACCGCAAAGATGAAACGTTCCAGTTAACCTTCGTTCAACAACTTCCATTGTCATGTCAGCCAAATTAGTGTTCAACGTAGGCGTGTTCCACTGGTCAGTAACAATCTTAACACGTTCACCCTTACCAAGCGTATCAATCACCCATAGAGCAAAGTTGACTTTTCCAGCAGCAGGAGTTGAACCGTAAATCACGCTTGGTCGCGCAATAAAATATTCTGCTTGAGCTTTTACCAATTCTTCAGCTTTAAGCTTGGTTAATCCGTAATAATTAATCGGGTCAGGCTGATCCGACTCCTTATAGTTACCTTTTTCGCCGTTGAAAACGTAATCTGTCGAAATATAAATCAAAAAAGAGCCCGCGCTTTTTGCTGCTTCTACAATATTTTTTGTTCCTTCAACATTTATTTTCCAAGCAAGCTCCTTATTCAACTCACACTTATCCACATCAGTCAGGGTAGCTGCGTGAACTACAACATCAGGCTTAACACGCTTAAACGCTTCATTAACCAACTCCTTATTTGAAACGTCAAATTTAACAAAGTTACCACAAACCGGCAACTCCTGAACATCACAGGAATAAACCTCAAAATTTCTTGCAACAGCAAGCTCAGCTAGTTTGGAGCCGTAAAGACCAATAGCACCAGTAATTAAGAGTTTCAGTGAAAACCACCCAGCTTCCAAGGCGTCGGATGAAGAATCACTTCTGTAGCAAACGACGCCCACCAACGCTCATTTTCAAGATACCAGCGAACAGTCGACTCCAAAGATGCATCAAAACTGAACTTTGGCTGCCAACCCAACGTGAACCTTATTTTTGAAGAATCCAAACTGTACCGTGTATCATGCCCAGGACGATCTTCCACAAAAGTAATCAAGCTCTCAGGCTTATGCAGCAACGCGACAATTCTTTTTGCAATCTCAATGTTAGGAATTTCGTTCCCAGCTGAAACATTGTATACTTCTCCAGCATTTCCTCTCTCAAGAACTATGGCAATTGCTTCACAGTGATCTTGAACGTAAATCCAATCACGAATGTTTTGTCCAGACCCATAAATCGGTATCGGAAGATCCCTCAGCGCACGGATAATGGTTTTAGGAATCAGCTTTTCGGGAAGTTGGTATGGACCAAAATTATTCGTACAACGTGTGATGGACACATTCAAATTATAAGTTTTATAGTAGGATAGCACGAACATGTCTGCGGCAGCTTTAGAAGCAGAGTAAGGATTAGATGGCTTAGGCGGAGTATTCTCCGTAAATGAGCCTTCAAGTGCTTCACCGTAAACCTCGTCAGTGGACACCTGCAAAAGCCTTGCCTTGTGATTATGCCTGCGTATCGCCTCTAAAATTGTAAATGTGCCAACTGTATTATTCTGCAAAAACACGTTGGGGTCAGCAATGCTTCTGTCCACATGAGTCTCAGCCGCAATGTTTACAACAGCGTCAACTTGATGGATTAGCCTATTTATAAGCTGCGGATTGCAAATGTCACCTTTTATGAAAGTGTACCTTTTGTCATTTTCAATATCAAGAAGGCTAGCTGGGTTAGCGCCTATGCCTATTTTATCAACATTTATCAACTCATAATCAGGATACGTCGCAAGTATGTACCTGCAAAAGTTGCTTCCGATAAATCCTAAACCGCCAGTAACTAACAATTTCATGATTCATCACTTATGTGGGGGATAATTCCAGTCCCAAGGTTTACCAACACGTGCATCGTCTTTCTTGCCGTTGACGATTTTGGGAACTATTGTCGGGTCATTCCATGGTCTGCGTTCTTCATCGGGATTAGCAGGGTCATATAGGTTAGTAGTGAAGTACAACAGCATAGCGGGTTCATTACCGAGTGCTTTGAAGCCATGCCAATAATGACCAGGAATACGCACCACTTGCAGATCTAAAGCGCTGGAGACAACTTCGTTTATTTCTCCTGTTTTCTCGTCAAACGCGCAAATTTTTACTAACCCTTTTAGCGCCAAAAAATAGTCCGTTTGCCCTTTAAGGTGCCTATGCCACGCACGAATAATGTTAGGATAAGTTAATGAAAGGTTTGCTTGCACAATTGTATCTTCTGCAAATAAGTCTTTCCAATCTTTACGCATAACTTCAGTAAAGAAACCTCGCTCGTCGGGTAACCGACATATTGGTTTAATTCTTATCCCTTTTAACGTTAATATCCCTCGTTTGCTTGCTAACCATATGTTTTAAAAATATTTATAATAGTTGTCATGCTCTCGGGGCTAGACTTCCACTTCCGAGTAATCGCCCACGTGCAACTTGATAGTTCTGTTCCTTTGGTTTCTTGTCACCTTCGCATTTTTGCCGATTAAACTATCCTCTAACCGCTCCACATCTTTAACGACAACGTTTTCTTGTATAACACAATATTCAAGGTTAGAATTAATAATTTCTGAGCCGCTGCCGACGCTTGTGTACGGTCCAATGAAGGAGTTTTCGATCAAAACGTTCTTTCCAATTACGCATGGTCCCCTGACTGTACTATTCACTATTTTTGCTCCCAGTTCAACCTTAACCCTACCATCTATAACGCTGTTTGTTACTGTTCCTTTGATGTCACGCTCTATATATTCATCCAATATTCTCGCATTAGCCGACAAAATATCATCTTTTTTGCCTGTGTCAAGCCACCAAGAATTCAAGATTTCAGCTTTAACCGAAAAACCCAAGTTAATCATTTCTTGAATTGCATCAGTAATTTCCAACTCTCCACGCCAAGAAGGCTTTATCCTTTCTATAGCTTGATGAACCTTATTAGAAAAGAGGTAAGTGCCAATAATAGCAAGATTACCCATGGGCGTTTTAGGCTTCTCCACCAACTTGATAATATTGCCCTTATCATCAAGCTGAGCGATACCAAAACTCGATGGGTTCTCAACTTCTTTTAGAATAATAAGCCCATCAAGATGTTCACTCTTAAATTTTTTAACAAATGAGTTCAAGCCTTGACCTGTAACGTTATCCCCTAAACACATGACGAAAGAATCCTGCCCCAAAAATCGCCTAGCGGTCTTCACAGCATGTGCTAAACCAAGCGGCTCCTGAGGAATATAGTTAACTTTAAGGTTCCAGTTTGAACCGTCATTAACATAGTCTTTAACAAACTGTCCCGTCTCAGGCGCAGTAATAATGCCCACCTTTTTTATTTTGGTTGCCGCCACCTGGTCAAGAACATATCCCAATATTGGCTTGTTAGCTACTGGGATAAGCTGTTTAGCGCAGGTAAAAGTTAAAGGTCTAAGTCTGGTTCCTTTTCCACCGCTGAGAACAAGTGCTTTCATGCTAATCACTAATATGTTGAATGCTTACTTTAACTAGCATTGATTTTATCACTTAAATAAGTTTACGTTGAAGTTCAGTTGTGGTTGTAGTTGTACAACAACATAGTCCTATTAGCGATTGAAAAGAAATAGCATATTAGAGATCGCTTAATTCTTGGTGAAGATTAAACGAGAACAATACTTAAACGCAATGTATTGTCGTCTTTTCGCAAACGGGGAATAAAATGCAAGTTCACCCGTTCATGCAGCCTTTACTCTAACTCGAGCTATACATGCACACATGTCGGCGGAAGTTACAGCGGTAAGTACAGATCACTAGCCAGAATAGCAGAGCAGTTTGCTATGGAAATAGATGGAAACTTAACTGAAGACCGCCTGGTACAATAAATATTCTTTAACATTGGAGCTGTTGCCACTGTTTTCGCCTAATTTACTTTGTACGAAGGATCGTCATTAATTTCTCGATGATATTCAGCAGAAAACGTAAAGGTTTACGAAGAGGCCCGAGCACATTAATAATTTCCCGAAGATTATACAGGTCAGCTCTGTTAACGGTTCGAGTAACTAGCGTTGCAGCAATGAAAATAACTACGAAAGCAATTATGCCTATGGCTAGTCGTATCGGGTTGGAAAAAGCCAGTTGAGAGATGAGAATGTATGTTAAGATTGCGGTTATTATTGAAGAAAATAGAATTTTGGCGGAAGATACCCAATCTACTGATACTCCGAAGTGCTTTTTGATAAATCGTAAACCTATAAACAAGCTTGGGAGACTGACTGTTAAGGTAGTTACGATTAAGCCTATAACTCCGAAGTTAGAAATTAACAGGAAACTTATGGGAAAACCGATTGCGACTGTAAGAATAGACAATTTCATGTTGAATGTTGTGTAACCTTGGCCGTTTATCAAGTTGCTTATACTCAAATTTCCGAAAGCAGTATAAAGATAAGTTACTGACAGCAATGCCAAAAATAATGGCGCGTCAGCATATCTGTTTTGATATATAGTGCCAATGCCTGGTTGTGCAAGGGCAATTACCATGGCTGTAACTGGCACGACAATGAGCGCGGCGTACTTTACTGAATATTGGAAGACGTTTTTTAGAGTCTCATTGTCTTTTTTATAGTCTAGTTTGGAGAATGCGGGAAACAACATGGTTGTGACGGGAGTAGCGAAGAAAGTTATTAGAACTGAGAAATTTATGGCTAAGTTGTAGTTGCCGATGATAGCGTTGTTAGTTACATAGATTGCCAGTATATAGCTGTAGAATACGGTTAGGAATCCTGTAAGGATGGTGCCTATTGAAACTGGTAAACCGTATTTTAACATGGTTTTAATTGTTGCAAATATTTCCATTTTGCTGTTTATTGATTTAGGCAGGGATTTGTACATGGTCCACATTAGGAGTATGCCGGCTAACCCCGCGAATAGGGAGGCTGTTGTGAAACCTGTTACTGCTCCAAGAGTGCCGAAGCCTAAGAGTACTAGTGTAACTATCAGAGCAGTCTTGGCTATTGATTGAATTATCAGCATGAAACTGTAGAGATGCATTGTTTCCATGCCTGTGAATGCGGCAGTTGCTGTGTTCACTAGTGCGCCAGATAGGATGAAGAGAGAAGCGATTTGGATTAAGGGGACTATTGTGGGGCGGTGCAAGCTTAGGGCTAAGATGGGGGAAAGGCCAAATGAGAGAAAGGAAAGTGATAAACCTAAGAGGATCTCGAACACAAAGCCTGAGAAAAAGATGCTTCTTATTTTGGCGTTGTTTTCAGCGTTGTATTGCGCAGAGTATTTTACCATGGCTGAGTTTACTCCCCAGTCTCGGAATGTGGAGATTAGGGTTGGTGCAATAAGAGCAATTGAGTATAAACCGTACTTTTCTGCACCCAGAATGTAAGTGATAGCTATGGTGCCTACAGCTGAGATGACCGTAGAAACAACTAAGCCCCACAGAAGGTTAAAGCCGCCTCTGGCTGAAACTCTTGCCATCTCTGTAGCCTTGGTCATGTGTCTTTCCCGATTGCTGTTAGCTTGTAAGTTAACTGTTGTTGGCGGGTGCTGTTTATCACTTTTGGTTTAATATGCTAGAATTAGCGATAGTTCTTGTTGTTGCTTGGTGTACACAGTTCTCATGGCATTAGTACACACGATTAGAGCCTGCTTATGATGTTTGGCAGTGGGTTATTTGCCTAGGCCTACAGCGGTGAATTTGAGTTTTGCGCTGTAGGTTTCGGGATTGTAGATGCGTCTGCCATCAATAAGTATGGGCTGCTTCATATTTTTCATGAAATCGTCAGGGCTGAGCTTTTGGAATTCTGACCATTCTGTCACAATTATGCAGCAGTCCGCGTTTTTTATGCAGTCAAGTGCTGAAGTGGCGTACTGGATTTTGTTGTTGAAAATGGTCTTTGCGGTGGGTACAGCGACTGGGTCGTAAGCGATTATGTTGGCGCCTTCTTTTAGTAGCTGGTTTATTATGGGTATGGCGCGTGCTTCTCTCATGTCGTCTGTGTCTGCTTTGAATGCTAAGCCTAGAATTGCTATGCGTTTGCCTTCTAGGTTGCCGAGTTGTTCTTTGCAGAATTGGATTGCTTTTAGGGGTTGAGTTTTGTTTACGTCTTCGACGGCGTCTAGTAGTTTTAGTGGGTAGCCGAGGTTTTTTGAGTGTGCCATGAGGGCTTTTACGTCTTTGGGAAAACATGAACCGCCGTAGCCTAGTCCAGCGTTTAGGAATAGTGGGCCGATTCTTTTGTCTAGTCCCATGGCGGTGGCTACGGTTTTTACGTCTGCGCCGGGAATTTTTTCGCATATGTTGGCGATGGTGTTGATGAAGCTGATTTTTGTGGCGAGTAAGGAGTTGCTGGCGTACTTGATCAGTTCGGCTGTTGAGAGGGTGGTTCTGATTGTTGGGGGCGTATTTTTGGCGTAGAAGCCTTTGTAAAGGTTTTCTAAGGTGCCACCAGATTTCTTGTCGTATTCGCCTATGACTATGCGGTCGGTGTGCATTGTATCTTCGAAGGCGGAGCCTTGGCGTAGAAATTCTGGGCTCATGCATAAACCAAAGTCTGGACCACATTTCTTTTTTGATTCTTTTTCAAGGATTGGTTTGACGAGATCCTGTGTTGTTCCGGGGACAACGGTGCTTTTTATCACTACCACGTGGTATGTACTTTTTTTGTTGAGCGCCTTTCCCATGTCGCGTGATGATGTTTCTATGAATTGCAGGTCTATGCTGCCGTCTGGTCTGCTGGGGGTTCCCACAGCGTTAAAGGTTAGGTCTGTTTCGAGGACGGCTTTTTCTGTTTGATCAATTAAACATTTTAGATAGCCGTTTTGGACGGTTTTTTCAAGCAGATTTTGAAGGTTGGGTTCGTGAAATGGTGGGATTCCTTTGTTTATTTTGGCTGCTTTTTCGGCGTCATGAGTCGAAGCGATGACGTTGTAGCCTTTGCTGGCAAATCCAACGGCGGTGCACAAGCCCACGTAGCCTATGCCTAAAACAGATATGTTAGGTTTTTCCATGAGTTTGATTCCTCAGTTTAGTGTAATGATTCGTTTTCAATCTTCAGTGAGTATATATTAGTTATGGTGAAAAGGTTGGAAAAAATTTTGATAATTCGTAAAGTTGTTGTTCCAACTGCAGGTTTGGGAACGCGTTTGTTTCAGGCGACTAAGGAGCAACCTAAGGCAAAGGCAAACCCTCAAATTAATTGTTAATTTGGATTAAGTTATCATATAAATATATAATGGGTTAATATAACAACAGAAAGGCAAGAGGATATTTGATGATTCGCAAGGTTATAATTCCTGCTGCAGGTTTGGGAACACGTTTATTTCCAGCGACCAAGGAGCAGCCTAAAGAAATGCTTCCAATTTTCACTAAGACCATACAGGGTGACATGGTAGTGAAACCAGTGGTACAACTGGTTTTCGAGCAATTGTATGATGCTGGGCTTCGTGAGTTCTGTTACGTTGTTGGCAGAGGCAAGCGGGGAATAGAAGATCATTTCACTCCTGATACGCATTGTATTAGAACGCTTGAAGACATGGGCAAAAACGGGCAAGCGTCTGATCTTGAGGTTTTTTATGAGAAACTTGAGACTTCGACGACTATGTGGGTTAATCAGCCTGAACCGAAAGGGTTTGGAAACGCGGTTTTAACGGCTCAACCTTTCGTGCAGAACGAAAGTTGCTTGGTGCATGCGGGGGATAGTTGCGTAATATCGAAAGATATGGATTACATAAAGAAGCTGCTTGAAGCCTTTGAGCGGTTTAATGCGGACGCTGCATTTCTTGTGCTGGAGATTGAGAATCCCAAGCAGTATGGAATCGTTGAAGGAGACGAGATAGAACCGGGAATAATAAAAGTAAAGTCGGTGGTTGAGAAACCTGAGAAGCCCAAGACGAACTGGGCAATTATGGCAATATATATTTTTCACCCAATTATTTTTAAAGCCTTAGAAACGACTGAGCCTGGAAAGAACGGAGAAATCCAGCTTACCGACGCCATCCAGAAGCTTATTGACTGGGGCTTGAAGGTGTACGCTGTAAAGTTGGACAAGAGCTATGCTCACTTGGATATCGGCAGTCCTGAAAGGTATTGGGAAGCCTTAGAATTGTCATATCAACAGTTTTGTAAGAGACCAAACATATGATGGACAAAATAATCAGGCAAGATCTTGAAAAAATAAAGCGCACCGTTGAAGGAGATGCCTTTGCAGAAAAAAAGGTGCTCGTAACTGGCGGCGCTGGGTTTATTGGCAGTTGGCTTTGCGATGTGCTGGTAGCTTTTGGCGCTGATGTGACAGCTGTGGATGATTTGTCCACTGGAAGGACCAAAAACATTGACCACTTAACCAAAAACGCATTGTTCAAGTTGGTAAAGTCTGATGTTTGCGCGTTTGAGTGTAAGGAAAAGTTTGATTTTATTTTTCATCTGGCTGGACATGCGTCTCCTGATGAGTATCAAGCGCATCCGATTGAGACCTTGCAGACTAGTGCTTTAGGTAGCTTTGGTATGGCGGAGTTGGCTAGGAAAAGTGATGCTACGTTGTTGTTTGCTTCGACTTCGGAGGTTTATGGTGACACGGAAGTTATTCCTACACCCGAAAGTTATTGGGGGAAAGTTAACCCCATTGGGCCTAGATCGTGCTATGACGAGGGAAAACGGTTCGCCGAAGCGCTGTTGATGGCTTATTGTAGGCAGTATGGTTTGGATGTGAGGGTTTCGAGGATTTTTAATTCGTATGGTCCACGCCTGCGGGAAGATGGGCTTTATGGGAGAGCGATATCACGTTTTATCTTGCAGGCTTTGACTAATCAGCCCATAACAGTTTATGGGGATGGAAAACAAACCCGTTCCTTCTGCTATATAACCGACACAGTTACAAGTTTATTGTTGCTGATATCTGCTTCCAATGTGAAGGGCGAAGTTGTGAATGTTGGCAACGCTCAGGAAGTGACCATTCTGGAGCTTGCACAAAATATTAAAGCAGTAACTAAAAGCAAGTCACCTATTACGTTCCATCCGTTGCCGAAGGATGACCCGAAAAGACGCGCCCCAGACACAACCAAACTGGAGAGGCTCGTTGGGTGGAAGCCGAACGTGAGCTTTGAAGAAGGGCTTAAGAGAACGATTGGGTGGTTTTCACAAAAGAAGTAGGCGTCGTTAAGGGGTTATCTTGTTTTCAACTGTTCGTTTCTCTGGCTTGTTTTAGTGATTTATGATTCATCAGCGTGTAAAAGCGAGCGAGAAGAATTTGAAGGCTGAGTTATTTTATGAAAATTACGTTTTTTAGATTTTTGAAGTGTTCGTCGCCAGTTACTACTTCTGCCCTCTTGATTTGTCCAGTGGCGTAGACTATGGAGTCGGCTAATCCCCAGCCGTCGATTTCCTTTTTCATTCTGTTCTGTATCTTGGCGGATTCCAATGCGATGAGTTCGTCTAACGCCACTAAGGCGCTTTTTTCTTTTATGAAGATTCTCTGCTTTTCTGCTAGTTCTTGGTTCTCTACTCTGAGGGTTTTAGCGTAGATTTCAGCTAGGCAAATTGTTGGGGTAATTTTTTCTTCTTGGCCTTCGATGGTGGCTTTAACTTTTTCGCCTGTTTTGGTTCCCATGAAGTATTCTATCCACGCGTAGGAATCGATCACATATTTCATAGACAACGGTCCTTGTGGTCGCGGAGGTCGGTTAGGTCCGTTTGTTTCATAACGCCGAACATGCTGTCTTTTTTGGTGAAGTAGTCGATGAGTATTTTGTTTATTTGGTTTGAGATGTTTCTAGCGCCCGCTTTCTCCTTTAAATTTTGGTAAACGTCGTCTCTTAGCGTTATTGTTGTTTTTTTGGTCGTGAACATCACCATAAACATGTATGTAAATGCATTCATTAATAGTTTGCGAGTTGAGGCAACTTTGGTTTCAATTTTCGCATGCCTGGCATGGCGTCTCCTGATGAGAGAAACTGAACGTTGGGAATTATTAGGAAGCAACCATTTTTGAACTTGCAAAAAAGATCAAAGAAGCAACCAAATGCAAATCAGCCATAGAATTTTATCCCTCGGCTAAAGATGACCCGAAAAGACGCGCCCCAGACACAAGCAAACTGGAGAGGTTAGTTGGGTGGAAGCCGGATGTGAGTTTTGAGGAAGGGCTAAAGAGAGAGCGGTAGCGTGGTTTTCTCAAAAGAAGCAATCTACTTTTACGGCTTAATTTCAAATCTTAAGGTTTTTGAGGTAGTCGATTATTTTTAAGTAATCTTCAGCCGATACGTACCAGCCGCTGTCGCGCATTTCTTTAACTTTCTCTATTAGCTTTTCCTTGTCGATTTTTCCAGTTGCAAAGATTTTTCCCAAGATGTATCCTGTTCCGTGGAGTTCTATTCCCAGAATTCTTGCGACGGATCTGGCGATTTGGTCGTCGGCTATAGCTATTCCGTTTAGCTCCTTAGTTAAGCAGAGGACTTCGGCTTCCGCCTCATGTAATGGTTGCATTTCACTTTCTGCGGCCATTTCCTTCACATAATTGAGGTATCCATTGTTGCTTATGTTGTGGACCTTGATTATTTCCTCATTGAATAAAGTCTCTAAAAAAGATGCTTCGGGCGCTTTTTTCTTTTTGCCTTCGCGGACTACTTCTTCAAACACCCTTGCTGCAGTAAATTTTTGTTCGGAGATGTCTTTGAGGAGCTCTGCTAAAGAAGACTTTGTCAGGTAAATTAGGGGGGTTGAGTCGAAGACTAGTGGTTTGGGCATTATTGTTCCTTCAAGGCTTTTTCGAAGTCTTCGCGGAAGTCCTCATATGTGTACTGGAAAGAAATTTTTCTTTGCCTTACTATCTCCATTATTTCCCAGAGGGATAAACCTGCGATCTTTGAAGCTTTCCAGAGGGTTACTTTTCCGCTGCTATAGAGCGTTAATGCCCTTTCGAGTTTCCTGTCTGCAATTGCCTTTGCTAAGAGTTTTCTTACCACGGTGGCACGGTCTGCCTTTTCTTCTTTTTCGATTTCTTCTAGGTCTTTAGCCATGTCTTCAGGAACTCGTGTTGAGACTATTTCTGTCATTGCTTTCACTGTTTACAATAACACGTATACGATACGTATAAATGTTTACGGTTTACGGCAAGGAAACAACAAAATGCAAGTCAACCACAGAATTTCATCCACTGCCGAAGGATCACCCAAAAAGACGCTACCCAGACACGAGCAAACTAGAAAAGGTTGTTAGGTGGCCAAATGTGGGTTTTGAAAAAGAACTCGAGAGAACAATAATGTGGTTTGTGCCAAAGAAACGCAGCTAATAGATGGAGCGGGAAAAACGGAAAAAACGCATAAACCTGCCTGACCCTAACTATGCAGAGTCCCCATTTCCCGTTAAAGTTTTCGAGCATACAAATCACAAGAAGCAGAAAGCAGCCACTCTGCCAACCTTGTATCCTGCCACTGAAATAAGATAAGACTAAGGTTAAACTTTTGACTGAAGAATTTGTTCTTCTAAATTTTGACGAGCTTTCTCAATTTATTTACCACTTCACACTTTCTTCCCTGTTTTAAATTTGGTTTTTAAGATTTTTGGCCTATTTTTGGACTCCCTTAATTTTGGGCAGAAGAAAACCCCAAGTTAACGGGTTTCAGAAATTAGACTCAGTAGTTTCAACGTTGCTGCAACATTGTAGCAACCTTTATTTTTTGTTCATGATAATATATACTAAACTTCCAATTTCAAATTTAATTTTTTTAGTAACATAAAAGTTCTCGTTCGAAAAAATCTCGAATTCTAGTTGCGTAAGTTTGCCAATGTGATCCTTTTCATGAGTATCAATGTCATAATTAGCGATAAGGATACCATTTTCACGATTTAAGGTTTTCATTAATGCAGTTACCACATTTTTAGGGTCTGCTATGTGCTCTAGTACATCCATGCATATTGCTAGTTCAAAATTAGCTAAACAAAAAGGAAGTACTTCAGCTGAGGACATTATCGTATTGACTCTTTTTCCTATTCGAAAACGAATCAAGCGAAGGCTTGGTTGGGAAATATCTAATGCTGTTACTTCACCAATTTTCGAAAGATGCGTAGTATAGCTTCCTACCCCACAACCGGCTTCTAGAATGTGTATATTCTGACTTTTATTGAATTCGACAATCAAATCTAAAATATGTTTTACGTATTTTTGTTTAGCAACTGAAAATTCATGTGGTATTAAATGCGACCAATAAAGCGGACTGTTATAAAAGCTCATTAATTTTCTGGAATTGAATTTATCCTTGAATTTCTCTAGACTGCTTGGCCAAAATACATAAAGAGGTACTAAAATGGGAAAGCTGAGCCACAAGAAATACATACACTTAAAAAAAGACACCAATGTTTCACCAAATGAAAGATTAAAGGTTTTGCAGTATCTATTCATACCATAAAATAATTTGATTGGTTCCAACATTATCTTTAGAGGCATTTTTTGTCCCAACTGTTTTTGTTCATATTTGATAATACTGGTTTATTTTTCGGCATGGAAATTTCTCTTGAGGTACTTTCCGACCGGCGTGGTCTCATTTTTGCTATTATGGCTTCATCTGACAATAATAACTTTCCCTTTTTCGCAAGCATATCACTTTTTTTGGGGATTCGTTGGAGATTGAATATGCCTTAGTATACTTTTCCCTTGAACAGCTGGTGCAGACACTATTGTTCCAAAGCGTAATTATACGGAATACGAGCTGTGGCATGTTCACGGCTGCAATTATTGATTTTTTCATTTTTAAAGCCGTATTTAGCTAAACTGCCATCATATTTCAAAGATTAAAACGATTGTTTGAACCACTTGGTTATTTGCAAGAATTTGAGGGCGCCAGTCTGTTGCTAATTCGATTGGTTTGTGTTAATTTCTGCTATCTTGCTAGCATGGTGATGGATCTGGTTTTTTCCGGTCTGTTCAATCTTAACGCTGCTAATGCATTTAGGAGCATGGCGATAATGCAG
>Ga0208038_1000062_pt1 | contig 116049 bp, 124 predicted proteins | sample June2015DPH_16_1_FD_184714 | JGI IMG/M metagenome (GOLD analysis project Ga0208038, IMG submission 184714) | Peatland microbial communities from SPRUCE experiment site at the Marcell Experimental Forest, Minnesota, USA - June2015DPH_16_100... | ecosystem: Environmental > Terrestrial > Soil >...
CCCGAGCGCCGCAGGGTTTGCGGTCACGTCCAGGTTCCTCACATGGGTGACGTCGATCTCTCCTGATTCGTTTGTCATACGTTTACTCTCCTGAATTTTTTTTCATCATGCGTATCCGTTGAATCTGCAAGGGCCCGCATAGGTCAAGGGCCCCCGGAAAAGGCATCAAAGGGGCGAAAAACACTAGAAACAAGATAGATGGCAATAAACTGGGTTGAATCGATAGACCAAAGCTTGTGGAGTGGTCGCCCAAAAACGCTCCACGAGTATATGCTGCCCCGACAAATGTTCGTGGTAAGGCGGGCGCAACGAAGATCCAGCGGCCTTTTTTCTGGGCGCATTCCAAAAAGTGTGGACCTGGCGCTTTCTGACGCTTGACTGTCGCAGATCATCTGGATGTTTTTATCACTATTAATAATTAATATAAAAAGTTTCGCATTCGAAAAGGCGATACTGCCGATTGATCGACGCAAATAAGCAGAGCCTTACCGTCTCTTTGCTCCGTCTCCTCACGCTAGTCTGGGAAGCGTAACCGAACGGTTCCCTGCTAAAAGCCGAGAGATCGCAGCCAAATGACGATAGGAATTTTGTGCCCAGGAATCCGACGTGGAACGCACTTTGCCGCATGCTTGAAAAGATTATAAATGATCTTCAGAAATGACCGAGCGTACTTTGGAAAGGTTGTCCTTCCAGCTCTGAATCGTCGTAATCGAAGTAATTTAGTATTCTTCCGACGGGCGGAAGAATTTGATGCTTAACATAGTATTCCACATCTATCTCTCGCTCTTGCCCATTCGTGTCAACCACTTTGCCTTCTTTCTGGGTGAAAATCTCAGCCGGATAAGATCGGTCTCCTATCGATCCAGTTCCTTTCATAACGAGATACGCAATTTTCGCGCCAACGTCGGCGGCAAGGCCGTATTCTTTTGCTCGCTTTGCCGCCCTTACGTGGGCTTGCACGGATTCATAGCTAGCTATCTTTTTTGTAAGCGTTTTGTAAATTATGAGCTTTGCTAACGGAATCTCACCGGCTCTAAGTCTCTTGATCGTACTCGTCACCAGTTCTGCAGCGGCTCCAGGTTCTCGCCTCTCAAGAATGATATTGATGACGTCAGACTGTAGCTCCTTTGCGAGTGCACACCAATCACCTCTCCGCACTTCAAGACCCCTGACAACAATAGTCCCATCTTCGGTAATCCCAGCGTAGCGCTTCTTCTTCTCGGTAAAGAAGATAGCTTTGTAGTGCTCATGCACGTCGAGCTGAATTGGATAAATCGTCGAAAGCTCCTCGATAAGTGTGCGGACTCTATCCATCAGCTCAGTTGCCATTAGGCTCCACCTTGTTGCTCATATCACCGTGAAAAGCTTTGTAGTACTATTAAACGGCACAAATCACTCCTCTACTGCGCCTTAGCGCCTTAGTTGACCGCTAGCTGCAAATCAAGCCTCTTTGAGCTTTACGAATAGACTGTCAGTGTCTCCGTAGATCACCTCGAGACCGTGCTTCTCAGCACGCTCAACCGCATCCTGTATGATGGTGCGTCCCCACGCTGTCGTTGCTTCAGCACACTCTTTGCGGTACCACTTCGCCGCGTGCCATCCGGTATAGCCGTAGAACGCGTTTGTCAGGATCTTAATTGCGTTCTGGTGAACATCAAGGCTAGTAAAATCGCGTGAACCCTTGTCCATGTGAGTCATTTGCTCTCTAACCGCTCTTCTTCGTTCAATCAAATTCGTAAGGATGAGTTTGAAGAATCCATCGGGGTGCTTCCTAAATCGATATTGCGTCTCTGGGGCCTCGTAGAATTCCGTAGACGCCTCATCTGGCGATATAACGGTGTCCGGCGAAATGTTGTAGCTAATCATTATTGAAGGGTACATAGACGAAAAATCGAGGCTAAGTACGTCTTCGTGCACGCCGGGTTTTGGAAAGAGGACGAAGCCTCCGGCGTAGCTGCCCGAGCCCCCTGCTTTTGCCGGCACAATTTCATTTATCTTGTACGCCTCAGCAACCAAAAGTGACTCGACTTGCCGCCCCCTCCCCATTCCTGATACGTCGTCGAGCGGCTGTCTTACGATCCGCGCAAGTTCAAACTGAAGAGGGAGCAGCCGCTCTGCGACCCCCCACGTGCTCACCACATCGGCTTTGGAATAATTAAAAAGAACCTGCCTAAGCTCAGGATCGTTCCAATACCGCGCCATGTCCCAACCCTGCACTTGCACGCGCTCCGATTTGCGCATGACCCCCATGTAGTCGGCAACATTGTCCAAGGTTTTAACGCTGAGTTCGCTGATGTCTCGTTTTACGACCTTGTACAAGTCGACGTTGCTGCGTCCGAAGATCCTGACCTCTTTCACGCCGCCCCCGGCGCTGAACTTGGCCGGACTCTCGTCCCTTCCGATCGTTAAGTGGAGCTTGAATTTTTCCGCTCTCGTTTTCAAGTATTGCCAATCAAACTCGTCCGTGTTGTAGCCGACGATAACGTCGGGGTCATATTCGTGAATGAAGGAGATGAAGTCGGCGATGACCGGCTTATCATCTTTGTCGTCGTCAACCGAAAGGAAGGTTGTTTTATCAGCTCCGGTCGCTATGGAAATGATGATGATAGGGTCTTTGTTCGGAATAGGAACGCCACCGTGGCTTAGCATCTCGCAGTCGAAGGCCATTACTTTGAGATCGGGATTTGTGTGATGCTGTTCTGCTTCTATGTGGTCGACATCGATGGCGAAGGAAAAATGCGGATCTGCGCGTTCGCGCCCTTCGACCAGAACCTGATCCATGGGCACGAGTTCGCGATCGATTATGTACCGGACGGCGAATAGAATGTCTGCTTCCCTGACACTCACGCCAACCTCGGCTACCTTTTCGCGCAATATCGGCACGTGTTGCGGGTGATCGACGTACACTTTGAGCACATTGACGGGCTGTCCAAAATCCTTGCGCACGACACGCTCGACGCGATTCGGCCGGATCTCCTCACCAGACCGCATCGACGCTACAGACATTATGGCGTCAGCGTCGTCCGTTACCGCATAAAAATAGGGTTCAAAAGTAGGATCGAAGGCGATGATATTGCGACCAAGCTCGTCTTTAAGCCACAGGCGAATGACTGCGCGACCGTCCAACGTGATGTAGTCGACATCAAGCAAAAAGCATCGAAGCCGCATTAATAAACGAAAGTTTTCGATGCTACATAAACGTGCCGAGGAAGGCGGCAAATATTGCGCATTAAAAGAAAAAGTCCATTTCTTTGATATCGAGATCGTCTTTGCTTATTGCTCCATCGTCCAGAATGGAGCGCCTTATCAGCACCGAGGTCTCTGCTCGAATCGCGAGCGCAATACAGTCGCTCGGACGGGCGTCCAGTTGTTTTTCAGTCCCATTAACCTTTATGGAGAGTTGGGCGTAGTAGATTCCTTCGTCGACGTCGTCTATTACCACGGTAACAATTCTCGCGTCGAAGTTCTCGAGTATCGACATTATCAAATCGTGCGTCATAGGGCGTGACGGCACCTCTCCGTGCAGGGCCGCGTTGATTGAGATTGCTTCTGAGATGCCGATATAGATCGGTAGGAAGCGGTGTCCGTCGTCGGTCAACAATACGACTGGCGTATGTCCAGTAGTCGTGCTGACCATGTATATCCCTTTGACCTCCACGGGGGTTACGTCATCTCCCATTATTTACACCAATACTGTAGCTGTATATTAAACTGACTGCCGCTTAATACGCGCGTTTATGTCTGAAACAACGCGAAAGCAGCCCCCGGAAGGTCGCTTTGATTCGGACACGCTGCGCCAAAATCGGTTCAGCACGATTCAAAGTCCTTCGATGCGCGCTGTGGTAAATTTGCGCTCGCGAAATTATCCCGATGCACGCGAATGTCCTGCAGTCCGGCAAGGACCTAATATATACATTAGGATACATATCACTGAAGTGGATATCACACGAGATATCGATTTTTGCTCACGCCTACGGCTATGAAACGAATTATTATAATTGATTACGGTCTCGGCAATTTAAGAAGCGTAACGCGCGGCCTCGAGCGGGCAGGGGCGCAGGCGGAAGTCACTTCGGAAGTCAGTCAGCTCGCCCGGGCAGACGGCTTGGTGCTTCCAGGAGTGGGGGCATTCAAGAGCGGCATGCGCAACATCAAAGATAAAAAAAGGGCGCTATTGCGTGCCGTAGACGAAGGTACGCCCGTGCTAGGAATCTGCTTGGGGATGCAGATGTTGCTGACCGCGAGCGATGAAGGTCAGCGTGAAAGCGGGCCGGTCGAGGGCTTAAATCTCCTCACAGGCCACGTCAAGCGGTTCAACTTCAGCGGCACCTCAGAGAAGCTTAAAATACCCCATATGGGCTGGAACCGCCTGGACGTGGTGAAAGAGAACGCTTTGGTCCAAGGTGTCAACGGCGCGTACGCGTATTTCGTTCACTCGTATTATGTTGAGCCCGGAGAACATACAGTAGCAACCTCGAACTATGGGACCACATTTGCCGCTGTCGTTGCGAGCGGGAACGTTTTTGGAACGCAATTTCATCCAGAAAAGTCTTCTTCGGCTGGCTTGCAGATGTTGAAGAACTTTGTGGAGATATGCTAATGGATCTTGAAGGCTACGCAAAAGGAGCCCTAAGGCGAGGCTTAGCTAAAGAAGAAATAGAGCGCACGCTTGCAGAGCGAATTCTGGAGGTCCGCAACATTCCTCTCGATTCCGCAATGCGCATATCTCAGGCGGTTGTCGAGGAAGCAGAGCGCACGCTCTGCGAAAAGGAGCGATCTGGGGTCACGATGGGTAATTTCGGAGTCGGCTCACGGGGATCTGGCGATTTCTATTTGCACGAAAAAATAGCCGGGATCATCGGAAAAACGAGTGCGATCGTCGGCTCTGATCAGCTGGATGATTCCGGAGTGGTCAGAGCAAAAGGTGACTTGATAGTGGTAACCGTAGACGGCATGCATTCGCGCTTGAGCGACTTCCCGTTTCTCGCGGGATTCCACGTTACACGCGCATCCTTGAGGGATATCTACGTCATGGGCGCACAGCCGGTCGCCTTGTTTTCCGACATTCACCTCGCTGACGACGGGGATGTATCGAAGGTGTTCGATTATACGGCCGGCATCGGGGCGGTAGCGGACGTCATGAATGTCCCGTTAGTCACGGGAAGCACGTTGCGGGTTGGCGGTGACGTTGTGATCGGCGACCGACTGACCGGCTGCGTTGGTGCCGTCGGCGTAGCGAGCACTCAAGGCTTGACGGCGCGGATCAACGCACGCGAAGACGACGTTATTCTCTTGACCGAAGGTGCTGGCGGTGGAACTATAACCGCTACAGCGCTGTATAATGGCCGTTCAGACGTGGTAAAGGAAACGTTGAACCTGAAGTTTCTTCACGCGTGCGATAGGTTACTCCAAGAAGGTCTCGTGACCAAGATACATGCGATGACTGATGTCACGAATGGCGGCATACGAGGAGACGCAGAGGAAATATCAAAAACGGCGCATGTAAAACTCGTTTTAGAAGAGGAGAAGATAAGGCAACTCATCGATCCCACGGTGTTGACCATGCTCGACGATTTGCAGATCGATTACATGGGCGTGTCCATTGATTCATTGCTCATAGTTGCTCCGGCTCAGCTCGAAGCGGAAATAAAGACCGCCCTAAACGGCGTTATAAAGGTCGATGAAGTTGGCCATGTTGAGTCAGGTAGCGGCGCTGAAGCGCTCCGTGATGGTGAGCGGTTCACGATCATGCCGAAGTTCCGCGAATCAGCCTATACGCCCGTAAAGAAAGTGGTCGGTGAACACGCAGATGATCGAGAAATACAACAAATGCGTGCCCGGGTCGATTTGGCTGCCGCGCGCGCACTAAGCAAGAAGGAACAAATGATCGCCTATCTCCGAACGGGAGATAACCTCCCCGACGTGAGCTGCTAGGCTAAGACTGACCCGTTGGATGAGGATCATCACGGCAACGGTCGCACGTCCTGATACCACGCGTTAACAAAATCAACTAGGCCTTTCTGTTTCGCGATTTCGACAGCGATCATGTGGCTGCATTTCGTGATATTTCGTGAAGCATTGAACAGGAAGTCTTTGCAGGTGCACACAGCGTCTTCGACAATGTACTCATCAGCCTCTCCCACGACAACATAAAAGTCTTTATAGCGTTTAACGCGCCCTTCTTCCGCTATTTCGAGTCCCTTTTTTCCCCGATTTCCGTGGTCGCGCTCGATTTGTTGCTTAAAGGCATCGGCAAACAAAGGTACTTCTCCTATCTTACTCATACGTGTCCCCGTTGGCAATGTTTGATCATTGGTGCTGGTAGATGAGGCCCAAAAGCTTCGGCCTATCGTCGATGAACTCGCCGCCTAATCGTTGCGCTAGGATTTGCATTGCTGGCGCTTCAGTCGCATAGTGCGTGGCGTCAATCAGAGAAAGACGCCCTTCTGCGCAGCGAATAGCGTCGTGCTTCAGCTCGGCTGAAAGAAGTGCGTCAGCGCCCGCTGCGATTGCCTCCTCAGTTGCTTCAAAGCCGCTGCCGCCAATCACGGCGACTTTTTCGATGGTGCCCTTCCCTGTGAACTGGACGTGTGTACCAAGTTTTTGCGCCACGTGCTTAACAAAATCTAATGTGCTGACGGGATCGATTGTACCCATTCTTCCGAGGCCAAATGGTTCGATGTTGTGCAATCCTACGAGTCTCGCCAAGACATCGTTGACCCCCCCAGGCGCCGCATCGTAGTTGGTATGCAAGACGTAAAACGATAAACCGTGCTCTAAGATAAGCGTTAGCTGTTTTTGAATACGCAAAGGAACTTTAGTAATAGGACTCCAAATCAGCGTGTGATGCGTGATAAGGATATCGGCCTCGGTATGGACTGCTTTTTGAATCACGTTCGCTGTTGGATCCAAGGCAACTGCTATAGAGTTTGCTTCGCCTCGTCCGCGAGCTATAAGCCCTATTCGCCCATCATCGATCGGCTCGGCAAGTTCAGGTGGCGCGATGGCTTCGAGTTTTTCGATGAGCGAGTTTAAGTCCATAAAGAAATTACTCAGTGCGCGTTATCTTCACTTCTGCGAGCTTCCAGTCGTCCCCGACGCCGTGAATAGACAAAAGCACGCCGCTGATTATTCCGGCAAAAACATCTTGGACGAACTGGTTAGTAGGTACCCGCTTTCCGTCGACTATAAGCTCCGCCAAGGAAACTTGGTTTGTAATATGGCTCCCTCCTTGTGACTGCGCTCATAATAAGTTCCAAAGCGCGTTCGTCTGACAAGTTGTCGATTCCTCGCACATCCACGAGGTTATCGTTTCTGAGAAGACACGGCTTAAGCTTTGCGTCTGAAGTGACTCGCAGCCTGTTACAGTTCATACAAAACTCGGTATTATCTATAGGGCGAACAATTTCAATTTCGGCATTGTTGATCTCGAACTTCTTTCTATTGTGCAAGGTATTTGCGGTCGTTCTGTTTGACAGCCCCTCGAGCGTGCTTTCTATGAGCCTCAGATTAGATCCTCGTAGCCCCGAGCGATTCTTGAAGCCCATTAGTTCGATCAGTTGTAAAACCATCTCTTTTCCTTGCACGTACCTTATCATATCTCCGATCTCATGGTCATTTATCCCGTCCATCACGACCATGTTTATCTTGACAGGCGTTAGATCTGCTTCAAGGGCTGCGTCGATTCCTCTCAAAACGTTTTCGATCTTCCCCCCGGTCAGTTTCGTGTAGCTGGCTGCGTTTAGCGTATCCAAGCTTACGTTTACCCGATCAAGTCCTTCTAAATCGCCGATCCGCTCATCGAGGAGTTGACCGTTGGTCGTCATTGAAATGTCTTCGAATGGGGGCAATGCCTCGATGACTTCGCGAATATCTTTGCGCAGCAGCGGCTCTCCGCCTGAAAACTTAACTTTGGTGACTCCTTCGTTATAGCAGAGTCGAGCGATTTTGGCTATCTCAGGCACCGAGATCTCATACGGGTGGGCACTGAGTAGTTCTCCTTCTTCGTGACAATAAATGCAGTTGAGATTGCATTTGTGGGTCACCGAAATGCGTAGACTCTTGATGGGACGATGGTACGGGTCAAACATACTCTTACTTTACATGTACCGATGTGATTGTATATAAACATCGACCTGCGTTTTCACGCCGGTGCATCGCTCTTTTTTGCGTTGCGCCCTCTCAAAGCGTCCTTTTGCAGGTGCACTTGTTGATGTGAGGGGCTTTCGCTCAGACACTTGAGTAATGTCATCGATACACGACAGTCGTACGTAAGCGAAGCGTTTTCTTCGCAGAGGAAAACGATATATAAGATCTTCAATATACAAATCAGCGCTCTTAAGAGGACTGGTATAACGTTTCACGTGCGTGTTTGGATGATTATCAGTGCATATAAGAGCGAAAGATCCCCGTTACGTATAGGTCCTTGTTTGAGTTTCTGGCGAACGCCCTTTGATGATAACAAGACAACCCCGTAATGGCAAAGGTCGCATCATGCCCTGGCACGAGGGTAACTGAAGGGGACAGCGAAGATTTCAAGAGAGTGAACCTTCGGAGTTAGTGCGTCAGGGCAAAGACCACTATCTCTATCTTTTAATCCCGTTGATGCAGCTTGAAGGCGCACTTAGGGCCGTACCAGAAGGCGTTTCGATTCGCATTAAGGTTACGCCAGGTTCACGATACGTAGGCGTTGGGAAGTACGATGGGTGGCGGCGCGCTATACTTTTCAAGCTCACCGAGCCCGCGCAGAAGGGAAAAGCCAACGAGGAGCTCGTTAGATACCTAGCGACTTTGTTCAACAAGCCTGCGAAAGAGGTGCACTTGGTTTCCGGTCACACGAGCAGTCAGAAAGTGGTGTTATTGTACAATACCAACGTCCTGGAAGTTCAGTCGGTGATTAACCAGGCGATAGAAAATAGCGCCTCCAAGACAAAGAAGTCGTAGCGCTTGTCGCAACACATCGGTAGTTTTAATTATTAGCGAGTCAAGATATCAACTGAAAAAGGTCACATTAACCCTACATTCACAATTGCGAGCTAATGCTTGCAAATTCACGAAGCGTGTAGAAATAGCAAAACGGCTTGTTATTGGATCCTTTATTCAACAACTTCTGCAGTTTCTAAGGAGTTGACGATAATGCAAAATTCTGACACTACAAAATACGTTATTTATGCTGACATCCATACAGACGGCGTCGTCGAGAAGCCCGACGTAGTAGGAGCAATATTTGGACAGACAGAGGGGTTGCTTGGAGACGATTTGGATCTAAGAGAGCTCCAAAAGACAGGTAGGATAGGACGCATTGAGGTAAACATAAGCTCCAAAAGCGGCAAGTCCGATGGATACGTCCTCATTTCCTCCTCGCTTGATAAGATCGAAACTTCGATACTCGCGGCATCGCTGGAGACTATCGATCGTGTGGGGCCGTGCGTCGCTAACATTTCCGTCACTAAGATCGAGGATGTCAGAGCGTCGAAGAGACGTCAGATCGTTGATCAGGCGAAGCATATACTTCTTGACAAGTTTGATGAAAGCTTGCCAGAGAGCCAAGAACTCACTGAATCGGTAAAGCAGGCTGTACGAGTCGACGAACTAGTCTCTTATGGTAAAGAAAAACTCCCGTCGGGTCCTAACGTTCAGGATTCTGACGCGATACTAATCGTTGAAGGACGAGCCGACGTTTTGACTCTGCTCAAGTACGGCATCAAGAATGCCATAGCCGTTGAAGGGACCAACGTGCCTAAGGCTGTGCTTGAACTGAGCAAGAAGAAGACCGTCACAACGTTCTTGGACGGCGACCGAGGGGGCGAGTTGATCCTCAAGGAGCTCCTGCAAACCGCTGACGTCGATTACGTCGCGTATGCGCCTGACGGCAAGAGCGTTGAAGATTTATCTCAAAAAGAGATCGTAAAGGCGTTAAGAAACAAACTGCCCATCGAACAGGTGCTCGAACAAAAGAACAAGAAAAAGCCTTCGCAAACCACTCGAAATAAGCCAGAGCCAGCGCCTCGCGTCGCGCCTGTTGAAGCCAGCGAGCCATCTCCGATCGAAAGCAGCTTCAGAAACTACGTAGAGGCGCTGAACGGCACGCTGAAAGCGTTTTTGCTCGACGCAGAGGGGAAAGTTTTAAAAGAGGTAGAAGTGCGGAACCTCGTAAGCGCCCTGAAAGAATCAGATGGCCTAGTCAAGAGTGTCATTTTCGATGGAGTTATCACTCAGCGTATTCTTGATCTTGCGGCAGAAAAAGAGCTTAATTATCTAATAGGCGTCAAAATCGGCAATGTCGTTAAAAGGCCGCTTTCAGTCAAAGTACTCACTGTTGAAGATATCCAATAATCTTTTAGTTGCGGAGCTAGTTTGACCAGCTCCGTTTCCAATTTTTTGTCTATCTATTTTGAGAATTGCGCTTGCGCCACCTTTAAATACTTTTTTTAGGAATCGTCATTCCTACATAAATACTTTATACCACTTGATTTGAGTATTTTAGTGTCTAACGACACCGAGGTATGGCCCATGCATAAAGAGGAACTTATTCAATTACATACACTTTTGGTTCGCGTCAAAAACTATTTTGAAGAACACTCGTGTTGTAATGGTGAATTTGAGCGATACGCTTCGCTTCATATCGGCCCGATGCACATACACAGAAGCAAGGCTGAGCATAAGCACGCGATCTTCGTGCTTGGCAATGAACTCGCATCTGTGATGGACTCCGAGGAGTTCTCTGGTACAGGCAGGATTTCAGCACGAATGCAAGAACTTGCCGCACGAACCGAGATGATAAGATTACGATAGTTGGTTAACTAATAATTTCTCCATCAAATAGGCGTCTTCACCATCTTGGTAATAAGCAGAAATAACTTTGACCAGATTAAAGCCGAGCGATAAGTACAATTTCTGAGCGCGAATGTTGCTCAGCCTCACTTCAAGGAGCAGTCGTAAGATTCCTTTTGCGCGCAAGACTTGGAAGAGAGCTTTTAGCAGCATTGAGGCAAACCCCTTGCTTTGGCACCTCTTATCTACGGCTATTGACAGGATCTTCACGTCAAATAGAGCTACTACTACGGTGGTCAAGAATCCGACTACGTGACCCCCCTCTTCGGCAACAAGGAAACCATCAGGAAACGTTTCGTATGCCGCCATAAACAATATCGGGTTGTATTCGCCAAATGCCTCTTTTTCAATCGCTATGATCCGTTCAAAATCTGACGGTTGGAACCTACGAATTAAGGACAAGTAACACCTCCTGTCTTCGGCCTGTCGACGCGGAATATGTATATGCTAACAAAGAATAATTAAAGGCTGTGGCTATGTCTGACCGCTGCGCGGAAGTACTCCCAGAGTTTATACGAGACAACTACTCCACAGCGTTAGTTGAAGTCGGGAGCGGGAGATATTCGCGAGTCGCTCTCGCGCTTCGCTCCAGGTTTAGGGTTACGGCAACGGACATCCTTGAAATTGACGCAGTCGATTGTCGCTTGAAGCCCATTTACGTCAAAGACGATGTTACGCGTCCAGATCTGCAACTGTATCGAGGTGCTAGTTTGATTTATGCCATTCGGCCCCCAATGGAGATTCAGCGAAGCATTATAGAGCTATCTGAGCAAATAGGTGCGGATACGCTCATTAAACCGCTTGGGTCTGAGATCATCGAGGATTTGCGACTAGGCTTGATCAATTTTCGCGGGGTGCCAATGTATATCTTGAGATACGCAACTGCGACTGAGTAGCTCAACTCAGGCTGTAGACCGGGCTTTCACATGAATGCTGCCGCGAGGCATCTAGTGCGCAGAAGCCGAGCTACGCATCACTCGGTGACCAACCGTGACTTGTTCAATGATGTTGCAGCTCGGTCGCGACTGATCGATCGATAGAGCTATTTTTTATAACAACACCTAGTGAATCGAGTATCTTATGGTTTCAGGCTTTGAAAAATTGACCGCAATCGCGGGCAACGGCGAAGGGGTCGGGCTCGAGTTTAAGGAATTCTTGACACGAGAAACCCATCTTAAGGGAGAGCGCCGGCAAACTCTCGCGTGTCAAATGAAGTACAACCTCCTACAAGCTGATGGGAAAGCGCAATACATTGTCGGGATTACCGATTCAGGCTATCTGAAAGGTATTTCCAGGCCGCAGTTAGATGAGTCTGTGAATGTTTTGCACGCCATCGCTCGCGACGTTGGTGCGCACGTGTGTGGGCTAGAAGAATACGCGGTCAAGGGAGGTCACATCGGATTACTCACTATCAAAAACAAGCACTCAGAAAAAGAACATATTCTTGTTGGAACCGCGGGCCACGTAGATCACGGCAAAAGCACCTTAGTGGGCACGATTGTAAGCGGCACTCCTGATGATGGGGCAGGAAAAACGAGACTGTATCTGGACGTCAAGCCCCACGAAATAGAGAGAGGACTCTCAGCAGATCTATCGTACGTAGTGTACGGTTTCAACGAGCGCGTCATCCGACTTAAGAACCCACTTAGCAAGAGAGAACGAGCAAGTGTCGTTCAAAATTCCGCAAAGCTCGTTTCGTTTGTCGATACTGTGGGACACGAACCGTGGCTCAGAACTACCATCAGGGGAATCGTCGGGCCAAAGCTCGATTACGGCCTTCTAGTCGTCTCCGCTGACGATGGCGTAACCCACGTCACCAAGGAACATTTAGGAATCTTACTCGCAATGGAACTTCCCACCATTGTCGCATTAACGAAGATCGATAGAGTTAGTGAGCGGGCTATACAAGAGGTCGAATCTCAGATCCACGACATCCTACGTGTCGTCGGCCGAGTGCCTTACAAGTTGAAAGCGGTCGACGGGGTCGAGAAGATTTGCGGTAAGGTCGCGCAAGGGCTGCTCGTGCCGATCATACGAACTTCTCCTGTGACTCTTGATGGTATTGAAATCTTGGACGAGCTTTTCAAGCGCCTGCCAAAAAGGAACGTGACTGAGAACGGGGACTTTGAGATTTACATCGACCGTGTTTACCAGATAACCGGCGTTGGGTCCGTGGCCAGCGGCACGATCAAGAGCGGCACGGTTGCGGTTGGCGACACGCTCTATCTAGGCCCCGCAAAAGACGGTGCGTTCTGGCGAGTGAAGATCCAATCGATTGAAATGCATCACTGTAACGTCGAAAAAGCCTCGGCCGGCGATATCGTCGGGCTTGCCATTAAGGGCGTTAAGCCTCACGACATTGAGCGAGGCATGGTTCTAGCGCGAAATAAACCCGCTGCGGTGAGGGAATTTGTCAGTGAAGTATATATTTTGCACCACCCAACGAGGATCGGACGCGGTTATGAACCTGTGATTCACGTCGAAACGATATCAGAGAGCGTGACCTTTGATCCTGAGCGTGAGTTCATGATGGCCGGCGAGTCTGGGACAGTAAGGATCCGGTTCAAATATCGGCCGTATCACGTATATACGGGTCAGAGATTCATTTTTAGAGAAGGCAAGAGCAAGGGCGTTGGAACTATCCTAAGCGTTTGAAATTACTTCCACGCAGACAGGACGCGCTAGTCTATATCCCAAATGATTCCGCGAGCACCGATTCGTTCAATCGGCCAAACTTGAGCGTGTTACTTGATTGCGCATCCGTAATCGTGACTTGGGCAGGCGCGAACATCAACTTGTCTATCTTATAAAAGTCATAGTTTGCGTCTTTGAAGGTTTGGTAAAACGGCTTGCCATAGGACGGGGACGTTTCCGAGGGCAGTTTTTCGAATACCTCGTCGTACTTCTTGACTGTCATGAAGACATTTCCATAGTAGATTATGCCGTCGTTCGTCATGCCCATCGCTCGAAGTGAATCCTTGGTGAGGGGCGCGATCGGGCACGAACCGGCTGCGCTCATTATTTGTAGCGTGTCATACCCGAGTTCTGCGGCTTTGTAAACGGCGACTTCGACTACTCTACCAGCCACCTGTACGGTACCGACAATTGATGACGTCGGCGCGTTAAGAAGTGTCAATTTTGAAGGCTCAAGGTTGCATTGCTCGGCGATCTCGTCTGCAACCTTTTCATCGGGCAAATGATCGCATTCAAGTGCGATTACCCCAAAATCATAATCATCTTCGTAGTCTATCAGTTCGTACGTCTTCTTCGGCTGGCACGACAAAGCTCGCGCCGGTCCTGAACCCATTGCGCTGTAGTTATCGCCCCTTATCGACCAGCCCGCTTTCTGAGATCCAAGCGTGGCAAGAGCGGGATGGTCTGTAAAAACGTGAATGAACACTAAGGGCGTATTCTTCAACGTCTGCACGGTGAGCCTGACAGACCCGAGCCCGCCGAGGCATATTTCGGTAAACATCTCGCCAGCTTCGTAGCCGCCTTCAACGTTAACGCCGCAGTCAATAACCGTGGAACCGTTGTCAAGCTCAAGCGCCTCTATCTTCAGTTCTTCCGTGTAATCCAACATCTCTTCAACAATCCCCATAGAGATTTCATTAACGCTTAGCACATTATCAACTCCAAGATTTAGATAGGATAAAGGCTATATTTCTCTTGCGATCAGACCTGTATGCCTCGGCAGATGGTAATTATTCAGCTCTGGCTGCCATGCGTAGTTTAGCTGTTTCAAGTTGCTTCAGTTTGTCAAAGGCAGCCAATCGAGGCAAATTGGCGAGCGTTTTACTCGGAGAAATCCAAACGCGCTCTTGCCCAAATGCGTCAATAAACGGGCCAACTCGCTTCTCGAGAGCTTTAATTGACTCTACTTGCGCCTTTGATGAATCTACACATCCTACACATGCTACTTTTTCGTGCACCTCAACAAGTTCTTTAAACTTAACCGTCGCGTTATTCTGGGCGAAATCAACAACGTCAAAGGAAATGACCGCAATTTTCGCTTCTAAAAGCTTTGGAAAGGCTTTGCTCACGTTTCCTTCGAAGTGACAAACGGGCGTTTTCACCCTTTTGAAAAGTACCGACAGCAGGTCTAAAAATACGTCAATGTCACGCACGATCTCGATGGGTTCTACGATTTGGATCAAGCTTGCGTGGTTCTCTCTCAGCGCGTCGATTTCGTAGCGAAGCACAGATGCAATATCAAATAGCAAGTTCACGTCGTGTTTGGATCGGTACGGCGCTTTCGCGTCTAGTACGCAGCTGTCGGCAAATGAGAGCGGGCCCGGCAACACTGCCTTGACACGCGCTACGTCGCCACATTCTCTCGCAGCAGTAAGAAAATCCAATTCCGCTGTTGTATTGCGCGGAGTCCCCAAGGTGTTTTGAATTCGTGGATGATCATCCATCAGCATTCCGGGAACGTTGGATGCGAGCAGGTGAGTGAATTGCCTCACTTGACCGTCTGTAACGACGTCCACGCCGGCTCTTAGCTGGTCCTGAACCGCCTTTTTGACCGCAACGGTGAATGGGTTCTCGCCACCTACTCGGACGTATTCTCGTATAGAGTTGAGATCTGGTCGTGTTGGGTAACCGCTCAGGTTCGCCGAGAGCATGCTAAGAACCCGCCGGCAGCATTTTTTCTTGTTGCGTCTCGCGGTACGTCCTGTACAAAGCGAGGGCCAGGCCGTAAGCTGCTGGCCCTATGACGAAGCCAATTGGCCCAAGTGCTAAGATGGGGGCCGTGAACGCAAGAATCGTCAGTGCTTGAGGCACCCTGCCGGTGCGATGGGCCCACATCGGAAGTATGTACAAGCCTGTAAGTTGATCAAGCACTGCCCAGCTGAAAATCAATAGAACCACGGCCCTTATCGGATCTCCGATAAGCAGGTAATACAATGTGAGCGGTACGTATACGATTGCCCTTCCGATGACGGGGATGAGCCCAAAAATCGCAATGAGTATTGCGAACGTAATGAAATAGGGCACACCGAGGATTGCATATCCCACCGCCGCTAAGATGCCACTCACGATACTGGATCCGAGATTGACGACGTAGAGTGAGTAATAAATGAGTTGCAGATGTCCCAGAAACCGATTTGCGACGGTTTGGTACTCCGCCGGTACTAGTGTGGTCATCTCGTCGAAGAAATCCTTGCCGCGCAGCAAGAGGTAATAAAGAAGCAAAGTCACGATCACCAGTTCGACGATGTAGAGCGGTATGTTTAGAATGACCCGTTCTATGACAGTTGTTGAGCTCGCTAATAGATCCTGCAGAATGGTCGATAATATCTGAGAGATTCTACCCTGTAAGCTTGCGACTTGGAGGCTCTCGCTTATTCGCGCACTAAGGTTCGTGATTAGACTTTCCGAGCCCTGGTTGAGCAACTTGTTAAGGTTTTCAGAAGAGATAGACAGACTAGCGATCTCACTGTACAATATGTAAACGATGTCTAGCAATACGAAAGCGAGGACTGCGAAGATGGAAACGATGACGATCAGAATGGCGCTTCGTCGTCTGTGTATGCGTTTTTCGAGCCACGCAGTGGGGTATTGTAGAATGAAAGCGAGCAACAGCGTGATGGCAATGACGTCTTTGAACGGCCACGAGATAAATACAAGGACTGTGGCAACACTCGCTACAAGAACTAGGAGCACTAGCCTATCGCGTAGCTTTTTGTCCATAGCTTCTGTGCGGCCCCTTCCTCAACTCACTACTCATCTGAGATCAAGCTTTCTATGCGCGCGCATCGACAGCGTTATTATCTCCGTCCTCGTGTAACTGACTGCATGGACCGACTAGACAAGATCTTTGAATTACAGGCGAGCTTTGACGAATCCGTTCAAAATCGAGCCCCTTTCAACGAGTGGAGCAAAGAAGACCGGGTCGTCGCCTTGCTTGGGCATCTGATACAGGAGTCTTACGAGACGCGCAACACGCTGGGCGTTGTCATCACCGGTGAGCGGAAGTGGTGGAAAAAACACACGCTGTCTGCGGAAAAGTGGCGTAGCGTTAACGAAGAACTAATTGATTGCTTGCACTTCCTAGTGTCTGCGATGATCAGTGCAGGTCTGACGCCACAAACGGTCATCGAAGCGTATGAAAAAAAGAACCTCATCAATAGAAAGAGGCAAGCTGAGAGCTACTAGATCTTGATCTTTCCATACCAACCGCCTCTGCCCACAAACTCGAAGTCGATAGCATCTTTTCTGAACCGTTCAAGCACTTCCGCGAGTTCTGGGTGCCGTTGCCTCACATCACCTAGGGGCGCATCGATTAGAATGTTTATTTCATTATCAAATTCCCGTGTCAGTTCGCCGTAAATTTTCTTGACATTCATTGGATTGGAACGCTTCATAGCCTTCAATATCTCTAAGAGCGGCACGGCGTGTATATATGGCGGCCTTTGTGCTAAGGGAACCTCGCAACTCTTGAGCGCCAGGAACCGTATCCTATCTTTCACACCTATTTTGAGTGGTCCACCGCACTCGGGACAGGTTTTTAGCACGTTTCCATCGGCGGTGATATCTTCCAGGTCGTAAGCTTTTTTGCAGCGACGGCATCCTGTCAGATGGTACTTGCCCTCTCGTGGATCGAGACCTACGTTGAGGACTACCCCCCGACCGTTGACGCCTTGAAATGCTCGACGTATCTCGCGAAAACTTGGGCGTCGCAAGCAGAATCGCGTAAACTCTCTGCCTAACTTATCAGGCGCCGCGGAATGCGCGTCACTGAAAGACACGAAGGTGCACGAATCCAACTCCGCTAGCTTGCTGGCCATTTTGGTGTCGGCACTTAGTCCAAGCTCTAGAAAGGTGACAAGATCGCGATTCTCCCCATAACACTCACGGATGCTGTCGTAAGCGGCGTACATTGATGTCCAAGGAGTGAAGGCGTGTGACGGCCCCACGAGCGCGTCGACTTCACAAACTAAACTGATAAGCTCTTCAGGCGATATCTTAAGCTGAGGTCTGCCGCCAGTTAGTCGTGAATATCCGTTGTTCAACACCACTTCGCGGAGTTCGTGCGCTGAAGAGAAACTTGGAAACAATATCAGATGATGAACACGCCCCTTGACCGTTGTTTCGACTTCAGTTTGAATTACATACGCAATCCCCTCAAGCTCATAACAGTCTCCACGCTTTTCTAAGCTTGATTCCAGCTCTTCTAGCCATACGTCCTGGAGACAATCGCCAGTTCCGAGCACTTGAACGCCTTTCAAATGTGCAGTTTCGCACATTCGCGGCAGGTCCATCTTGGGGCTCGTCCCGATGCTGAAACGTGAGTGTAGGTGCAGATCCACGTCAAAGTGCTTCATCTCTTGGTATTTCGTAAAACAGATATAAATAGCTAAATAGCTCACAATCGCTTTTGTGAACGCGTACACGGAAGTAGTTTTTTAAGTCAAGAAAAGAGTATATATAAGAAAGCTAGACGCCTGAAGCGATTAGACTCTATGGATAAAATTTACACAGCGATCACCGAGGCTGCCAATGAGCTGGCAAAAAAAATCAATGCCGCACATATTTTTGTGATCTCAGATGCATCGTCTATCGATGTGCCCTGCGACGTCCCTTCGACGTTTATTGAAACCTCTTCGCTAACGAAAGGCGTCACTAAAGAGTTGCGAGACCTCCTGCGCGAAAGCGCAACCCAGGACCTCAAAACCAAAATCGTCGCCCCAGCGTTCAATGATTTCGCGCTTGTGCAGGACATTGCCACTGCAGCCTATGTTGAGGACGTAGTAAGTGGGGGGTACATCGTTGGCGTGGTATGCTTGGAGGATCTATCGTCTATCGTTGTGTGCGACGTCAAACAGCTTGCAACGGTGCAGGCAATAGACAGAACAGCGGAACGCGTAGATCCAACGGCGCTAAAAGCGGTTTTGCGATTGGCTCTTGAATTGGGAAGAGAGGGCCGAGAGGGCAAGAAAGTGGGAACGGCATTCATAGTTGGGGACACGAATGAAGTGCTGAGAAGATCACATCAGCTTATTCTCAATCCGTACAAGGGACACGCCGAAGATATGCGGGACATAAAGAATCCTTCGCATTGGGAAACCATCAAAGAATTTGCTCAGCTAGACGGCGTTTTTATTGTAGACGAGAAAGGGATCATCACATCAGCCGGCAGATACTTAGACGTAAACACAAAACTAATCGAGTTAGAAGGGTTAGGGGGGCGACACATATCGGCGCTTGCGATCACGCGCGAGACACACGCAATAGCAATAACCGTTTCAGAAAGTGGGGGAACAGTCCGCCTTTTCAAAGACGGCATCGAAACCAGAATCGAGCCGAGCGCTGACCTGTTCTTACTCCTACCATAATGCGATCACCCAGCAGTAGATCGTGTTGCACCGAATCATGGAAGCCATGCTCGTCGTCGTCTCAGCATTTGCCCGGCCATCGTTTTTTCTTCACGCTCGCCGATTTGTCTTTCCTCCCGGCTTAGCTGCCTGTTCAATTCGCGCGCCGAAAAAACATCAGGTGTGAGGTGTTAAGAAGAAAGCTGAATGCACGAGTGACAAAGTTTATGCGGGGGGTGCGATTTGAACGCACGAACTCCTATGAGACAGGGTATCTTACTTGCACGTCGCAGCCCTAAGCCCTGCGCCTTTGACCTAGCTTGGCAACCCCCGCTAAGCACTCTCATGTGTTGCTATTATTTAAAAATCTGGCTGCAGCGTATGCTACGATTATGAAGACCGGTGTAAGCAGGAAAGTGAAAATGGCGATCTGCGTGATGTCGCTTGCCGGTATGGGTGGATGAGTGCCCAAAAAATAATCCGCGAAATCGTTTGCAAAAAACCATATGAGCGCAACGGTGATGAACCTCGGCTTCAGCTGCCGAATTAACATGAGCGGCAGAATGAACTCGGCAGCCATCGCGACATGCAATAGAACCAGCACTGAGTAAAAACTGCTGTCGACTGAAAAATAAAACGTAGTGAACGCTAAAACGACGAATACGGTCCACGTGCCATATTTTGCCAATCCGATTGCAGTGATGAAATTGACAATATCGGAGCTGCGCCTCGTGCTCACGTAAACGGCTAGGACGGCCGCGGCGAGCATAGTGTACAGGGGGCAGTCTGGGATGAATATCCAGTAGACGGGGCTCGAAGAAACCAGCTGATCCCAGTAGTAGTAGAAACCGATTAACGTTCCCGCGACGTTGATAATTATGATCGCAACCAATAGTGGCGTGTTTTCCAAGATACCGCGGAGTTTCACGTCGTGTATTCACTCCTGATCTCTCGAGCGGGTACCCCGCCGACCAGAGCGTCGCTGGTGATGTCTCGATTAACAAGAGAGCAGGCAGAAATCGTAGCTCCGCTTCCGATGACTACGCCTGCTAAGACAGTCGAGTTTGCTCCTATCAGAACATTTTTGCCGATTTGGATCGGGCCTTTTTTCCATTTGCCTATCAGGAATTCGTGACAAAGCAGGGTAGACCCATATCCGATGACGGAGTTGTCGCCAATTTCTATAAGTTCAGGAAAAAAAATGTCAAAAGTGACTTCCAAACCGACAGAAACGTCCTTGCCGACTTTGATCCCAATGGAACGATATAGCGCGTTTTTTGTTTTCAGTGAAGGCAACAAGCCGCATATGCGTACAACGAGGTAGTTTAGGGCCACTCGCAATGGGTTTTTGACTTTGGACCAGTCCCACATTGAGTTACGTTCGTGAGCCGCATACTCTGTTAATCGACGCACGTAGTATTCAACGCGTACCTCTCGATTTATAGTTTTACCAAAACATTTAATTTCAATGGGGAGAGGATTCTGAGTGTAATTTTGCTGCCATTTGAATTGTAAGTCAATTGGAAAACGGAGGCCTGTCATGTTTGGATCTTCCGGAATTCGCGGAGTGGCCAACAAGGAGTTGACCTCAGAATTGGCGCTCAGTGTTGGGCTAGCCGTCGGATCTCGATGCAAATCTGCCGTCATAGGCAGAGATCCTCGGATCGCAAGCGAGATGATTGAATATGCCCTCATCTCAGGGCTCACCGCCTGCGGGTGTGACATCACCCGAATCGGCCTCGTTTCGACGCCGACTCTTTCTCACGCAGCCCGCAATTATGAGTGCGGGGTTATGGTTACCGCTTCACATAACCCCGCTGAATACGTTGGCATCAAATTGTGGAACACAGATGGTACCTCATTCAATAGCGAGCAGCAGGAAGATATCGAGTCATTGATCACCGAAGAAAAATCGCGCCCCGCGTACAGAGGTAAGCGGGCCGGCTGGGACGCTATTGGGAAAATTGCGTCCTATAGCACTGCCATCAATGACCATAAAAAGGATATCCTTAGTCATTTCACCGACGTAAGCTGTCGCGTGGTTGTCGATTGCGGCTCAGGCGCAGGGGCGACCATCACACCATATGTGCTTAGAGAGATGGGGTGCGACGTCATTACATTGAATGCGCAGCCCGATGGATTTTTCCCCGCAAGAGATCCAGAGCCCATAGAAAGCAACTTGGGCCTCCTGATTGAAGCTGTGCGAAGCTTCCGCGCCGATATCGGTATAGCCCACGACGGTGACGCTGACCGTATGATGGCGGTAGACCGAAGTGGCAGGTATATAGCTGGTGATGAAATGCTCGCGTTGTTCGCCGTGAACGAGGCAAAAAAGATCGCAGTGTATCCTGTCGACGTTTCGCACATGGTCGATGACGTACTCACCTGCGCGATTCATCGAACACGCGTAGGTGACGTGTACGTCGCGGAAGAAGTCAAACGTGCAGGGGCGGACTTCGGTGGCGAAAGTAGCGGTAGCTGGATTTTTCCCCGCATTTCCTATACTCCGGACGGTATCTATGCAGCGGCGCTGATCGTATCAATTGCTAGTCAGCAATCGATCTCCGACGTGATTGCACAGTTTCCCAAGTATCACATTTTGCGAAGGTCAGTTGCTTACAGCGGTGAAAACGATCCAATAGCTGCGATTACTCAAGAATTTCGTTCTCTCGACTATGTTGAGATGACGACCATTGACGGCGTAAGGCTTGATTTTGAAGACGGTTGGATACTAGTGAGAAGATCAGGAACAGAACCAAAGATAAGAATTACTGCGGAGGCAAGAGACGCAGCGATGACAAAACGGCTTTATGAAAAAGCGTTGGCAACAGTGCAGAGGCACCTCTAATGTTAGCGGTCGTACTTGGTGCCGGCGAAGGCAGACGGATGCGCCCACTGACCTATAACCGCCCCAAAGTTATGCTCCCGGTGCTGGGCACGCCTATACTCGAACGCATAGTTAGCTCATGTGTCGAAGCAGGCATTTTACGCATAATAATCGTAACCGGTTACCACGAGGAAGCAATTCGGTCACATTTCGATAAAGCGGAGCTCGGAGCCCAGATTGAGTACGTCAGACAAGAACAGCAATGCGGGACGGCCGACGCAATTAACCAAGTTAAGGATCTCGTAGATGAGCGCTTTCTCGCGCTCAATGGTGATAGCTTGGTAAGCTCACTCACATTGAAGCTCCTCGCACAGACAGCGCCAGACCGAGTAGTCCTTATCGCAGCGAAGAGAGTGACAGAACCGAGCAACTACGGCATACTTGAAGTCATTGACGACGCTGTGGTTCGAATAACGGAAAAACCCAATGAGCCCGTCTCGGATTTGGCAAACCTCGGTATTTACGCCTTTGAGCCAGACATCTTCGAATGCATAGCTGAGACGCGGAAGTCGGCAAGGGGGGAGTACGAGATCACTGACGCCATACAATTGCTGATCGATCAGGGCTACCGCGTTGGGTACACAAAGGTTGAGGAGCAGTGGATCGACATAGGGAGGCCCTGGGACTTGTTGAGCGCAAATGAGCTTCTGATGCAGACGCTCGAGAGCGCGAACGAAGGGATCGTCGAGCCTCTCGCGACCTTAAAAGGTGTTGTGCGAATCGGGCGTGGCTCGGTCATAAAAAATGGCGCGTACGTTACCGGGCCGGTCATAATCGGCGAAGGATGTGAAATCGGGCCCAACTGCCTCTTACGCGCAGGTGCCTGCATAGGGAATCGAGTCAAGATCGGCAACGCCGTCGAAGTGAAAAACTCAATCATAATGGATGAGAGCAAAATCGGACACTTGTCGTACGTCGGGGACAGCATCATCGGCATGCGCTGCAATTTCGGTGCCGGTACTACGGTCGCCAATCTGCGCTTTGATGAGAAGCGTATTAAACTCGGTGGCGCGGACACCGGTAGACGGAAACTCGGCGTCATCATGGGTGACGACGTGCGCACAGGCATTAATAGCATGATAAACGTCGGCACGTCGATTGGTCCCGGATCGACAGTCGGCGTTGGTGCAGTGGCTGCCGGAGTTTATCCTCCAGGCTCGCGAATCGAATCGAAATCTACGACGCTGCAATGAAGCGTATCGCTTGATTTTAGATGATAAGCTATTTAGCCGATGGTGCTCGTAAGCTCAGAGGAGACGAGACATGCGTATTGCTGTTTTTGTTGGGACGCGAGCGGAGCTAATAGGAATGGCCTCTTTCCTCAAGGAGGTCGACAAGAACCCCGATACGGAACTCGTTTTCACTCATACCGGGCAACATTTTGACCGCGAAATGTATGAGAACTTGCTTAGAGATTTGGATCTTCGAGACCCCGATTATGGCCTGTCGCTTGGCAACATGAGCTATAATAAGCAGATCTCCGGCATGATCAATCAAATCGATGATATATTGGAGAAAGCGCAGCCTGACTTTGTGTTTGTTCAAGGCAACGTAATCTCGTCTTTTAGCGCAGCCATTGCATCGTCGATGAATTTTATACCGGTCGGCCATATTGAATCGGGCTATAGATCACTGCGAGACTTGCACAGCGATGTAAGAAGGAAAGTCATCGAAATGTGCTCGACGCTTTTTTTTCCTGTGTGCAACACGGCCCACCTAAACCTGCTTGAAGAGTGCTACGATCCTGATTGCGTCCACTACTTAGGTGATCCTCTCGTCGACGCACTTTTGGACTACAAGTCGACGGCGCAAAAGGCTAATTCTATCGAAGCGCTTTGTGAAGACGAACGACCGATTGTTGCAGTGGCGGTTAGGCTGCCGTGGAACATAGGAAACCCTGAGGCGCTCGGCAGAATCACGAAAGCGGCGACTAGTCTCGATGAATACAACGTTGTCATGCTCTTGCACCCAAATACTAGGAGACATCTCGTCAAATTCGGCCTAATGGAAAAACTGCAATCGTGTGAGAACGTCCATCTTATCGATCCATTAGCCTACACTGGTTTCATAAGACTGATGATGGACTCTCATGTGTTAGTCACCGATTCCGGGGGTCCTCAGAAAGAAAGCGCCATTTTGGAAACGCCGTGCATCACGCTGTCCGATAGCACGTATTACGTTGAGACCGTTGAAAATGGGTGGAACAGATTACTAGGCAACAGCCCGCACCCGGATGTCTTGACTGAAGCCGTACGGGCTACGGCGCCCGGAAAAAAAATAAGCGACCCGCTTAACGACGGCAAATCATCGCAGCGAATAATCTCTAAAGTCGTTCAGCTGTTCGAAGAAGGGCGTCTTACTATCTCTCCGCAAGTGTCAAAAACGAGCTTCTATGCTCACCTAACGGTTTTTTCGGAAGGGTTCATGGGCATGCGAACACGCGCCGCCTCTCACGCTGGCGGGACGGTTCAAGCGATGTTCGACCAAACAGGGGAAATCACGTTCGATCCTGCGCAAGCTCAGATCGTCCGTACTTTCGGGCCAGTACAAACCACAAAAGAAACGGAAAAGTAAGGTCACCGATGATCGACAGCTATACCTTCTTTTTGCTTGTAGTCTCGGTTCTGCTTTCATTTGTGGTCACGTTTGTTGTGACGCCGCCGCTCATCAAGAGAATGAAACCTGCTGGGGTGTTTGGCGTTGACGTTCACAAAGTTGAAAAGCCTGAGATTTCTGAAATGGGCGGCTTTGCCATCTACGCAGGGTTCGCCACGTCTATGATCTTCGCGGCTTTTTTGGGACTCAATTTAACGTTAATATTGGTTTCAGTGCTTGTGGTAACCATATCAACTATGGTGGGGGCCTTAGATGACGTGATGCACCTTGGCGCCAAAGAAAAGCCGCTCCTCGGCTATTTCGCTGGCATTGCGCTCATATTGACTGCGGGGAGCAACCCCTATCTCCTCGTGCCTTTGTTAGGAACGTTATGGCTTGGACTCGCGTGGATCCCTATCGTGCCTTTTGCCGTCACAGCTGGGGCCAATGCAGTCAACACCTTTGCTGGATTCAATGGGATGGAGATAGGTTGCGGCGCTATAGTCACGTTTGCATTAATAATCGTTGGAATGGTGTTGATATCGCCGACGGGAGGCGTCGAGGGACTTTTGATATTGGCGGCGCTCTTTGGGGCTCTCATAGGGTTTTTTCCGTATAATCGGTATCCTGCCCGCATATTTACGGGCGACATAGGGACGCTCTGCATCGGTAGCGCTATCGCCGTTGGCGCCATAGCGCTAAAAATCGAACTATTTGCGGTCATCGCGGCTTTGCCTTATATCGTCAACTACGGCATGGTATTGCTCTCTGTTGGAAAAGTAACCGAGAGTCACTTGTTTACGGCCACGCAGGTAACGAATGAAGGGTACTTGATCCCCTCAAAGTCGTATTCCGTTCGAAAGAACTTGTCCGATTACATCTTGAGCAGGAGATCAATGAGAGAACCGGGACTAGTGAAAACGCTTTGGACTTTGTGCATAATATCCGGCGCAATAAGCATTTTGTTGGCGGTCTTGTCGGCTCGTTGAGGCGTATTGTTCGTGGCGACAGACCAAAAACGGCTATGAACTGTCGGCGACAGTGCGTGAGGGCCAACAACCTTGTCTGGCCGCAAGCGTGGAGCCGTCCGTGATCGCCTGATCACGTGACTCACGGAATTGGCTGTGAAAGTAGCTAGTTTGCCTAATCTAAGCTGCTGGGGTTACAGCAGCTGTTGTGAATTGATACTAACTGCGTCTATCGGAGATGTGTATTTCGCATCAAGAGTTCCGTTGGACGGGGGATCCATCCATAGACTTACATATAGGGTGCTTGTTGACCCCAGAGTGGGCAGGAAGTTTAACGGGCTAGAGCTGCCGCTTGTCGTAAAATCGATCGGCACTGCCTTAGTCTCTCCGGCATTTAACGTCACCGGCTTGTACTGGTCTTGCCAAGCGATGTGCAAGCTCATCGGATCGCTGGCGTAATTCGTTACATAAACAACTACTGAGTCGCCGTTCACGTCGACGTTGCTGATCGACGCGTATTGTGTAGGCGTTTGGGCGAGCTGGCTTTGGTTAATTTGGTAAATCACTACACCGTTATTCTGGAATACCTCTGTCATAATCGTGGGATCTGGAACGAAGTTCGGGAATGGGAATCCCCACGCGCTGCTCGAGTAATTTGCTTTGATCGGATCATAAACGAAGTAATCTATGCCCATTTTTTTTGCTATGAGTAGCTTGGTGGCGGAATCTGTGGAGCTGTTCATGAAATTGGAGAGGTCTGTGAGCTGCGACAACTGATGGGTGACAACGTAGGAGTTTTCGGAGTCGGTTGATATCGCAGCTCGGGCATTGGTGAACGTGCTTATGTATTGCAAGAAAGTCGGATCTGACAATACTGTGTCATTGGACGTTGTGTGTTGATTGAGCCATTGCAGTGCGCTCGTTTCGTCAGCGGTGAGCTTTGGTTCCTGTGCGTTTACGGCAAGGGCGCTGGCTGCGGCAATATGAAATACCGGCGATAACACGGAGATAACCACAAAAGCGATGATAAGCATCGAGCGCATTGCCCGATTGTCTCGCCTCCGTCGCAAGCCTTGAACGCGCGGCTGCGGTTCATATGCGAGCCGAAAAACAAGGATTGAAGCGAGTATTGACAGCGGGAGCACGAGATAGAGTATCGACTGCACCCCGCCTTGATTTATTAGAACGTGCGGTATGACGCGTTGAATAAGATAGGGCATATGCGGCACCGCTACTCCCAAAACACCGATTAGCGCGGGTACCAATGCCACGAGGAGCCAGCTTGAAACAAGCATGTTTCGCAGGTTTGTCTCAGCTCGGTCCCACAGGGTTGTTTTATAGACCAGAATACTCAGAATTGGGATGAGACCGAGACTTGAAACCATGAAAGCAAGCGAGAACGCCGTCTGAGCCGAAAACACAAGGGAAACTGCAATTACTCCAGCCATCGCGACTAAAACCAAAATTATGATCAAATTAAGGGCGTTTTTTGTCGTGCTGCCAATTACGGCGAAAAGTCTGTCACGGCGTTTGTACGGTGACCTTTGATCGGCGTTCCCGCTAAAAAGCACGCCGACCGCTACGAGCCCCAACATGCCTGCCGACAAAGTCAAGATCTGTGGAATGCTCCACGGTAGAGTTTGGTACTGGCTATACATGTACAGCCACCAAGGGGCGCTAATTATGACTGGTAGCAGGACCATTGCACTTATCTGCTTCAAATGCATCCGAGTGCCTAGATTAATCAGCACATAGAGTATGATGAAGATGATGAAAATGTAATAAAACGTCGTGGTAGAAAGCCGGTGCGTAAAAATAAGCGTTGTCACGGTAAGAGCACCTAGAAGTGTATATTTTGATGTCAGGATAGACTTACCTGCATCGTCCTTGATTGCTGCGTAGAGGTAGTACGTCGCAAGCATCATCAGTATCAGCCCGAAGCTTGACGCAACGATGTATTGCGGCCCCAAAATTGCCGGGTTTGGGCTAAACGTTGCTGAGAAAAATGATGCCAAGGCGGCTATTCGCGTGTCGCCTGTGATTTTCTTTACTACGACAAAAGTGGTGAGAACGAAGGCTACCAATATGAACGCGGAAAACCCCTGCAGCAGAACGAGCAGTTCGGAATTCATGCTAATATTCACTCCGCCGAGTATAGCGACTGCGCTAAATATGATTGGGAGGCCTGGCGGGTTAATGTTATACCAGACGTCACCAGGGGCGGCGTTTGGATCATTAGGGTTTAACGCGCTGGTTTGTTGAACGTTTTTTGCTAAAGCGATGTTCGTCGCGGTGTCGTGATCAATCAAACCGGTGCCGCCGTTCCAGTATCCAGCGAACCCTACGGTGATAAGCAGCAGCGCGAGGGTCGTGAGCAAGATGCCCACTGACACTTTCTTGCCCAGCTCTCTCGAACGCGTTCGCTCAACCTTGTGATTGTGCTGCGCCGATGGCGGCTGAGATGATCCCAGTCTAGAATACCCTTGATTCTGCTCGTATCGCTCTCGCATTAGACGTGGACTACCTCAAACCGTGTAATAATAAACTCCATTTATAGAATCGCATGTCCCAATCACTTATAGTTTTTGGTCGCCGTTTTCCATCACGCGAAGCTCGAACGAGCTTAGAAGCACGGCACCGTAGGTGATCTCATCGGAGACCATTTCGGTAGAAATTGCGAGCATTCAGCCTGCGATAGGGGTAAGTGTTACCCTTGCCGAAGCAAGGCAACTGTGGCGAAAACCACTCCCCAGCCAACAATTTTTGCGCCCTCACACGCAGTGACCAATTTGCCCCAGACTCTGTTATAGACAAACAGCCCTGAACAGGGCGCTCTTGTTAAATATACTTTTGTTGGCGCATCTAAAAGATTATTAACGTTTACTCTGCTATGATCAATCGGATGCCTCAAGAAAGGTGCAGAATCCTGTTTGTAACTTCGTTCGACGTTCGACTGATTGACAGCGTGAAAACAGACGGGAGCATGATTCGTCTGCTCAAAGATTTCTTGCTGAGATACGAGGATCTGTGCGATCTATTCTTGTTTACAGGGGACACAAGCAAATTTGATTTGGCCCCCGCCATAGAACACGTTCCGTCGGCGCTGTTTGAGAAATTTGGTCTTTGGCACTTTTCATATGCAGCCGTAAGCACATTCAGAATCGCCAAACGATTGAAAGGAAATGCGCTGGTCCGGGGCATTTCTGCAGCGTGTCCGGGAGCAATATTCGCAGCAAAGGCAAAAAAGAAGCCTTCACTCGTTTTTTATGAATATAATTGGGCGGATCAAGTCACGCACGTTAACAAAGGCAGAATTCTTGGAACAGTTGCAAGACTTATCGAGGACTATGTCATAAAAAACGCCGATGTTTTGGTCACGCGAAACCAATCTCTTGAGGCGGAGCTTCGCGAAAGAGGCGCTAAGAGAGTAGAGATCATACCCTTGACGTTCGATGAAGACATTTTTAAACCCGGAATTGATGTCACTGAGCTCAAAAAGACTTACAGCGTCCGAGATGAAAAGATACTCATGTATATTGGAAGACTGCATGCAGTCAAACGGGTTGACCTCCTTCTAAAGGCAGCTGCACAGCTTACTGAGCACTTCAAGCTGTTTATAGTCGGTTCCGGAGCTCTGGAAAATGAGCTCAAAGACATGACAAGATCCCTTGGTATTGCGGACAAAGTGATTTTCACGGGCGCGGTGCAATATTCTGACGTGCCGAAATTCATGAACATGGCAGACTTGATCGTGATGACTAGTTCAACGGAAGGCCAGCCGAGGGTTCTGATAGAGGCAATGTCTTGCGGGACGCCGGCGGTCGGAACGAACGTGTTAGGAATTAGAGATACTGTAGATGATGGGGTGACGGGGTATCTCGCCTCTGACGATCCTGATGACATCGCAAGAAAGATTTCAGAAGCTTTGGCAAATGATGCGCTTCCACAAATGTGCAGGTCAGTCGCACTTGAGAAATACTCGAACGAAGCCTGTGGGTTGAAGGAAAAGGCGCTGTGCAAAGAGCTTTTGGCGCTCGACAACAGCTAGTTTTTAGCATACTCCGCTTCGCTTGCTGGGCCAGGTCTCGCACTGTTCTTGAACGTTTCTCAGAGTCAGCGCACTCACAAAACCAAATTCACTGCCAAGATACGATAATAGACCTTAGAACCTTGATTAAAGCTTGATTTAGGCTAGGATTTGATCTTAGGTTAGAAAAGGTGAAAGTCAGGAGATTAGGTGCGGCGTTAGGGTGTCGAGTTTCGAACGGTCAGGATGGGACAGGCTGGGGCCCGAATGAAAGAAAAGGTTAACAAGAATGTGGAATGAATGAAAGCTATTCCTCGCACTGATTTGTAGCTGACCATGAGCACAAACGCGTTTTACCATCATAAGACCGTATTGATGACCGGCGCCGCCGGATCAATCGGATCACAACTCGTTCGCACGCTGTTGGACGCCAATCCCCGCGCCGTGATCCTGACCGACAACAACGAGGGCGCGCTATATGATCTCGAGCAAGATCTCAAGTCTAGCAAAGTGTCCACCTTTGTCACTGACGTGAAGGACAAAGACAGCATGGAACCGCTTTTTGACGGCGTTGATTTTGTTTTCCACCTTGCCGGGCTCAAGAACGTTCCAGTATGTGAATATAACCCCTATGAAGCTGTTAAAACGAATATCGCTGGTACTCACAACTTGGTTGATCTATGTTTGCGCGAGAACGTCGAAAAAGTGATATTTACGAGCACAGGCAAAGCCGTCAAGCCGACGACTGCATATGGTGCGACCAAACTCCTCGCGGAGCGCTTGCTCACTCTCGCTAACAGCAAGCGGGGGAGCGCGGGAACGATATTCGCAAGTGTAAGATTTGGCAACGTACTGGGCTCTCGCGGGTCTGCTTTTCCTTTGTTTAGGGGGCAAATCGCAAAAGGCGGCCCGGTCACCCTCACCCACGAGGAAATGGTGCGGCTTAACATCATCATGCCGAATGCGCTTAGGTTGATTATGAACGCGGGAGAACTTGCACGAGGCGGAGAAACGTTTATTCTCAAGATGAAGGTTATGAGGATAGCGGAAGTTGCTGAGGTCATGGTTCGGGAGCTAGCGCCAGAATATGGGTACAAACCGGAAGAAATCGAGATTCAGCTGATCGGTGTTAGGCTAGGCGAAAAAATACGGGAGAAGCTGATGACCGAGAGTGAACAGAGGAGAGCTTACGAAACCGAAGACATTTTAATCGTGGCGCCAGAGATGAAAGAACTGTTACACCGTCCAAGAATATTACAGCGACTTGTTACTCCGAAAAGAGATGAAAACGTACAAGCATCGAGATCCGGTTTTTGTCACAAGCGCAGAGATAAAGGGAATATTAGACTACTTGGGCTATCTGTAACTACACCTGTAGCAATAAAAACGCCTGACACGATATGTAGGCAGCTGCAGCAAGGTGAGCGCTACGATGCCCGTCGCTTAAAAGACGTCCAGAATAAGACTCATCTTGGCCCGCCTGTGCCGCGGTTGACGCGTCCGCTTCTGTTCTGCAGCCTTTTTTTGGCGGGCTGAACTTCAATCTCTTTCGCGGAACCTGCTTAAGGCGGTGCAGATTGACCTCAGCATTCAGACGACGCTCTCTCAGTGCCATGATGGGATCTCTTGTCGTACGCACCTAGGATCGTCCGCTGTGAGCCGATATTCATCAATGCGCCGGCTTCTGGGTTTCGAGGACCAGCTCGTCGGGAAGTTCGATGTGCTGATCTAGTTCGCGCTCAAACATGTTGGTCAAAACGGCTTTCAGCTGCTTTCGAGGAATGTTTCCAGTGTTTTTCAAACGGCACTTCTCCAAGTACTCCTCGTAAGTGCAGATGAATCGTGCCGGATTGCCCGCATAGACAGTGTTCGGCGGCACGTCTTTTGTGACGATCGCTCCCGCCCCTACCACGCTGCTCGGACCGATGACTACGCCGGGCATTATAATCGCATTAACGCCGATGAAAGAGTTGTCCCGAATAATTATGGGGCCGAACTTGCTGCCTTCGAAGTCCGCGTTCTGCTCGAGCACCCATTTGGCTCCGTCGTGAGTCATAAAGGTAACGCCGTACGTAATCTTACAGTTATTTCCGATCGAAATCAAGTACGGTTCGGTGCTCAAATTGCAGTAGTAGAGTTGACAGTTGCTGCCTATGCGTACTCCTAATCTTCGTGCTAGGCGGACGCGGGCGTTCCCTGTGCTTATCCTGAATAAAACGATGTTCAGTCTATAAGCGATTTTTTCTAGCCAGTTCATTTGACGATTGCTTGTTGATTTGATACGTTCCTGCTTGCCGAACCGATAGTCGCTCGTCACGCAATTTATACTTTATTCAGCTCTTTAAGCTTGCGATCTTCGGTCAAACGCAGCCGAGCAAAAGCGAGGTGACAGGCGGCAGTTATTATTATTAGGTTGATATATTGCACCACAACCTTGTGTCATGTTCAAAGCAATTCCTGTAGAAAGACGAAGCAGAGTTATTCACGATTTTCCCTACGGTGTCGAGCGGAGGCGATGTCCGCACGCAGGTATCGTAAATATCACGAAGAGTGGGCACTGCGTTTTTGATTGCGCATATTGCTACGCGAAGAGCTACCCGTGGTCCGCGAACGGACGTCTCATTGAGGTATACGAAAACACGCCTGAACTGCTTGATAGCGAGTTAAGAACGATTCGAACTTGTCCGCCTCTTTATTTTTGCGCCGTGACCGATCCATTTCAACCGCTTGATCTCGTGTGGAAAACTTCCCTCGACGCAATGGGTATCGCCGCGAACCATGGCGTCTTTTTTACTATCGTCACTAAATCGGACCTCGCGTTGAAAGTCCTTGAAACTCGCTGGGCAGATTATGAAAGATTTCGCGTCTCCTTCACGTGTGAGAGTCTCAACCGTAACAAGCTCAGAGCGATCAGCAATGCGCCAGATGTTTCTCGCAGGCTGAAGGCCATCGAAAAGCTTGTGAGCGCGGGCGTCAAAGTCTCAGTGAGAGTCGATCCGATAATCTCTGGGCTGACTGACGATTACGGTGAGTTGGACGAACTGTTTCAGACGTTGAGTTCGATGGGCATTTGCCACATTACCACGTCAACGGGCAGTTTCAATTCCCGGGCGTTTCGGAAATTGCTCGCTAGGATCGAGGAAGGTGGCTACGCGGAGTCAGCTGCGCTTGTCCGGAGTCGCTATGTCTTTAACGGAAAAAAGTACACGCTAAACCCGAAAGACCGACTGAGGCTCTACACAGATCTCGCGTCGCTTTGCGGTCATTACGACATGGGTCTCTCTCTTTGCCAAGAACCGCTGGATCTCATACCTGGTGACGCTACACGATGCCGCACTCTTGGAGAGCTGGCTATGCGAGATCGGTCGGGACGTTTCATTCCAGTTTGCGGCTCTGACTGCTTAAACGCTTGTCCAAACGCAGAATACCCGCCTTGCAAGAACGAGAAGCTCCGTGAGGAATATCCATTCAAATGGCGGACGCTTAAGTAGGGCCGTTCTTTTGACGTCTTTGCCGCGCCGTTTTATGCGCCGGCTGATCAACGATGCTTTTAAGTATTAGTCGTACGGAATAAAACCTGAAACTTTTTCGTTTATGATATGATTGCATTAGTTACAGGTGGCTACGGGTTTATAGGAAACCAGATTGCCGAGCTAATCTCTCCCGAATATGCGGAAGTGCGCATACTTGACAATCTGAGCAACGTAGCGCGGGTAGTTCGATTGCCAAACGTGCGCCTGATCAAGACGGATATCAGAGATATAGGCGCGACGAACGAGGCATTTGATGATGTTGACGTGGTTTTCCATACCGCCGCTCAGGTCGACGTAGTCGCAAGCACCAGAGAGCCATTCGTCGATATGGATAATAACGTCAAGGGCACCTTATCAGTCTGTGAGGCTGCTCGAAGAAATGACGTGTCGAAGCTCGTTTATTCATCGAGCGCTGCCGTCTATGGAAATGCTGCTTCTTTTCCCATAGATGAGGCGCAGCCGATACGTCCTCTGTCTCCCTATGCCGTGAGCAAACATTGCGGCGAACTCTACATGGCTGCTTATCATAATTTGTATGGCCTCAGCACGCTGTCTTTGCGATACTTCAACGTTTACGGCCCTTATCAACGTCCGGAAAACGCGTACTCTGGCGTGATTAGTACATTCTTTTATAATGCAACACGAAACGCCCCGCTGCAAATACACGGCGACGGGAACCAGACCAGGGACTTCGTGTATGTAACAGACGTGGCGAATGCGAATTTGCTGGCGGCAAGTAGCGATGCAGCAAATGCAGTGGTGAACATAGGAAGCGGGCGCGAGACGTCCATAAATGAACTAGCCATGATGATCAAGAAAATGGCCCTTTCTGATTCGAGCATCGCGCACGGCGCGCCACGTATCAGCGACGGCAGGAGGTCACTGGCGGATATCAGAAACGCAAAGCGAATCATCAACTACGAGCCAAAAATCCGCATAGATGGGGGTCTCGCGAAGCTCAGGCAGTTCTTTGGCGACACGCGCTGACAATTCGAGTCTCACCTTGGTCAGAATAGTCAATGAGCCCAAGGTTCCAGCTTCGAATCATATTCGCATCGTAAAACAGAACATAATAAAGAACTTGTGTCGAACATAGCAAATTGTTCTCGCGTTCATTGCCGTGGTCGTCGTCTCGCCTTCACTATGTCGCCTGCGTGCTTGCCAGATTAGAGCAATTGGCGGTAACCGAGCGATTAACGATGTCGATCAGCTTGAGTATTACGATGGTGGTTGCAATCGGGCTTTTTGGGCTATTCTCCAATGCTGATAAATGATACCAGCGGAACCACTGCGTATTCGTTATTTGCTGCGCTCGCCTTCGCGATCTTCTTCCTGATAATATGGGCTTTGAGAGCAGCGCGTTAAGCAGTCAAAGACAGACGAGAGACTGTCAAGCCAAAAGGCGGAGCTAGCCACAAACGCCCTCTTCGCTTAAGCAATCGGTCATAAGGTCAGCTTTGCCAGATCGAACGCTTCAGCTTTACTGTGATTATGAGTCGCTAGCATTCCGGCCTGAAAAGCGCGATACTGTGCGAGACCGGCTATCGCTTCTGTCCGCACGTAGTACTTGTCATTCTGCGTTTCGTGAAGTTTTAACGCTTCGAGCTTGATGTTGAAGAAATTCGTAATGTTAACAAAAATTCGTGGAGTAAACTCGAGTGACACGCTGGGAGACTCATAGAGGAAAATATCATCCACGTGCCTGTACAACGTCATAGTCGCAAGGGCGGCATTTCGATGATCTTGGTGATTGTCGTGCGAACTGTGCGTATATATTCTATCGGGCTGTAATGCATCTACCTTTGCTTGAATAAGCTCGATTGTCTGGTAGTCAGTTGTAATCATCCGATCCTTGAGATCCTCAATAGTGATACTGTCCGCGCCGAGAACCTGTGCGGCTTTCTTACACTCACTAATTCTTTTATCACTAGGCCCCCCTGCTTCGCCCTTGGAGAGCACAAGAAGGTGTACTTCGTCGCCTTTGTGTTTGTGATAGGCTAACGTCGCGTAGCAGCCTAGCTCACAATCATCTGGATGAGCGCCGATAGCTAGAATTATTTTACCCAAATAAATCACCAGTGCATAGTTGTTTTGTCAAGTTGAACAATGCGTCCATCGAAGTATTGGTGCACAAGGACACGTCTGCGTTAAAACTTATATTCCCTTTAAGTGCGTGCGACCATTGGGCACAGGTCGATCGTATCCCTATGTTAGCTGCATAATCAATGACAGAGGGAATCACGTTGAGCGTTTTCGCCGTATTGCCCGCGATCGAGCGATCTCTTGCGATCTGGTTTCGTTCAAATCGTGTTCTCAATTCATTTTGCATACTTACAATTGTAGCTATTTTCTCTTTAAAGCCATCAATCTTCCTATTTGCGACTGCACTTTTCAAGTTGTCAAGCGCGCAGACGACGCCGTCAATGTCCGCGAGAATATCGTCCAGCTCACCTTGGACGATCTCCACGTCGCACTTCTCATCCTTCGCCAGATTGTATTTAGATCGCACCCTCAGTAGCTCGAGAATTGCGTCCAGCTGTCCAACCCCGCCGTACATATCTTTCGGCCTCCATATCGAAACGACAGGGAATCGCATCCCAAGCGCTCCAGCGATCTTCTCAGCTCTGCCCAGATATTCCGCGCCCTCGTGGCCGCCGACGTAGAACGAAACACCTATGCCGCTAAAGGCGATAAGCATCGCCTCTGCTCGGAGCGACACGTTGGGCAACATCTGTCCCAGGGCTGAGCGCAGATCCCCCGGAAACTCTATGGTTGTGGTGCACGCGCGACACTTCGCCATGAGCGCGTGATCGGGCGCCCCCCTCATCTCTACGTCAGCTTTTCCGCCGCACGGGCAATGATACCAAACAGGGATAGGTGGCTTCGCGCCTGGGTTCTTCTGCGCTGCGGCCATCAGTCTAGCGTACTGGTCGTAGTTTTCCAACAGAAAAGCGATCTCATCACTGAACACCTGTTGGCATTGGGAAAACCGCGCGAACGCGGTTGTATACCCACACTCCTCAATGAGGTACGCAAAAAAGAATGCGTTAAAATCAGCCGCGTTCGTGCTTCTCTCATACGCCCGATCGATAACGTCAGATATGGTGCGCGTGTCGAGGTCGACGTCCGGAACCGGCAGTTTTAAACGCTTCGCGTGCTTCATCACCGAATCGAATGACTCGCTCGCCCAGCGCTCGATGTCGCTTTTTAGCTTTGCCACTTCGTCGCCGTCTGGCTTCGGAACGGCGCGCATGAGCTTGTTGTAGTACGTCGGAGCGACTGATAAGTGGAGGGTGAGCGTGCCGTTTCTGTTTCTAACGCTCGGGAGTTCCGCTTCTCGGAACCACCGCTCATTAGCGAAGTCCTGGTCGGCAAAACAAAAGAGCTCAACCACAGGGTAGTCAAATCTCTCGCGCAACTGCTCGGCCACCGCGTGGACGAGCACCGCCTTGCGCACGACCCCACTGTAGGGAAGGAAGTTTGGCTGATGGGCAGACATCAAAACAATTCCTTCATAATCTGCTTGAAGCGGGATTCGAGAATCGCTATGAAACGCTCTGACGTGTTCAGCAAACGCTTTGCGCTTGCCTCGCATCGTGTGGTCGGGGTAAACAGCGTTACCTGCAACAACTCGCGTCAGTTCCTGCAGATTCTTGCATTGATCCCCTCTCATGAATCACCTAAAAACATGACCGCAACAAGTTTTGGAACGTGAATCCAACACTGACGTTCCAATCAGCATGATAAGTAACGCCTATATAGTTATTTTCCGTATAGATGTGCGAAGTGATACGGTGAAAGCCATTGTTCTAGCCGCAGGCGAAGGAACGCGATTAAGGCCATTTACACTGACTCAGCCGAAAGCAATGGTACCGGTGGCTAACAGGCCCATTCTTGAATATGTGATCGATTCTCTGGCAGGGTGCGGCGTCACCGACATCAGTTTGGTAGTCGGCTACAAAAAAGAAAAAGTAATGAACTATTTTGAGGGTGGTAAGAAATTCGGCGTTAAAATAAATTACGTCGAGCAGCCACAGCAGCTCGGAACTGCTCACGCCATAAAGCTGGCCGAAGATTCAATCGAGGAAAACTTCTTAGTTCTAAATGGCGACAATCTCACCAGCCCGCAAGCCATAGAAGAACTCATGAGCAACGCATCCGGTGACGTGACGCTGCTTCTCACCGTGAAAGAAAACGTTAAGGGCTATGGAGTCGTCACGACTGAAGGCAACCGCGTCACTCAAATAGTCGAAAAGCCCGGGACGGATATTAGCCACTACATCAATACGGGCATCTACGTTTTTTCTCCTGCTGCCTTCAATGAGATACCGTACACAAAGATATCTCCTCGGGGTGAATACGAGATAACGGATACTATTCAGAGGATGATCGAGAAGCAGTATGATGTCAAAGGCGTCCACACTACTTCCATGTGGATCGATGCCAGTTACCCTTGGGATTTGCTTAACGCAAACGCGGCAGTGCTTGCTTCAATCAAAGAGGCGCCTACCCACCAAAACGGCCAAATCGAAGACGATGCGAAAGTGAGGGGAAGCGTCATCGTCGGCGAAAATTCGATAATACGGTCTGGGTCTTATGTGCTCGGTCCGGTCGTCATAGGTAGAGACGCTGAGATTGGACCTAACGTGACTATACTCCCGTCGACAAGCATCGGAAATGGCGTTACCATCGACTCGTTTACCGAAGTGCGAAATTCTTTGGTCATGAATGACGTACGACTGGGCTCTCACTCTCTCATCGCAAATTCTATCATTGGAAAAAATACGATGATCGGTTCCCATTTCATCGCAGAGCAAACAAAGCTTGCTATGCCACTTCTTGACGGGGAGCTGCACCACGTAATGAATTTAGGTGCGATAATCGGTGAGAATTGTCGTTTCGGGCACGGGATCCTCGTTGAAGCTGGAAAAATCATTGGTGTGCACTGCACGGTGGAATCCGCCACGACGATAAGAAAGAACGTCGATAACTATAGCAACATCGTTTGAGGCACGCCGCAGGCACAGGTTACTATCCCAAACGCGCGCGAAGCTTCCAACAGTAAAAGGCGCTTGCCACTCATCACGTGTCGTAATACGTTGAAACTGCAAGCCAAGAAAGTGCGAACGCGTGACGTTACGAGCGATTTTAAAGAAGCTCATAGACCCGATGTTTTTTGATTTAATTGCCAAGGAAGCTTTTATATAGAAGTGTAAACATATAAAAAAGTAGTCTTTTCTTAGAGGAGGTATCGCTGATTCAACGAGATGATGACCAGGAGCTTGTCGAAGTCAAAATTCCCCCTGAGGAAGCAGCTATTTTGGAGGAGCTTGACAACGTCAAAGAACAGAATGAGGAATACCTTTTGCGCCTACAAAGGCTTCAAGCTGACTTCGAAAACTTCAAGCGGCGAACTAAGATCCAAAGCAAGGATCTCGCTAAGTATGCGTCCATCGATCTGATTAGGGAGTTACTTGATATCTCTGATAATCTCGAGCGAGCTGCTCAGGCACTGAGGGCTGAGGGAATCCAAGGCTTCTACGAAGGAATTGAGTTGATATACAAGCAGCTATGCGATATTTTGCGTAGGAACGGAGTCACGAGGATAGAATCGGTTGGAGAGTTGTTTGATCCACGCGTGCACGAAGCGATTATGAGTGTAAGTGACACTAAACTACCAGATAGCGTAATAGCAGAGGAAATTCAAAAGGGCTACAAGCTCTATGACAAAGTGATTAGGCCCTCTAAAGTGAAGGTCAACAAAGGCACAAATAGGGTGGACCAATGAGCAAAGCAATAGGCATAGATTTAGGCACGACTAATTCCGTCGTCGCAGTCATGGAAGGAGGAGAACCAGTAGTAATCCCAAACGCAGAAGGAAATCGAACGACGCCTTCTGTCGTAGCATTTATAAAGAACGAACGCGTCGTGGGCGAGATTGCAAAACGGCAAGCGATCACTAATCCTGATCATACCATTTCGTCCATAAAGAGGAAGATGGGCTCCGATTACAAGGTCACCGCCGAAGGCAAGACGTACACACCGCAAGAAATCTCAGCAATGATTATACAGAAACTAAGGCAAGATGCTGAGAACTATCTCGGCGAGAAAGTGAGCCAAGCAGTCGTTACGGTTCCAGCGTACTTCACTGATAGCCAGCGGCAGGCTACCAAAGACGCGGGGACCATCGCAGGCCTCGAAGTTCTGCGAATTATTAATGAGCCGACGGCGGCTTCCCTCGCGTACGGCTTGGATAAGGGAGAAGAGCAGACGATTTTGGTTTTTGACCTTGGTGGCGGAACATTTGACGTCTCAATACTCGACATAGGCGAGGGCATATTCCAAGTAAAAGCCACCAGCGGAAATAACCTGCTCGGTGGCGACGACTTCGACCAAAGGATCATCGATTATCTGGCTGACCAGTTCAAGAAGGAACAAGGCATCGATCTAAGAAACGACAAGATGGCCTTGCAGAGACTCAAGGAAGCCGCAGAGAAGGCAAAGATAGAGTTGTCGACGCTCACCAGTTCCGTGGTAAACTTGCCGTTTATTACGGCCGATCAAAATGGCCCAAAGCACTTAGACATCACCCTAACGCGGGCGCAATTTGACAAGTTGAGCGAGGATTTGATCGAAAAGACGATGGGTCCGACAAGGCAAGCCATGAAAGATGCCGGGCTGAGCCCCAGTGACGTGGATCGGGTCCTACTCGTCGGCGGATCTACGCGTATTCCTGCGGTTCAAAACGCCATAAAGAAGTACTTAGGCAAAGATCCCGATCGCACTATCAACCCGGATGAGTGCGTCGCGATCGGGGCTGCGATCCAAGCGGGCGTGCTTGTCGGCGAGGTGAAAGACGTTTTGCTACTCGACGTCACTCCCCTATCGCTGGGAATTGAAACCCTCGGCGGAGTATTCACCAAGCTCATTGAAAAGAATACAACAATTCCGACAAAAAAATCTCAAGTATTTTCAACTGCAGCTGATAATCAAACCTCCGTTGAGATTCATGTGCTTCAGGGCGAACGTGAAATGGCCGCTGGCAATAAGACGCTCGGACGATTTCAGTTGGTGGGAATCCTCCCAGCACCGCGAGGTATCCCGCAAATCGAAGTCACTTTCGATATAGATGCCAATGGCATTGTGCACGTTTCGGCAAAGGATCTGGGAACGGGCAACGAGCAAAAGATTACCATCACGTCGACCAGTGGTCTGAGCAAAGAAGAGATCAATCGGTTGGTGAAAGACGCAGAAACTCACGCTGACGAGGATCGAAAGAGAAAGGAAGAAGCCGAGATAAGAAACGGCGCGGATTCTATGGTCTACACGGCAGAGAAAACGCTGAGAGAGATGGGGGACAAGATTGACGAGTCGCGCAAGAGTAAAGTCACGGCCGAAATTGAAAAAGTGCGCGATGCGCTGAAAGGCGCAGATGTTGATGCCATCAAGCAGGCAACAGAACAGCTAACGACCACAATCTATGAGATTTCGAGTGAGCTCTATGCTAAAACCGCGGAAAAGGCTCAGGAGAAAGCCCCGGCCGGAGAGTCGGACTACGAGGTAGTCGACGAGAACGAGAAATAGTGCACTAGTATGCCCCATGAAACGTGATTACTACGAAGTGCTAGGAGTCGGTAAGACTGCCACCGAAGCCGAAATAAAAAAGGCCTATCGTAAACTTGCCCTAAAATACCATCCCGACGTCAGCCCTGACAAAGGCGAGGCAGAGGAGAAGTTCAAAGAGATCACTGAAGCTTATGAAACACTAAGCAATCCAAGCAAGCGCGCAACCTACGACAGATTAGGACAATCTGGTTTCCAGCAAGGTGCGTCTGGTACTGGCTTCAGCGATTTCGGCGGGTTTGGCAGCTTTTCCGATATTTTCGAAACGTTTTTCGGAGGCGGAGGCGGGTTTGGGGAAAGTCCATTCCGAACCCAAACGAGTACGCGCCCGTCAGGTCCACAAAGAGGTCCCGATGTCGCAGTTGACGTTCAGGTGTCATTTGAGGACTCAATTTTTGGAACGGAAGTCAGTGTTGAAGTCCCACGTTACGAACGCTGTGAACATTGTGCCGGAACCGGTGCTGAACCCGGCTCTGACATAAAAACGTGCCCGTCCTGCGGTGGTAGGGGCGAGATACAGCGGGCTCAGAATATCTTCGGGGCGCAGCTTATCAGGATAGAAACGTGTTCTCAGTGCCAAGGCGAGGGAAAGGTTTTTGAGACCGCGTGCAAGAGCTGTAGGGGCGCCGCAAGGCTACGAACAACTAAGACAGTGTCAATCAAGGTTCCTCCAGGAGCATATACAGGCTTGCATATCCGAAAACCTGGCGAGGGTTCGGCAGGCGCTCGTGGCGGGCTTTCAGGCGATTTCCTTGTCGTTGTGCGCGTGCTACCACATCCGATCTTTAAACGCGAGGGCGACGACATCTACAGCGATCTATCTATCAGCGTATCAGCTGCGGCACTGGGCGGGCAAATTGAAGTGCCTTCGGTATACGGAGCGTTAAAGGTGGACATTCCCCAAGGGACGCAAGGCGGCACAACTATCCGCCTGAGAGACAAGGGAGCCCCCAGCGTTCACAGGCGTGGCCGCGGCGACCAATACACGACACTGATCGTTGAAATTCCGAAAAATCTGACCGAAAGAGAAAAGGTGCTCTTTCGAGAACTGGCATCTTTAAAGGGTGAGACCATAGGGCGAGCTAGTCGCAAGGCTAAGGTTTTTAGCACCGTCAAGGATGTCTTCGGCGCTAACGATTGAAAACCCCTCAAGGCATCGTTTCGCATGTATCCCCTCTCACTAAACGAACAGGCCCTTGCTCAAATAACCCGGCAACTTAAAAACTTTATAAAAGGCAGCGTACTATCTGCCAAAGGTAAGGGAGCGGTCGTTGCATTGAGCGGGGGTGTGGACTCCTCTGTTGTGGCCGCGTTGGCGCACGACGTTGTGAACACTAAGGCGTTAATACTCCCTGAAACAGCCGTCACCTCGGCGCAAGACGTTCTCGACGCAACATATATCGCAGAAGCGTATGGGCTGCCGTTCACAGTAATCGAAATCAACGACCTGATCGACTGCTTTAGAGAAGCTGCGCGTGCTATGTTACCTGCGCGCATAAATGGTCAAGTTTCGATCGCCGAAGCAAATTTGAAGCCCCGGATCAGAATGACGTTGAACTACGTCACGTCGAACGCAGATTTGCGGCTAGTTTTAGGAACAGGCAATAAGACAGAGCTGCTCATGGGCTACTTCACTAAGTACGGAGACGGCGGCGTTGACGCTTTACCCATAGGCAGCCTCTATAAAACTCAAGTGTTTCAGCTGGCACGACACGTAGGGATTCCTGATAGAATAATCTCGAAAGCTCCTTCTGCTGGACTTTGGTTAGGACAAACTGACGAGGAAGAACTAGGGATCTCGTACGATCTCCTCGATCGGATCTTGCTCGAACTAATTGACAAGGAGAAAGCCGTCAAGGAAACCGCCAAGCTGCTGGGCGTGGAACCACAACGGATTCAAGAAATCTTTGATCAAGTGCATCGCGCTAAACACAAAAGGCACACGCCGCCCGTTCCAACAATAATGTAGTGCTGATTTTTTTCAGAGTTGCTCCGCGTTCAAAGAAAACGAGTAGCGTCAGCGCGGAGAAATTTTTATATCGAGCACGACGTGGTACTGGTGGGGAGCGGAGGACCTTACTTTCTTGAGGCGAATTCCCTCGACCGTTCTATCAAATCTCCCGACAGCTTCTTTGACTCTTTTAATCGTACGGGGAAACTCGTTTTCGGGTTTGACGTCGTAATAATGGACAAAGCCGCCACTCCCACTAAGCATCATTACGGCGTCGTACAGGAAATTAAAGGCGGAATGCGGTAAATTCATAATGACGCGATCTGCTGCCCCTCTAAATTTAGGGGCCAGATCTTTTGCGTCGCCGAGGCGTGCCTCGACGTTGTGCAACCTATTCAGTTCTATGTTCTTCTTTAAGCAGCGAAAGGCCTTGGGATTCTTCTCAAAGGCAATTCCTTTTTTGACTTTCTTGGCCAGCAGTATCGTAAAAGGCCCAACACCCGCGAACATGTCCACCACGGTTTCCCGTGACTGCGCTAACTCGGCTATCCGATGCCGTTCTGTAGCTAGCCGTGGGCTGAAATAGACGCTCGCAACATCCACGTGCAGTCTGGAGCCGTATTCTTTGTGCACTGTTTCCGTCCGTCTTTCCCCAGCGACGAAGACAAGATCTTTGAGCCGATATTGACCACCTACACCACTAACAGCTGCCAGTACAACTTTGATGTCTCTTCGTCTCTCCAGAAGCTCTGTCGCGGCGGCTAGAATGCCGTCGAACCAGTCAATTATGGCAATGTCTCCAATGACGTCATACCGGATTCCAAGACTCTTGCGAAGCGGTCGTAGCCGGGGTTTCAAAGCGCAGGGTTCGAGATCATAGCGAAGCTCATCAGCTTCTCCTTTGAAAGGGATATAAAGTCGACCGCGTCGTTCTTCTATTCTGTATTTCTCATCCAATAGGCCAAGTTCCTTGAGCTCTTTCCTGACTCGCTCGCCTTCGTGCTTTGGTACACTAACGCACAATTTCTTTTTCGCCGACACAGGCATCCGCACGATATAAGAACACGCGACGCTTATCTTTTTTCTGGTTTCCAAAGCTTAAGGCACGGGCGTCAAAACAAATCAAAATTCCAATTTGCCGAGAGAAAAAGCTATTTCGTTAGACGCTAAGCTATTTGCCGAATTCTGCTCGTGAAATGAGGTGATGCGGTGCTGACCTTCGTTGGTTTAGGCTTGTACGACGAAGAAGACGTAACGGTGAAAGGACTAAAAGCGATCGAAAATGCTGATGTGGTATATGCGGAGTTCTATAGCTCAAAGCTTTTAGGAACCACACTTGAGAAATTGGAAGAATTCTATAAGCGCGAAATCCGTCTGCTCGACAGAAATGATGTTGAGCAAGTTCCTGACGAGACAATTTTGCGAGATGCCGAGAGTAAGAATGTTGCATTCTTAACGGCGGGCGACGCGATGATCTCTACAACGCACGTCGATTTAAGGATACGGGCACACGACAGAGGGATAAGCACCCAAATTATTCACGGGACGTCGATTGCTACGGCGGTATGCGGATTAACAGGGCTTCAAAACTACCGTTTTGGCAAGTCGGCAACTATTGCGTTTCCTTTCAGAGAGGTGTCTGACGTGCCCTACAACACGGTTACGGCAAATTTAAGAAGCGATCTCCACACGTTGCTCTTCTTGGATATACAGGAAGAGCTTATGACGCTTGGCCATGGAATCGAACTTTTGCTTCATAGTGAACATGAGAAAGGACGCAATCAGTTGGCATCTCTACTAGCCGTAGGCATTGCGCGAGCGGGGTCGCGTTCACCGAGGGTTAAAGCAGACGTGCTGGCGAGGCTCAAGGAGTACGATTTTGGGCCTCCCTTGCACGTCCTTGTCATACCCGCGTCTCTTCACTTCGTGGAAAAGCAGGCGCTTCAAACGTTTGCTGGTGCTCAAAATGTCCCAGATTGTGGATAAAGTAGCGCTGTATGAAACGATGCTCCGCATTGCGCTGGAACATGCAGACATTGTTGTAAACAAGGAATATTCGACCGATTTTTTGACTATGGCGCGGTCGTACTATGAGGATGGAGTCTATTTTCGGACAAGCGGCGATTTGGTCAATGCACTGGTGTGCTTTAGTTACGGCCACGGGTGGCTTGACGCAGGTGTGCGTGTAGGGGCGCTTAAGGCCCAACAAAGAGAGTAGCCGTGGTTCTTCGGCTGAATTAGCGCTAGCATCTCGATCAGACCGCTTTTGTGCCAATATTAATTAACTTTGTTGACTTACCCTGAAGTATGCCCAATTATTATGTCACGCTCGAGGCTGCGTGGTTGGTGAAGGACGTCAAATCGGTCGATGATGCCATCGGCATAGCAATATCGGAGGCGGGCAAACGCTTAAACCCAAAACTGAGCAAGGTTGAAGTCGCGGTTGGGTCGATGTCGTGTCCTGCCTGTGGCGAAGTATTCGACAGCGTCTACTTGGTGGCCAATACCTCTCTTGTCGGGCTGATACTCGAGATAAAAGTCGTAAATGCCGAAAATGAGTCGCACGCGGCAAAGATCGCAAAGGCGGTAATTGGTAAAGCGTTAGCCGACGTGCCGCTGAAAGCAATTGACGTCGCCCTCAAAGAAGGTTAACTGCCGCTGTTTCTGTTACCCTTGTTGGAGTCTGTATGCGTTTGATCGCTCTGATTTCTGGCGGCAAGGATTCTGTCTGCGCGTTAAATTGCGCGTTGCGTGAACACGAAGTAGTGCAGTTAGTCAACATAAAGGCCGTAGAAGACTCGTTCCTGTATCACGTGCCGTGCGCAGATCTCACTCGCCTAATTTCGGAGGCGGTCGACATTCCGCTAGTGTCCGGAGTATCTTTTTCGCACGAGGATGAACTGACATTGTTGAAAACCCTGCTGCGAGGTGCGGAAGCGGACGGCGTTGTAGCTGGTACGATAGCGTCCAACTACCAAATGAGCCGACTCAAGAAGCTATGCGCTGAGCTTGAATTGCAGTTGTATGCGCCCTTGTGGAACAAAGGCAGTGAACGCTTGTTACGGGCAATGGCGGGCTCAATGGACATTATCGTTGTTCAGGTCGCTGCTTACGGAATGAATGAATCGTGGCTCGGCAGGAAACTCGATGAAGGGGCGGTCGATGATTTATCCGTATTGCATAGAAAACACGGGGTGCACATTATGGGCGAGGGCGGGGAGTACGAAACACTTGTTCTGGACGCTCCTATCTTCAAAAGGCGCATTAAGGTAATGAATTATGACAAGAAGTGGTTTAGTGAGCAGTGGAGAGGGTGCTTACAGATTCACGAGTTCAAACTCGAAGACAAATGAGGACGTGGCGAACTAGATGAAGTTGAGGATATTTGGCCCCAAGGAAAAAGTCGTAAAAGGCATGGAGGAGACGACTGCCGGCTTGATGAAGTATGTGTTTGCGGCTCCGCGGTGGAAGAACACCATTCCTGTCACGCTTGCTTTGTCGCTTGTGGTTGGCGCCGGTGTCTTCAATTTTGGATGGAGAGAAAATCTCCTCGCTGGCCTGATTCTTATCGGCGTCCCAGCTGTGCTTGCCGCTGCCTTTACTCACCCGTTGGCTCGGCTTCTGCAAGGCACTATGACCGTCAATCGCTCTGCTTTGTTAGCATTCGTGGGAGCCGTGATAATCAGCGTCTTTTGCGTTGTCGGTGCACTGATTTCATTTGCAATCGGGTGGCAGCTGACAATCTCAGCGTACGTCATGTCCTTGGGTGCAGTCTTCGCTTTCAGAATTCTGGTGCTGATGGCTATCACGCAGAAAAGCTTCGTTCGAAATTTAGTTCCCGCTTCGCTTCAAACGGTATTCGGAGCGCTTTTTTTGCTGCTGTTCGGCGCGACAGGCTACGTCGTGAACTTAGTAGCAATCAGTGTAGTGTTCACGCTTGGCGCGTTGGTCATCATCAGGTACGTCGATGCGCCGTTGAGAAAATCTTTTGACGTAAGCGGCATGGATTTCATTCGTAGCTACATTGCGCAGACAGTAGAAGGCGCCCCTGGCATGGAGGACTTCTTCAAAAAGATAGGCGAAGCCGTTGAAGTCCCCGTCACCACACTGTCGTTCAGGACGAACGAGTGCTTGAAAGCGACGTTTGTCGTGCCGGCTGTTCATCCTGGTCCCGTCGGCGAGATTGGTGGTGGAAACCTTCCCGTAAGAATTGTAAACAACCTCGACGACGGTGGAGAGATTTTTGTGCCTCATGGGACTGCAACGCACGATTTCAACTTGGTTTCGGCGACAGAATCACTGAAAATAGTTGAAGCTGCGGCACGAGCAGTGGAAAACACCCAATATACTGCGGACGCGTCAAAATCAATTAGAGTGCAGAGAGGGGCCATCAAGCTTCTTGCACAGAGATTTGGCAACTCAGTTTTGTTTGTCTCGACTTTGTCGCCAGAGTCAACAGAGGACATCGAGTATGGGCTTGGTCTCGTCGCAAGCGCTGAAGCGAGAACACAAGGCGTGCAGCATGCTGCGCTCATCGATGCGCATAACTGCACGGCTCCTTACGCGTCATCCATGTGGGCGGGCACGAAGAACTCGTTCGACCTGATTGATGCGATCAGGGAAGCATCCTCGAGACTGATGCAATCAGAACCGCTAGAAAGCGACATCAAGCTCGGAACAGCAAGTCGGGGGCCTATTTTTGGGCGAGACGAAGGTATGGGTGATCTAGGCATTCAGGTGGCATTGGTTGAAGTTGCTGGGCAGCGCACGGCTTACGTGCTCGTTGATGCGAACAACATGGTGTCTAACTTGCGCGAAATCATCGTCAGTGCCCTGAAAGTCGACGAGGCAGAAGTCATGACTACTGACAACCACGTCGTGAACTCGTACAGCGGCATTAATCTGTTGGGTTTCAAAGCCGACAACGGCATCCTCTTAAAGGCGATAATCGAACTGGTTGATGAGGCACAGGCCAATCTTGAACCGGTGCGTGCCGGGATGAACACCCAGCAAGCTAGCGGGGTATCGGTCTTTGGCTCGCAAAAGACTGCACAGCTTGCGAGTACAGTGAATGCTATTATGGCCATGGGGGGCGCTCTGGGAATATCTGTGATAATAGCATCTTTTGCTATCTCTTTGCTGCTTGTAATTTTCAATAGATAAGCGGCCACAGCGTGCTTCCCTTGAGTCGAAAAGCCGCTGGAGATCGGCTACTTGTGCGTGAAATAGCAAATGATTCTCGTCTGGCCGTGCTGTTCGAGCACCTGATCCACTCTGGCAAAGCCGTAGCGTTCAAATTGTACTACTCGATCCAGCTCAGCAGCTATGCCAGGTTCGCCAATCCCGATATCGACTCCGCTTGGCGTGATGACCTCGACTTGAGGCCCGTTGGGCGGAGCCCAGTGAATTATTCTTGTGCCTTTAATGATTTCGTCGCCAGCGTATTCTGCCTCTAGCGGCTCTTTTTTTACAATTCGAACGTTGTAGAGATCTTTTAGTCGCACCAAATCGCTGCCGGATAAGGTGAGATCTTGTGCACTGACACATACGCCGGCTTCCACTGGGATCTCTCTAAAAGAGGCGGAAGATGATGGATGAAGTGGGGCGCGCGCTGTTGTAGGCTTAGCGTTCATTATGCTCATTGTAATCGGGTCCGGCACGAAGAAGTATCTGTGAGCAACTGGATCTACAAGTTTCCTGTTCTCGGCATAGAGGTTTTTCAAGCTAACGCTTATGTCCGATTCGTTAATGCCCAATCTCAGGATAAACAGCCTGATCGCTTCTGGAGCGAAACCTCTCCGCCTCAACGCCCTTAAAGTGGGGAGTCTAGGGTCATCCCAGCCACTATAGAGCCCCCGGGCAATCTCACTCCTCAGCTTACTTGTTGAGAACTTGCCGAATTCGTGGATGCTGATCCTCCCCCAATGTAGGGTGAACGGATATGTCCAGCCCATATGATCGTAGAGGAACTCCTGCCTCCTCTCGCTGTCGCGCAAGTCCTTTCCACGAATTATGTGTGTAACTCCGAGCTCGTGGTCTTCGATCGCTGATTCGAAATCAAGCATCGGCCACACGCGAAATGCTAGTCCCCTGGGGTGTGCCGTGTCGACAATCCGAAAAGCAATCCAATCTCGCAAAGCTGGGTTCTTATGCGTTACGTTGGTTTTGATCCGCAATACAGCTTCTTTTTCGGCTAGTCGCCCGTCCAGCATCTGTTTCCAAAGGCGCATATTCTTTTCTGCGGCGTTCTCGCGGTCAGGACACGCCAATCTTGCGTCTTTGAGCTTTTTGAATTGCAGCTGGGTACAGGTGCAGACGTAAGCAGCCCCCTGCGCAATGAGTTTTTCAGCGTGATGATAGTATGTTTCCATGCGGTCCGAAGCGTTGACCACGACGTCTGGGGTTGCGTCAAGCCATTTGCAATCCTCAAGGTACCAATCGTAGGCCTCAAGCATTGGTGGCTTCGTTTGCGGGTCGGTATCGTCAAAACGTAGAATGAAAGAACCACCGTACCTTTTGGCGTATTCAGAATTCACAACAATTCCGCGAGCACTGCCAAGCGTAGCCGGCCCGTTAGGGTTAGGTGCGAATCGCATGGCTACGCGTTCATGGTGAGGTAACTCCGGAAGGTACACCTTTTTGCGTTGCGCCTTTACTGCTTTGCGTTGGAGGTCCGGGGCTATCTGTTGGAGTAGCTGCCTCTGCTCGTCAAGCGTCATTGCGTTGACGTCGGCGACGATGCTCTCTGCCAAGCCCGATATCTCTCTTGCTTGTCGCTTAAGCTCCGGATGTTCGCCTATGAGCTTTGAGACAACAGCGCTATGCTCTGCTTTACCTTTGTGTAGAATAGCGTTCTGCAGAGCGCGCTTCTTAATTGCAGTCCTTAAAACTTGAGGTTCCACATCACCGCCCCGATGGACCTGCCTTCAATACGCTCTCGAAATCATGTGGTCGGCAAGTTTGAGCAGCTTGGATTTTGCCTCTGAATCGGCTAGCTTAGTGAGTCGCGACTTGCCGACTCGGAGAATCTCAGCTGCCTTTTCCATCGCGTAATCGATTGATCCTGCATCCTGTAAATCTTTAATTGCCCCTTCGATTGCTTTTTCGCTTGTGAGTTGCGACGGGTCAAGCCTGATGCCGTGCTTGAGTCCGTGGATCATAACTAGCGTCATCTTGCCTTCTATTAGGTCACTGGCCTTATCTTTTCCAAGCACTTCACGCGCCGTAATCAAGTCAAGCACATCATCTCGGATCTGGAAGCCTATACCCATAGCTACTCCAAACTCCCACAGGGTGCTCACTTCGCTGTCGGTGCCACCTCCAAGTATCCCCCCCATCGCCAAACCAGCTGCGTAGAGCACAGCTGTCTTTTTTTGGACCATGTCGAGATAGTCGGCCTCTGATATGTTTTTGTTATTTTCGAACTTTATGTCCAGCCACTGTCCTTCGCAGATGTGTAGGCACGCTTTCGAGAGAAGCTTAAGACATTTTGTTGCATTTTCTGGTTCTGTTTTTGTGTATGAAAGCACCTCGAAGGCTTTAGCGTAGAGCGCATCGCCTGCTAAGACGGCTTCTGACAGGCCCCATTTTGTGTGCACGGTCTCTATGGAACGTCTTGTCGTGTCTTCGTCCATAATATCGTCGTGAATCAGGGTGAAATTGTGGATGAGCTCTACTGAAACGGCTGCTGGAAGTATCGTCTCAACAGAGATATTGGGCTGCACCGCTTCAGCGCCCAACAGCAGAACCACCGGGCGCAGCCTCTTCCCACCAGCTTCAATGAGATGTCGAGCGGCTCTGTACAGCTCCTCGGGGAACACTAAAGGAACATACTCGTCGAGCGCATCATCGATTATTGTCTTTCTTTTGAGCAAGTCGTCGTCCAAGTTGCTCACTCTTGACCCCTCCTTGAAAGTGCTGCCTTTTGAGTGCAATGCAGCTCTGGCGGGGGTTTCTCCGCCTTCAAGGCCTCACCGCAATGTTCTGGCCATTTCTTAGTAGGTGAATATTATCCCTTAGACTGTAACCTGCTTCTTCTGCAAGTTCTACGTAGGAGCTTGTCATCGTTAGATCTCCGTGCGTGGGAAAAATATGGTCTGGCTTGAGCATCTTGATCAGCTCCCAGTGGTCTTCGCGGGCGGCGTGGCCCGACACGTGAACATCAGTATAAAGCCTTGCCCCTCGCATTTTGAGCTTGGTTTCTACTGAATATCGATTAGCGGCGTTTATTGGAGTTGGTATCACCTCGGCAGAAAACACTATTTTGTCGCCGGGCGCGACTTCGTAAGGGGTTAGCCCTTTTGCGACCCGCGTGAGCATCGCTTCTGGTTCTCCTTGATGTCCCGTGATAATTGGAAGATATTTTTCTTTCCCTTCCTGCGCTACCCTCCGTAACACCTTTTCTACAGATCTTCTATTCCCGTAGACTCCAATGTCATTGGGAAGCTCGACGTATCCCATTTTTTCTGCAGTTCCTAGGTATCGTTCCATAGAGCGACCTAAGACCAGTGGGCGCCGGTCCATCTCGCGAGCTGCTTCGAAGATCGTCTTTACTCGGGCTATATGTGACGAAAACGTAGTTACGAGCACTCCATTGCCTTCTTCTTCAGTACCGAGAAGAACGTCACGCACCAAGTCTTTCGCGATCTGTTCTGACGGGGTCTTTCCTGCCTCCTTTACGCGAGTACTTTCGACGATCAACGCGAGCACTCCGTCTTTTCCTAAACTCTTTAAGCGATTGAAGTCGGGGGGTTTGCCAATAACAGGCGTTCGATCAAGCTTGAAATCGTTCGCATAGACCAGGGCACCGGCCGGCGTATGCAGAACGGCGAATATTGGATCGGGGATACTGTGCGTTGCTCGAACGAATTCAACCGCTATATCGGGAGTTATTTGATAAACCTGTCCTGCTTCGAGCGTGTAAAGGGGATTCTCGACGCCAAACTTCTTCTCAACGCGGATCTGTTGTGCGATGAGCTCCGCCGTAAACGGCGTGGATATTATCGGAGCTTCGTACCTGTGCGCAAGCTTGGGGACGGCGCCGATGTGATCGAGATGTCCGTGCGTGCAGACTATCGCCTTCACAGATCCCTTTGCTTGACTCAGCATCGCGTCATTTGGTATCGCACCCATCTTGATAAGGTCCATAGAATGCATCTTCTCGATTTCTGCATCCTCATGAATTGCAATTCGATCAAGTCTAAGGCCCATATCTATGATGACTATGTCTTCGTTCACTCGAATCGCAGTCATGTTGCGCCCGACTTCTTCGTAGCCGCCAATTGCGTTAACTTCTATCTCCAAAGCGCTACCTCCTCACCTGAAGCTCGGCTAGGTTGAATCCCCGTTGTTGTAGTATCTGCATGGTTTCGCCAGTAATGACCAGCGGGCATTGCTTTAGATCGGGGAGTGTCTTGCATCCAGTTAGAAACATTGCAACTTTCAATTCTTCAACGACCGCCATTATCTCGCTTAGTACATATCTGGTCCCTTTGAATGCGGGTTTTAGCAGTGGCAAGCCTATCCCGCACAACGACGCACCGAGTGCAATACACTTGCCGACGTGGAGGCCGTTCCTGATCCCTCCAGTTCCGATTACGGGTAAGGTGAGGGATTCCAAAATGGAGATTGCGGTCGGTATACCCCAGTCGGCATAGAGCGCCCCCAACCTCTCTAGCAGGGGGTCGGTCTGAGCGCGGTACGATTCAACTCTTGCCCAGCTCGTGCCCCCAGCGCCGCCTACATCAATTGCAGAAGCGCCTGCCTTTTTTAACTCAGCTGCGACTTCTCTCGAAATCCCCGCACCCGTTTCTTTGGCGATCATTGGCACCCGAAGAGAATCGGCAAGTGATTTCATCGCGTCGAGGCATCCTTCAGCGTCCGTATTACCCTCTGGTTGCACCGCCTCTTGCAGGAAATTCAGATGAATTGCCAATGCATCTGCGTCAACCATATCGATCAAGCGGTCAATGATCTCCATATCATATTCCTTAACTTGTGTGGCCCCAATGTTAGCCACTACAAAAGCGCTGGGGGCTCGCTCTCGAACTATACTGAACGACTCGACCTGGTCAGGATGTTCAATTGCTGCGCGCTGACTTCCCACACCAATGCCGATGCCGAGTCGCTCTGCGGCCTCTGATAACGCAGCGTTGATAGCAGTTGTCTCTTCGTGTCCGCCTGTCATTCCTGCTATAAAGACGGGAGCTGTGAACCGCCTTCTTAAGAACGTAGCAGTCGTATCGATCTGTGACTTTGTCAATTCAGGAACTGCGTTGTGGACGAATCTGATATCATCGAGGCCTGTTTTTCCTGATTCGACATCTTCAGCAGCACAGAGCATTAGATGCTCGATCTTTCGGTTCGTTGTCATTCTTTTTCTGCGGAGAGGGTCGTACCCACATCTAGGTGCGACGTTAAAAACTTAGTGATGTTGCCGTCGTAAGTTGCGTTGAATATCTCAGACTGAATACCTGACTTAGCAATCTCCAGAAGCTCCACAACTTTGTGCAACATCCCCCCGGTTACGTCCGTAGACTTGGAACCGAGAATTCCTTCACGGTATTTTTCAAGCTCACCGGGGCTAAGATGGTTCAGTTTTTTGTCTCGATACATGATTCCATCGACGTCTGTGCCGACTCCTATTTTTTTTGGGCGCATCTTTTGCGCGAGAAACGCTATAATTTGATCACCTGACAGGATGTTGAAGCCATCTAAGCGATCCATTACGACGTCGCCATGAAGCACCGGGATGATATTGTTGGTAAGCATAAGCTCTAACGCGTTCGTATCAAAATGCGTGATCCGACCGGCATCTAGCGTAGCGTTATTAAGTGGGTGGATCGGCAATGCTGCCGCGCTTTGAGACTGGAGCTCGTCTATGAACGCGGTGTTTAGCGAGCGCACGGCGCAATGGGTCTTCCACATTCCGCTTGCGCTAAGACCTTTGGATAAGTACTTGACAACTTGTGGGTGCCCAAAGGAGCCCGCACCGTGGACAAGAATGAGAGGTGAACTCTTTGCGTCAGCGATTTGTCGAGCGACCATGCGCAAGTTATCTTCTCGCAAGGTGCTCTCTCGCCCTTTGTCCGTCAATACTGAGCCGCCGATCTTAAGCAATATAACGTTGGTCACGCCTGTTATGCCTCTACGTGCAGGCCTAAACTGGAAATCGCAGTGGTCAGCACTAGAGCACCTTGTTTTGCGATAGCTTGTGTAACGTGGTCGACCTTTTCGTCTGTTGCAATCGCCAATACGCATCCTCCACGGCCCGCGCCAGTGATTTTGGCACCTAGCGCGCCTGCTGTTCTCGCTGCGTAGATTAATCTGCTGAGTGTAACGTCGCTTACCCCGAGCGACTCGAGGAGCCCTTGGTTGATATTCATAAGCTCGCCTACGCTGACGAGGTCTCCTTCAGCCAGCTTCTGTTCTCCCAAGCGCGTGAGATCTCCCATTGAAGACATCACGTCATTCACCACGGAAGGGTACTTCTTTTTCAAATCAGATACAAATGCGATGACGTCGCGGGTTGCCCTCTCAACGCCGGTTGCGCCGATTATTATCGGTACGTCAAGCTGCGCGAGATGAGCCGTTTTGGTCTCTTCTACTAAGACCATACCGCCGGTTGAAGAAACAAAGGTATCCGCGGGGCTCGCCGTACCCTGAACTTCTTTTTCGACCTTATGGCCTATCTTCGCTACCATTTCATTATCGAGTTCAATGCCGAGACTCTCAGTTAGAGCTTTTATAGTTGACACTGTAACTGCGGCGGAAGAGCCTAACCCTTGTCGCGGCGGCAATTCCGACCGTATCGTTATCTCAGCGCCAAAGTCTGTTTCAAACAGTTGTTTAATCATTTGAGCGGCACAACAGGCGTACTTAAACTCTTCACTGGAGCAGTCCGCGCGCTTGTCCATGGCATCTATCGTGATTTTCCCCGAAGATGCCATCTCTACTGACACACACGCACGCAAGTTTATCGCGCATGCTATCGCCGGCTCTCCGTAGACAACAGCATGCTCTCCGAACAGATAGATCTTGCCTGGAGCCGAACAGGTTATCATCTATGTAGGTTCTCGTCGCACACTCTTTTCAAGCTCGTTCTCAGCATCAGGCCATAATTATCCCTGCATAGCCGACCACCGCAGTTGAATCGCCACAAGTGTCTGCACTTGTAGAATAATCGATAAGCTCTCCTCGCTTGGCGCCTCGATGTTTCGCGAATTCGATGGCAACCGCTATTGGCGCAAAGCCGCACACGGAGGTCGAGCGAGCTCGCGTAAGAAATTCTAGCGACTCAAGTTTAAGAATGGGCTCTATTACCCACTGGTCGGTTGTTCTCGCGGCGTGCTCTGGCGCGTAATGCGTAAAATCGCTGGAGGCAATAAGCACGCTGTTTTCGTCGGCAACTCTTTGGATTGCCCCGAAAACACGCTGTATCGATTCAGGCCCTTGAAGTCCCATAGTAATAGGGACGATTTCGAAGTCGTCGAATAGAAACTGTAGGAAGGGCAACTGAAGTTCTATCGAATTGTCTTCTTTGTTGGCGTCACTATTCACGTCGATATCGAGTGCGTCCACAATATCCATGTTCACGTTCACTTTTCCGAGGGGTGTCAGCCACGGTTCGTTCGAGACCGAAATAACGGGATAATGGTGATTTGGGCCAATGATTATGTAGGTGGCCACCTTCGGAAGTATCGAAAAAACCTTTCCTGCCGTCAAACCTGAACAAGCGTAGCCCGCGTGAGGAACCACCACACTCGTGAGCAGACGCGGTTCTGGCCTCCCAACGAAGCTACGCAAAAGCTCTTCCAGCGCCCGGGGGTTACTCGGGTACCACGACCCTGCTTTTGCAGGTTTCCTCATAGTCTTAGATCTCTATTTCGAAATCTTTGACTGCGTAGCCCGTCTGTTGGCCGCGAAGCTTGGTGATCTCCTTTGCGAGGAGCCAATAGATGAGCGCTAACGCTTTCCGTCCTTTGTTGTTGGTGGGGATGACAATGTCAATGTGTGTTGTCATATTATTTGTATCGCACATTGCAATTACTGGAACGCCAACATCTACAGCTTCCTTAACGGCTTGTGAATCTCCAATAGGGTCCGTGACGACAACCACATCTGGTTCAACGAAGTTGCGGTACTCTGGGTTTGTCAATGTGCCCGGTATAAAGCGTCCCACAACTGATTTTGCTCCGGTTACTTTAGCAAACATTGTTGCGGGAAATTGACCGTATTGCCGTGCTGAAACCACAAGTATGCGGGCCGGGTCGAATTTACTGAGAAAATCAGCTGCAATTTTTATGCGCTCGTCTGTAGCCTTTACGTCCAGCACATAAAGACCGTCTGCTCGAACGCGATAGACAAAGCGCTTCATATCTTCTGTTTTTTGCTGCGTGCCTATGTGCACACCTGCAGCTAAGTATTCGTCAACAGGGATGAGAGATTTGTATTCCGTAGTCTCTTCCATTGATCCACCTCCTTTAGATCGGTTTTTTCGCCATCCTGTAGCTTGATCCGTCAAATAGTTCTTGTTCTATTCGTATAAGTTCATTGATTTTTGCAGTGCTCTGTCTGCCCTTGATGCTTAGTTTGACAAAAGGAGCGGACAAAGCAACGGCCAGCTGCGACGGTGATGCGTCGCAGGTCGCAGAATTGTCGGTAAGCAAAGCGCAGCTGCGGCCATTGGCTTTCTCCCGAGAGTACGTTTCGAAAACGCTCGAAACCGTACCTGTAGGCACAATTAATGCAAAATTAGCCTCCCTACGACTCTTCGGGGAACGCGCATCTGCAATTCTCGTGTCGACACCCGCCTCTGACGCTATCAGACACGTCGCACCTAGCTCATCGGTTAGCTGTCGCTGAAACTCAGACTCTGTTCGGTCGAAGGGATCTTCGATGTAATACAGATTGTACTGACGGGCGAGATCTAAAAGATACCGCAGTCGGCTGGTTCCCGTCGTGGAGGCATGGTCCGCAAAACTAATCTTGCCGTGCGCGTGCTTCGAGGCTTTGAAATCCACGCCTAGCTTGACCTCGAAGTCAAACCTTGTACTTGCACCGTCTGTGATTCTAGTCAACCGATTCAAAATGTCGGTGTGAGCAGAGTCTCCACGGATGTCCAGATTGTTGAGCTCTCGATGGATGCTTGCTAGTGAAGCAATTGCGCTGGCAAATGAGCCCGCCCCTATTGGAATACCAAAATAATCAGCGTCGGCGCTAAAGATTTTTAGCAGAGGGTAGGGCATAGCATTCGCAAAGAAGCCTCCGAGGTAGCGATACAACGGCACCCCGAGAGAAGCTGCTGCTGCACTTGCAATTGCAACTGAGAAAGCCATACTCATATTAGGCAATGAAAAGATACCCTGTAGCACTTCGTCGATTTCTGTCTGCTGACTCACTTCCCTGCCGATGAGTGTAGGCACTTGTTCTCGCGCCCTTCTTATTGCCTCGCTTGGCGCCGGAAAAGAGCACCGGCCGTAGCCGCTTGTGGTCACTATCTCTACTTCGGCCGCGTCGGTCGCGTTTATGTCGAATACCTTGCTTACAGACACCGCCTCGATCGAGTTCATCGTGGGGTTCCTCGACGTTTTATCGTTATCGGAATAACCCCCTTCTTGAGTTCTTCTAGTGCCATGTCTATAGGATCTGCGGTGTCCGATTCTATCAATGTAGGGGCACCCATAGAAATCTGCAAAGCTCGCGCCCCGACGATTCTGGCCCTTTCATAACGAGTAAGTTTTTCAATAACTTCTTTCAATGACTCCCCTCCATTTTAAAGGGCCTGCATGGGGTTGCTGAGATTCGAACTCAGGTTACGGCGTCCCGAACGCCGTAGGATATCCAGGCTACCCCACAACCCCTTGTCATTGATACGGAGCAAAAATATCAACAAGCTCTTTGTGTGTCAAAAGCATTCTGCGACAGCAGTATCGCTTTACGCCAAGATCGTCCAACACCCTCTTTGGATCCTCTCCAGCACTTATGCGCTCCTTGTACTGATCCCAATGTTTCGATATCACTGCGCCACACGTAAAGCATCTTACGGGTATCATCTCTTAGCCTGATTATCTGTAGGATTTTTGTCGCCGCGCTCGCGCGCCTCGGCCGCCAAATTTCTTTGGCTCCTTCTGCCGGTAGTCATTCACAAGGAGTGTTCGGTCTTGTTTTAGAAATAGATCTTTGATACTCAGATCGTTCGTCCAGTCAATCAATCCCCGAGCTATTGCGGTTCGGGCTGCGTCGGCCTGTCCGACGACTCCTCCACCTCGGACGGTTACTCTAATATCAAGTCCTTTTGCCAAATCGCCGGCAATGTTTAACGGTTCTTGGATCTTGTCTCGCACAAGCGCGGGCTCAACCACGTTGAGAAGCTTTTTATTGATCCTCACCACGCCTTGTCCTTCTTTGAAAGAAGCTCGTGCGATTGAGGTTTTGCGTTTGCCGCTTGAGTTGATTGTTTTTTGGCCCATGTATCCGATCCTATTTCTTAGCCCCGAGTTGTTGGGAGATCTTTCCTACCTCCACAACCTTGATGGTGCTCAATCTTGTTTTTTGTGCGCGTTCAAGCGTTTCAGCCTCGACGCTGGAAAGCTCGGCCGGTGTTCCAACGTAAACTCGCAGCCGTCCGAACGCCGCTCTGCCGACTGATTTTTTATACGGCAACATCCCTCGAACCGTACGTCGTAGAATCATGTCTGAACGCTTAGGAAAATATGGTCCTTTTTCTTTGGAGCCTTTTTTTCGAAGGGTTTGATACTTTGACAGTGTGGTTTCTGCCGACCCTGAAACTACCGCGCTTTCCGCGTTAATAACGTCAATCTCTTCGCCGGATAACAGTCTTTGAGCTACGATGCTGGCAAGACGCCCGAGTATTAATCCATTAGCGTCAATTACTGTCACAAATTTGTCTCTCCTATATTTCAACGTATGATCTTCACTTGACTGCCCTTTGGAGATACGAGGGCGATTTCATCGAGCGACAAGACGGTCCCTCCCGCCGTAAGGATTTTTGACCGGGCGCTATCACTAAAACTCGGCGCACCTATGGATATCGGATGGTCAATTGATCCCGCCCCTAGCACTTTACCAGCGACAATAACTAAGTCGCCCGAGTTCGTATGTCGGTTAAGCCGGCTCAAATTGACTTTGGCGTAGTTATTTGATGGCGCCTCCAACCTTCTAGCAAGCTCTCTCCAAATATTTGCTTGATGCTGTCGTGCGTGCGCTTTGAAAGCGTCTATCTGTAACATCAGCTGAGGATTGGTCTTCCGTATTCTGTGCTTTGCCATGCTATCTCCTGTCAAGCATTTCGAATGCGGGGGGTGCGATTTGAACGCACGAACTCCTATGAGACTAGGCCCTCAACCTAGCGCCTTTGACCAAGCTTGGCAACCCCCGCCTACGCAAACGTTCCGAGGTACGTAGCTAATTCGCTAGCCCTGTTCATCAAAGACTCAACTGATATCGTCAGCAGATCTATGCAGCTCATTGATCCGTCTGACTCTGTATAGAACACAAAGCGCTGCGGGTCGCCGACGACTGAGATCGCGTGTGTGTCGCAAGCTTCGACGCACAAATTGCAAAGGGTGCACTCAAGTTCGTCAACCATGTGCACGGATCCGTTTTCGTACCGGATGATCTCTTTGGGGCAGGCCTCGACGCATTCTTTACATCCGTTGCACTCTTGAACAGAAAACTTTGGCAAGTACTTGTAGCTTGTCGCGATTGCCGACTGAAATTTAGCGTGGTTTTTGGCACTGCCTTTTCGTGCAATTGCTTCAAGCAGCAATTGTTGGCCCTCAAAAAGTTTTATTATGGGTATGTTGCCGTCGGCGGGAACCACTTCGACGTCAGCGGACGCTAAGTCTCTTGAGTAGACTGTAGCGGGCCCTTGCACGTTTAAGGTCATTGACACCTGACATTGAAAGCATCCTTCCCCGTTGCAAGAACACTCAGACGGGGAGAGATAATGTTTCCCTCCTGTGAGCGGAATAAGTCCTAGACGAAGCGCAAGCATCTCGTCGAACAGGACTGACGTGTTGTTGTAAAAGTTGACATCATCGATTGACATCGCTCGGACGTCAGCCATCATGCTCCGTCTAACGCTGTTCACGAACGCTGGTGCCGTACCAGAAATTATGAAACGCGCGCGCCTATCTGTGAGTTCTAAGAATTTTAAATCCATGTTGTGTCCGAAATGTCAGATCCTGCGTCCCCTTCTGCCTCCGGGCGACCGCGTGCCGTCGTGAGGGATAGGGGTTACATCTTCTATTCTCCCTATTTTTAATCCAGCTCTTGAGAGCGCCCTTATCGCAGCTTGCGCTCCCGGACCGGGGCTCCGCTGTCCATTCCCGCCAGGGGCCCTTACCCTTACGTGGACACCGAGGACGCCCTTATCCAATGCCTGTTCGGCTGCGCTCGTGGCAAGCTGCATGGCAGCATAGGGTGAACTCTCGTTGCGATCTTGCTTGACTACCATGCCCCCTGATGATTTTGCTATGGTCTCGGCTCCACTAAGATCTGTGATGGTGATGATCGTATTATTAAACGATGCAAAGATATGGGCGATTCCCCACTTTCGCTCGGCCATAATCTATGTCACGCTCCGTCGCTCGCTCGCTTCTCGGAACCGTCGACTTCGCGGAGCGGGGATCCGACGTAGTATCCGATGAGCGCTTGTTCACTTGCGGGGAGAACGTAGCTTGGAACGGTTACTCTGCGTCCTGCGACTGCGATATGCCCGTGGACAACAAGTTGCCTGGCGTGCTTGGCAGAATGGGCTAAACCTTGCTTCTGGACTTGGGTTTGTAGCCGCCTCTCCATCAAATCTTCACTTGCTAAGGTGAGCACGTCGTCCAGAGATGAGTCATATTTGATCAGACCTATACGTTTTAATCTGTCGAGGAATTTTTCCGTCTCAAACTTCGCGTGCTCGCCACGCTCACCAACCTCTTGAATGTCGAAGAGTAATTTCCGCGCCTCACGTCGATACTTCCTCAACGTCGTCTCGACTTTCCAGACTTCTCTCTTGTTTTTCAAACCGTAAGTTCTTACGAGCTCGGCTTCTTCGCCGATCCTTGCTCCCTGCCATGGGTGACTGGGCGTATCAAACGTTTTTCTGCTTTTGCCAGGATACCCCATCTCTCGCACCTTCTATCATTACCGCTTTTTGCGTTGCACGCCTACCGTTGCACCTCTGCGTCCTGTCGATTTGGTCCTCTGCCCACGGACTTTGTGTCCTCTTTCGTGGCGAATCCCTACATAGCTTCGGGTCTTTTTCATTCGATTAAGATCTTCGCGAAGCGTAATATCTACTTGAGAGCCTAACAGGTGTTGGTTTTCGCCCGTGACGGGACTTTTCCGGTAGTTGAACATCCAAGCCGGAATGTGCTGATCAAAACTAGCGACAGAATTCCTCAGCCTTTCTATTTGCTCGTCATCCAGATATCCCATCGTGTCTGTAGGATTTACGTTGGCGCTTTGAGTCAGAATTCGCGCCGTTCGTATACCAACGCCTTTCAAACCTGTGAGTGCGTACTGGACTGCTTTTTTTCCATCCAGGTCCGTTTGCGCGATTCTTACTATATACTTGATCTCGTCGTGTTCTGGCTGTTCTTTGTCACCCTTGGGCACTTCGATACCTCGCGTGTGTGGCATTTTAACCAATCATCGTATTTATAACTAGCTCGCCGAATGCGCTTTTTTGCGATAGCTCGAAGGATCGGTGCGGTTTTACGGTAACGGATCGCACAGAAAGCGCTGGGGGTGGGATTTGAACCCACGAGTCCCGGGGGGACACTGGTTTAGCAAACCAGCGCCGTAGACCAAGCTTGGCTACCCCAACAGCGGGTGTGGGCGCACAGAAAGGTCGTCACTCCGCAGCCTGTCAGAGCTCCCAACTCATTCTCTATCCCGCAACCCTCCGAGCGTCACGCGTCCGCGATAGGTTTGCTCCCTTCCGGGCCTGAACCGGTGCTCACGGTGAGCGCATGCCGCTGGTTCTCCAATCAGCAACACACGGCCGTTGACCCCGCAGGACGGAATTTCATTGTCTGAATTGTAAGATGGTCAAACTGCCAAAATGCCTTCCTTCTGTTTCGCTCCCCACTTGTCGACGTTTTTGGGTTACAGAGGACGCCGAGCCATCCGAGCTAGCCCAGTTACCATATAGCTACTAGTGTCTATAAAATTATCGCTGAACTTGCTTGCAAATGTCGCTGCGCCCGTGTTGTCAACTTGATCAGCTCAATGTTTAAGATCGCTGGCGCTAGCCCTTGATGACCCCCATAGGGGTGAGCCGCGCAACGGCTTCTGAGATGCCGAGCTTTGAAACGACGTTTATGACCTCGTCTATCGGCTTGTACGCTTCTGGTGCCTCTTCTGGCACTGACGAAAGATCATCAGTTTTTATCGCGATGTGTTTTCGCTGCAGACCCTCAGTAACGCCTTTCCAAGTCAAAGAGCGTCTCGCAGCTTTCCGGCTGAGAACTCGACCTGCTCCGTGGCATGTCGATCCGAAGGTAGTGCTCATTGCTTTTTTGGTGCCGTGCAGAACATAAGAGGCAGTCCCCATGCTGCCTGGGATGAGCACCGGCTGTTCGATTCCATAACTCGCATCCTTGTCGAATGCTCTTGTGGCGCCTTTGCGGTGCACGTACACCTCCTTGCGTCCTTCGTCGATCGTGTGTTTTTCTAGCTTTGCAATATTGTGCGCGACATCGTATACTAGGGTTGCAGTCGTGTTGAACTTCTGCTCCAGAACGTCTCGCACCCAAAATGACATTATTTGCCTATTTGTCCACGCGTAGTTGGCAGCTGCTGCCATTGCGCTGAAGTAGTCTCGTGCCTCTTGTGAGTCTGCAGGAACGCACGCGAGTTGCTTGTCGGGGAGTGCGATAGAATACTTGCGACTCGCCGCTTGAAACATTCTCACGTAGTCAGTGCAGATTTGGTGGCCAGCCCCCCGTGACCCCGAATGAAGCATTATGCAGACTTGCTGTTCTTTCAAACCAAACAAATCTGCTGCCTTTTTATCAAAAACTCGATCAACACATTGAATTTCTAAGAAGTGGTTCCCACTTCCTAGACTTCCAAGCTGGGGTTTGCCCCTCTTTTTCGCCAGCGGACTGACTTTTGCAGGATCTGCACCATCCAAACAGCCATTGCTCTCGCAGTGCTTCAGATCTACAGGGTTTCCATATCCTTGATTAACGGCCCACTTTGCCCCACCGAAAAACACGTCGTTAAGCTCTTTTTCGGAGAGCCGCAGCGGTCCCTTCGAGCCAAGTCCCGACGGAATTGCTTCAAATAGTGTTGTTATTAGCTCATCAATTCGTGGCTCAATTTCTTCCTTGAACAGGGTCGTCACTAGGAGCCTCGTGCCGCAGTTGATATCGAATCCAACCCCTCCTGGCGAGAGGACGCCTTCGCTAGCGTCGAACGCGGCAACGCCGCCGATGGGAAAACCATACCCCGTGTGCACATCAGGCATCGCGAGCGACCATTTCTGGATTCCGGGCAGAGTCGCAACATTCGCCACTTGTTGTATCGCTCCCCTCTCGAGGTATTTCATAAGGACTTCTGACAAGAAGATTCGACCAGGGACACGCATCCTTAGCGCTGCGTCCTGCGGCACTTCCCAAACATACTCGCCTAGTTTGATCAATTCTTGGAACGCCATCGAACCCCCTATACGTCCATCGTTAAGTCTGCGTGGTAGATATCATTTTTCGTGACTGCTAGATTGTGATATGTCCCCGCCTTTACTTCTGCGTTTAGTCTATGCCTGTTTGGCTCTAATCTTTCGCCCATACGATCGGCAGTTAACGACAAGCCCACAATCCTGACGAAACATTTCTTAACAGCAAAGCGCTCGATTTCAAACGTGATCAGAAGCTCCGCCTGCCAGTTGTAAAGCAAGTTCTCATAAGAGTCGGAACCTATCTCCATGGTGCAAGTGTCTCCCAGCGCCACTTCATCGAGGAGAACCATTGTGCTTTCGAGAGGTTCTGCCGCATTTTCGAATAGCTCGTTTGAGTCTCTTCCGTACGCCTTAAAAGTTACATCGGCTGTGTGCTCTAGAAACTCGTATTTTTGCATGCCGCTATGGCATAGGATATGAACCAGATATTAATATACATTGACCAATTGAGGCTAGTCGATGAGACCATATGTGGTTATTAATTCAGCAATGAGTGCCGACGGCAAAATCTCCACAGTAGCGAGAAAACAAGTGCGCATTTCTGGTGAAGATGACCTTCGGCGAGTTGATGGGCTAAAAGCGGACGTTGATGCTGTCATGGTTGGGGTAGGGACCGTTCTTGCGGACGATCCGAAGCTTACCATAAAGTCGGTGGAACTCAAGCGCACGCGAGTGGACCAGGGGAGAACTGAGAGTCCGTTGCGAGTGGTGGTCGATAGCCGCGCACGAACGCCACCGACTGCGGCCGTTTTGGGATCAAATGCGCTTATCGCGACGTCGCAACAGGCCCCACCTCACAGGGTAGAAGAGCTCGAAACAAAGGCTGAAATACTCGTTGTCGGAGAGCGCAAAGTGGATCTCGCGGCGCTGCTTGGGCGTTTAAAGGATCGGGGGGTGAAATCCCTCTTGGTGGAGGGTGGCGCAACGCTTAATTTCGCCCTTCTAAGTTTGGGCTTAGTCGATGAGATTTACACCTACGTAGGGAACATTATTATTGGGGGCAGTGCAGCGCCAACGCTGGTCGATGGAGAGGGCCTGACCAACGAATTTGTTAAGCTGAATCTGCAAGAAATCCGTCAAATCGGCGACGGCGTGCTCATCAAGTGGAGAGTCGTCGGCTTTTGACCTCTGACATTCATTGTGCCTCTTGGGCGGCCCCTTCAACTGCTCCTTCCACTACTGGTCGATCTTGTAGGATCTTGATGCTCACCAACCCACCTACGACTATGTTTAGATAGTAAGTAATCACCCTCCAACCTAGGATGAAGATGCCGAGAATTGACGTGCTCACGAAGACTGAATAAATCGCCGCAGTGCTCACTTCGGCTATGCCGCTGTTTCCCGGCGTGAGTGGAATCATTGCGATCATCATTAGAACTGTCTGGGCAGAAAAGGACGCCAAAATCCACGGCTGTGATCCGAGGCCGACGAGGATAAGCGAAGCAATGGAAAACTGCAGAAGCCAAAATGCCATCGTAAGAAGAAAACCTTTGACCAAAGCTCGTCGTTCATCCTTCAAGTAGCGCTTCGAGCTATTGTGAAAGACATCGATCTCTCGCAAAGCCTTTTGCATGGCTCTGTCAGCCTTGTCAACGCCTCTCACTCTGACGAAAAGCCAGCGTACTTTTGTCACCAAAGACTTCACCTTTCTTGGCTTCGCCATAACATAAAGCAGGATGAAAAAGAGTAAACCGAAAACTAGGGCTGCGGCCCCGAAAAGGGCTATGATCCCGGGCGTGCTCTGCACGTACCGGGTGAACAGCAGAAATGCGATCGGGGCGGCTATGCCTAAGAAAAGTGCATCAAGCATTCTCTCTCCGAGGACGACCGCGGAGGCGTCCCCCACGGATAGCTTGCATCCTCGCAACAGCTGAATTCTGGTAACTTCCCCACCAGCGTGTCCCGGAGTGATTGCTGCAGCAAACAGATTTGACAAGACGATCTCGACCGATTTTCTGAATGAGAGCTCGCCTCCTACCGCTTCTGACATGGTCTTCAATCGGGCGCCCCAGACGAGCCACGAACTGAACTGAAAGATCAATGCGGCGGCCAAGAAGGCTGGGTGAATTTGTATAAGGCTACGCAACTGGCCCGGCGTGATCGTGTAAAATAGGAGTGCGAGGATCGAGATTACGCTGAACGTCAGTGAAATCGCAAGCCACTTTCGCAAGCCGTTCAAGATCTGCCCCCCTCAGTAGCTAGACTTCTGATCTAGCTACCTCGGCCCACTCACACTTTCGGGAAGCTAAATGCTGTCCGACGGCCACGGTCCCGCATAGCGTCATCAAGCAGGCGTACCCAGCCAAGCCTAGCAGGATTTTGCATGATTCCGACAAGCTATCACTTTCTAACCTAATTGCTCTGCAATATATAAAGACAAAAGGCGCTAATAAGTATGAAAAAAATGGGATCGTTAGCGAGCCCAGCCACGTCACTTTTACTAAGATAGGAACGCGAGCGACGGACATTGGACCAAGATACTTTCGAAACCCCTCGACCGCACCGCGGAACCATCGAACTCTTTGATTGTACAAGTCCTGAATGGAAGTAGGGGCCTGTTCCCCCACTTTTGTCTTAGCGAGCAGTGCGCGGTTCCCCGAGAGATATATCTTCTCGCTAATATCTAGATCCTCACACAAACAACGTTCATCAAAACCTCTCGTCCTTAGAAAGGGTGCTTTTGATACTCCTATCACGCCGTTGAACTGAATGAAGCCCCTTGACCACCTGGAAAAACGATAGATGTCACAGAAAAACTTGTATTCGATTGAAACGACCTTGGTAAGGGTGTTTACTTTATTAGTCACGTAGCGGCAGCCACTTGCAAGCACCCCGTCGCTTGTCGCCGTGAGTTCACGCACACACTCCACCAAAAAATCAGGGTTGGGCCGGCTATCGACATCGAATAGTGCAATGCAGTCCGCACCCTCTGTCACGTTCAGAATGTCATTTATAGCGCCAGCGCGGCGGCCTCTATTGCCATTTCTGATCATTATGTGGAAATGCGGCGGCAGCAGCGCGTACAGAGAGCTGTAATCTTTTCCGCTGCTGTCAATGACGTAGTACGCTTCAAAATCGAGACCACTGCAGTCTAGAGCGCTTAGGCTCTTGATTGATTTTTCAACGAGTGCGTTCGGTTCGGACTGCGCTACCGGGATGATCGCGCAAACTTTCATTTCAGAAGAAAATTCGATTAACGTATATTAAGTCGTCGTTCTTGAAGCGTCTTCTTTCGTTTTACGCGTCTGTCACGTTCGCATAAAGGTTAAGGATCTGTTGCGCAATGATCTTCCAGTCATATTTCTGTTCAACGCGCCTGCGCCCGTTTTTACCCATTGATCTTGCGTTTGCCGGGTTTTCGAGAATCTCTAGAATGGCATCTGCAAGGGAAGAAGGATCTTGCGGCGTTACTAGCAGACCGCCTTCGCCAACGACGTCGAGCACACCCGGAATCCTGGAAGCAATCACTGGCGTTTCGCACGCCATCGCTTCTAAAAGAACTAACCCGAAAGCCTCGAGGCGCGTGAAAGAGGGGAGGACTAGTGCCGAGGAGCTTGTGTAGAGCTTTAGAAGAGTGGCTCTTGATATGTGCCCACAGAATTTGATTCGATCTTCATAGCCTTTGGCGAGTCTTTTTAGTCGTTCTCGCTCTTCTCCATCGCCGACGATTAAGAAAGTCGCGTCGCTTACGTGGCTTAATACGATCTTGGCGGCTCTGACAAGATCATCGACGCCTTTCACGGAGCTCAGTCGACCAACGAAAAGTATCTGGTGGCGCCTCTTTTCGCCGTTTAAGCCGAGTAAATGTCTGTCAAAGGTCTCAAGTCTAATGCCATTCGGCACGATTTCATAGCGATAATCTCGTAGCACAGGGGAAGTTCGCGCGTAAGATTCAGTTGTAGCGATTATCTGCGCGACGTTGTCGAGGATCGGCTTTGTATATAGGGCTGTGTTGACTTCGTCTACAAGGTATTTGCAGATGTTCGGAATTCTGAGATTTGCCATATTGTCGGGAATTTCGAGATCGCAGTGGTAAGTAAGCACGTGTGGAACGTGCGGCAGGCCTTTGACCACTCCGTAAGACATGAACGGCGGGGGATAGTGTGAATGCACGACATCGGCGTTGAACTGCGCAATGCGCCGGCGCAGAGCATACATATAGGGGATATATGGGAGATTCACAGCGGGAAATCTGTACACAGAGAGTCCGCTCAAGACCTCATTTGGCCTAGACTTGGGGACTTCGGCGCACAAAACAATAACCTCGTGCCCGAGGTCCCGTAAGCTTTGCGAAAGCTCAAGACAGTGAGTTTCGACTCCACCGATGTGCGGATAAAAATAAGAAGAGGCTTGAATTATTTTCACCTGGATTCACGTTGAATGTGCGCGTAGGTGTTGAATAAGTTATCGCGGAATCTCTGTCCGCGCTGAGGCATTTTGATGTCGAATGCGGACTTAACGTCGTTTGAAAGACGTTTAGCAACGCCGCACTGACTGGTTGCAGCGCGAGCGCGCTGGCTTGGGGCACTAACGCACGGCACCCTGATTAACAAAAGTTAAATAGCACATTTGTCTTGTAGGTCAGTGTTCCTTTCATGAGCCGTTTCACAGCCGTAATAGCGGTGCTGGCTGTGTTTTTTGTTATAGTAAGCTCCTCTTTGACGGTCAGCGTCAAAGCCCAAAATGAGGTAACGTGGGTTTATGATTACCCGACAGGGATGAAGGCTGCAGCCGAGGAAAATAAGCCCGTGATGATATATATTCACGAAGATTGGTGTCCTCGATGCAGAAACATGGATCAAAACACCTGGACCGATGGTGAAGTTATTCAACTCTCGTCGAACTTCGTGAACATAAACGTGGTCGGCACTGACAAGGAACGCTATATAACTATAGCAAGCCTCCACTGATTGTATTCACGGACCCTCAAGGCAGGGTCATTGTCAAACAAAACGCAGAACTGTCGGCTAGTCAGGTGACTGCCCTGCAACGGCAGGTGCTCGCTCAAGCGCCGTTCTCGTCCTCCTCGGCGACAGGCAATCCTTCAACCACGCCCACACCTGCAACCAAAGCCGCAGGGGTGCCTGGTTTTGAAGCGATCCCTTCAATCGTTGGCATATCGATTGCCGCGCTGGTGTTGTCGCGCATCGGCAAGAGCTAGAGGTAACCCAGCCACACCCGCCGGACGCTCGTCTTAGGTCAAACAGCCCGATCACCTGCTGTCTGCCAAAGCCTCGCGCACCAACGTTTCCGGCAATCATAATCGGGCCAGATGGCACGCTTCGACCGCGCTTGCCTAGCTGGTTGGCAACCGTTCAGATCAGCACCAATGTTTAACTATTATGATCCAACAGTAACTGCTATGCTTTATCGCGCTGAGATCACCATTAAGCTCAAGAATGGCATGCTAGATCCGGAAGCTACGACAATAAAAAATGCTCTCAAGCATCTTGGGTATGAGTGTCAATCGGTCAAACAAGCAGCCACCTACGAACTCGAATTCACAGCAGATTCCCGTGAGAACGCAACCGACCTCGTTAACGGAATGTGCCAAAGGTTGCTCGCGAATCCTATCATACACGATTATGATGTACGGATAACGAAATAGTCGAGAAGAGACAGATGAACATCGCCATTCTTCGGTTCGGTGGTAGTAACTGTGATTTGGATGTTCAAAAAGCTCTGAACAATTTGGGCGTAGGCGCAGAACTTGTCTGGTACAAAGAGACCCTAAAGAGTTTTGACGGCGCAATCATCCCGGGAGGGTTTTCGTACGGGGACTATTTGCGCGCCGGTGCAATTGCGGCACGAACCAAGATCATGCAGTCGGTTGCACAGATGGCAGCTGATGGGAAGCCGGTGCTAGGCATATGCAACGGCGCCCAAATCCTCTGTGAGTCGCACTTGGTGCCCGGCACGTTCACTTTGAATCAGTACCCAAAGTTCATTTGCAGGTGGGTAAAACTTAGAACAGTCGGCAAGTCTCCGTTCACAGTACTTTCGAACGCGATAGTTGATCTTCCTATAGCTCACAAAGAGGGGCGATACGTCGTTGACCCCCAGCTGCTCAAGGAGCTTTACGAAAATGATCAGGTCGTTTTTAAGTACGTTGATGATAATGGACTCCCCACTTTGGCTGCAAACCCCAACGGTTCGCTTGATAACATCGCTGGAATAAGTAATTTAGAAAAAAACGTGCTTGCGATGATGCCGCATCCAGAACGAGCGTCAGAGAAACTTCTCGGTTCTGCTGACGGGAATGCCATCTTTGAATCGATGGTTCGACATATCAAGGCCCTTTGAGACGCAGCTTCTCGCGAGCGCTTCTGCTTATGTTTGCGCGCAGGCAGGCCCTTTTTCAAACTAGCGGGGACCACCACCACTCGTTCTCTTGATACCACCGAACGACTTGCGTCAATCCGTCTTCAAATGAAATCTCGGGTTGCCACCCAAGAGACTTTATCTTCGAACAGTCTAAGGAATACCTCTGGTCGTGCCCGAGTCGGTTCGCTGTGAAGGCAATAAGCGTTGAAGGCTTTCGCGCTAGCTGCAGTATGGCGTTGGTTATATTTAAGTTGCTCTTCTCGTTTCCAGCGCCAATATTATACGTCTCGCCCGTTTTGCCCCTTTGGCGAACGCAGTCTATCGCTGCACAGTTATCGGCAACGTGTATCCAGTCTCGGACGTTGTCTCCCTGGCCGTAAACGGTCAGCTTGTGGTTCCTCATAGCGCTTGTGATAAAGCGAGGAATCAGTTTCTCGGGGTGCTGATACGGCCCGTAGTTGTTTGAGCTGCGGGTAATAACGCAGGGAAAATCGTACGTCGTGAAATAGGATGATGTCAACAAGTCTGCTCCAGCCTTGCTTGCTGCATAGGGACTTGACGGATGCAACGTATCCGTCTCCTTAAATGATCCGCGATCAATGCTTCCATACACCTCATCCGTCGATATCTGGACGAATCGCTCAATTGGGTACTCCTTGGCCGCTGCTAACAAGACGTGAGTCCCGAGGACATCCGTTTGAATGAAGGCAGCTGAACTCGTTATCGATCTATCGACGTGCGTCTCGGCCGCAAAGTTGATAACACAGTCACAATCTTTTAGCAACTGCTTGACAATTGTCTCGTCGCAAATATCGCCTTTAACGAATTCAATATCAGCTAGCACGTCTTTGAGGCTGCTCATATTGCCTGCGTACGTCAGCTTGTCCAGGACTACGATTTCTGCTTCATTGTGTTTAGACAACATATAGCGTACGAAATTGCTGCCTATGAAGCCCGCGCCACCCGTGATTAATAGTCGCATAGTTCCTCGTTTCAGTCTTCCGCTCACGCAAATGAGCTGTGATACGGCAAGCAGCTCAAGGGTCTTTTGTGCAGGGGTTTCTTAATTCTTTTGATGGAAATCGCATTCGAGAATTTGAGGATTTTGACGTGCTCCAAAAAATGATTTCTCCGGGTGCTGTCAAAAATCCGTTTAGGTACGTTAAGGGCTTGTAAGCTCAGGGCTGCGTATTGCACAGGTCAGAAACAAATATATTTTATAACGCGAATCGTAGTCAGCAAGCGTTGTGAAAATGCGCCGTGCTATGCGTTATTCGGCAACAGCTTTGTATACTTAAGCTCCGGTAGTGTAGTCCGGCCAATCATGTTGGCCTTTCGAACTTTAGCAGTGAAGCAAGCCAACGACTCGGGTTCAAATCCCGACCGGAGCATCCACGTAATGCCACGCACGAAGTTTGATAGGCTCTACTCTACGTTTATCTAATTTGACTGCTTGTTGGAATTGTGGGACGAAATCCATACAAAAGGTGGAATTATCAAGCTTGGCGTGCAGCAGTTCAAGAGCTGCAGCGCCACGCCGAACAACATCTAGTAATAATGGTCGACGGCGTATTATCTCTGGACACAGCGCCTCTTGGGCGGGCGTACTAAGAATCTCCTTCGAGGCCTGCCGATACATCAGTAAAAAGTGCTATCCAGTTAAAAAATAGGCTTTTATATGTCCGTGCGGTATGTCAACATAGCGCGGAGGTAGCCAAGCCAGGTCAAAGGCGCAGGACTTAAGAACCGTTGTTTGAGATATCCTGTTGCGAAGGCATTCGTGGGTTCGAATCCCTCCCTCCGCACTTCCGTCAAAAGAGGGGCATATGTTGCTGCACCAGTAATCAACGAATGGCGTTTGCGAGGTCTCTGACAGCAGACGCGACCTCATACGGATTCGCACCCCAATGAACGACGTAACCCTTCTGTCCAAGAAGTTCGGTGGGCCCGACCCTCGCTGACTTGCAACATTTTACAATGAAAGGTTTGCTCGGCCTTATTGTTTTCGTCGGACAGATGTTGACGTGTTCGAATTCTAGCCCGTGAACTCGCGCTTCAAGCACTTGTTTCGAAATGTCGCACCCCAGTAGAACGGCGTGCTCACCGACCTGAATGTCTCGGTTGTTGAGGCAGTTTGATCCAATTCCTGACGCTGAACACGGATAAATCGTGGCGGCGCGTGCACGTCGCAGATCTTGTATGACTGGCGTAAAACGCACGGATAGGTCTCCAAAAATGCCAGCGCTGTTGAGTTTCTTGATGAGTGTGATGAGGTATGGTGGATCTGGGGGGGATACGTCGAATACCTCAATCTCGGTTACGCTGGTGAGGTCGGGGTCACAAACGAACGTCCAATGAAGATCAAATCCTTGAAAGACGACTGTTTTTATGGGGGGCTTACACAGTCGGGTTGCTACGGCAATTAGCTTGCTTCTGTTGAAGATATCGATCTTGCGTCTATACACTAGAGTTTCGGCAAAGCCCGCAATCCTGTTGGCCTTCGATATCGTTCGGATCAAGCTGTTCCCCTGTAATTCGAGTTCGTAAACTTCGACTTTTCCTTGCCAAAACAGTAGGACATAGCGCGATGAGAAGTAGATGTGCTCACCGGCTGTTGGCGCAGATGTTTTATCATCGCATTCTCTTACAGCGACTTCCTTACAATGATCGGGAAAAATCACGTCGTCACCTTATATTGCGTATTATTTCGCGCGCCACCTCGTTGGTCGAACTCGTGCCACCTAGGTCCCGCGTCGTGATGCCTTTGCTTATCGTCTGCTTGACTGAAACGTCTACTAAGGAGGCTTTTTCGCATTCGCCTGCCCATTCAAGCAGCATTGTGGTACTTAGAATAGCCCCTATTGGGTTTGCTGTGCCGCGCCCAGCGATGTGGGGCGCCGACCCGTGTACAGGCTCAAAAATTGCGAATTTCGGTCCGATGTTCGCACTCGGACAAAGCCCGAGTCCTCCGATAAGCGCTGCTGCTTCATCGGACAGAATATCGCCAAACAAATTCGACGTCAGGATGTGATCGAAGGTTTCAGGGTGTCGTATAAGATTGTACGCAGCTGTGTCGACGTACATCTCGTTATAGGGCACGTCGTGTTCCTGTAAAACACGCACGCAGACATCTCGAAAGAAAATATCCGACTTGAGCACGTTTGCCTTATGAACTATCGTAACTGTTTTTACGTTCCGCAAGGTGCTCGCGAACGACGCAAGCCTTTCCACATTAGCGCGAGTAACCACGCGCTGCGTGACGGCGATGTCGTCAGAAAGCTCTTCGATGCCGGAGTACAACCCCTCGAGGTTCTCTCGTATTATAGTGAGGTTCAATTCATAGGGGGTTAGAGAGTAAGATCGAAAAGGTCGCAGATTCACGAAGAGATCGAGTGTTTTTCGTAGTCTGACGAGCACACTGCTCCCTTGAACGCTGGTTACAGCCCCCAAGAGCATGCAATCGGCTTGCGCAATCAAATCAATATCTGCATCGGTTATTGGTGTGCCTTCTCTAGCCCATTTGGCGTATCCTATGTCAACATGGATGAATTCTGGATCATTCAGTAATAGGGTGAGAATCTCAACACAAGGGGGTATAACCTCTTTGCCGACCCCATCTCCTTCAGCAACAGCGATTCTCATGTGCATTGAGTAACAAACCGCTCACTGCATCCGCTAGACCCGTCAAAGATCGTTCACTCGCGGACTCGCGGTGCGCGGATGCCTCTTTCTATGTTCGACTAACCCACCATCTTCGAGGATCTCCTGCAGGAATTTGGGAAGCTGCTCACCTCGTACGACCCTGCTGCGGGTTCTCACAAGCCCCGAAGATAAGTCGACCTCAATCTCATCACCTGCTGCAACAGAATCAAGGGCGTCTGCTTCGATAATTGGCAAGCCTACATTTATTGCATTTCTGAAAAAGATCCGAGCGAAAGATTTCGCAACGATACATCCGATCTTGGCGTATTTGAGCGCAAGCGCTGCCTGCTCTCGTGATGACCCACAACCAAAGTTCTTGCCAGCAACTATTATGTCTCCGCCACGCGGTGAAAATTCCGCATCAATGCCCTCCATTGCGTGTTGTGCGAAGACGTTAACGTCCATCGTTCTCAGATACTTGCCGGGTATGATCAAATCAGTGTTGACATTATCGCCATACTTCCACACTTTTCCCCTGACGAGCATTATAGTCTACTTGACGATGTACCGATATAAAGCATATGGGGATTGCCAAGGCACGCAGATTCGACTCGGGGCGCAAAAAGCCTGACGAAGTGTTTAATAGTTCCGAAACAACTTGGTTCTATGTCATTGCTATTGTCCGCGCAGGAAGAATACCTAATCAATCAAAAAATAGCTTTTCTTACCCATAAGGTCCAGCACAACGCGCAAGAGATTGAACAAGAAATCGACGAAAAAGTGTGGAAGCTAGACGTCGAAAAAATCGACACTAGCGAGTTCATGGCGACGCTTGTGGTGCGAGAGCCAATGATTTCAATCAGTAAGGGCGACATTGTGACCTACAAAGGTGTCCCGAAAAAATTCACGGTCAGAAGTCCATCGCTTGAATATCTCCTCGACGCTGTTGAAAAGATCCTGATGGAACAAATTGAGGAAATCAAGAGAGAGGCCGGCGTTTGAATCCCGTGATTGAGAGAGTGATAGGCGATTTGTCTATGACTGTCGCGGATCAGCGATCTCGCCTTTGAGGGCCGAAGCTGCGGCTGTAGCGGGAGAGGCAAGGTATACGAGCCCCTCAGCACCCATCCTCCCCTTGAAATTTCTGTTGGAAGTTGAAAGACAAGCCTCTCCCCGTCCCAGAACCCCGTTATGTGCGCCGAGACATGGGCCGCACCCGGGACTGCAAACGGTAGCCCCGGCTTGAATTAATGTCTCTAGAACCCCCGTTCGTATAGAATTCAATAGCACGAGCTTAGATGCTGGAACGACGATCGTCCTTACGGCGACTGTCTCACCACGTAGAATGCCCACTGCTGCCTGAAGATCTTCATAACGTCCATTCGTGCACGAACCTATGAACACTTGGTCAATAGCTGTACCTACTACCTCTTCGACATCCTTCACGTTGTCCACGTGATGGGGACAAGCGACCTGAGGCCCCAAGTCATCGACCTTGACGTTCAGCTCATCAGCGTACACGGCATTGTCATCAGAATAACATGGCTGGTACTCCGCTTGTGGTGTAAGGTGCTTGAGGTACGCAAAAGTCTTACGATCTGGAGGCACGATGCCTGCTTTCGCGCCTACTTCGACTGCCATATTGCTCAGAGTAAGCCTGCTTTCCAAGGTTAGGTCGGCCGTCGTAGCACCATAGAATTCCAGAGCTTTGTACGACGCGCCATCGGCCCCCATAATCCCTGCAATGTTAAGGATCACGTCTTTGGCGGTTACGTGGTCTCGGAGTTTTCCGTTGAGCACAATCTTCAGCGTTTCAGGCACCTTTAACCACAGCGTTCCTGTTGCAAACACCTCTGCGATGTCGGTCGCACCCACTCCTGTTGCGAAAGCTCCTAATGCTCCGTATGTGCAAGAGTGCGAATCCGCTCCGACAACCAAGGTGCCTGGAAGGGCGAGCCCGTGCTCAACCATGAGTTGATGGCATATCCCATTACCGACGTCAAAGAAGCTCGTAATTCCCTGACGTTTTGTCCACGTGCGGATTGTTTTTTGAAGGGTCGCGGCTACCTCCGTGCTAGCTGGGGCAATATGGTCAAAGATAATGGTGACCCTGTGTGGATCCCAAACAGAGGAAGCGCCCATGTCCTCAAATGCTTTTACGGCAAGCACACTCGTACCATCGTGGGCCATTGCTGCGTCAACACGCGCCAGAACAAAATCCTTAGCGCTAGCCGCTTTTCCTGACGCCTTGGAGAGAATCTTCTCGCTAATGGTTCTTGGAGCATCCAAAGCACTATTCACCGCGTACTATTTGCTGCCTGTTGATTATCAACTTATGTCTTGATCAACCAGCCACGTTGCGCTGGAGTGCCGACGTCAACCTTAGCAACTAAGGCTGAAGCGGACGGCCCTCGTCTGGACCAGTCGATCTCTGAAGACTAGTAACATATTTAAGTTGCGGCTATGAATGTGTATAGCGAACTTCATCCAGGTCGTCTATGAATCCTTTTGGATCTTCCTCATTGCCCAAGGCAGTAATTGGCCAGATAGAGATTTGTGACGTCACGCTGCGTGACGGTGAGCAGGCTCCCGGTGTCGTTTTTGGCGTTGACGAAAAAGTTGAGATTGCGACAAAGCTGGACGCAGTTGGCGTGGAGATGATAGAAGCGGGGTTTCCTGCCGTTTCAGCGAAAGAAAAGGCTATGGTGAAAAAAATTGCTAATTTGGGTCTAAACACCAAGATATGCTGCCTTTCGCGAGCGATTTTCCACGACATCGATGAAGCGTTAGATTGCGATGTGGATGTGGTGGGTCTGTTCATGGCTACCTCAGATCTGCATCTCAAGCACAAGTATCATCGCAGTTTTGATGAAATGCTGGAGTGCGCACTGTCAACGCTCGAATATGCAAAGGAACACGGGCTCATTGTGAGGTTTGCGGCAGAAGACGCGACCCGGACTAATCTAGAAGTGCTTAAGCGCTTTTTTAGACAAGGTGAGGAGCACGGGGCTGATTATGTTAACATCGCAGATACCGTCGGTGCGCTTAGGCCGTCTACGTGCTACGATCTGGTGTCTGCGATGAAGACGGTCGTTAACCTGCCGCTTTGCATTCATTGCCATAACGATCTCGGTATGGCCGTAGCAAACACTATCACGGCTGCCGAAGCCGGGGCGTTTCAACTCCACACTACGGTGAACGGGATAGGGGAACGAGTCGGAAACACCCCGCTTGAGGAACTTCTTGTCGCGCTGCGCCTCCAGTTTGGAATCGATACCTACGACCTTTCGAAATTGATGGGGCTGTCCAAAACAGTCGAACATCATTCACGGTTGCGCCTGCCGAAGAACAAACCAGTCGTCGGTTTGAATGCGTTCTCTCATGAATCTGGCATACACGTAGCGGCCGTGCTGGAAGAGGCCGAGACGTACGAACTATTCTCGCCTGACTTAGTAGGCAACAAGAGGCGGATCGTCATTGGCAAGCACACCGGAAAAAAAGCCCTGCAGTACGTCATCGCTCAGTTAGGCTACCGACCGACCCGGGATGAGCTCTGTCAGATCCTAGACGACGTAAAACGCGTTTGTGAGACAAAGAAATCAGTCTCTCAGGAGGAGCTCGAGGATATAATCAGAACCGTGATGTACCGATAGCCCCGGAGTTTTGACGAGGACCGTACTTTGAGCAGGCGGCTCGTACTACGACGACGAGGGTTCCTGTCGAGTTGCTTACGGCTCGCAGAAGAGCTACAAATGACGTTTCATTCATGTCCGCTGCGTCCACTAACCTGTAAGTGATACCATAGTTTCGGCATAGGGCACCGACCAAATCAGAGATCTCGGGCGCCGGCTGCCCCCCCGTTATGGCTGATATTCGGTTTTCGAGCACGAACACCTTTACGTTCCGCTTAAACACTGCCGCGCTTGTTAGTGCTGCGATGCCGCTGTGTAAGAACGCGTAGTCTCCTAATATTGCAAGTCCGCGTTGTTCAAACCCCGAAGCCACGCCAATTGCTGAGCCGAGTGAATAAGCTGCGTCGATCAGTCTAAAAGGCGGATTGGCGGTCCGTATTATGCAGCCCATGTCTCCTGCAATCATCGCATCGACTTGGCCAAGAGCGCGGTAGAAAGGCAAGAAGGGGCAATCATCGCAGATGTCTTCCGTGTAACGTCTGGTTTCGAGTGTCTCGACATCAAACCTTGCCGATATGTAATCGGCCTCAACATAGGTCAACGCTTGAGTCACATCGTTTGACGTTAGCTCCCCGAAACGGGGCACGTGTCCCGACAATTTGCCGAGGACTTTCGCGTGAATGGATTCTTCAATAAGCGGTGAGCCCTCTTCGACGACTAGGACTCGGTTGTGCTCTTCGAGAAACGAATCAATTCGGCGCTCACATAGCGGGTTGACAATGCCAAGTCTGAGGTGCGCTACATCGTCTCGTCCCTGGATTGTATCATCCACCAGCGTTGATGCATAGCCTGCAGAAATAATGCCGATTGCGCCGGCGCCGTCTTGTTCGTTCAGATCCGTTGTTTCAGCAAACTGCAGCATCTTAGGATATGTGTGTCTGAGAAAATGCTGATGCTTACCCAAATGCGTGAGGTTCCAGATGCTCTTTTCGATGCTCTTGCTTACGCGCCGTGCAGACGGCACCCTCTCAACTACGCCCTGCGTATTCAGAAGCCTGTCTGTTATTCGCACAATTATCGGTACTGAAAGTCGTGCGGATAGTTCAAAAGCCTCTAACGCACAAACATACGCATTACGGGCGCTGTGTGGATCCATTACCGGGATTTCGGCTATCTTACCGTAATATCTCGAATCTTGCTCGTTTTGCGAAAGTTTTGCACCTGGATCGTCGCCTGCGATTACGACTAGCCCGGCACCTATTCCGTGGGTGGCCGCGGTAATCAAAGAGTCTGACGCCACGTTCAATCCAACGTGCTTCGTTACAAGAACTGATCGTGTGCCCGATGCGGCAGCCCCTAAAGCCAAATCGATCCCGACCTTTTCATTAGCAGCGGGTATCCAAATGGGCCGCAAATTTTCAATGATTTTGGTGACCGGGAATCCAACAACCCCTGTGGCCACACCGACACCGGCATCGAATATCCCATATGTAAGCGCATTTAAGCCGTCGGTTTTAAACATCTTTTGAGAGCGTTAATCGGACATCACGTACAAAATGCGCACGCGGCCCAGGCTAGGTCAGTCTTTAACCACGCTTGTCGAGTATTTGTCTTTCCATTTAAGCGAGATGTCTCAATCCTTCTGTTCACGGCTTGTGCCCGCTATCGCTCCAAGCCGCAGCGCGTGTTCAACTGTGCAGTGCCAGCGGTTGGCAATGCCCAGCAACAAAAGTGGCCTTCCACGACACTATGAATGTTAGGTTAGCGCATCCAGTTATTTATCAATTTTTGCAAGTTTGTACAAAGGGGATTTTGCGGCCGCGTAATCGATTGGATGTGAATCATAACTTTTTTATGCGCAGCGATCTTAAAGGACAGCGATAATCATGGCAGAAATTCCACTGGCGGTCGTTTTGCGAATTATGAAGGTGGCTGGAGCTGAAAGGGCCAATCGCAAGGCTGTGAAAATGATTGCCGAGAAAGCTGAGGACCATGGCAGCGGCGTTGCCAGAGAGGCCGTTTTGCTGACGAAGCTCGCGGACCGAAAAACGATCTCTGCAAATGACGTAAAACTAGCAGCGGAACGAGTCAACCGGCGCTAATCGGTGCTCTTTCGCAGTTTAGGCAAGGTGCCACTTCTACGTTCCTTTCTCGAGGCTACTTAGACTTTGCAAACCCCTTATGAAAGCACCAGTCGAAATCGTCGTCTCGTTTTTAGGACGCGCCCAACACGCGTTACCGACTACAAGGGCATCGAGCCGAGAATGCGGTAGCCGGGACTCGAACCCGGGTTAAAGGCTTGGGAAGCCTTTGTGCTGCCGCTACACCACTACCGCGATAATGCAGCTAGATTCTTCGCTCCCAAACCATAAATATTATCACCCAGGTGCGCCTCAAAACGCAGCCTGAACGCAAGGCATTTAAACGCAGATGTTGATGTAGGTTGGGACTTTTTATGCCAAATAACCTTAGGACACCTATTGTTGCAGTGCTCGGTCACGTGGATCACGGTAAGACGACCATGCTTGACAAAATTCGGGGCACTACCACTGCTGACCAAGAACCCGGCCTAATCACGCAGCACATAGGAGCAACGGAAGTCCCGTTAGACGTTATTGCAAAGCTTTGCGGTTCCCTTTTGGAAGGAATACACCTCCCTGGGCTACTATTCATCGATACGCCTGGCCATCACGCTTTTACGACGCTGCGCGCACGCGGGGGCGCTTTAGCAGACATCGCAATACTTGTTGTCGACATTAACGAGGGCTTCCAGCCGCAGACCACAGAAAGTCTCAATATCTTGAAAGGCCATAAAACGCCCTTTATCGTCGCGGCTAACAAAATTGACAAAATACACGGATGGCTTTCCCACGACAATATAATGTTCACGGACGCGTTTAAGCTCCAGAGCGAGCGTACTCAACGCCTTCTGGACGACAGAATATACGTGCTTATAGAGGAGCTCTATAATCTGGGCTTTAGTTCAGATCGCTACGACAGAATTAGAGATTTCACTAAAAACATAGGCGTTGTTCCAACAAGCGCGCGAACGGGCGAAGGCATCCCCGACCTGCTCATGGTTTCGCTTGGTCTTGCGCAGCGATTCCTCGACAAGGATCTGAGGCTTCACGCTAACGGTCCTGCATTTGGCACGGTAATAGAAATCAACGAAGAAAAAGGGTTCGGCACGACCCTTGATACCATCATATACGATGGCGTTCTCCATGCCGGTGATCGGATCGTAATCGGTGCATTGGGACGACCAATCGTCACGAAAATTAGAGCGTTGCTGAAACCAGAATCGACGGGGGTTCTTAAGAGGGTTAGGACAGTGACCGCAGCAGCAGGAGTGAAGATAGCAGCCCCGGGCATTGAAAACGCGCTTGCGGGTTCGCCGCTTAGAGTTGCGACGGACGATATTGATAAAGTCGTTGATGGCATCGAATCCGAAATGCGTGACATCGCGGTCAGCACTCAAGATATAGGCGTCATAATCAAAGCAGACACTATCGGCGCTCTAGAAGCGCTTGCAGGAGAGCTAAGTCGTAACGAAGTCCCTGTTAGCATAGCCAATCTAGGCGACGTCTCTCACCGAGACGTTGTTGAAGCTGAGACTATAAGTGATCCGTTATTCTCCGTTGTACTCGGCTTCAACGTCGGTGTCTTACCCGATGCCAAAGAAGCAGCAGAGAAGTCGAATGTTCGCCTGTTTGTTAACGACGTGATCTACGGCTTGATTGAGGAGTATCAGACCTGGGCCGAAAAACAAAAAACCCTGTACGGCAAAAAGCGCTACGAGACTATCGTGAGGCCCGGCAAATTCAAAATACTGCCTGGGTATGTTTTCAGACAAAACAAACCGGCCATAGTCGGCATTCAGGTGCTCGGTGGCACCCTAAGGAATGGTGTCTCCCTGGTGCGAGAAGACGGAGTCAGGGTCGGCACGTTGAAGGGCATGCAAGATAGGGGTGAGAACGTTAGCGAGATCGGTGCAGGGAAAGAGGTCGCAGTCTCGATTGATGGACCCACAGTCGGAAGACAAATAAATGAAGGGGACGTACTCTACGTCGACGTGCCTGAAAAGCACGCAAAGGTAACGGAGCAAGAACTCTACGATGCGCTTGACCAAAGCGAGCGATTGATGCTGGATGAGTTTTTGACGATCAAGCGCAAAGATAACCCATTTTGGGCCAAGTGAACTCCACTCGTTCGATCTTCAAGTTGTCAAGCAAACATTCGTGCTCGTGCAGCAGATAGGAGAGTAGTGTGAATGGCGGAATTTAGGTTAATCATATCTGACCCAAGCAAGAAGAGCGCACACAAGATGGAAGTGTCAGGTGCGCAAGCAAACAAACTGTTCGGTCTAGGTATCGGGGACTCACTCGATGGTGATGTGATCGGACTCAGCGATTATGCGCTTGTCATAACTGGCGGCTCAGACAAAGATGGCGTAGCTATGCGGCGAGATCTTCCGGGGACGGTCCGAAAAAGGCTGCTTCTTTCCGGAGGCGTTGGGTATCATCCAAAAAAAACAGGGATAAGAAGGCGTAAGAGCGTCCGCGGTCGCGTCATTTCTGCAGAAACTGGTCAGATTAATCTCGTGGTGGGAAAAAGCGGTGCTAAGCCGCTCGATGAGATCTTAAAGGCTAAAAAAGCGGAGCAATAGCCTCCTGCTGTTGTCTGAAGTGAGTTGCGTCCCGTCGTGTAATGTGCTACGCAAAGCAGCGCCGTTTTATTAACTCGGTTAGAAAGCGCCGTGCTCCGGTTTTCAGGACGGCTCAGATCTGCGAACGCAGTTCCATACCACTGTGAACCTACGCAGTCTTCCAACCAAGCGCTGCCAAAAAGTGCCTTTCACGTTTGCCGCACTTGGCCTTTAACCGAGCTGCGCGGTCTCTTGTCCTCTTATGAGGCTGCGGAATTTGGCGTGTATTGCTGCTATTTGCTGCAGTTGTTCTTTGTTTCTCTTGTTCAAAACGCTCAAACGCGGAAACTCTTTGTCGTGTGCATTAGCAAAAAAACGCGCTAGCTCCGGTCGCAAGGCGTGGTTTGGTACTAGGCGCGGGTCTCTGACGAATTCGCGACATTCAACTTCCCATAACGTAGCTAAGTCAAATGCAGATTTGAGTCCGCCCTCTCGGAACGCGGTCAAAACGAGGTAAAGGGGACGAATGTCAGCGCATGCCATACCAATGTTGGCATAGGGTAACGCGTAAGAGTTTCCATTGAATGCAATAGAAATCCCGCCGGCGCTTCGAATCTCCTGGAGCATTCTGTAGTCCGTAATGCTATCGCCGATTACCGCAGTGTCTGTCTGCTTGCCCATGCCGATCGCAGACATCAAGGCCTGAACTTTTCGCTTACCGCCTACTACCGTGATCTGATCGAAAATCGCTTTAATCCGCGTGCGAGGTGCAATTTCAAAGAAGAACTCATCAAGCTGGGTTGCCAACCTTCCAAATGTTGAAGTCTCTGCGTCGTTGGCGTTATAATAAAACGAGAGGATCTTATTTTGAATCTCGTGGATCAACGCAATCTCGCCTTCTTCTAGTATTTCGGACAACGAATCTAAGGGAAAGCGGGTGCAGTGCACTTTTTCACGCTCAACGTCAAGCTTTGAAGCTACATTGTAAGCGTGCTGCTCGTAGCTAGTCGAAATGATATGCACGTTCCACATTTCATCCTTCAGCCACTTGATGAGCTCTCTGGCGCCGCCGACTAGCTGCGCTCGAGCGGAGGCTTTTCGTACATCCTGCTCTGTTATTCCGTTAACGATCATGAAAGGAACTATCAGCTGCAGCGTATCGCCAGGTTCATAGTTGGGTCTGTTTCGAATAGCGAGATAGTCATCATATCTGCTCAAAACTTCAAAAAGGGCGGGTCCTTCTTTGATTGAGTGCATTACTTCGTATGCATTATCTTGCGGAGACAAGGGCCCTTCCAAATCGAAAGCAGCTGTGAACGGGCGAGGCACAGTTACATGCTGTCTCTTCAAACGTCAAATACGTTGCCTACGACAATGCTAGCAAGCCTAGCAGAATATAGCGTGCAAAGATAGCGACTTTCAATGTGGATTAGTTCGGAAGGCTAGTTATCCCTCGGGTAGTGATATTGCCAAAAGAACCGTATCTGCCTGTGAAAAGGTGTATATAATGAGTGATGCGGGGGGCGCGCAGACAAGAGGCGGGAATTGAGGTGGGGGCGGAGTTGCTCTAGAGGTGAGGCCGTGGCAGCTGCGTTATTGAACTAAGCTATACCAGCTGGTTTCCCCCGATTTTGTTTTTCATCTTTTGTAGCCGGTACGAAATTAACCACCTGAGTTGGGCGACGTCGTGTCGTTTTGCGCTGATCGGCACTACGCGATCGGCCCACTGTTTGTATGGGGGGAGCATTCCGAGCTGCGACACTATCTTGTCTAAGCTGGCTTCGGGCTCTTGGATCTTGTCCATTTTGTTGATTGCAACTATAGGGTCAATCTCAGAATCGAGCAAATATTCGAACAAATCAACGTCAAGAGGCTTAAAATGCCGTTCTGTAATCTCTAGGAATGATTTTCCATCGATGACTTGCACGCCTAGTGACAGCGGTCTTAGCTTGTGCCGTTCTCCGTCGATCACATCGCGCAGCACGCGTCGGTAACCGTTCAGCCCAAGCCGGTACCCAATTCCAGGCAAATCTATGACTATAAAATTATCAAGTTGATATCTCACCGGCGCTCTTGTCACGCCGGGACGTCTTCCCACTCGCGTTTTTAGCCCAAAAAGCTCTTTAAGTACCGCTGACTTGCCCGCATTCGCTCTCCCGACGAAAAATACTTCAATGTCCTTCATAGCTCAATTTGCTAACGCCAGCTTTGGATTCTCGCGCTTCTCATGTTCTTGATGGTTAGTTTGTTACTTTGCACGTTTGTGTCTTTTATAAACTAAAGCGGAGCACAACGCAACTAAAACTGCTGCGTTGGCCGAAACCAGGCTGGAAGTCGTTAGGCCTACGCTACCCGTTAAGCTGAGTGCGACTGAAATTGCTGTTAGGACCCCCACCCCTGTGCCAAAAGATGTGGCCAGCGTCTCAATCACGTCAAGATCACGTACGTTGAGGCCGACAAGGATCAAATAGCCTGGAAGCAAAACCAAGTAGATTATTCCAAGAATGAAGAGCAAGATGCTTGAAAAGTCAATGTACACGTCGAGGTTCTCCTGTTGCACTCAAAGTCCTCAACAGTCACCGGTTCGGTATTGCGGGGTCTAACTGTTCTTCACCTTGTATATAGTAACCATAGGATTTGAATACACGCTCTGAAAATAGTTGGTATCTTTGAGAGTGGTAGCGATCTCATACTGTTGTTCGCGCGAACCCACAAAAACGTACGACACGTTGAGCTGCGTAAGGGTGAGACTCAGGGATTCGGGGCTGCGCTCGTTCATGAGTGCTTCTATCTCTGTTTGCAAATCGACGCCGTGGTACTGAATCGTATAGATGGAGCCTGCAAAAACCACCCTCCTTCCGGTCTCTAGTGGAATGCGCGGAAAAGTGGACGGCGCTTCGAGAAAGATTGCGTCTTTCGGCGTATTTACCTTTATCCACTGCAAAGCTTGTACTTCAGCGGGTGAAGCGAGAACATATGACTCGTTGTTATAAAAGTCCCAAAGCAGATACGACGTGGGAAGCGCCAGCATGAGAGCTGCCACAATGGCGAGTACTTTAAGAGATGACTTTGCTGATGAAAAGCGTGCGGCTGTCAGTCTGGCTATGACGGTCGAAATATAGTAGCTGGCAAAAAGGGCGACTGGAAGCCACAAGTACACCAAGAACCGATAGCTGTTGTTAGTTAACGGAAGAGCTACGACATTCATGGCTACTACGGCGGAAAAGGCGAAAAGCAGGAACGGTTTGCTCGCTTCATTGTTCAACGACCGATAAGCTCCGGCACACGCAAGAACTGCAATAAGTCCGAACACGATGAAAATGAAGAAGAGCGAATAAGTTGAAAACGCCACTGCAACTTGAGTTGGTCCCCCGATAAGCAAGAATAGAAGAGGCGACGCGATAGCACCCCCAACTGCGAGAGCGCCTGCGTGATACTTCGCGCACGTAACCTGTCTTCTTGCATATTTGTAGACCACGTAGATGCCAACAGCTACATACAACGGGAACGCAGTTATGAGATGATAATAGGGCAGCACGCCCAGCACGAGCCCAAAAAGCAACAAATTTCGTGCTTTAAGGTCCTTTAGCAGAGTCACCCATAAAATAAACGCAAATGCAAGAATTACCAAAGCAAATGTTTGTGGTTGTGGCAGCAAATAGTACAGCAGAGTCTGATCATATTTAACAGCCGCAGTGTCGCCAAATTGATAAATCAGGTAGGGAAAAACATCGCTCGGCCTTTGAGCGAGGATCAAAATCCAGGCGAGTCCCCCACCGACCGTGTACAAAATCATAGCGATTAAGGCAGTCGCGTTATTGAACGTCCTCCTACACAGCACGTAGATGTTTATTGAAAGGGTAAAGAAGAGAAGTGGAATCGTGATCTTGAAGATCGTCAGGGAACTAACGCTGGTCACAACGCTCAGTGTCCCAACGTAGACGTGCATGAAAAAATCATAATCCACATAGTGCGATGGGAGATACGGATCTTCCGGCGGTATGTGTGGGGATTCGACGTATCGTGCTATAATGGAAAGGTGGAAGTTCAGGTCACCCGCTTCTGTGGGATTCATCACCAGCCCTTCATCGCTAACGACCGGTGATTTAGAGAGGGGAACGCTGACGACTAGCGCGAGCAGAACTGCAAGCAGAATGGGAAGCGCGAGAAACACCAACTTGTGACTCTGCCTGTCTGTCGTTTTGTTAGCCTCGGGCGGTTTTACGCTATTTTTTCGAAAAACAAATGACAATATCGAGACTGTGATAACTGCGAGCCCAAGAGCCGCTCCAGTCATTGCGACGCCGACGCCCGTAAGATACATCACTGTCGCCGCGGTCGGCACTAGTACGAGCGTTAGAGAAATGGAGTAACTTATGGCCTCTAAAATGCCTGTCTGCTTGCCGGATTTATAAAGCACATAGAAACCGAGACCAGGCAGGATAAAGAGTAATGGAAGTGAAAAAGACTGTAAAGGGAGCAGCAGGAGTACCCCAGTTGCTGCTGTCCAGCACTGATATGGAACGAGCTGCGGCCGTATCATGGTATACCTACGTTTCTGGATTCCGCTCAACGGCTCTTCCGATCCGGGCGTCGAGGAACTGTAGGACCGCAAATGCTCCAATTCCGCCTACGATAATTAACGCCTCAATAAAGAAGGTCAGAAATCTGTCCATGAATATATCAATTCCAAGCAAATCGTTCTTTGTAAGCAAGAGGGAAGCTATGAGCCACGAGTACAACAAGAACCGCTTGTCGACCTTGTTTCTTTCAAGCCAGACAAGCCCGATCGCGGTAAAAGGAAGGACAAGCAGCCCAGCTTCGTCGAAGAATCCCACGCTAAACGCACTCGCGAAGAAATCCACCGGGGTGCCTTCGTGATATTTGACTTGAGCTATCCCTAGGATGCTTAAGGTATGCAAGGAGTAGACTTGCCACAACCCATAGACTGCAATCAATGCAACGAGGGGGACAATTGCCTTAAGAAACTCGTTTCTGTTTTTGATCTGTGTGAGGGCGTACACAGCCAAAACGAGGGCTAGGACAAGAAGCGTGATTTGATGGGTCAGCGCCGTTACTGCGGCTGCGATGACGGAGAGCGCCACGTATCCGTTGAATTGAAAATGCCCTTCTGTTCTGTTTTTTAGAATAAAAAAGAGAGTAAGCGGAAACATAACGAGCCCAAGGAGCTCTGGCAGTGCCCGAATCGTGAAGATCGTCATTCCCGGCGACAGCGTGAGGAAAAGCAGGGCGCAAGCGGCTGCGCTCGCTCCTACAAGCTGCTTCGAGAATGCGTACATTACCCCAAATACGGCAATCGCCAGCGCGATCGTCATCAGCCCTGACATCACCATTGGATCTATTCCGGAAAACGCCGACTGCGACACTATGAGCAGCCGATATGCCGGAACGTAAAAGTTTGGAAAGCCTCCGTTGTATGAGAGTTCCTGCGTCGGGTAGTGCCCCGTTTCCAGCGTCAGCCGTTCTATTCCCACGTGATACATGGTGTTTCCGTACGTAGGTATCACGTAGCCCCCCAGGACATTCAGACGATAACTGACGAACAAGACGAATAGAGCGACAATGACGGCATATCTGAGAACAGTCACAGCGTCAAGCGATGCAAAACGTTCGCGAGTTTTGGCTATGTTAAGCCACTTGATAGATTCGAACATCCTCATTTGAATATTGGAGCTTGAAGTATTCGCTGTTATCAAATTTCGTCGCGTTAATCGATATCCAGCCAAATCCGCAGAAAACTAGTCTGTTAAGCGGAACGAAAACATAGGTCAAGTTGTATTGTTTGCACAAAGTGTAAGCCTCGATCGCGCTGGGTGTTTGGTAGATCTGCTGCGAGGCATTCATATTTGCAATGGGATTTAGCGCGTTGGACCAGTCGCCACCAACTATAGGAATGCGGGTGGTCATCCCCATTATTAGCTCCCCGCCGAAGATATCCGCCTCGAAATGAGCCGTAGGTGGTGTGTTAGCTTCGATCCACGAGGTAGAGTCGAACTCTCCTTTAGTCACAACGGGATCGAGCCAAGGGTCTGCCTGCTTCTGCACGCTTGCCATGCCATAGGTGGCCGTTAACAGGAGTATGACCACCAAAAATGAGATTCGAATCAGATTTCGTGCTAAGCGGACCATGAACTTTCATTTGTAATTGTATCTCTACTATTAAGTTTTTACACTGCGCCGTCAGAATTACCGTCGGACGCTGGAAAACATCGCCTACAGAACTAAGCGGACAGCTACGGTTTCTTGAAACGGTCAAATGCATCCCGCCGCTGGCCTAATTTGATTGCCGATATTCTTGTCAGCCAGCGCATCAATTTGGGCGGCAGCCACATCTAGCAGCGCTATAGTGACCTCAATTTCTGGCACGGTAAAAAATTGCTTTGCTGTCATAAGGACGTCGTCGGGGTTGAGCTTGCGGCTTAAGCTGTAAATATGGCTAGTCAGTCGTAGTCGAACTCTTATTGAAGTGAATCCTTGCATTTGAGGCAGTCGACCAATAATTTCCGACCGTTTCGCAGGCACGAGGCTATCAAGCTTTATGTCCCCATGGACAAACCTTGTCTCGCAAACGTCGGACAGTCCTTAGTGCGGTACGGGCGCTTTCCTGTTGTAGGCCGCTGCGCGGAGCGGGATGCCATCTATATGTTCCAGGACCAGAAGTGCGCATGAGGTTTAGCTGGAACAATCTGGGGGGGCGGGAGCACAGATGCCGACCGCCCTGCATTTCTTTACAAGGTGTCAGCTTCGTAGCGAAGAATCTCTAATAGAGAGGAGGCACGTCGAAAATCTGTTTTGATTGCACAGCACGCGAAAACGCACGTTTCGAGTTCAATAACACAATTAAAGTTGTGCACTGCTTCTTCATTGACAACTTTTTTGCCAAAAGGCTGTCGGCCAGCCCGCTCCGCCGCCATTTATTTCAAGCGGAACTGAGATCAAGAGTGACCTGCGCGAGAGCGTGGTAATCGAAGCAACGTTAAAATGCAAATCGTTTCTGAGCGTTTCTTTGATGCTTCCTAGGCAGCTGTGTTGAAATCTTCTAATAAAAATGCTCCGGATTCGCGCCAAGCCATATCAGCTTGTTCTAAAGCCGCTCGTTCGGCCAAAACAGCTCAAATGCACGCCCGCTATCGAGCAACCATGAAATTCAGCGCCAGTATAATTGCTGCTGAGAGGACGCACGCTACGAGGATTGAGCGAGGGTTGATATGTATAGCGTTCTTATCCTCTGATTCGTAGTATCGCACCAAACCAGCGCTGGACATAGGTCCCGCTGTTTGGCGCTTCCCTTTCGCCATAGTTTCAAATACAGTTTGCTATGACTTATACGTTGCTATGGACTACGTCGTCGGTGGAAGCATTCTAAACGGTAGCGATTTTGAAGTGATAACTGGCTACGTCCACGTGGAATCAGGCAGAATCGCCGAGATAGAAGAACGGTCAAATGTTAAGCCAGATAACTGCAGGGCAAGCGGAATCATCATGCCCGCTTTGATCAACGCCCATACCCATCTTGGAGATTCTATAATCAAAGACGTGCCTTTCGACAGCCTAGATGCTCTCATAAAACCTCCTCACGGGTTGAAGCACCGCGCACTACGCGACGCAGCACCGAAAGCCTTGATCGAGGCGATGCGGCAGTCACTTCTAGACGCTCTAGCGAGTGGGACGACCGCACTTGCGGATTTTAGGGAGGGGGGTGCCGTCGGCGCTAATGCGCTGAAAACTGCAATCGACTCAGTGAAAAAAGTGCAGGTGATGATTCTTGGTCGGCCAAATAACGGGCGGGATTATATAGTAGAAGATGAAATTGATAGCATTCTCGATATCGCGCATGGCCTTGGGGTAAGTGGAAGTCGCGATGTCAGCAGTTCATCACTCAGAGCAATGATCGACAAGGCACGAACACGCGGCAAGTTTGTTGCCATTCACGCAGGCGAAAAAGATGATTCTGACATTGTTTCCGCGATCGCTTTGAATCCCGATTGTCTCATTCATATGACCTACGCATCTAAGCACCAGATTGAAAGCGGCATTCCCATCGTGGTGTGTCCTAGGTCAAACCTGGTAACTGGCGTCGGATTGTCTTTTCTGCATCCACCAATAGCTCAAATGCTGCAGACGACCACCGTTGGGCTCGGCACGGATAACGTGATGTTCAACTCACTCAACATGTTTGCAGAAATGGAGTTCACCTCAAAAGCGTTTTTGCGCGACGACCGCAAAGTGCTCGAAATGGCAACGCTAAACAATGCTAGGATAATGGGGGTTGCTAACGAAATCGGCTCTATTGATCTTGGCAAGAAAGCTAGTCTCCTAGTCCTCAACGACCGGTCAAACAACCTCTTCGGGACTAAGAACATTATAAGTAGCGTGGTTAGGAGAGCTCGTCCCGATGACATCGCTCTTTTCACTCACGGAGGGCGAGGTGCTTAAACGTGAGTTTCGACAACTAGAGCCTGCGAGGCTTCGCGGCCAGCAGGCAACACGCACACGTGCTCAGATTGGTGGGTGCTGCGAATGGGTATTTATGCTACCGATTTCAAAGCTACGCGTTCATGACCCGTCGGCACCGAATTCCGCCGCGGGTACTGAGGTTCCAAGATGATAAGAGTCGAAGATGTGATGACGGGGGACGTTGTCTTCGTTGAGGTTCCAGGATCGCGAGATACGGCTCTCAAAATTATGAAGGACAAAGGGATAACGAGCTTACCTGTTGTGAAGAATCACAAGCTTGTAGGCATAGTCACGAGAGGAGACATATTTCGAAACCCTGAGGAGGACCAAATAGCACTTCTCATGACAAGACAGCCCGTTTTTGTGTCTCCGAATGCGACCATCAACGATGCGGCTCGTATTCTCGTAGAAAATACCATCAGGCGGATGCCAGTTGTGGATGACTCAGAACTCGTCGGTTTCATTACGGTAACGGATATTGTAGGCGCGATAGCGGATATGGATATTGGGACACCCGTTGATGATTATATCATTCGCGAAATAGTCGCAGTTTGGGAGATGACGCCCGTTGATGTTGTAGGCGAAATCATGAAACTTGCAAATGCCGACGCGAGCCCAGTGCTTGACTCGGCAAACAGGGTTGTCGGCATCGTTACAGAAAGCGCCCTTTTAAAAGCCAGCAAAATCGAAGATACAATCGAAAAGGCGGATCTATCCGCCGGCTCGGATGAGGACGCGTGGACCTGGGAAGCGGTCAGGGACACGATGAGTCTGTACTATGGTGTTTCCAGAGTAGAGCTTCCGAGCGTGCCGGTAAAGGATATAATGATGGCCGAGTACGAATCAATTTATCACAAAACAGGAATAAGCGAATGCGCGAGACAAATGCGGCGTTTCGACGTTGAGCTTTTGCCCGTTGTCACCGCAGACGAAAAACTTGAAGGGATCATAAAGGATTCAGACCTCGTCAAAGTCTTCCTTTAAACGGGTGGTGCGTTCAACCGCGTGCTTTAAAAAGTTAAGCCTTTAAAGGCAATAACACCAACGCGGCTTTTTTTATAGTGAGTGCTTTCGCCCCCGTCGTTGTAATTCCGCGTGACGCAGCGTGCCATACACAATCGTTAAGTCCTCAGAACAGTACGTACCCGCAAAGAAGAAGGCTGATTTAGGATATGCGTCGATTCGCGTTGCTTGCACTGTCACTGAGTTGGGCATTTATCGCGCTTATAGCATTTGCACCACTAGCAGAAGCGACAGTCGTCGTCCCACACCAAGCAACTGTCGCACAGCTAGACACGGGCGGCAACATTTTCAACCAAATTGACAGCCTATACAACAACTTCACAAAGCGGTTAGAAGACGTCAATCCGTTAGCGCCGCAACAAGCCGCGGCGCCGTCTGTCAAAATCGCCGCGGTAAAAACTTCTACTACTGGACAATCTGCTGCGACGCCACAAGTTATCGTTACGCTACAGAACGGGAATGTCGCTCTCAATGGGGTCCGAGTTGACGTCATTTATAAGGACATGGCGGGCACCAACGTCACCTCAGACAGCGCCGTCGTAGCGTTAAAGGTGGACGAAACGCGTTCCGTAACGTTCACGCCAAAGAGTTTGCCAGTGGGTAGCTATACGATAGGTGTGGTCGTTTATAAGAACGGCACCGACCCATCAAATCAGGCGACGCCCCCTTATGATACACAGCAAAACGCGGCAACGCTCGTAATCGCAAGCCCCACCACTGCTAGCGCAGCAGCAGGAAAAGCAGGAGATCCCGGGAGTCAGACGAATAACGCTGGCGATATCCTAACCCATCTCAATAGCTGGGTATATTTTGTAATCGCCATTACAGCGCTCATAACCATCGCGCTCTTTTTTGTCTTCTCGCAAAACAGGTCGGGAGAAGACCGCTACGAGGAAGATCATTTCAGGAGAGACGGCTATCCAGCTGGAGGCAGCGGCGTGTTTGATCCTCCTGCAATGAGTTATGAGTCACCCCCAGCAGCCCGCTCACACGACAGTGCGTCTGACGCAGTCTCTGAACGACGGCCGGCTAGAAGGATAAAAGTGGACGCGTCTGAACGGGCGCCTGAAGACCCTGAAAGAACCCGGGCGAAAAATTCTCCGCGTTCAACCGAGGACGTGCCGCAATTCGATGCTGATGGGTTTGTTGTCGGCGATGTGACGTCGAAAAAGGCACTGAGGAACAAGATACGAGGAAAGAGAGGCGCTTAGCCACTCTCGTTCGGCTGAAATCATTTCTAATCGAGTGCACGTCGTCGTGCTCCGAAAGCGTTACCGCCATAGTGCATCGGTGTCGAGGTTCTGTCGAACGGTTTCTTTTATCAAGCCGATTTTGCGGCTGTCGGACGGATCAATGCGTGCTGTAAGTCTCTCTACGCGTTCGGCTGCCGTAAGCGTGTCTAGGTGAACTAGGATCACACTTACACCAAGTTCTTGGGCTCGCGCAATCACGTGATTAGCGGGGTATAGTCCTCCAGTTAGCACAAGGCACGACGTCGAAGTCGACAACGCGGCAAGCTGCAAATCGGCTCTGTCACCTCCAGTGATCACCGCCTTCGCGGGAACCTGTCTGAAGTATTTGAGTGCCGATTCCGGCGTCATGGCCCCGATCAGGACCTTCTCGATGAGGCGGTCCTCTCCCTCGACTATGACTTCTCCACCAAGTTCTTCGGCTATTTCGTAGGCGTGAAGGGCTTTCAACTCCTTTAAAAACGGGATTGACCCGACAATTTTTATTCCTCGTTTAATCATGTAGTTTTCGAATCCAGGATCTTGTGATTGATTCAATACAACACCTTTGAGCCTGACCTTGAGCTTTTCGAGAAGTAGTTTGGTCATTGCTACCTTATCAAGCGAGTATATATCGGTCACGAGTAAGATCTCGGTGTCGAGTTTTCGAGCAAGCTGGATGCTTGAAATGTCGTGAATGAAGCCCGTGCTAATGTCTTTCGTCCCCTCGAGCAAAACTGCCTGCTTGTCGCCGCAAATGCGGTTTAAGCCGCAGATGATGTCCTCAGCTTTGATGCCTTTAAATAGATTATATGTAAAAGGCGAAAGTAACGACTCTTCTTCTAAGTTGAGGACGTTCCTCATCAGATACGCGTCCTCCTCGACCAAATTTCCGTCAATTGCGATGAGATTCTCGCGGATAGGCTTATAGAAGCCCAGTACTCCCATAAAGTTCAAAGCAATGCCTAAAGCGATTATAGTTTTGCCACTGCGTTCAGATACTGAACTTATAACAAGTGTCGGTACATCGCACTTAGATTCCAAGTTATCCACCTCTCAAGTTTTTCGGTTAGTACTACGGTTTCCCGCTTATCACCACGAGCGCGTCCACTGCAATGCAGCCATCTTCTTGAACCATCAGCGGGTTGATCTCTATTTCTTGGATTTCTTCGAAGTCCTGGCTGATTTGGCTGACCCGCACGATCGTGTCGGCCACCGCGTTGATATCGAGGGCCTTTCTGCCGCGCGCACCCAACAGAATCGGGTATGATTTGACTTCTGAAATCATCTGCTTTGCTTCGGCGACGGTTATTGGCGCCAACCTATGCGACACATCTTTTAGCACTTCCACATACAAGCCCCCTAACCCGAAGGTGATAAAGGGTCCGAATTGGGGATCGCAAGTGACCCCAACGATGACCTCCTCGCCCTGAACCATCTCTTGGATTATCACCCCTCCGATACGTGCCTGGGGCATGCGCTTGTTGATGTTGGCATATATTTGATCGAAAGCGTTTTTAGCCGCCCTGTCGTTGCTTATGCCCGTGATGACCCCCCCTACGTCGGTCTTGTGGGTAATGTCTGGCGAGCTCACCTTTATGACGACAGGATATCCGATCTCGCGTGCCGCGTTAATGACTTTGTCCCGCCGAGTAACGACTCTCTCTCTAGGGACTTTGATCCCGTAAGCTCGCAGCACGTCTTGGCCTTCTTCTTCTGTTAAAGTCGTTCGTCCCTCAGACCGAACTCCTTCAAGGCGTAGAGAAGCAGCACGGTTCTGCCCGCTTCTTAGCTGCGTCGATGCGCCCTCTGAGGATGTCGCAATCTCCCTGAACTTGATGAGGTTACGCGCCGCCCTGACGGCGGTTTCCGGACTGTTAAAGTTCGCCGCGCTGCCGCGTTTTAACTTTTCGCGCGCCTTGCTCAGCTCTTTTCCTCCAATGAACGAGGTAATGATAGGTTTGCTTGCGTGCAACGATAGCTTGTTGATCAGGTTGGCGGTCTCTTCTGGTTCCGTCATAGCTTGTGGGGTGAGAAGCAGGATTACTGTGCCGACATTTTGATCGGCCAATATGATCTCGAGCGTCGCTACATATCGGCGCGGCTTCGCATCCCCGAGAATGTCAATCGGGTTGTAGATGTTGCTCTCTTGAGGTAGCGCGTTTCGCAGTGCTTCTATTGTCTCCTTGGTGAAGTTCGCCAGCGGCACGCCGCACTCGCCGCTGGCGTCGCTCGCGAGCACGCCCGGCCCTCCTGCATTCGTTATGATAGCTACACCGGGAATTTTCGGAATCGGGCAGCGCGAGAAGGCTTTCGCGCTGTCGAAGAATTCGTCAATCGAATTCACCCGTAAAATCCCTGACTGTTTGAATGCTGCGTCATATGTGGCATCTGAGCCGGCGAGCGCGCCAGTATGAGATGAGGCTGCCTTGGCCCCCATATCGGTCCGGCCGGCTTTGAGCGCAATAACGGGCTTGAGCCTCGAATCCTCTTTCGCGACCCGCATAAACTCGCGCCCATTATCAATACCCTCGACATAGAGCGCAACAACGCGCGTCGAAGGATCGCGTGCGATGTAATCCAAAAGCTCAGCTTCAGCTACATCGACCTTGTTTCCGACACTCACTAATTTGTCAAAGCCAAGGCTTTCAGTAGCCGCCCAGTCGAGAAAAGACGTGCAGATTGCCCCACTTTGCGATATTAGTGAAATGCCACCTTTGACCGGATACTCGCTCGCGAAGGAAGCGTTCAAGTTGGCACCAGTGCTCATGATGCCCAAGCAGTTGGGACCGACGATTCGAATCCCATATTTTTTGGATATCTCCCGAATTTGAGCCTCGAGCTTCGCGCCTTGAGCGCCAGATTCTCGAAATCCTGCTGATATGATTACTGATGCCTTTACGCCGACGCGCGCTGATTCTTCCAAAACAGCAGGGACGATTTTTGCTGGAACGACTATGACTGCGAGATCGACCTTCTTTGCCGTGTGAAAAGTTTTTAACCCTAAAATCTCATCGGCGTTCGGGTTGACGGGAACAAGTTCTCCTTGGAAATTGGCATCGAGGAGGTTCTTCAACACCGAATGTCCCACTTTGTCCTCTTCTCGGGCGGCGCCAATGATGGCTATCGATCTCGGATAAAAGAAGTCATTCATCTTATTCTTTTTAGCGTTCTCGACAGTAATAAACGTATCTCGTCGATTCAGCAATTCTGCGGCTCGTGTTCTTGATTATAACGATTGTGCCGCATTAGGACACTCGAATGTTTTATATATGAACTTGCCGATAATGGTTGAGAAACTATTGGAGGTAACCAGGATGCCACGCTGCTCGGCGAACAAAATGACGCTGCTACTCCTATCTTCAATCGCGGTATTGGTGATAATAAGCGCTGTCATAACCCCTACATCCGCAACGACGATCATACAACTTCAACCCACAACCGTCAGTTCAGGTGACAGGGTCCTCGTGTCGGCGAACGTGGCGCGAAACGGAAGCACGGTCACGTTATCTTATTACTACGACCAAAACGGAAACGGCAAGGCCGACGACGCCGGCTCGTCGTGGGTGAAAATAGCGAACGTCACCGACGGCGGGGCGCTCGACGCTGACAACACCACCAATGGTTTCATACTGTTCTCGTGGATGACTCCGCAGCTCTCACCTGGGCAGTACATCGTTAGGGCAGAGGATCCTTACGGACCCACGAGGACAACTGAGTTGACTGTTAACAACGCGCCGCTGAACCTCGTTCCAACAATTTATGGATCACAAGGAATCTCCGCCAAAGGGCTCGTCAACGCAGGGAACTCTTTCTCTGTCATTGCCATGGTAACGGGTAATTGTCGCCTCTGTCACCAGACAGATAATCCTACGACTGAAAACCCTGGCGTCAACTATACACAAGTAGAAAGTCTGTTTTCAGCTAATTTAAGCCAAATCACGGGAAGTGCTAGTGACACCTCCGTTCAGCCCAACGTAGTGCATCACCAGCAGCTGGACTGGACAGGAATCGCGAGCAAAACGCTTGCAAATAACCAAACACTTAGCATCACCGTAACAGGCACTAATCCGGCAGGCAATTTGACTACGCAAGCAACAGCTTACGCCGGAGTCAACACGGCGGTTAATATTGCGCCAACATCAACGAACCAGAACGCCAACGGCACTGCGCAGAGTAGCGCGACGGCCCAATCAAGCGGTTCGAGCGGCAATCCCCTCCCGGGGTTCGAAATACCCATTGCGTTAGCCGGATTGACTCTTGTAGCATACGTGTTGAGCAGAAAGCGATAAGTCTCCCGCCAACTGGAATAGCGCCTCGCAATCGCCGTAATTTTGCCGTCGCACAGCGCGTTCCACTTCTCTCTACGGTATCAAGATGAGACAACGTCAGCTTGAAATCATCCTCGAACAGGTGCAAGCGTTTACATCCCCTTCCGCGGCGCGCGAACAATATACCACTTCAGCACCCATTGCCGCCCAGCTTCTTTATTTTGCCTATATGCGAGGTGACATCGCTGGTCTGACAGTGGTGGATTTGGGCTGCGGGACCGGTATCCTTGCCCTAGGCGCGGAGCTGCTAGGGGGCATTGCGACGGGCGTTGATTCGGACGAGCGAGCACTAGAGGTCGCTCGAGCGAACGCGAAGCTACTCGGTGTGCAGGTGTCTTGGCTAAATAGCAGCATAGAATCCTTTGAAGGTTCGTTCGACACGGTCGTGATGAATCCTCCCTTCGGAGCCCAGAGGCGAAGCAGTGATAGGCCGTTCTTAAGCAAGTCAGTGCGTGTGGGAAAAGTCGTCTACTTGCTTCACAATGCCGTCGTAAACGGCTTTGTGCGGTGCTATCTCGAGCCGCACCGCGTTACTGACGCAATAACGGTCAAACTGCCCATTGCACATACCTTTAAGTTTCATAAAGATGCAGTACGATACGTAGACGCGATAATTTATCGAATCGAAGTCGTTCTTTGAATTATTGTTCTTGAATCTAAGAAGGAAGGAAAGGATAAGAAATGACGGATATGGTTGTACCAGGGGACCTTATAGGTGCTTCTGAAGAATATCTACCCGGCGATGGGACCTATGAAGATAGAGGCAAGATATTCGCCGCCGTAACGGGAAAAGTCGAAACTAACAAGAAAGACCGAACGGTACGAGTCCTACCCGTTATGGAGACCCCACCCATGCTTAAGACGGGCGACATCGTAGTCGGCCGGGTGGTCGATCTGAAGAATGCCGTCGTACTCGTTGATATTGCAAGAATAAAAGGTCACGAAAACCGTGAAATCGCAAATGCAGATCAAGGAGCTATTCATATTTCAAACGTGAAGGACTCATACGTCGCGAAGCTGGAAACCGAGTTTAGCCAGCAAGACATCATAAAGGCCAGAGTAATAGACGAAAAGAGCTTAAGATTGAGCACGGTTGAAAAGGATCTAGGCGTGATAAAGGCGCTCTGCTCGAGATGCCGCATGCCGCTCGTGCGGAAGCAGAACAAGCTCGAATGTCCAAGCTGCGAGTGTATTGAAACGCGAAAGATCTCGGAGGACTACGGAAAGGGCGTAATCTAAGGCATAACGACGCTTTGCGGTCCACTTTTTTCAAATACTTCTAGACAATGAATATTAAGATCATTCGCGCAACAAAGGACGAAGCTGAGATAGAATTTCTCGACGAGGGCCACACGTTCCTGAACGCCTTAAAATACTCGCTGCTTCAAGATCCGCAGGTCGAAAGCGCCACGTATGACGTCAAGCATCCGATGATCAGCAATCCAATATTCCATATCAAAACGGAATCCAAGGATCCGTTAAAAGCGCTGCAGGATGCTTCACTGAGGCTAAAAGACGAGTTTGAAGCGCTTTTGGGACTCATTAGGTCAAAATCTGAAGCAATATCCTGAGGGACTATCATCAGATCGGTGAGCCACGTCACTCTCGCTGATGGAACAACCATCGAACTGAAAGTTGCCCAGATTGACGATTATCAAAATGGCGGCTACGAGTACCTTTACTCGTGGCTGAGTCAAGTCGATGAGTTTCTGGTAAAGCGATACCGTGTTGCTGATCTAGTAAAGAACAAAGAACAGTGGCTAAGCCGACTCAACACGAATGAGATCACTGTGCTTGGCCTGCACCAAGATAAGATCATTGGTTCTGCGACGCTGATAATGAATGATCCGCAGTCGAGAGCCGCCCACGTCGCTTCGTTCGGCGTCGCGGTCCATCCCGCTTTCCAACGAAAGGGCCTCGGAAAATTGCTGATTGTTGCACTTGAGCAGATCGCTCTGGAGCAGGGCATTAAAAAGATAGAAGTGAACTGCTACGACGGAAATGCGGCGGCAGCGTTGTATCGCTCCTTAAACTACGCTAGCGAGGGAAGAAGACTAAGGAAAGGGCGGCTAGACAACGGCACTTACGTCGATGAACTGCTATTTTACAAGTTCATAAGCCCTTTTTAAACTCTATTGCAACGCTTATTGCCCCTCTGATTGCGTAGATTCTGCGCCCAGCACCACATACAGCGTCTCAAAAAAGAACTTGCGTTCAGCAATGACTCTGACGATCCTAAACTGTACGTGCATTAGCTCTGTCACATCTTTGTAGCCGGTGATCGAAGAGATCACTAAAAGCACCCTGCCCTTTTGGGTCAAGTAGTTACCAACCTGTGAGAGGAACTGCACGATCACTTCCCTACCTGAGGGGCCCCCATCCCAAGCCTGGGTCTGCCAGTCACGTGATATGTCACCCCGGCTAGGCAGGTACGGCGGATTAAAGATGATGAGGTCAAACCGGCTGTCTAGATCAGCAAAAAGATTCCCCATAGTCGCCTCTACACCATTCAACTTCGCATTTTCGACCGCGCGCGGGTTTTTGTCAGTCGCGATCACGCAGCGGGCGCGTTCTGCGACCCTCTTAGCGATGACTCCACATCCTGTGCCAACCTCCAAAACTGAGTCAGTGGGACGCACCTCGTTTAAGGCGGTTTCCATGAGCATATACGTGTCGTCACACGGCTCATAAACGTCTGGCAGCACGAGCACTTGCTCGCTGAGATCATGCACTTTTTTGGTTCCCTTGGCGATTTCGGGCGTCATAATTGCTCTCGTCTGCTTAATTCAACTATTGCTGCTGCACCCTCGTCTTTTGCACTTCATGCAGCTCAAACGAATCGTTCGACAGAGTTGCAATCTCTTCTGGGGAGAGTTCGTAGGGCCGGCGGACTAGCCAATGCTGAGGCAATTTGGCGATCAGTTGGTCCATCGCTTGTACGTTAAGCAGCTGTGCCGTCACCAGAAGTGCAGCTCTTAGCGTTTTTCGTCTTTGCGTGAAGAGCGCGCGAACGAAGCGATGAAAGAACACATCGTTGAGTACCTCAAAGCGCGGTTTAGTCGGGACCAGTTTAACAATCACGGAATCAACTGCAGGGCGCGGATTGAATGCCGTGTTCGGGACACGCGCTAGCACTTTGACCTTTGACATGTAGCTGAGGCAGACCGTCAGACGGCTATAGTCCTTCGTGCCCGGCGCTGCGACCATCCGCTGCGCGAACTCTTTTTGATACATCAGCACGCCGCACGTAAAAGGATGCTTTAGTAACTTAAACGTGACTTCGGACGATATCTGATACGGCAGGTTAGAGACTGTCTTGTCAAACGGGGGAAATTCAACCCTTAGAGCGTCTGCGTGCAGCACGTCGATACCTGGTATCGAACAGAGCTTCCGCGCCAGCTGCCGATCCGCCTCAACTACAACCAGTCTGTAGCACCGCTGGGCAAGTTTTCTTGTAAGGTTCCCGGTACCTCCGCCAATCTCTAAAATCGTTTCGGTTGGCGTTATATCCGCATAGCTGATGATCTTCTCGATAATCTGATCATCTATTAAGAAGTGCTGACCCCACTTCGCTTTATGGTAGCTGCGGTCGATTCTACGGGGCATTGAACGCTTTGGGTGCCGCGTCACTCGCTATTTCGCAAAAAACTTATACTTAGCGTGCTCATCTTTGAGCTCATCTTCGATTCTTTTCGCCATTACTTTTTCCGGGTGATACAAGCCCTTCACTCTGTTTGAAATATCGGCAAAACTATCGAAAGGCCGTTTCTTACGTTCCGCAAGAATCTCCCACATGAGCTTTTTGCCCACGCCAGGGAGCAGCGCTAGGGTATGGAGGCGGGTCGTTATCGGCTGTGCTTCATTGAAGAAGCTCACAAACCTGGGCTCTTGCTCTTTGACAATTATTTCAAGAGCGTAAGGCAACTCAACCTTTGCACCGTGCGTGAGTTCCTTATAGCTTAAACGCCTTTTAACGTGATCGATTTCGCTCCGTTCCTCCTCTCCGATATAGAGCCGGTCATACGACTGCGGAACGTAGTTCTCGCGTGGAATGAGTTCGAGCAGGGTGAAATTGTCCTCCCCCACCACGTGGATAATGGGTTTCTTCTTGTAAACGGGGTGAGGATCGTCTGGGTGGCCGTGTGGCAGATAGTCTAGCACGCGGACATATTGCTCTCTCTCGCCTCTCATTTAGATCGCTCCCGGCCTCAACAAAAGCGTGCTACGATGTCGAGTATCTCGTTGAGTTCCTCTTCTGTCAGCGAAAACCGTTCTTTTGCATAGATGGATCGCACCTCATCCTTGGACAACGGCATTATGTCAGCGATCCTGATCGCGATCTCCTCTTTCATCTTTTCGAGGTTCTTTAGCTCGTTGACGAGCTGCCTGGCTTGCGATCCCGTGAGTTTTGAAAAAGTTTTGACGTGGTCGAGGGCCCGTCTGAACTCGTAGGTGAACTCTTCTTCGGAACGAGGCGTTGTCAGCTCAAGGAAGATCTCTTTTACCTCAGAAAGCGTGAGGTTCTCCTCTGCCAACACGGTCTTTACTATCATTGTGCCTGCTTCTGTTCTTTCAGATGCTGCGGGCGTGCTATTACCGTCTTTACAGCATTGCCGTCAGTCACTTCCACGACGTATGCGTGGCCGCGTTGCCCGAGCACTGTTCCGGTCTTGCCGTGGAACTTTGGATTCGGCATGCCCTTATGGACGCTTGCGTCTAGATCGATATGGACTTTCTGGCCCGCTTCAAAGCTCCTGATTGCGTGACTTACCGGAGCAATGCCTCGTTCCCTGATAGTTTTCTTCAGCTTGTACCGCGTCTTCCTCCGCTCACCGTGTGATCTTGGCATTAGAGACCTCCGCCAACTTCTAGTACATCAAGCTCTTCAACTTTTGCATTTACGCCGAGAAGACCTGAAAGGCTCGGAGTAGTTCTGTCATTGTCTCCAGATATTAACTCCTTTACGTAGAGTCCACCTTCGCACCGAATTATTATCTCATCACCTCTGAGTTCGGCCGAATGCACTTTCTTGTGTCGCTTCAAGTCTGCACGGCGATGCACAACTCGTTGAGGGGTTGTTTGTTCTATATCGCCTTCAAGTCGCTTCAGCGCTTCTTTTAACTTTTCCTTACGAATCGGATCTTCGTATATCACTTTAAGCCTATAAACTTTGTCCAACAGGGTGTTTTTTACTTTTACGACCGTTTCGTGGTCAACGAAGGCTAAATGACTTACCGCGATTTTTTTTTGCGAAGAGTTTATCGCCTGTTCTAGTTCGTGAAGGTCGACTTTTCTTTTGTGAGGAGATTTTATCTCCAGCACAAAAGGCCTACCGTTTCCAAGCATGCGGGCGTCGACATCCTCTCTGCCAGCGCCGTGAAATATCACGTCTTGGCCACGGCTTGCGCTAAGTACGTGGGTTTCTATCAGCTCCTGAACGGATTCGGGATACATTTTCCCAGTTAAGTTGCACCTTGCGCAGCCTTTTCCGCCGCACTCGCCACACGGCCATTTCGTCTGTGGCAACCCCCTGACGAACTTTAGGTATCGGCCGTACATAAAAAGCGGGTTCGCGTGGACCTCAACCTTGTCTCGGGCCAAATCGACTATGAGCAAGATGTCTGGCCTACTGAATTCTGCCTGTTTGCCGGTAAGAAGCTCTATACGCTTGCCCAATTCTCTGTTTAACGCTGATTTGAGCGGCTCGGCTGTCGTCGTTTTAGACTCAGCCCACAGTATTTCTTCATTCTCAGCGAGTCTGCCAGTCAGTTTAGTGCCAACTAAAAAATTCGCGAACTCGTAGTCGTGGAGCTGTTCCAGACATCGTTCAACCCACGAATCCAGATTGTTAAACAGACCTCCGCAAACCCAGCACGTGCCATAAGCATCTTCCCACTCTTGGATGTTCACTGGCGCGTTGTCAAGCATTGCCTTGACGATTCGGATCGCCTGTCCTCGCTGCTTGTTAGTGAGGTTCGTAGAACATTTTGCAAATTGACGCCCCAGACAATCGTTGCAAATAGGTCCTTCGCTCAATATTGAGGTCACTATTTCGAACATCGCCTGTCCTTCCCGTTCCTTGTTATTCAGTGATTGTCTTGAGCTTATCCGGCCCGCTTGTCGTCCTTCTTGACTCGGCAGAGCCTTGTCATCTTCAAATAGACCATGATCGTCCATTGCGAGAGTAATGCCGCCGGTGTGGAGTCCAGCGCTCCACGTGTCTTTGCCATTGTTGCAGGACAACAAATAGCTGGTTGGGTGCAATGGCGCAGGGTTTCACGAGAATCGGCGCCTTGCGCAGATGCATCGCGTCTATATCTGCCTATCTTTGCATAAGTCCGCTTGGAGGGCCTTCTCAATGAGCACCCTGCATTTCTTTCGTCTGAATAGAGGCCTAAATTCTGAGCCAACCAAATGCATCGTTTTCGGTGCATCGGGCCCTCATAACCCACAATCGATGCCTGGGCATTACGGCGTGCGCAAAATGGCGCGAGAAACCCAGCGTTCACGCATTGCCGTGGTACATCGATGCTGCCTGCATAGCGAGGCGCCTGATGAAGCGAAAATCTCTTGAAGTGGAGGTTTGTGCACGACGGCTGTGTGCCTCAAGGCCGTCTCTAGATGTCTCAACCCGGTACTTTTTCGGTGAATGCGAGAGTACCCGAGATCTTCTTGACTCGTACCTTTACGGTGTCTCCTTTGCGCGCGCCCGGAACGAACAGCGAGTATTTGCCAACCTTGGCAATCCCGTCTCCTCGCTTGCCGACGGCTTCGATCCGCACGTCGTAGACGCTCCCCTCTTCAAGCGCACTGGCCGCGCTTTCCTTCTTCACATATCGTTTCCGTATGGGCCTGTGAGCGCCGCACGCGTCACACTTTAGCATAACCGTTCTATCAGTCTTCGTTAGGTGTGTGTCTGGTCTATTGCATTCTGAGCAAATTACGTACTCCGCAACATAATCATCGATGAGGGCGGCTATCATCTCTTGCGAAAAACGGCCCTGAAAAATGACCCTCCCACCGTCCGCTTTGCCTGCAGTTCCGAGTTCTCGCAACAGAAATTTGAGCACGTGCTCAGGATTTCTATTTAACACGTCGCTGATTTCGCTGAAATTCTCAAAAACAGTCATTCTTCCTTCGATAAACACCCGGGGTACGGGTATCGAAAAACGTTCCGCGGCTATCGTTGTCTGAGGCAAGTTCTTGATGCCGCGATCCAAGTAGTTTTCATAACTATCCGTACTATACACCTTCTTCTGACCATCACAATTTACAGCGGTCCTGGTAGCATCACGCTTTGATGAGCTCAAACCCTTCGTCTATGACAATTCTGCACGGCGGTGGCACTTTCATCGAAGCTCTACGCAGCGCTTCTTTGGCTTTTAAAAAGTTCGGGGGATTTACAAACACCGTAAACACTTTTTGGTCAGAGGCTACGCGGGCGGCGGTTCCTACTGCCTTTCCAAATGCCCCCCTCATCCCATCCTGAACCCGATCAGCCCCAGCGCCGGTGGCCATCTTGTTCTCTCGCAGCACATGGTGCGGATAGACGCGGAGCTTTAGCCTGAAATTCAGCCTGCCTGTTGATTTCATCAGGTAACGGTTTGCTGCGATCCTGGCGGCTTCCAGCGCAGTATGTCGTATTTGGCACGGTTCATCAACGCTGAGTGAAACTGCCACCTTGAAATCGCCACTTAGGTTGCCGGTATCGAACTGTGAAATCTTGCTTCCAGGGATCCCCCCCATATAAGACTTCCTTGTGTAGGCGGGTCCTGTAACCCTTCTATACATCTTAGCTGGTTTGCGTGCCATTTTATCCTCGTTATTGAACTGTAACTAGCATACACGTGATTCGTTAAAAAGTTTTGCCGGTTTGGAATCGCACGCGGCAAAAAGAAGAAACTGTAGGCTGCGATCTGCGTGCTATAGTGATTCTTGCGCAATCAAGCTAAGCGTGCAATGACTGCTGCGTGCGCCTTATAAAACGGTTCGAGCTCATGGACGGACTCAATGTCGAATAGCTCTTCTAATTTCTTGACTTCTCGTTTATAGACTGTTTTAGGTTTCGCCGTGACATCTATGCTTCGCGCTTTAATCATAATGCAAGCGTGGCCGCGCGGTTTCAAGAACAATTCGGCGTTTTTAACAGCGATTTCAGCTTGTCTCGGCTGTGCAACGTCCTGGTATAACAGATCAACAAGTTCGACAACAGGCCCATAGTCAGGTTGTGCAGCATCTGAGATTAAGGGGACGATATTCTTCACGCGCTCCGACAAACGAACGAGGTCCCGTGCGACGCGTGGCGCAAACTCTACGGCGTACACGAGTGAAACAATATCGGCTAGGTGCGAGACAGTCGTCCCTGATGCAGCCCCTAAGTAGAGCACAATCTGCTCAGGCGCCAGAGGCACTTGCGCCTGCTTCATCAATAATGCTGCCAACTTACTCCGTCGCGGATTCCAAAGCCGGTACCCGTCGAAAGTTCTCTCCCCGTACAGGGCTTCGCCTTTCGTAGCTAACTGCCTATCTAGTAAAAAAACTCCAGCGACCTTATGGCGTGATATCTTCATGTTGTTGGGGGTTGCGCTCCGCGGTCTGCAGTTCGCCAACTCGTTTTTCCAATTGGCTTAATAGTTCAGGATAGGCCCTTTTTGAATAGAAGTCTAAACGAGCCGCAATGGCTATTTTTGCAGCTAAGATTCTTGCAATCTTTCCTCTGATGTTCGGGTGACTGCCGCGAACAAGCGGATGTTGAAAAATAACTCCGTGCTTGGGCGGTTTTGTGCCGTACTTTATATGCTTGAATAGCGCCTTTGAAGCGCCCATTACCTGAATCCTGCTAGCTGGCATCCTTGCGAGTGATCCTAAACCACCTGCTCGAGCGATTAATCGCGCGCCGAGCAGTTCGCCAGCGAGCGTGGAGAGATTGGGGGCAGTGGTGCGCATTTCAAGCTCGATGGCGTTTGCTATTTCCTGTCTCAATTCGCAAAGTCGGCTTATGGAACCGGCAAATTCTTGCGCCAGCGGTGACTGTGCGGAAGGTGAGGAGACAAAAGCCTCCAGCAGGTCCTCTGGCATGGACGTCTCCGACGTGAGCAAACACCACTCCGAAAGTCGTTCAGAGAGCAAGTTTATCGACTCATCAATATCGTCGATACCGTCGATTAGCTGGATGATGCGCGCGTCGGGCTGCGCAAACGCTGTGACTATCCGTTCCTTCGCGCTTTGTATCATAACAGCGCGAAGGACTGAAACATATTCGAGCTCGGAGCTGACAACTTGAAGTTTGATCGCAATCTCCCTGAGACGACCTCTGCATTCCTTATCGAAATCGGCAAAGTCCTCTCGCTGTAAGCGCTGTGCCATCGCGTCGATGTCTGCCTTCAAGACCTGCGAGCGGACGATCTCGTCGTTGTGTAGTTCGATATCTCCAAACCAAGTTTTAACGTGGGCCATGGCTCATTTTGTCGTTAGTTGCGCCAGTCTTCGCAACGGATGCGATGGGGTCTATTCTATTTATAGTGCCGATAGACGGTTCTATATATCTTGGGGCAAATTTATAGTTTGTCGGCTGGAAGTGATGAATTGGACGTCCGTATCGGCAAACTGACGCTTAGCAACCCCACGGTGCTCGCTGCAGGGATCATGGGATCTTCCGCATCTTCTCTAAGGCGTATCATGACGTGCGGTGCAGGGGGTGTAGTGACGAAGTCAGTAGGTCTCACGCCTCGCGAAGGGCATCCCGGACCCGTCCTCGTTGAGACCTCATCCGGATTTCTCAACGCGCTTGGATTACCCAACGCGGGACTCGCGTTTACCGACGAACTTGAGCAGCTGATTGCCGAAGCCGAACGAAAACTACTAATCGTCAGCATATTTGGCGCCAACGCAGACGAATTCGTTGAGCTAGCCAGAACGTTTTGCCGGTTCGCCGACGCCCTCGAGCTTAACCTAAGCTGCCCCCACGCCCGGGGATACGGAATCGAAGTTGGCGCAGAGCCGGCACTGGTGCAGTCTATAACGCGCTCCGTGAAAAAACAGGTCGACCTCCCTGTATGGGTTAAACTCACCCCCAACGTTACTGATATCACGGAAATAGGTCATGCGGCAGAAAAAGGTGGAGCTGACGCTGTAGTGGCGATAAACACCGTCAAGGGAATGGCGATCGATGTGGAAAGCGGAAGGCCTGTCTTGGGCAACGCATTTGGCGGACTTTCAGGCACTGCGATAAGGCCGGTAGCGGTGAAATGTGTTTACGATCTCTACGAAGCCCTTAGGATCCCTATTGTCGGGGTTGGGGGGGTCAGCAGTTACGAGGACGCCCTGGAGCTCATTATGGCAGGAGCGAAGGCCATTCAGATCGGGTCGGCGGTGGCCAGAGATCTGTCAGTCTTCAAGAGTGTGGCGGACGGAATCGACCGCTACCTTGCCAGAAAAGGCTTAACACTTGAAGAAGCGGTCGGAAGCGCACACGAGAGTCATTGAAATGGATCTGAAGCAGCTGCTTAACACGACAAGTGTACTGCTTGTCGACGACACGTACGCCGGCCTGAGAGATACTACTTTCTCGAAGTATCTTCTTCGAGAGATGCTCGATTCACCGATTGACGCGATCGTTTCGTTTATCTGTGACGGCCAAATACGCGGAATTGCCTTCAAGCAGGATTTTTGGACGTTAGTGACCGACATAGTCCGGTTTGATTCAGAGTTCGATAGGTATGCCAGAGCGCTGGGTCAGGGGGCCAAATCCGACAATAAGCGATCATTTGTGATCGAGGTAGCCGATTTTCACGCGGCGGTATGCGCACTTTTGTGCGACCTACTAGTGAGCGGTGAATCCTGCGAATGTTACGGCGGAAGACGAGCTCAGGTAATAGCATTCTCGCCTGAGCGTCAGGAGCGCTTACAGCTATTTTTTAAGACTAAAATCGAGCTATTCTACGATTTGAATGTGGGAGAGATACTGGAGGTATGCTGTGGGAACGGCATGGCCACCGCTGCGCTCCGCGAGCTTGGATATAATGTGTATGCAATAGATAACGATAAATGCGCAGTTTGTGAGGGGTTATTCTACGGCGCTCTTACCAAAGAAAACACCCTGGTGATGGACGCCCGTTACCTAGCGGAATACGAACTCGCCAAGTACCACGAGTTTGGATGCGTCGCTGGCTTCATGCTGGGGGCCATTTACGAGTTCAACAAACCCGATTGGCAGAAAATATTGTCAGAGGCTGCTGAGGTCATTAGTGAGGGGCTTTTACTGTTTACCGCGCAAAAGAAAGAAGAGGCTGACTTCATTTACAGAACGATGCTAGACTTTGGCATCGAAGGCGAAATTATCGACAACCAAGACGACACCAGCATTTACGACCAGTGGGCCTACCTCGGCGTCAAGCGAGCGAGCGCACGCGCATCTTTAAATCCCAAGGAGTGAACACTGGCAGCCCGCTGCTGAGCGGTATCATTCAACAGTTTTCGTTTGCTGTCTTTCGTCGAGTTGGTTTTTCGCTTGATTGCAGCCGGATTATGCACTTCCCTGTTACATACAACATGGCGGCTCGCAGGAGGGCGGAGCGCCAATCATTGTGATCTTTCAGACAAAACATCGGCAATGCAGTCAATAACGTCTGTTGCCAAGAGGCTGTATCCAAAGCGGGAATATGCCAAGTCGCCGGCACGACCGTTAAGGTAAGCAGCTGCTGAAGCTGCTTGCATTTTATCTAGGGACGTTGAGAGAGCTCCGACAAGCCCTGCTAGGACGTCGCCAGTACCCCCGACCGTCATCGCGGCGTTACCGGTCTTGTTGAGCCTGTGTTTCGTTCCGTCTGAAATGATATCGATGCGAGCCTTTAGCAGTGTTACTACGTTCCAATCTCGCGAAAAAGCTTTCACCGCCTCTATTCTTTCTTGAAGCGTGCTTGGAACTTCGGCGCCCGTCAGAGCTGCAAACTCGCCTAGGTGTGGCGTGACAGCTATTCTACCGCCCTCGTACTCTGAGCTCGCAAGGCCACGGAGCGCGTCCGCGTCGAGCGTTAGGTTGTTAGAAGCAGTTATTAGCGCGCTTGCAGCTCGGATCGTCTCTGCGTTAGCACCGAGACCAGGACCCAGCACCACGGAATCGTGCTTGGCAATTAGCTCGATTAGACTCTCAACGTCTCGTGTGGTGAATCGGTCGATGCCTATCTTTCGAACTATGAGGTTCGGACTGAATCCTGCTATGATTTCGGCGTTTGGTGAGGCAACAGTCACGATATCGACCCCGCTTCTCATCGCCGCCATAGCAGCGAATGTTGGCGCGCCCGGGTAAGGGCCACCGCCAATAATCAGCACCCGCCCATTTTCGCCCTTGTGACTGTCGGCGCGCCGATGCAGCAACAAATCTCCCGGGCCAGTGCACAGTTCCGCTTCTAGCGGAATCCCAATGTCGCAGACTGTGGTTCCCTTTGATCGTGTGCCAGCTTTGAGGCCGTGGAAGGCGACCACGTAATCTGAATCGACCGCAGTCTCTGTGCGATAGCCACTTGGCACATCAACCGACAGTGTCTTGATTTTTGCTTGATTGATCAGGTGAATGACGGTTCGTTCTGGCTCGCGCACGGACCCTGCTAGCCCTGTTCCAAGAATGGCGTCGACAAGAAGATCATAGCCTTCTAACTTCGTGAGAGGACTTTCTTGGCCAAAAATAGAAGCGCCTTGACAAAGCGTTACCGAATGATCCAAATGCTCCAAAATCTTCCAGTTCGTTCGTGATTCTTCGGTCTTCAGGGCTTTCGCATGGCCAACTAGCACCACGTGAACGGCAAAATCGCGCGACAGATGCCGAGCCGCAACGAAGCCGTCGCCCCCGTTGTTCCCTAGACCGCAGATGATAGCTATTGTCTTGGAAGAGCCCCGTGAACCTTTGGAGACGTGCCGTACGCGTTCTGCAACGGCCTTTCCCGCATTTTCCATGAGCTGCAGTTTGGAAATGCCGAGCCCGACGCAGTTTTCGTCGATGCGCCGCATCTCTTCAGCAGACAACGGCTCGAGAGGCATAAACCTAAAATGCATAGCGTGGAGATATAACGCTTGTGCTACGACGCGTCCGGATCATTGCAGATTATCAGTTCGGGTCTGGTGCCGGAGAGAGTCTCTTTCCAGAAACGGTCACCTTCGCGCTATCGCGAACGCGAAGGGTCAGTCAGGTTCTCGACGGCTCAATTCGGGTCGCAACATTGCGTGCGTCAGACGGACTCTTCACCTTAGGCGAGCTAGGAGCACGTCGGCTCCACGCACGTTTTTCGTATCCGAAGCTGCGAGTTATCGTGAACGCCGAATCTGCGCCGTTCGTCGGGGCGGGAAGAACGGCCTTTGCAAAACACGTGATAAGTGCTGATCCTGATTTGAGGGCGCAGGACGAGGTGCTCTTGGTCGACGAACGCGACGCGCTAATAGCGACAGGCCGGGCTCTCTTGAGCCCACTAGAGATGTGCGCGTTCAACAAGGGAGTGGCAGTAAAAACGAGGCAGGGTTTCCGTAAGGCTGATTGAAGACGCATACTGCGTTCAGACCGTCCGAATCAGCACCATAACGTAAAAATCCTTTGAATGTGTCATTAACGTGGGTGATTCTATGATTCCAGGCATGCGGGGAATGAGTCCCAAAAAAATACAGCAGATGATGAAACAAATGGGGATCGACGTCGAGGAGTTGGAAAACGTCGAGCGGGTAATCATCCAGCTTTCTGATAAAGAACTCATTTTCGAAGACGTAACGGTGACCGTGATGACTACGCAAGGGACCAAGAACTATCAGATATCAGGGGAGCCCACAGTGCGTGCGAAAGTGACCGATGAAGACGTCAAAATAGTTACCGAACAGGCCGGAGTCAGCGAGGATGCGGCGCGAGAAGCCCTGGTGACTTCCGGCGGAGATCTCGCTGATGCCATTCTCAAATTGAAGGGGCAGTAGCAGCAAAATATGATAGAGAACGCGCTTTTGGTCTCTGTCGCGAACGCTGAAAGGCAATTCTTAGTTAGATCCGAAGGAGAGCTTCACACGGACGCTGGCGTTATCAACCTCGAGATTCTGCAAGCTCTGGAATATGGCAGCATAATTACCACGCACCTGGGCACGGAATTCAAGGTGCTGAAACCCCGCGCTCCTGACTATTTTCGTCACTTGAAGCGAACGGGCGCGCCCATGATGCCGAAGGACATCGGCATTATACTCGCTCATACGGGTTTGAACACTAACGATATCGCCCTCGACGCGGGCGCAGGGTCGGGAATCACAGCGATTTTTTTGGGAAGCGTCGCCGAACACGTGACTTCGTACGAGATCAACAGTGGTTTTGCTAAACGCGCGGCACAGAATGTCAGAAACGCAGGACTGACGAACATTGATATCGTTGAAGGCGACGTGCTCGAAATGACCTCAGAGGCAGAGTTCGACGTCATCACGCTCGATTTGTACGACGTCGTCAAAGCAATCGGAGTGGTAAAGGAATATTTGGCGCCCGGTGGGTTCATCGCAACCTTCTCTCCGTTCTATGAGCAGGCTTTTGAAGCACGCAAGGCGCTTGCGCGCTTTACTCAAATCAAGACGTTTGAGGTAATTGAGCGGGAAATGCAGTTTGGAAAGAGAGGTACTCGCCCTGCGACACGAGTGGGTCACACTGGATTCGTTACAATAGCCCGAGCCTGACCGCTGCGAGCCACCTCTAACCGCTGTTTTGCTTGCGAAATGAGCGCCAACTTATAAATAATAATAATATGAACGATTTTTTTGAGGGGATGCATGGGCTTAGGAACCAGCACAGTAGAACCCGATATAGGTTGTCTGGCGTTTATGGGATACGAGCAATACGGGGCAACCAAATACGTGCACTGCGGTGCTTTTGGAATACTCCCGCTTGATTCGTGCAAGCGCTGCGTAGAGTACAGAAAAGCAAGGGCCCCTGATTACTACCGTTAGCTACCCATCTGCGAAAGTGCCTTCGTGTACGCCTTCTCAGTTCTCCGGGCAATGTTATCCCACGTAAGGGCTTCTCTTACGGCTGCGTAAGCCTCTGTTGCGAGATCGTCTCGTAGTTTCTGATCAGCTAGGAGCCGATTCACACCTTGCGACAGCGCAAGCACATCTCGTGGGCGCACGAGCACGCCGCAGCGGTCGTTCAGTATCTCAGGAATTCCCCCTACATTCGTTGCCACCACTGGACGCTTACAGGCCATTGACTCAATTAAAAAGAGACTTGACGCTTCCATCAAGCTTGGGATCACGACGATATCCGATGCCGAAATGTAATGGGGCAACTTTGTGTGCGGCACTGCTCCTATGAACGATATGGCGTCTTGAAGGTCGTGCTGCCCAACAAGCCTTTCGAGGCGATGCTTCTCTGGCCCATCTCCGGCGATCACAAGGTGGGCATCGTGTTGCGCGATGATGTCTGGCATGGCCAAAATGAGATAGTCTATGCCGTTCTTTTCGACAAGTCTTCGCGCGGTAAATAGGACGGTTTGGTTAGAGTGGGATCCTGCGGGAACAACGTCGGGGTGAAACGCGCGCGGGTCGAAGCCGTTGTGTATCGTCACGACCTTGTCGGCGGGTGCGCCCCATTCAATGACTCTGCGGGCGAAGTACGCGCCCGTATGAATCTGTATCTTGGACATTCGCGCAAGCGCGGGGGCGAGCGTGCGTTCTGTCAATCGGTAGAGTGACGCGATCATAGGTGGCTCTATGTAGCGCCAGATGTCGTAGTACGACCCGTGAAGTGTGTTGACCGCTGCTCCTCCATATTTTCGAGCCAAAACGTTTGCTGCAACGCCTGACGTGTAGAAATGGCCGTGGTAGATATCAAACCCGGAGAGATCTGCTGCAAACGTAGCAAACGGAAATGCGACCTGTCGGGCAAATCTTAGGTTTGCAGGATCCCACGTGCGTTTCATAGAGCCCCCAAGTTCAACGTTCTTGACTGATACGTCGTCAATGCGAAACTCAGTGGCTCTGCTGCTTGCCCCGCTTACTATCGTGACTTCGTGCCCAAGTTTTGCGAGTGATTTGGACAATTCAAGCAGTGCAACTTCAATCCCCCCTAGCAATACCCCTTCCGGCTGCGGACCGAGCTCATAGATGTGTGCGATCTTCAGCGAGTTCAAACGTGCACCTTCCATTGTCGGGCAATTTGAGCCAGCGTTGAGAACTGAAAGCGCGGGTCTTCGTGTAAGTCTTGTAGGACCGAAGCGAAGAGGCCCTTTTGGCAGCCTAGTTCGTAAGCCGGGTGAGCGTATACCACGAACGGCAATCGGTTGCTGTGCCAAACGTCTGCGCACGCAGATATTCTCGTTTTGATCTCGTCTGCAGATAACCCCTTCGTGAAAAGCTCACCGATCGAATCAATCGAAACGGGCACTTGTAAGACTCTGCCTGTGTCCGAACCTATCTCGGGGTAAAATGGAGATGTAAGGCCGTTGCTCTTGAAATCGCTTGAGTAATCGAAATCGAACGCCTCTATAGCTCGGAGCAGAGCGCTTGTAACAGTGAATCCTGGTGATGCAAAGCTCTTGGCCTCGGCGTCAGTTACAGCCTCGAGTGCCGTTATGCCGGTGGCAATCAACTGTTTGATGGATATCTCATCCATTGTTGACAATTTGCTAATCCACGTGAAGTGATCGTACCCGTGTAGTCCCAGTTCGTGTCCATCTTCTTTGGCTCTTTGCAGAATCTCTGGCGACGCAGCTTCCACCTGCGTGCTGCGCACGATGCCGTTGAGACTATGGGCCCTGTATCTCAGCGGCCTCGACTTGACGAACTGCGCATAACTTCGCGGATGAGCGAGGTGCTTAAAGAAATTGAGCGCTAGCCTGTCGGGGCCTGTCGTTATAAAAAAAGTCCCTTTGATGCCATAACGCGTCAACAAATCAAGAAGTTCAGGCAGGAGGGCGATATCTCGTGCGCTGTCAACGTCAATTCTTATCGCAACAGGGGTTTTAACCATGGCCGTTTGCACAAAAAAGTATATCTATACACGTTTTCACAAATCGTAACTAGTATTAAGGTTGTCGTTAGCCGCAAGCCGTTCTGTTTAAGTCGCACATTTTTTTTAAAACGATTTGTTAGAGGCATAAAACCAATGGATCGTTCGCTGCTCAGACAGAATCAAAGCGTCGGGCTGAAGGTGGGCCTGCTCTTCGCGTGCCTCGCTCTCACTTTTTTGGTCTTCAGGAACGCTTTTACCAACGTCGCCCCCCTTCTTAATTACGCTACACTAAAGCAAAACGGGTTCTATTTATGGGCAGTTCTAGCTCTGTGCGTCATGTGGGTTTACGTGAAGCGAACGGACATTGTCGACGCCGCGCGCACGGGAACCGATAGTCGATGGGTGCTCGTCGGCGTAGTACTTGCTGGCGCCTCCCTTGGACTCTTGTACTACGCTGCTACTTTTGTTGAATCGCTTCCATTAACTCTATTTGCCATTGCTTTTGTGGTCGTCGCCGAATTTGCGCTTTTTTTTGGAAAAGCCTCAAAAGTACCATTCATGCTGCTAGGAGTGTTCGGTGTTGCCGTCGGTTTTCCGGCGCTACTCGAAAACGCAGTGGCGGCTCCTTTCCCGGCGGCAACGGCAATTCTCTGCGTGCGAACATTGCAGCTGGCCGGGGTGCCAGTCACTCTAAGTGGGGTCACCGTAACGCTAAACAGCCTGATGGGTTCTAACATTGTTGTGAACATCGATACGAGGTGCGCTGGAAGCGATTCGTTAGCGATATTTCTGGCGATTTTTGGACTCATGCTCATAGATCGAAAGCCACGCAACAAGGCCCTGCTCGGACTCTTCATTTTAGGTGTTGTTGGCACGTATCTGCAGAACTTTGTAAGGCTGCTGTCGTTGTTCACAGCTGGATACTACTACGGCGCTAACGCCCTTTGGGCGGTACACGACTACGCCAGCTACATACTTTTTCCGATTTGGTTCCTCATCTTTGCCGTCATTTACCTGAAGTATGCTCAAAAGCCAGGTAATTCGGCGATCGGGCGTATGACAAGCACGGAGAGTATGCCGGAGCTCTAGCGAGTTATAAACGTTTGGGACAAGTCGCCGACAAATCGCTTATTCTTCATTCTCCTTTTCGTCCCTCAGCGAAAAATGAACGAGATTTGAGGCGTTGCTCGCCCCAGCGGGTCCAAAATAAACAGGTAAGAATAAAAAATGCTAAGTAGTATCACAAAACAATGGCTTAGGCGTCGCAGGCCGCACAGAGTTATTCGTCGTTGCAGATTTTTCCCGGAGAAGCCATGAACAAGCTACTATCTTGCAGCAACGCGCGCGCGCACACACACAGCTGGCGTGGCAGAAAATGCGCGACTTTTTTGCTTCTGGCTGCGGTTGTGTTCTCTCTCACAGCGGCGACGGCAAATGCAGCGAGCTCTGTAAGCCCGGCTGCAAGCGCGACTCAAGCGAGCCATTTAACAGGAGCCACAACCCACCCGATACAGTACGCCATCGCGGGTCCGCCGTCGATGATAGATGACGGGTCTTCACTTGCCTATTTTAAAGCACACGGGTTTTCCACTGTGCAATTGATAGCTTCAAACAATGGAACGTACCAGACCGAGCTCAATACGATTAAAGCGCTTGGCATGCAGCCGGTTATTGATGTTGAACTCGTCATTTGGAATGGGGGACAGATTACAAGCCCAATATCCAGTTTCAATGCCTACTTCCAATCACTCAAAAACGCCGGGTGGGACTATGTTGCCTCCGAAGGGGGCAGATCGGGCGATCCGCAGTATATCCAAAGCCTCGGTTTGCAGTATATAAATTACAATTGCGATCAGTGCGGGCTGTGGAAGGATACATATCTTCACGCCAACGAGAACCTATGGGAGAGCTACTACACATCTGAGTGGCCTTACATCCAAACTGGAGCAACACAGGCCGCTGCGCTTGGCATCCAGAACGGCATCCTTGCTGGCGTGTGGCCTAATACCGGCGGCGTCAACCAGATTCTCGCCAACTCCCTGAACGGCAATACACCCAGTTACAAGTCAATGTTAGATTGGTCCTATGCAAATGGGATCGGCTTTAATCAGTTTTGCGTATGGGATGCCAACGCTACCAACCCGCTTGGTGCATATGAACAGCTGGGATTCCCACAGATAGTCGCAAATCTACAAACTTATTACCCAGCCAGTTTAGCCAGCGGCTGGGGATGGTCAAAGATCGGTGGGCAACTCCTCGCAGGCACCAGCCCTGCCGCGTACAGTTTTACCTCAGGGACAACAACCCAGGTCGGCTGGTTTGTCACTGGCACTGACCACGCCCTCTATCAAA